>Ga0182024_10015837_pt1 | contig 14381 bp, 13 predicted proteins | sample P32metaG_FD_120480 | JGI IMG/M metagenome (GOLD analysis project Ga0182024, IMG submission 120480) | Permafrost microbial communities from Stordalen Mire, Sweden - P3-2 metaG (Illumina Assembly) | ecosystem: Environmental > Terrestrial > Soil > Wetlands > Permafrost | place: Sweden: Stordalen... | reverse complement strand
CCTCGGCGTGCCGAGGCTTGCCGGGTGAAACCTCAACTCTCCGAACCGCCGGATGCGGACCCGCACGTCCGGTGGTGTGGGAGGGGTATGGCAGGGCGAACCTGCCGCCCCTACCCGATGCGCGATCCATCAGGCAAGCATCGCGAACCTTCGCACAGCCGTCGCAGCGTTCGATCGCGTTCGCGTCTACGACTCGACACCTCGATGGGCGCCGCCTCGACTCGTCGGCGTCGCCCGGGGTGGGCGCCTCGTTCGCCAAGGGCCGACGCCGGCTTGGCTCGAAGCTGCGGTCGCGGGCGGCGAAGCCTGACGTCTGCCACCCGATCACGATTCACTTCGTCGAAGGGCCCCATGGTCGTGACGCAGTGCATCGTGGTGCTCCACTGCGTATTCCTTCTACCTCGCGCCCCTCAGCCATGCGACCACCGCGAGCACGTGCGCCGGATCGTTCGGGTCCAAGCTCCCGAGCACCTCCTCCGGCGTTTGGTGACGCGCGGCACGATCCGCGGTCGCCAAGTTCCCCGCCGAGGAATTCGAGGGTCCCAGGAGAAGCCGTTTTGCACTCAATGCCCAGGAATTCCCCTGTATTCCCGCACCTTTACCGTCTCGATTCCCGGCGCCTCCACCTTGTAACCTCTCTCAACCTCTCACGATTCCCGCTCGGTGTAGCCAGCGGTGTAGCAAGCCGAGCGAGAATCATTGAGGTTTTTGTGGCCATCTCGCCCGGCTCCTGCCCGTCGTCCTCGGAGGTCGTGACGTCAGCATTGACGGCTCTCGCCGGAGGCGGATGACCTCACCTCGAACCTCGCGCCGAATCTTGAGCTTCGCCACCTCGGTACAAAGCGATTCCCACGGGAACTCGGTATAGACGTCGATGGTGCTCTGCTTGCGCGGGGTGTGGGTGCAGAGCTCGAGGAGGTCCTTACGAGCTCCGTCCGTTCGCGTGAGCGAGATCATGGTTCGCCGGAGGTCGTGGCCGCGGCGATGTCGAAGGCCGAGCGTCACGAGGTCGCTGCAGAGTCGCTTGTAGGAGTCGTTCTTCGACCGCATGCTCCCGAGCTCCACCCGAGGGCCTTCGGGCATCGGTACGATGAGGTCCTCCGGCTTGGCCACACGCCCTATCATCTCGACCCAGCCCTTGAGGCGCCACTCTGCGAGCATCGCCGCCAGCGTCGGGTGGACCGGCATGTAGCGCGCGCCCGCTTCGTCTTCGTCAGCCCCGTGGCGTACGAGTTCCAGACACTGAGGCGGCCGAGCGGCTTCAGAGCAGAGTCGTAGTCGCCCCATCGCAGCCCAGCAGCCTCGCCATGGCGAAGCCCGGCGATGCCTTCAAGGGCGTAGAGGACTTGGCGATCCCACCGAAACGCGCGTGCCTGCTCTTTGGCGTCCAGGTCGGGGTAGCGCCTCCGGACAAGGCTTTGCAAACCGCCACGATCGACCAGGGTGGCGAGGAGCTCGGCCTCTCCGCGTCTGGTTCCGAGTCTGTCCACACACCGATGAGCGGTGGCTCCTTGAGTGTGTTTGGGTCGACCTCGAGGTCGTCCGAGGCGCTTCTTTCGACCGGCGCCGCCGGTCTTCGTCTTCCTCACCCCTAAATCCCTGTCTGGAGGGTGCTTTCGGACAATTATTTTTGGGCGACGTACGATTTCTCGGAGTCGTTCGAATTGCAGGTCGCTGGAATTTCGATCGCGATGGGTCGTCGTCGTGCGCGGTGACCATTCGGGCGAGGGCGTCGAGCGGATCTCGGCGATCACGCCTCGGTCGCTTCCCGCGTCCCGAGGCTAGCGCCCTCAGGGCTGCCTGATGGTCACTCAGTCGCCGCCTGGGGACAGACTTCGTGCCACACCCCTGGAACGCCGCGCAGTTCATAGAACGGATCCCCGCCGAAATAGAACTCCACCTTCGCTACGCGAGCGATCTTCCCGGCGTAGGTGAGTTGTTCTGGCTGAAGCGCGTTGTGAAACCGCCACGTGCGGGGAAAAGCGTCCAGCGCTTGACGGTCAACGATGGCGACGTGTGCGCCCACGTCGAAGGACGCCTTGTACGGCTGCATAGATTGGCCCAGTCGATCGGCGTGAGGGGCGAAGACGCTCGCGTACCTTACCCGGTACCGTTCTTGCTCACGGTGGCCATCGCGATGGGGACGTTCATTGGCGCAGCCTCGAACTCAATATTCGGACGAACAGACACCCGATCGTGCGACGTGCCCTCGTTGCGCTGGCCATCTTGCTGGGTGTCGTGGTCATCGCCGTTGTCGCGATGCTCGTCACCGGGAAGGTGCCGGGGGCGGCTATGTTCCGAAGGGCTACGTGGTGTGGGCCTTTGACCACTCCAAGCCGACAGGCGCTTTCTCGAGGTCGCTGGGGCCGGTCATGGCAGTGTCATGTACGAGCCGGTGGTGTGGGAAACTGTCGACGATTGGCTCCTCTCCGTGCCTTCGTCCGGACCAACCGAGTATCTGCGCTTGCCCTGACCATCTTGCGGATTGTATAGGGTTCGCCCCTGCCGGAGCCGCCCCACGCGACAGCTCCTACCCATCTGGAGAATGTAGATGCCCTCGAAGAAGACCCCCACGAAGACACTCAACAAGTCCGACTTCATCCGCAATCAGCCCGCCACGCTCTCCGCCGCCGACGTGGTCGCGAAGGCGAAAGCGGGCGGTATCAAGTTCACTTCCCAACTCGTCTACAATGTGCGCGGTTCCGGGAAGAAGAGGCCCGCGAAGGCCACAGCTTCGGCGACGACAACGCTGCCGATCTTGAAGCCCAACCCACTCTCGAAGAGCGAGTTCATCCGTTCCCAACCGACCACGCTCTCCCCCGCTGAGGTGGTCGCGAAGGCCAAGGCCGCCGGACTCAAGTTCGACACGGACTACGTCTACAAGGCTCGGAGAACCGCGAAGGCGGTGGCCCCCACCAAGCCAACGTTGCCAGCCCCGAAGAGCGCCGCCCCATCGAAGACTCCTGCCAGGACCAAGAGCAAGGCCGATGTCGTGCGCGCGTACCCCAACCTGTCGCCAAAGGAGATCGTCGAGAAGGCCAAGGCCGCAGGCGTGAAGTTCGACGTGCGATACGTCTACCGCGTTCGAGCAATGGACAAGACGGCGCGAAAAGCGAAGAGAGCTGCCGTGAAGACGACGACCTCGACGCCCACGCACGCAAACGGGGTCCAGCCCTCGGCGGCGTTGTCTGCAGCGTCGTCCTCTACCGAAGACCTCCTTCGCGCTGTTGCCGCCGAGTTGGGGTTGGGCCGGGCGGTCGAGGTCCTCCAAGGGGAGCGGGCGAGAGTAACGTCGCTAATCGCGGGGTGAGCCGTCTTGTGGAGGGCGGCTCGCGAATAATTGAGCGCGACATCGGAGCGAGGCAGCCGCCTACAGTAAGGCCGGGCCGCTAACCCCCGGTGCCGGGCTCGACATGAGCTGGCGACCGCTCGACTTGGTGGTCGCCTTTTGCCCTCGGGCACCGTAGGTCGTTTGAGCGTGACGGGGGAAGCCCGTGCTGATGATGCCCATTGTACGGCGCTCTGTCAGCGAGGCTTGGCCCCGCCGCTAGCGCTTCGCGAACCGCCGCGCGGGCCGCGGGCACCGGCGCAGGGAAGAGAGAGCATCTACCTGCGCCCACCGAGCGCAGATGGTAAGTCTCCACGCCACCGAGAAGCAGAAGGGGGCCCGTGCTCTGGCCCACAAGAAGGACCGCAAGTACGGGAGGAGAAAGAATCTCGGCTGGAGCGACTTTGAATGGGGGGCTCCTGAGCGGCAGGATGTCGGACTCCGGCCATCGCCCCGTGCGCGGAGGCACGCAGCGGAAGGATGCCGCCCCTCGAGCGTCCCACGGTCCCAGAGGACCATGAAACCGCGTCGTTGCCACGTCGCGGCCCACGTCCGGCTGCGGTAACGCTCATGCCCTCATCGGCCGCCGCGACCCCGCCGCCTTCTTCTTCCGGTAACCGCGCATGCCTCCCTCGAGCAGCACGAACGCGCGGTCGCATGCCCGCCGGAGCCTCCGCTTCGTCGATGCCACGGCATCCTCGCGCAGTGCGGCGGCGCCCGCGCTCTCTATCAGCGTTCGCTGGATCGCCACGAGCATCGCGGCAACGACTCACGCTTGGTCACATCGAAGTGGAAGCCAGTCGAGTTCGCCACGACGAAGAGAACGGCCGGGGCCGCGCGTACTTGAGGCCCACAGGAGAAAGAAGTTCGTCGAAGGCGAAGTGGTGCTGGTGTCCGACCCTGGAGACATCGACCTTCGTGCAATCGCAGGCGGTTGCGTTCACATCTGGCTACCTCCGCCCGATGGATGCCTCACTGGCGCGGCATCGACAAGGACGCGTACCCGTCAGTCCACCATCTCGCACCCGGCTCGGCTACGCTCCAGCGCGATGGTGAGAGAGCTCGACTTCGACTTGGACTCGCAGCCCGAGCTTCGGTGCCCTTACTGCGGCGAACCTGCAGAAGTTGATATCGACCCAGGCGGAGCCGAAGAGCAGAGCTTCGAGCAGGACTGCGCCGTGTGTTGCCGTCCCTGGCGGGTCTATGTCTCGAGGGGCGAGGAGGGAGAAGAGACCGTCAGGCTCGAACGCGAGGACGAATAGCGTCGAACTCGTCGAGCACTTGCTCGATTGCGCGACAGTCATGCTCTTCGGCCGCGGCGAGAGCGAGGTCAGTTGAGGACGCGGCGCGAAACCCCCGGCCACTCGACCGCGATCCTCTTCAGGTGTGGAGCCTGGGGTGGGATCGTGAACGGGAGCCGTGCGGCCGAGCGCGGCGAGCCGGCGAGTGCGACCTCGAGCTGCAACCGGCCCCAAGGGGAGACCTGTGCGCCTTGGGCGAGCGCTTCGGCGATGTGGGCCGCGTCGGGCTCGATGTGACCACACGCCATGCACTCGATCCCCAGAACCGCGCGCGGGACCCCGTCGTCGTCCCTCGTTCGATAGACCGAGCCCTCGCGCATGAATCCTTTCTCGCAGGCGGTGCAGAACCTCATGGCTGCAAGAACGGCGCGAGCCGCGATCCCTTGAACCGCGGTGGGACTCGGGGCCGTTGTCTCGCTAGCACGAGCCCGCGGACGGGTCGTTTTTCTTCTCCATGCCGGCAATCGCGCGCCTTGACGAGGGGCGCGAGCCGCGATTGATAAGGGGCATGTGCTCCCTTGGCGCGCTCGATGCCTTGGTAAGAAAAGTCTTTTTCTGCGCCCGCTGGGCATGGGCGGGTTCGTTGGCTGCCAGCCTTGCTTCGTTTTCTTGTGCGACTCAGCCTCTACCCGAAATGCCTGGCCAAGCACCGGCTGGCGATCACCTCCAGGCACTGTGTGCTCTGCGAGATGCGCTCCAAGCGGGGACCCCGGTATGCCCATTGACAAGGCTGATCGAACGCTCGAAGAGTTCCTCTTTACGAAGTTGGCGCCGCTGTTGGGCGGCTAGGCGGTTCGCGGACGTATTTGAGCGACCGCGGTGGTAGACGACAGACCTTCGCGTCAAGGAGAACTCCCATGTCGAAGTCCGTTGCCATCGTCGCGGGCGCCAGCCAGGGCATCGGTCGGGCCACCGGCGGCGAAGTGAAATCGATCTGAGAGACACCATCGTGCCTCTCGGACGCCAGGAAGCGCAGAAGTTCATCGCTCAGAACCGCGCCGCGACCTTCCAGTACGACATTTCGGAGCGCTACGAGGCAGGCATCGTGCTGCGCGGGAGCGAAGTGAAGTCCCTCCGCGGTGGGCGTGCCGATCTCTCCGAGGCCTACGCCGCCATCGAAGGAGGCGAGGTATGGCTCCGGCAGATGCACATCGCAACCTTCTTCGCGGCCCGTGCGTTTCCTCACGCCGAACGGGGAGCGCGGAAGCTGCTCCTCCACGCGAAGGAAATCCGCCACCTCGAGCGCTGCGTCTCGCGGGAGGGGTACACCTTGGTACCGCTCGATCTCTACTTCAACGATGGGCGCGTGAAGGTCACACTCGCGCTCGCCCGCGGCAGAAAGACCCACGACAAGCGCGCCGCCATTGCGGAAAGGACGGAGACCCGCGAGGCTCTCGACCTCGTTCGCGCGCACCGGCGGCGCTCCTTGGTTTGAATCCATGTCCGCCGCGTCCCCGCTCACGTTTCCTCCGGAGCTTCCCATCTCGGCGCGCGTCGCCGACATCGCCGTCGCCATCCACGAGCACCCGGTAGTCATCGTCGCCGGCGCCACCGGTTCGGGGAAGACGACGCAACTCCCGAAGATCGCTCTCGCCATGGGGCGCGGGATCGAGAAGCAGATCGGCGTCACGCAGCCGCGTCGCCTCGCCGCCATCAGCGTCGCCGCGCGCGTAGCGAGCGAGCTCGGTTGCACCGTGGGCGCCGACGTCGGCTATCAGGTGCGCTTCGACGATCGCACCTCTGCGGCGACCTACGTGAAGTTCATGACCGACGGGATCCTGCTCGCCGAGATCCACGGCGATCCACAGCTCCATCGCTACGACACGATCGTCATCGACGAAGCGCACGAGCGCAGCTTGACCATCGATTTTCTGCTGGGATGGATCAAAAGCATCCTCCCCGAGAGGCCCGACCTCAAGGTCATCGTCAGCTCGGCGACCTTGGAGACCGAGCGCTTCTCCGCGTTCTTCGACGGCGCGCCGGTGATCGAAGTCCAGGGGCGGACCTATCCGGTCGACGTCCTGTACGAGCCTCCCGCGAAGGACATCGATCTCCCGGAGGCGGTCGCCGACGCCGTCGCAAACGTCACCGAGCTCGACCCGGAGGGGGACATCCTGGTCTTTTTGCCGGGCGAGCGTGAGATCCGTGACACCGAGAACGCGCTCAGCGCCCGCAATCTGCGTCACACCGTGATTCAGCCGCTCTATGCGCGGCTCTCCGCGTCGGACCAGGCGCGCGTCTTTTCTCGCCTGCCGCAGCGGCGCGTGATCCTGGCGACCAACGTGGCCGAAACCTCGGTCACCATCCCCGGCATCGTCTACATCGTCGACACGGGCGTCGCGCGTCTCTCCCGTTACGACGGTCGTTCCGGGATCACGCGTCTGCAGGTCGAAGCCGTCTCCCAGGCGAGCGCCGACCAAAGGAAGGGGCGCTGCGGCCGCGTACGCGCGGGCGTCTGCGTCCGGCTCTATGACGAGGCGAGCTTCGCGTCGCGTCCGCCCTTCACCGATCCGGAGATCAAGCGCACCGGTCTCGCCGGAGTCATCTTGCGCATGAAGTCGCTCGGCCTGGGTGACGTGGAACAATTCCCGTTCCTCGACGCGCCGCAACCTAAGGCCATCACCGAGGGCTACCGCGTCCTCGAGGAGCTCGGGGCGATCGACGACCGGCGCCGGCTCACTCCTTTGGGCGAGCAACTCGCGCGCTTTCCGCTCGATCCGCGCATCGGACGCATGGTCTTGGCGGGCGCCGATCAGCACTGCCTCCGCGAGGTGCTCATCGTCGCCGCAGCTTTGAATGTCCAAGATCCGCGGGAAAGGCCGCGGGAGCAGCGGCAAAAGAGCGACGACCTCCATCGACGCTTCAAAGACGAGCGCTCCGACTTCGTGAGCCTTCTCCGCCTCTGGGACTTCGTGCGCGACGCGGAGAAGAAGGGGAGCTCGAACCTGCGCCGCGTGTGTCGCGAAAGTTTTCTCTCCTGGGTCCGCGTGCGCGAATGGACCGAGATCCATCGCCAGTTGGAAGAGATCGTCAAGGAACTCGGGCTCGATCGTTCGAAGAGCCGAGCTGCCGTCCCGGCGGGCGAGAACTCGAACGAAGACGCGCTCCATCGCGCGCTCCTCACCGGGCTCCTCTCGAAAGTCGGGCTCTGGAATCAGGAAGCCCGCGTGTACCTCGGCGCCCGGCAAACGCGCTTCGCGCTCCATCCGTCCTCGTCGCTCGCGCGGAAACCGCCACAGTGGATCATGGCATTCGAGCTCGTGGAGACGACGCAACTCTTTGCTCGCATGGCGGCCAAGATCGACCCCGAGTGGCTGCTCGAGGTCGCGCCACACCTCTTGAAACGAAGCTATTCCGATCCGCATTGGTCGGAGAAGTCGGCGCGCGCCTCGATCAAGGAGAGCGTGACGCTCCTCGGTCTCACGATCGCCAAGGATCGCAGCGTCGACTACGCCCGCGTTGCGCCCGCGGCGGCGCGCCAGATGTTCCTCGAGCACGCGCTCGTGCGGGGCGAATACCGCTCGCGGGGGGTCTTTCAGGAGAAGAACCGGGCGCTCCTCGAGACCGTCGCCAAGCTCCGCGACAAGGCGCGCGTGAGCGACATGATGGCGGACGACGAGGCGCTCCTCGCCTTCTTCGATCGGCGCGTGCCCGACACGGTGATGAACGGCCCGCGCTTCGAAGCCTGGCGCGAGCAAGCCGAGAAGACCGACCCTGCGATCCTGGAGCTATCCCTCGGGGATGTCCTGCTGGGAGATCGCGCGCTCGCCCCGAAAGACTTTCCAGACACGCTGCGGCTTCACGGAGCGGAGATTTCGGCGACCTACAAGTTCGACCCCTCGGCCGACGACGACGGGGTGACGCTTCGCATTCCGCTCGCGCTCCTGCCTCAGCTCGATGCGGGCGAGCTCGATTGGACGATGCCCGGCTGGCAGAAGGACAAGATCGCCTACTTTCTGAACGATCTCCCGAAGGGGCTGCGCCGCGCGATCTCTCTTTCCGGGGGGAGCCTCGACGACGTCGCGCGCGTGCTCGCCGAGACGCTCGTGCCGTTCGAAGGACCCATGATGCCTGCGCTGGCGAAGGCGCTCTCGGCGTTGACCGACGCGCGCATCACGCCCGATCTCTTTCGCCCCGCGAACGCGCCCAGGCACCTGCGGTTCTTGATCGAGGTGTTCGGCGAAGAAGGCAGGGTCGTCGCCGAAGGTCGGGATCTCGCCGAGCTGCAGGCGCGGATGGGGATGCGGGCACGGGCGGCCTTGAAGAGCGCGCCCCTGGCCAGTCTCGCGGAGCAAGCGTGGGAGCGCAAAGGTCTCACCGGATGGGACTTTGGCGAGCTGTCCCCCTTCGTGGTGCGACGGGTCGCCGGGACGGACGTGCGTGCGTATCCGGCCATCCTCGACGCGGGCGAATCGGTCGATCTCGGCCTGCTCGAGTCTTCCGCACTGGCGGAAGAGGCTTCACAGAAAGGCGTGCGCCGGCTCTTCACTCTCGCCGCGCGACGCGAGCTGTCGTCGATGGCGCCGCGCCTTCCGCGTCCGCTTTCGCCGCCGAACGGCGCGATGCAGACGCGCGCGCAAAACGACGCGTTTCGGGCGCGGCTCCTTGCCCGTATCGTCGAGGGTGCCTTTCAGCTCGAGGGAGACTCGCCGCTGCCGCGGACGAGAGCCGCGTTCGACGCGCGGCTCGCCGCCGGTATCCCCAGACTCGACGGGGTCTTTCGTCTTTGGTTGGAGAACCTGAGTAGCGCCGCCTTGGAACTCGACAGGACGCTTGCCGCCCTGAAGTCCGCGGCGAGGCATCCGAGCGGAAGCGTTGCGATCCTGGACCTTCAAGCACAGCTCGAGGCGCTCGTTCCGCCGGATCTCATCGCATGGATTCCGCCGGCGCGCCTCCAGCACTACCCGCGCTACCTCCGTGCTGCCCAGATTCGCCTGGCGCGTGCGGTCACCGATCCTCGCAAGGACGCCGAGAAGCTCGTGCCGGTCACCGCACTGTGGGCGGCGTTCGTGGCCAAGCAGGAACGCGCCCGCGACGACGAGGCGAGCGAGGTGCAGCAGATTCGATGGATGTTCGAAGAGCTGCGGGTGGCTGTGTTCGCGCCGGAGCTGAAGACTCCGGTGCCGGTGTCCGCCAAGCGGACCTCCGACGCGATCGCGGGGCTTGCGGCGCGCGGGCCGCGCTGAGCGGGTCGCGTACACGCCCGCCGACCGCCGTGATACCTGCGTTCGTATGACGAAGAACAGCGTGCATCCGGACCCGCACACAGGGAAACCGGACCTCCGCGGCATCGCTCGGAAGGCGATGCTCGATCGCGACCTCGTGCCCGACTTCGGTCCGGAGGTCGCGGCGGAGCTGGAAGCGATCGCGAAGAGGGGCGCGCCGTTCGACGCGTCGCTCCGAGACCTGAGGCAGCTCCTGTGGGCGTCGATCGACAACGACGATTCGCGCGACCTCGACCAGCTCACCGTCGCGGAGTCGCTCGAGAAAGGAGCGGTGAAGATCTTCGTCGCCATCGCGGACGTCGACGCGCTCGTGAAAAAGGGATCGGCGATCGATCTGCACGCCAAGACGAATACGACGTCCGTGTACACGGCCGCGCAGGTCTTCCCCATGCTGCCGGAGCAGCTCTCGACCGACCTCACGTCGCTCGGAGAAGGAGTCGATCGCGAGGCCGTCGTCGTCGAGATTGTCGTACAAAAAGACGGCGGGATCGCGGGCTCCGACGTGTACCGCGCGATCGTCCACAATTACGCGAAGCTCGCCTACAACAGCGTCGCGGCCTGGCTCGAAGGAACGGGGGCCGCACCGCCGCGTGTGGCCGCCGTCTCCGGGATGGCCGAGCAGCTCCGCCTGCAGGACGGCGTAGCGGAGCGGCTTCGCCAGCGCCGGTTCGAGCAAGGTGCGCTCACCCTCGAGACACTCGAGGCGCGGGCAGTCTTCGACGGCGGAGTGCTCTCCGATCTGGTGCCCGACGGCCGGAACCGCGCGAAGGATCTGATCGAAGACTTCATGATCGCGGCGAACGGGGTGACGGCTCGGTATCTCGATGAAAAGAAGTTTCCATCTCTGCGGCGCGTGCTCCGCTCCCCGGAGCGGTGGGCGCAGATCGTCACCCTCGCCGAGTCGCTCGGCGAACGCCTCCCGGCCGAGCCGTCGAACCGCGCGCTCGAGGAGCTCCTCCTCAAGCGTCGCGACGCCGAACCCGCCCGCTTCGCCGATCTTTCTCTTTCCGTCGTGAAACTCCTCGGGCGCGGCGAGTACGACCTCGATCTCCCTGGGCAGCCGATCGAGGGCCACTTCGGGCTCGCGCTCCGCGACTACACGCACTCGACGGCGCCGAATCGCCGGTTCCCCGATCTTCTTACCCAGCGGCTCCTGAAGGCGGCCATGACGGGCGGCTCCCCTCCCTACACGAACGCGGAGCTCCGCGCGCTCGCCGTCCAGTGCACGGAGCAAGAAGACCACGCGACCAAAGTCGAACGCCGAGTACGGAAGTCCGCGGCGGCGCTGCTCTTGGCGTCGCGCATCGGTCAGCGGTTCGACGCGTTCGTCACGGGCGCGTCGCCGAAAGGGACGTACGTCCGAATCTCGCGTCCCGCCGCCGAGGGCCGCCTGGTCCGAGGGGACCACGGGCTACGCGTCGGCGATCGGGTTCTCGTTACGCTCGTTCATACGGACTTCGAGCGCGGCTTCGTCGACTTCGCGAGGACTTGAAGGATGGTCGACAACGTACCTGCCCCGCCGTCCGAACACGACGAACACTGGGGAAAGGGCACGCGCGATCCCGAGGAGCGGCAGTTCCTACGGGGCCCGCGAGCCCGCGGTCTAGAACTCGCGGAGGCCGGACGCATCTTCGCGGAGTGCGTGAAGGGATTCCGGGGCCTCCACTTCGTAGGCCCTTGCGTAACCGTCTTCGGCTCGGCGCGCTTCAAGGAAGACCACCCCTATTACGTGCTGGCGCGCGAGCTCGGGGCGAAGCTGGCGCAGGCGGGCTTCACGGTCATGACCGGGGGAGGCCCCGGGATCATGGAGGCGGCGAACCGGGGGGCGAAAGACGCCGGTGGCTACTCGGTCGGGAGCAACATCGCGCTCCCCGTCGAGCAGAAACCGAACGCGTACCTCGATCGCTGGGTGGAGTTTCGTTACTTCTTCGTTCGGAAGATGCTCCTCGAGAAGTACTCGTACGCGTTCGTCGCCATGCCGGGCGGCATCGGTACGCTCGACGAGATTTTCGAGACGTCGGTGCTCATCCAGACCGGCAAGATGAAGGACTTTCCGCTCGTTCTCGTAGGAAAGAGCTTCTGGAGCCCGCTCGTCGATTACCTCCGCGACGGCATGCTCGCCGCCGGGACGATCGACCAGGAAGACGTGACACGCTGGCTCGTCACCGACTCACTCGAGGAAGCCGTCGACACGATTCGGCAACGTGCGATGAAGCAGTTTGGATTGACCTACGGTCCCCGTGCGAAACCTCGTTGGTGGCTCGGGGAGGAAGGACCCGTTGGCAAATGAGCCGACGAGCTGGAGCGGCAGAACAATCGGGGCGACCCGGTGACCCGCGGGGAAACGCTACTCTGTGTGCCCCGGCGCGGCTACCTCGTGCGTTCCGCGGATTTCGCGCAACGGGCGATCCGTCGTAGAATTAAGGCTGCTGGACTGGGCCCCTTTCGTTCAACCAAGAGGTGTAGAACTCGTGCCATGAGCGCGCCGACCGAGCTAAAGGGCCCCGATTTCCTCCACGGCATCCCCATCACCGACCTCCCCGATGGCGCGAGGCTCCTCGGTCATGCGGGCGGCGAAGGGGTGCTCCTTACGAGACGCGGCGCCGAGATCTTTGCGGTGGGGTCCACGTGCTCCCACTATGGTGGGTCGCTCGCCGACGGCCTCGTCGAAGGTGACACCGTGCGCTGCCCTCTGCATCACGCGTGCTTCAGCTTGCGTACGGGCGAGGCGCGGGCGCCGGCACTCAATGCTGTCGCGTGCTGGGACGTGGAGAAGCGCGGCGACCGCCTCTTCGTGCTCGGCAAGAAGAGCGCGGCGTCGCGCGCCACTCTGGCGAGCCGCCTGACATCCATCGTCATCCTCGGCGGCGGGGCCGCGGGGCATTCGGCGGCCGAGATGCTCCGTCGCGAAGGTTTTGGTGGAAGGATCACCCTGCTGAGCGCCGATCCTTCGCCCCCGTGCGATCGTCCGAACCTCTCGAAGGACTACCTCGCAGGCAACGCGCCCGAGGAATGGCTGCCTCTACGTCCCCCCGAGTTCTTCGAGGAGCACAAGATCGAGCTCGTCCTCGGCACGCGGGCGACGGCGATCGACGTCGCGAACAAGCGGGTCCTTGTCGAGGGAGGCAAGGCCTTCGCCTACGATGCGCTGCTCCTCGCGACCGGCGCAGATCCGATTCGGCTCGCCATCCCCGGGAGCCAGCTCCCCCACGTTCACTCGCTCCGCACGCTCGCCGACAGTCGAGCGATCCTCGCCCAGCTCGCCACGGCCAAGCGCGCCGTCGTGTTGGGTGCCAGCTTCATCGGCCTCGAGGTCGCCGCCGCGCTACGTGCTCGCAGCCTCGAGGTGCACGTCGTTGCGCCCGAGACGCGCCCGCTCGAGCGCGTCCTGGGTCCGGAGCTGGGCGACTTCATTCGCACTCTTCACGAGGAGCACGGTGTGGTCTTCCACCTCGGCCAGACTGCGAAGGAGATCGAGGTCGGCCATGTGACGCTCTCCAGCGGTGAGGTCCTCGCGGCCGATGTCGTGATTGCTGGGATCGGTGTGAGGCCCGCCGTGGCTCTCGCGGAAGCGGCGGGTTTGGCGATTGACCGCGGCGTGGTGGTCAGCGAGTACTTGGAGACCAGCGCCCCAGGCGTCTACGCAGCCGGGGACATCGCCCGTTGGCCGGACCCGCACACGGGAGAGAGGATCCGAGTCGAGCACTGGGTGGTCGCACAGCGGCAGGGAGAGATCGCCGCGCGCAACATGCTCGGCAAGAAGGAACCCTGCGCGATCGTCCCGTTCTTCTGGAGTCAGCACTACGACGTTCAGATCTCCTACGTCGGCCACGCGGAGAAGTGGGACCGAATCCACGTGGAGGGAAGTATCGCGAGCCGTGACTGCCGGGTGACGTTCGAGCGTGGAGGCAAGACCCTCGCAGTCGTGACCCTCGGTCGGGATCTCGAAAGTCTACGGGCGGAAGCCGAGATGGAGAGGTCCGCAGGGTAGAGAGGGTCGGCACGCGTCGCTGCCGATCGGTTGCAAACACCAGCGCCCTTGCGCGACACTCCGTGGCCCCGCTCAAGGAACGACCATGAATATCCACGCAAGGAGGAGCGCGAAATGAGGACTCTCTACACGGCTGTGTCGACGGCCCACGGTGGGCGCGATGGTCACGTTCGATCTTCGGACGGCATCGTCGATCTCGATCTGAAGACGCCCAAAGAGATGGGCGGCCCGGGTGGCGCCGGGACCAACCCCGAGCAGCTCTTCGCCGCTGGATACGCGGCGTGCTTCGAGTCAGCGATGCGGACGGTGGCTCGCAAGCAAAAGCGCCCCTTGGCGGATGCGAGCGTGACCGGGCACGTCGGCTTCAACGTGACGGACGAAGGCAAGTACGTCCTCTCGGTCGAACTCCACGGCAAGGTCGAGGGCCTGTCGCGTGATGAAGCGCAGGTCTTGATGCAGGCTGCGCACGAGGTCTGCCCCTATTCAAACGCGACTCGCGGCAACATCGAGGTAAAGCTCGTCGCCGACTGACTAGT
>Ga0182024_10015836_pt1 | contig 14381 bp, 16 predicted proteins | sample P32metaG_FD_120480 | JGI IMG/M metagenome (GOLD analysis project Ga0182024, IMG submission 120480) | Permafrost microbial communities from Stordalen Mire, Sweden - P3-2 metaG (Illumina Assembly) | ecosystem: Environmental > Terrestrial > Soil > Wetlands > Permafrost | place: Sweden: Stordalen... | reverse complement strand
TGAAGCTGCGAGGCCACGATCCCACCACAACAATCGTCGCCGCCTTGCGGGAGATGCTTCAAACAGGGAAATTACCCCCGTTGCCAGCGAAAGCTGCTGCACGCGGCTGAAGTGTCACGATTTGACAAGGCCCCGTCTTGCCCAAGACCAGAGCCTGGAGCAAAACGACGAAAGGACCTGCTATGAAGGCCGTCGTTCCTTTGACCGTTCTTCATTATACGGACCGGGATACCTCCAGCCGCAGCCCGTTGCTTTGGAACGCGATGGTCTGCGGGGTCGTGGCTGTGGGACTGTCGGCGGCATATCTTCCAAGTATTCTGGCAACGTATGGCATTTTCGGATACTCATTTGATCGGGATGTGTTCCAACTTGCACAACAGTGGGCAGCATTAGCGCAGGCGGGTCTTGTGGGGGCGGCACTGGCACTTTCGCTCGCGGCCCGCCTCACCGGCGACGCACACCGATCACCGGCAAGATACAAGGCGGCTCTTAGCCTGGCCCTCCTTGGGCTGGTGCTGCTGGTGTTCCACCAATCGGTCTTCGAACCCATGCGATTGCTTGTGCGTTGAGGGCTACTCGGGGTAGTGCCCCGGCCAGCGCCTCCCGACCTCGAAAATCACCGCCGGATTCCCTGTTCACGTATCAACGGGTAACCTCATTCTTCATGCCGATCGACGTCGCCTGCATTTGTGGGAAACGCTTCCGGGTCCGGGATGAGCATGCCGGCCGAAAGGGCAAGTGCCCGGCTTGCGGGCAGGCCGTCGTCGTGCCAACGCCGGCTCCTGATCCAGCACCAATCGAACCGGTAGAGATCGCAAGCCCCGCCGCGGAAGTCCGGCAGAAGGCGTGCCCCGACTGCGGGGCGGTCATCTCGTTCTACGCCCTCGTCTGCGAACAGTGCGGGGCACAGCTCAACACCAGGCCGGCCAAAGGCGCAAAATCGCGTTCGCGCGTGGCGACGACATTCAGGTCCGGCGCAGAGCCGGGCTCGCCGATCGTCGGAATCTTGCTCGGCCTGGGGGTTGGGTTCGTCGTCGCCTTCGGCTCGGCGTGGGCGTATGCGTATATGGATCGTTTCTTCCCGATCTGGAGCATTTTCATCACAGTCGGCTTCGGGGCGGTCCTCGGTTATGTGCCGTCCCTGATGATGATCGCCGGCGGACTACGCAGCCGCATGATCGGCCTTCCGCTCTGCGCTGTGATGGTCGCCTTCGGATACTGGCTCACCTGGGCCGTCTGGATCCACGCCACCCTCAATCAAAGTGAAGACGCGCCCGCCGTCGGCTCCCTGATGGCCCATCCGTCCGAACTCGCCGGCTGGATCGGCGCGATCAACGAAGCCGGCTCCTGGCGCTATAGCGGCAACCCGGTGCACGGCAGCATGCTCGCCATCATCTGGATCGGCGAAGCACTCCTCATCCTCGGCACCGCAATGACCGCCGCTTGGACAACGCTGGCCGATGACCTGCCTCGTGCATGACGCCCCCTTGAGAACCAGTCCCTGAACTCGATACAATCCGTGGATGCCCGACGCTCCGACCGACCCGCAACAAGTGTTCCACACGACACTCCCCGCTGGCACGTCGCTACTGGTCATTGATGGCAAGTATTACGGGATCACCGAGTATGCCTCGGAGTAGTCAGGACGGCAGGAGCCGAAGGAGCCAGTCATGCTCACCGAAGAGGAAATTCGAGACGCCTTGCACGCCAGCCGGGTTGTGCCGACATCGGTGCCCAATCCCCACGGCCCATTTGGTCTTGAACAGTTCGCCGAGGCGGTAGCGCGGGCGACTGTTGCCCGGCCGGAATCAACTCAGTCGGTCCAACGAACGCTGGTATCGACGCACTGGTGAAGGCTGTCAGTCTCGAGCCAGCGGACGTTTGGTCCCGGACATTTTTGGCCAATGGCCTGTGGAAAGCCGCTCGGCCAAAGGAAGCAGAAGAACAGCACCTGGCTGCAATTTCACTTGCACCTGAATTCTCAGAGCTCCGTTTCCGCCTGCGATAATGCCGGCAAGCCTGGTCCTTTCATCCTCCGTCAAGCGGTCCAATCATGCTTATATCCTTGGTATCGCGTCCCTGCCTTTTCCAGTGTCTTTTGGTTGCGGTTTCGGTATTGGCGGCGACGGCGGTCGTGTCCGCACAGGAACACAAGATCAAGATCCACCGCCCGGTGAAGGTCGGCGACACTTACACGCTGTCCGCCAGGGGAAGCTGCGAAACCCAAGCGATTCTAACCCTCGCGGGTTCGCCTCCGAACACGCAGGAGCAGAAAAATGAGATCGAAATCGAAGGTACGATCACGGTGCTGGCGGTGAACGTCCAGGGAAATGCGACCAAGGTCTCGTGCATCGCCGACAAATGCTTGCTGAATGACAAACCCCTGTGCAACCCGGGCGACAGCATCGTCGCCGAGAACCTCGGAACCAAGTCCAAGTACACCGTCAAGGGCGAAGTGGCTGACGAACCCACTACGAAGGCACTGTCGATCGTGATGGACACGGCGGACCCGGAATCGAAAACCGACGATGATGCGAGCTTTGGTACGGACCAGCCCCAGAAGGCCGAGGGCACGTGGCCGGTACATCCTGAGCCCATCGCCCAGGAATTGACGCGACGTGGCTTGACGGTGAAAGGCGAAAACGTCAAGGGGACCGGCAAACTGGCCGCTGTAACGCAGGTGGACGGCAATGACGTGCTGACGGTGGTCGTGGATATTTCCATCGAGGGAGTCAAACCGCCCCTGCCGCCGACGGCTACCCTGGAAAGCTGCAGCGTGACCACGCACATGTCCGGGGAACTGCCCGCCGATGCTGGCGCTCGACCGCTGAGCCAGTCCGTGTCGATGGAAATGAAAATGCGGGCCAACATTGCCGGCGAGAACAACCAGAATGTTGCTTTGTCCACGATCTACGCCCAGAAAGCCGAGAAGACCTTCGGCCCAGCGAAAAAATGATGGTGACCGCGGTCGCAGCAGGAACTGGTGACAGATGCTCGGGCATTTCGGCGAATAGCCTAACGAACTGAACCTTGCGTGGTATTCCATTGGGCCGGGAAACTCAGGGACTCACCGCAGAGACGCAGAGTACGCGGAGAAAGAAGGAAATCGGAACGAATTTGAGCAGCGCAACGTGCGCTTTGCTACAAGGGAATTCAACCGCATGTAGGTCATTTGGTATTCAATCTTCTCCGCGATCTCTGCGTCTCTGCGGTGAATAATCCGGGTTAGGCACGGTCGCCTCACCGGCGGCGAAGCGAATTCTCATGCGAGCAAATTCCTGCATCATCGCCGCCTTCTGCGCCATCATCCTCATGGCGGCGGCATGTTCGGCAGCGGCAGAAAAGGCCGCTCAGGACGACCCATTGCTCTTCAAGCAGGATGCCTGGCCTCTGCTCCAGGTTCACTGCGTTCGCTGCCACGGCGCCAAGAAACAGAAGATGGGCGTGGACTTCTCCACGATGACCGGTCTTCTCTCGATTCTTGGGCATCGCGACGTGTGGCGGCGGGCACGCGAGGCCCTGGAGTCCGGCGATATGCCGCCCGACCCGGAGGAGACGTCGTTTACAGACGCCGACCGCAAGCGGCTGATGGATTGGGTTCGCGATCGCGTCGAGACGATCGATCGCCGCAGCCCGATCTATCTCGACCCGGGCCCGCCGGTGCTGCGGCAACTGACGCGGGTGGAGTACAACAACACCATCGTCGATCTCCTGCGCCTCGACCGCTTCGACGCGGCATCGGCGGGAGGGATCGTTGACCCATCGAACTTCGTTTCCGAGCACTTCGCGAACCTCGCGGCCGCCCAGTCGCTCGATCAGACCCTGGTTGAAAAGTACCTGGCCGCCGGCGACGCGGCGCTGGACGTGCTGTTTAACCGCAACGCCAAGGCGCGGTCGGCCCTTCTGTCCGCCCATCCCGACAACCAGACCTCGCCGCACGATGCGGCTCGCGTCGTGCTGACGCGGTTCCTGCGGCGGGCCCATCGACAGCAGGTGGACGGCGACGAACTCGACGAACTCCTGGGCATTTTCGATGATGCGACTCGAGCGGGGGACGGCTTCGAGCCGGCGATCCGCAAGGCGATGCGGCCGGTGCTGGTGTCGGCCGCCTTCTTGTACCGCATTGAGGAAGACCGCCCGGATGCCGGGAGCGACGCATACAAAGTCAACGACGATGAGCTGGCGGTCCGTCTCTCCTATTTTCTGTGGTCGAGCATGCCGGATGACGAGCTGTTCGCCCTTGCCGACGCCGGGCGGCTTTCGCAGCCCGATGTCCTGGATGCGCAGATCAAGCGGATACTGGCCGATCCCAGGGCTCGGGCGCTGACCGACAACTTCGCGGCGTCTTGGCTGCGGCTGGCCATGATGAACCGGGCCTTGCCAAGCCAGGATGTCTTCCCCGCGCTGACGCGAAGCCTGAAGGATGCGATGCGGCAGGAGCCGGCCCTGTTCTTTGATAACCTGCGCGCGGAGGACCGCTCGATCCTTGACCTGCTCGATGCCGATTACACGTTCGCCAACGAAGAACTGGCCAGGTTCTATGGAATACCGGGCGTGAGCGGTCCGAAGATGCAGAAGGTGGCGTTGTCGCCGCAGTTTCATCGCGGCGGGCTGCTGGGGATGGGATGCATCCTGGCGATGACGTCGCATACGGACCGCACGAAGCCGACGGCGCGGGGGAAATGGATTCTGGATGTGCTGCTGGGGACGCCGCCCCCTCCGCCGCCAGCCAACGCCGGCAATTTCGCGGCGCCGAACAATCACGCAGCGCCGCCGAAGAACTTTCGCGAGAAGCTGGCGTTGCACGCCTCCGACGCCAGTTGCGCCGCCTGTCATAAGCGCATCGACCCGCTGGGTTTTGCCCTGGAGAACTACGACGGCGCCGGCGCCTGGCGCGACAGCGACGCCGGAAAACCGGTCGATAACGTCGGGCGTCTCCCCCGCGGCAAGGAGTTCCAGGGCGTCGAAGGACTGAAGCAGGTCCTCCACGAGCGCCAGGAGCAATTCATCCGGAATGTCGTCACGCAAATGATGACGTATGCACTCGGCCGGCAGTTGCAATACACCGATGACCTGGCGGTGGCCGATATTGTCGATGCGCTAAAACGGGACGATTACAGATTCTCCACGCTGATTCGCGGCGTGGTGATGAGCCGGCCGTTCCTGTATCGAAGGAACGGGTAGGAACTTGAATATGATCGAAGTCTCTCGCGTTTCTCGCCGTGGCTTTCTGAGAGGAGCCGGCGCATTGTTGGCCTTGCCGTACCTGGAGTCGCTGGCCTGGGCGGCGACGGGAACGGATGCGCCGGTAAAGCCGCCGCTGCGCATGGGCATTTTCACCGTTACCGGCGGGACGGTGGTTGAATCGTGGGTCCCGAAGACGGTCGGGCCGCTGGAAAAGCTCCCGTCGATCCTGCGTCCGCTGGAGCCGTTCAAGGAGCACCTGCTGGTTCTCTCGAACCTCTCGCAATCGGCCAAGGCGACCGACGTCAACGCTCACGAGCACTGTGGCTTTTCCCATTTGACCGCGGCCGACAAGCTGGGCCGCACCAATGGCCGGGCATGGGTAGAGGCCGAGGGCGCCGCCTGCGAATCGGTGGACCAGCGCGCCGCGGCGTTGGTCAGCGAGCAAAGCCTGCTGCCGTCGATCGAAATCGGCATCAACAACCAGGAAACGGTTTATTCCTGGCGAAAGGACGGCGTGCAGGTCCCCTTCGAGCGCGATCCGAAGTTCATCTTCGAGCGCATGTTCAAGGGGCGCAAACTGGTGTCGCCGAACTGGAAACGCCGGGCGGCCGCGGAGTCGGACCCCAATCAACCGGTGGAAATGACCGACGACGGGCGAGTCGCGGATGTGATCCTCCATGATGCGAAACGGCTTTCGGCTAAGCTCGGGTCAGCCGACAAGCATAAGCTCGGAGAATACATCGACGCGGTTGACGGCATTCAGCACCGCATCGAGCGCACGCAGCAGCGGCTGCGACTGGAAATGCTCGATGTCCCTGATCCGGGGCCATCGCATGCGGTCCCGCCCGAGCACCTGCCCGCCAGCCGGGATGAGTCGTCGCGCCTGTTGGCGCGCGCTTTCTCCAATCCGCTGGTTCACGGCGATTACCTTCGCATCGTGGCCGATCTCATGGTGCTGGCATTCCAGACCGACACCACGCGCGTCTGCACCTTGGCCGGCGGCGACGACGGCGCACTCTTCCCCGGCGTCGTCACCGTGGGATACGAACACCATGCCCACACTCTCGAACACCAGGGGAATGGGAATCCCGAGATGCTGAACCCCATCGCCCGCGAAGGGTGCCGGCAGATTCACGCCTGGTACACGTCTCACTTCGCCTATATGCTGGAAAAGATGCGGGCCATCGATGAAGGCGGCTCGACCCTCCTGGACAACTGCATGCTCCTCTATACGTCGTACATGGCCGACGGCGGGCACGGCCAGCAGAACTATCCGATCCTGCTGGCAGGCAAAGCCGGCGGAACGCTTAGCACCGGGCGTCACGTCCAATTCCAGAAGAACACGCCGATGGCCAACCTGTACGTCGAGATGCTCGCCCGCATGGGCGACCAGACCGGCGTTTTCGGGAACAGCCGATCGTCCCCGCAGACGGCGTACAACGGGCGGCTGCCGGATTTGGTGTAAACATGCCTGATGACAAGCACATGTCTGGCCCCGCGTTCGCCGCTGCCGGCGAAGACGGGATGCGCTGCTGTTCCAAAGATGGCAAGACCTGGACGGACGGGCAGGGCGGCAAGGACGGTCAACTCTACTCGGCGATCGTCTTTGGCAAGGGGCAATGCGTGGCTGCCGCCCGTTTCGGAGGCTCGGTCGTCAGCGCGGTCACTGCCGACGGCTCAACCTGGAAGACCGCCAGCTTCGATGCACAGTACGCCTATTACATCGGCGCCCTGGTCTTCTTCAACGACCAATTCATCGGCGTCGGCAGCACGTTCTACATGAGCAGCGACGATGGCCTGAAATGGGAGCCAAGGCGCAATCTGCCGGAGAAAAAGACGGCTGGCCAGGATCCCGCCATGCATCGATTTGCCGTCGGCAACGGCCTGCTGGTGGGCGTCGGTGACTACGGCAACGCCATCGTCACGCGCGATGCCCGGGACTGGAAGTTCGCTCCCGATACAAAGCCAGCCAACGCCCTGATCGATGTGACCTTCGGCAACGGCGTTTTCGTAGCCGGCGGATTGCACGGCCTGCGCATGCGCAGCACCGACGGAGTCACCTGGACCGACCGCACTCCCGGCGAAGAAGGGGAGCACATCAACTTCATCAACTTCGACGGAAAACATTTCGTCGGCATCGGGCAGGGCGCAACCTACGTATCCCCCGACGGCATCAAATGGGAACGCATCGTAAACCAGAACGCCCCCACCATCGCCGCATATGGCAACGGCGCCTACGTCGGCGCCCTCTGGCCCGGCAAACTCCTCCACTCCCCCGACGGCATTGAATGGAAACAGGCCGCCGAACTTTCTCAATCCGTAGCGTGCCTGGCGTTTGGTGTTTTTGGAATGTGATTACGCCCCACCGTTTTGCGAAGATCGTGCAGGCCAGTAATACAATGCCTCCTTCGCCTTTGGCGCCCAAGGACCTCGGTGAACCCAGACTGATGTACGCTGCCAGATCGGGACTTGCCGAATGCTCGCCCGTCAGGGGAAGTTCTGCCCGTCCTGAACGTTGGTGGAGATGATTCTCCCCGCGTCGTCCAGCTCCACGTCTACGTCAACCCACGTCTCGGCCCCGAGGCAGCAGCTTGTGGTTCGCCTTGCGAAGATTCGGTGATCTTTGTACTCGGGCGAGAATCCTTTGCTCTCGAGAAGACTGTACGCATCAGCTCCGCGAGTTCCTGCCGGGACGGCGGCAAGCCATTTTCCCAACCTGTTCGGTTGTAGGACTCGGGTTGTTGGAACAGGCGCAACCTGAGACGACGGCGAGTGGACCAGCCGAGGCCAGGCACATTACCACCGACACCGCCGCCGTGAAGTTGAAGGCCCACCGGAGAAAACGCTTCATGTTGCCGCCTTTCCCGCTGGCACCGCCCCGCATTCCGGACAACGATCCGGTGTGGCCCGGAGGTCATAGCCACAAGCGGCGCAAATGCCACCCGGCAGCGGAATCCTGCGCTTCGCGAATGACCGAATTAGCCGAATTACAGGAAGCGCACAAAATGATATTAAGAACGCCCAGACTGGTACGTCCAGCCCGCTATAGAACACACCGTGATCCAAGTCGTTCACCGACTGGATGCCGATTCCAAACCTGTTGCTTACATGGGGTGATGGCGGACCAGAAAAAATCAAATTGCTGCCGTCTGACCAGTACAGTCCCGGTGCTTCTGCGTCGTCGTTTACGTCCCATACCGTACCGCACCAAACTTCTCCAGCCTCAAGCACACACCCACGAAAGGTACGCTCTCCCCAGTACCTACTCCCGTCCGCGTAGATCGTGGTCAATCCGCACTTTTCTAAACCAAACGAGAGCCTGCCAGAGACGTGGCGGGTTCGCGCCCAAAGTATGCACGTCGCCACGAACAGCATTGCCCACACGACCGCAGCGCCGTTGAACGCCCATCGGAGAAGACGCCTCATTTCGCCCCCTTCGCCTTCGGCACCGCGCCGCATTCCGGGCATCGGTCGGGCGTTGCTCGGAGGTCATAGCCACATGCACGGCAGCGCCCCTGCCGCACCCGCGAGAGCTGGCGGCACCGACGCCAGAGGACAATTGGCGCTGCGGCGAAGACGGCCGCCGGCATAGCTCCGGTCGCAATCAGGAGGGGCCAGTTCGGCCGCACGACCGGAGGCGCGAATCGCAGGACAGTCACAGGGGAGCTCGAGTAAGTCATGTCATACTTATCGCGGATCACTTGTTCGGCCTCCGACTTCGAGAGGCCGGCGAGCTTGACGCGGCGCCTCAGGTAGGGCAGTGATGCTTCCCCGCGAGCGTCCATCCGCACGTTGAACGTCGTCACCGCTCCTGGGCCGACAAGGTCCTCGATCGCCACCGCGAGCGTGTCGTCCTTCTGAATGGGGGCCGACGCCGCCGCGAGCGTCGCCCGAGTTCGATCGTGTGAAGCCAGCGCCCACGACGCAACGCCGGCCAGAAATCCGGCGAGCGAGAGTGCCGTCAGGCCTAGGAAGGCCCATCGGAGAAGTCGCCTCATGCCACCGCCTTTGCACTGGGCACCAAGCCACATTCCGGACATCGACCGGGCGTCGCGCGGAGGTCATAGCCACAATGGCGACAGACACCCGCGCTCTGCCGCGGGCGCCAAAGCCGCCTCAGAACCCAAAAAACCGGGGGGGCCGTCCAGCACGCGGCCAACGCCCATTTCGGCAGAACTGCGTATACCGTATACCAAGTGATAGGGCGGCGGCGAAGGAGTGCCGGCGTCCCACATACTGTACGCTGCCCGGCGGCCGACCGCGAAACCGGCCAGCCACATGGCCGAGTCGTCGTGCGCGGGGGGCTCGTCGTCCAGGAGCGGACTGCCGCTCAGGATTTCCGTCAGCATCGGCTCAGGCAGTCGTTCAAACCCGACGGGCCGTTCGGGCCTTTGATGTTCGAAATATGGGCCTCAACCTCAGCGCTTCCATCGCCGCTTACAAGCTTCAGTTAGACGGTGTCTCGTGCCGAGATGGCCGATCCGGCACCGGCCTTGGCACGCCCCCAGAAACTGACCGCATCGTTCTCGGTTGCCCTCCACAAGACGCAGGTCGCCACGAACATCAACACCGACACCGCCGCCGCGCCGTTGAACGCCCGCCGGAAAAGGCACATCATGGGCGGGATGATACCGCGCGGAAGACCAGAATTCCCTGTCCCTGGTTGTCCGACGGTGACTCGTGAATTGGCGAACGGGCGCATCGTAATCGGCGTGCGTTCCGGTTCAGCGGCGGTTCTAAAGGGCTGTCACTTGCCAATCGACGGAAAAGTTAAGCGCCCTCACGCCCGGCCGATGCCTCTACTCCCCCGCTTGATTTCTCCAGTGCCGACGACATCCGGATTGCTGACGGCTGCGGCATCGAGCTCGCGCTGGTAATCGGCTAAAGCCTGGTGCAGCAGCGGCATGATCGCAGCCTTAACGTGCGGCAGTGAGCCGCGATACTTTGGAAGATTGAGCCTGATATTTGTCACCGCCAAGCAGGCGTGAAGTTCGGGGTAATCCAGGATATCCTTCCAGCCGCCATGCCGGCCGTAGAGTTGCTGCTGGATATTGAGTAGCGTTCTCGGGCGGACGGTTTGCCACCAGCCCAACAGCGCAGCCCGCATGCGGTTCATTGCGATCCGCCGGGTCCGGGCTGCCCACGTCTTATCCCCCCCGCGGGCGTCGAAGGTTGCAACGCAGGCGTTGACCATCAAATAGAGGTGAATCCGGGAGATTGTGTCCCAGGCATCAGCGGAGTTCATGTGGTACGGCGGCGTCGGAAATCCGAAGTCTCCCGCGAAGTAACGAGGCAGCACGATCTGTTCGTCTGGGACGCCGGGAAGCAATCCGCGCCAGAATTCCATCAGCTCGTCGTGCCGCCAGTGTCGCATGGAGTTGAATCGTATATCGCGGGACGCTCCGGGGCCAACGGCCTATGATCTCAGGATGAAATGGAACCACTGAGAACACCGGGGGCACGGAGGAGCACAAAGAGAAATGCACGGTGCGTTTTGACGCCGCGATCTTTACACGCAACTTTCTGCTCCGCCTCCCGGTCCTACTCCTCTGCATTTCTCTCCGTGCCCTCGGTGGTCTCTGTCGTTACGTTGTGTTTGCATCGTCTTATCCGCGCGCATCTGCGTCATCCGCGGTAAGAAAGACCGGACCGCGGCTAACGCAGACCGGCGCGGATAAGAAGGTGGCGCTGCTGCTGCTGCGCGTTCGGCGCGGCGGGACGATAGGGCCCAGCAAAATCTCTCGCCACCCGGAGAATAGAGGGGTTAGGCCTGCAAAACGAGCTCAATGGCGAGGAGATTCATTCAGGCGTATCCGCGTGGTTGTGGATCATACCGCGCCGCCCCGAGGGAACGAGGTGGTTTGTTCGCGCAATAACGCGTTGGGCGCGGTATCATTACCAGCCGTTGCCTGCGCATTTATGCGGGATGGCCTCAAGGAGATGCTCACTGCACTGAGAACCGCCATGAAACGATATAGCCGCCTGCTTCGGTGTATAATGGCGTTACTCGTTGGCTCAGTATACGGCTGTGCTTCGTCAGACCAAGACATTACTGTTTTGAGTCACGCGCCTCATCGCGCGATGAGCGACGCCGAGGTTCTTTCGCGCATCAAAGCCGCGGTGGCCCTCCGCTGTAGCCCGGACGTCGTGGAGGCTCGTGCATGCCGAGCTGATGCTGACTACTATGGGGGCCATGATTTCCGCACCGGTGGCGATTTCGACACGGGGGGACTTAGTCTCGACTCCGGGAAGGCGCAAGAGCTCGAGGCAGCGGATGAATTATTGATCTGGTACTTGGGGCCGACAGACGCCGAGCGCGAGGCCGCAAGAAAAGACCCATATAGCTGGCCTGGTGACCGATTCGTTGCAGTCGCTTGGCATAAGGGAACTATCCAAATCCTCACTGGGCACGTGCCTCCGATAGGATAGACCCACGATTCACTGTCCAAAACCGAGTCGGGCGACCGAAAGGGATCTAGCTCTGCAACGCTATCGAAACCATATCTCCGTGGATTTTCACGATTTGGGGTATATGGTGTTGCCGGCAGGGGCTCCGGCGTCGTTTCTTGACAACTGATTCCGCTGAAAAAGCCCCTCATCTGGTCACTTGCCCCGCGTTGTGATAGCGCCAGGGGGCGGGTGGGAGTCACCATTTCGGGGGTTGTTCAGCAGAATCGACAGCTGACAACAAAAAACGGCGAGGTTCGTCGTGCCTTGCGGCGACCGCCGGATAAGGCGCCTGATGTCATCGCCCTCGCCCTCAGTATTGCGTTCATCGGTCATGTGAGCCGCGTGGGGTGCAGGTCATTTTGACTGTGTGGTGGCTGCGTGTGCGAGGCAGCCGTGTAGGGGCGTGTTTGCAAGACCCGAAAAAGTCGTGGTGTACATGATCCTGTCGTCTGGATGCACCTGGACGTCGCCGACTCCGCTCTCCATGAGGGGTCGTGCCATCACGCAGGTCCGATTCTCGTACATGACTGCTCCCACCTGTTCGTAATGAAACACTATCACCAATGATTCGTCGTAAGGGGGATAGGCCTGCGCGAGCGTCAGTGCCTGTCTGAGCGACACTCCACCCTTCGGAAGCGGGTATGCGCCTGGCAGTTGCGTCCTGCCGCCAATGTAGTACACGCCGGCGGCCTTTGAGTCCGCTGGCCGATCCGCGGCGCACCCGCAGGTTAGCAGGCAGGCCGTCGCCACAAGCCAGAGCCATTGCACCGTCCGTACCATATCGAACAGCATAAGCGATGACCGAGGTTCAAGCAAAAAGGGTTCGCAGCCTGAGTGCGGACCCTGCGGAATCCAGTCTCGCATTCCGGGCACCGCCCCCGGGGGTCGCGCGAGTATCATCGCCGCAGGTACGGCAGCGGCCCTGCTTCACCCAGGCGCGCCGGCGATCCCAATCCCAGAGGACAAGCAGCAACGCGACAAGAACAGCCGCCCGCATCGCGCCGGAGCAGAGTAGCAGGGGCCAGTTCGGTCGAACGGCCGGCTGGGCGATTCGACGGACGATCACGCCCGGATGCCAGTTTATTTAACGATCGAGGAAACCATGATGAATCGTCTTTGCATTTTAACCCATACCTGCACATAAACCCCCAAAGGATCACATTAAACCCTTGGGGACACCGTCCCGCATTCCGGGCATCTTTCTAGTGTGGCCCGAAGGTCGTAGCCGCAGAAAAGGCAGAGGCCAAGACGCGGGCAACGCGATCGGCGCCAGCGGCACAGGAGCCACGAGGCCGGGAGTAAAGATAACGGAGTCACCAAAACCCAGATCGGAAAGGTGACGGCGGAAAACTCCATAGCGAAATCGGGAACGAATTCCGGCCGAAAAATGGGTTTCGACTTCACTACAATGTGGCGAAACCCGCGCTGGTCACCGAAGCTCCCATCAGTAAACTCAGGACCCGCACGTGGATCCTCTCCGGGCCGCGTCTGATATAGCTTGAGACCCCCGCCCGGGATCGGACAAGGCGTGCCATCCCATTGATCACCATCATTCGGCATGAACTTTGTTATCTTTGCAATCATCAGGGTCCCCATGCTGGACCTGAGTTGATAGCTCTGCAAATCTCCATGGGACCAGACATCCCGCTCCACCTCATCACGGAACCAATACGAGTACGGCCACAGCGCGCACGTTGCCAGGAACAGCACCGCCGACACCGCCGCCGTGAAATTGAATGCCCATGTGAGAAAACGCCTCATGCTGCCCCCTTCGGCATCGTGGCGCACTCCGGGCAACGGTGGGGAGTTGCGCGCAGGTCGTAGCCGCAGGCGGGGCAAAGGCCGGGAACCGAACGATGGCGACTATGCGCGGCCGACACGAGGACAATTAGAAACAAAAACGCACCTATCACCAGGGGATCGGCGAACCGTCTCGTAATGTCCGCGGAAGTGGGCGTGTAATGAATGTTGGCCCACCTTCGGATACCTGTTGATCCCCTGCCGTCAGCAACCTGGACGTCGATTAATGGTTCCCGCGCGACGCCTGAACCCCGATACATCTTTCCAATCGCGTTTTCCAATTGCTTCGCGGTTAGGCCTTGTGCGGCAACAACCTTTCCATGAGGCAGCGTAATCTTCCCTTCCGCGCAGACGCGGCACGTTTTCACAACGGTTCCGTTCGCCTCATGAAGGCAGTCCAATTCGACCACGATCAGGTCGTTCGCCTGAATCAAATGGCCTGGCGGCAGGAACTGGACCATTTCGAACTGCCCAAGGGGCCCGCTTGAAGCGTTATAGGTGTCATCTTGAGCATAATGGGTTCTTGCGACGAAGGCACATGCCGCCAGAAACAGCACAATGGAAACCACCGAGGTAGCGTTGAATCCCCATCGGCGCAGTCTACTCATGTCACATGCTCCCTCTCACTCAGCCGTCGGGGTCCCGCATTCGGGGCATTTGCCGCTCTGGTTCCCGGTCAGGTCGTAGCCGCATTTGCGGCAGTGGTTCGGCGCGATGTGCCGCCGACGGCGGAAACAGAATCGCCCGAGCCCGAGAACGGGCAGCGCCGCGAAGACGAGGCACAGGAGCCAGCACCGTGCGGCGATGCTGAAGCCCGAGAAGCCGGGGGATTGCAACTGTGCTGCCTCAAGCCCGAACCTCGCCCAGGTAGTCGGTGATGGCGTCGAGATGCTTAGCGGCGCAGGAGCCCCACCCGCGAGCGGGCTGGCCGACCACCAGTGGCT
>Ga0182024_10015835_pt1 | contig 14381 bp, 17 predicted proteins | sample P32metaG_FD_120480 | JGI IMG/M metagenome (GOLD analysis project Ga0182024, IMG submission 120480) | Permafrost microbial communities from Stordalen Mire, Sweden - P3-2 metaG (Illumina Assembly) | ecosystem: Environmental > Terrestrial > Soil > Wetlands > Permafrost | place: Sweden: Stordalen... | reverse complement strand
CTCAGCCAACGTGACTCGCATGCGCGCCGCCGATGAAACGCGCGCGACGACGGTCCCATCGTCTAGTGGTTAGGACACCGGCCTCTCACGTCGGGAACGCGGGTTCGACTCCCGCTGGGATCACCAACAAAATCAATCACTTAGCTGCATCACCTTTTCGCTTGTTCCTTCCAGTGCCAAATAGGTGCCAATTTTTTCGCTTTTGGGCTTTGATTTCGCCATCAGCCTGCCACCACGTTTGATGCTTCCTCCGCGTTCGTGCGCCCCAGCACAACGCCATCGACAGCCGCTTTGAGGTAGGCGTCCGACAGATGGCTGTAGCGCATGGTCATCCTTGCATCTTTGTGGCCGAGCAGAACTTGCAGGCCGCGCCCCGCAACGCCTGCCATTGCCTGATAGCTTGCGAACGTATGCCGCAAGTCGTGCAACCGACAATCTCCGAGGCTGGCACGCTTGGCGGCACGCACAAACAGCATCGTGGTTTGATTCGGACCGAGCGGGAACAGCCGCCCGTCAATTCGCGCCGGAAGCGATTTCAGGGCCTCAAGGGCCGCATCGTTCAAATGAACGTGGCGCGCTTCCCCGTTCTTGGTTTCGGTTAACAGGGCGGCTCGGTTCCGCAAGTCGATGGACGTGCGGGTGAGACTCAAGATTTCATTGCGACGCATCCCAGTGTTCATTGCCACGATCGCGAACGGCTTTAGGTAAACGGATTCGGAAGCCTCGCAGGCAGCGAGCAGCCGGTAGATTTCGTCGAGGCTCAGAAAGCGCGTGCGGCCCGTTGGCTCCCTTAGCGCCTTGAGGCCGGTCAACACGCCGCCTTGCGAATCGAGGAACGGGTTGCGGCTCAGATATTCCCACACGACGGCGCGGCGCATCATGTGCTTGAGCACAGTCGTTTCACGATTGAGCGTTGAGGGCGACGGGGCGATTTCCTTGGCTCCCTTGCACCTTAGGCACGTCTGAGCATCGGCTCCGTTCCGCTCGCCCTTTGATACCTTCCCCTTGCCATCGCAACGAGGGCATTTCTCAGGCTTCCGGCGCTGTCTCAGGTACGCCTCGGCATCAGCCGCAGTAATTGCTCGCAGTGTTCCGGGAAAGGCAAGGACGAGGTACTTGTCCAGGATGCCGAACCAGCGCTCACGCGAACGCGGCCTGAGCGTCGGCGTGACCCGCTCACGCCAGATTTCGGCGAAGTCGGCAAAGCTGATTGCCGATTCCTCGATGACGCCAAGATGAACCCGGCGGGCGACGTTCCCGAGCAGGCCGTCGAGCACTTCCTTGGCGACGCGCTTTGACGGCCCTATCTTGCGGCGTCGGCGGATGCCTCGCGAGTCTTTGAAGTCGATCCACCATTCACCCTTGGCGCGTTCAAAAACCCGGCTCATATCTTTTGTCTCCCGTTGGATTTTTTCTCGACCACTGCTTTTGCGTCCCGGATCGACAACTTCTTTTGCTTAACCAACTTATTGATTCGACGACTCGCTTCGTACTTTTTTTGAAGGTGAGGATCGCGTCCTCGCCGAACTCGCTCTCGCGCCAAGTGTTCGTCGCATGCGCCTTTGTTGGCTCGCACGGCATAGTAGAACTTCCCGCAGGCGGGGCAACGGCGCACCCGTAAAATTTCGGTTCCCGCTAACGTTTTCATAAATTCTCCAAGGTTCAGCTCTGGCTCGAAGCTCACTCGACCGTCGCCTATGTCCTCGATGGAATAATTGATAGCGAATGGGACGCTGGCGTAATGCTCATTCCATGCAGGTTCTTTTTCTTCCTGCTCCGGGGAAGGCCACGTCATGTCGTGCAACCTTTCAAAGACGGTAAGTACGGTGTCGAAGAGGTTGACTAGCTCCTTCGTTGGTTTCGGTTCACGCTTACGGAAGTCGGGTAGTCTCCGAACGAGAGAATAGAACGGGTCAGAGCGAGGCCGATCCGCGAACTCTCGGTAAAATGCGTTGCAGAAGGTTGTCGCGTCTTGAGGGACAGCGCGCCAATTTCCCCCTACACGCTCAAAGGGCGACAGGTTGGCAAAGTCGATCCAAGGCTGAAGAGAGTCCCTCTTGAAGCTCTGTAATGTTTCGGGTTTTCGAGCGCGCCGCAAACGTATCAGATGGACGCTTTTATGGGTTTCATGGGGCATCGCTGTTACGTTTTGTGTTACCACTATTATGCGACTATCTGTTACTGAAGGTCATGCAAAAGGGCTCTGTGATTCGCTATACTGTTGTTATCACGAGGAAGGAGTCAATTGCAAGTGGCGATACTAAAAGCAACAAGTCGAAACGAAAACGAACGTCTTGCGTTCTCAGTCAAAGGTCTAGCTAAAGCGTATTCCGTATCTCCAAGCCTGATTCGCTTGGAGATCGCTCGCAATCGGCTTCGAGCATCCCGCATCGGGAGACGGCTGGTGATTCCAGTCGAGGCGGTCAGCGAATGGCTCGGGCGTTCCGCATAGGGCGACCGATGATCGTGGATCGGATAGAACACCGCACGATGAATGCCGAACGGAATTGCACGCGCTGCGGTCGGAAGCAAGAAAATGACGCGATTTGGGCCGGAAGACGCTAAGCGCCTCGCATTGCGGTTGAGCGCCGGTCGGCGGGTCTTTCGGAACGGGGACGGGCTAAAGACCTTGTGTCCGTTGTGCCAGTCGGAAAATAGGAGTCGGAAACCACGCTTCACGTTGTCGATCACTGCGCGAGGAGGCAAGCCCCTCGTGTGCTGCCATCGGTGCAAGCGCGAAGGTATCGAGATCATTTCCGAACTTGTCCGCCTGACGCTTTTGCCGAATTTCTTCCGCACAAACTCCGCCGCAGTCGCGGTCGTTGATTCAGTCCGCGCGGCAATGTGTGGAGCAATCTGGATCGGCACAGCGAAGGCGACTGATCGTCTCGTGCTCTTCGCCCTTACGGAAATCGGGGAGCGTTGCCTCAAGGAAGAGTTTGGCGCATCGGTACGCGAAGTGGCACTTCTCGCTCGCCAGAACCCAGTGACGGTTTGGCGTTCGCTGAATCGTCTCGCGACTGCCGGCTGGCTAGAGAGGATTGCTTGCGCGCGAGATGAACGAGCCGCGATCTGGCGACTAAAAGTTCCCGAGGAAGCAGCGGATCGGGGAGCAACAATCTCACATGCTGGAGAAAGACGTATTGGACTGTTGCAGTCCGATCCGTCTCATCGGGGTGACCGAGCGGATTCATCCCACTCGGTCATCCCGTTCTCACATGATGCCTTCCGTTGGGGGAAGGGCCTTGGCGCGGTCAAAGGACAAATTTATGAGCTGTTGAAGATGCCTTTGACCGCGAGTGAGGTTGCTGAATTGCTGGGCTACAAATACCCGCGCAGCGCCCGTGTTCACCTTCAAAAACTCATCCAACACGGTCTGGTTCAGCGCGGCGAAGATGGCCGTTATGAGCGAGCCGAGGCTGATCTAGACGTGGTCGCCGAACATTTGGGAACCCTCGGGGCAACGGTCGCCCAGCACGAACGCTACCGAAGGGAAAGAGCGTCCTGGCAAGCTTGGTGGCGCGCTTACGAACACTGGAAGAGAACCGAAGAAATCATCGATCCTGAAACTGGCGTTCTTCTTGAATCCGGAAACCGACTCCACAAACGGGCGACCATGGCAGATTTCCAGCGTCAGGTGCTCTCGGGTCGGATGCTCAACGCGGATGCCGTTCCCAGAGTAGAGCATTTTCCACCGCCACCGAACGTCCCGAATTTGAACCTGGAAATCGTATTGCCGAGCGAGCCAGCGGCTCAACGTGAGCCATTCTGCTTGGGCGGGGAGCTTGATCCGGCGCTCGCCGCCGCCGTCGCAAGAGTGCAGCAGACGTTCTCTTCCGCGTTTGGTCGAGGTCAGGAATCCGAAACCATCGATCCCCTCGTCTTTCACGCATGCGTGACCCGTTAGAACCCAATCCCTTCTTACTTCGAAGTGGCACTGGCAGTTGGAGCGTGCCACGCAGGAATCGGCGAGGGCCTGCCAATCTCCATGTAGTGTTCGGTTTGAGACTGTTGCTGCTTCTGTTCATTGGGATTCGGACAGGGCGGAAGATACTCCAATTCTGCGGGGAGAGTTGGATTCATGGCAGGATACTCGTAGCTGCATTCCCTTGTGCTGAGCAAATTAAATCCGTTGCTCGCCGCATCGAAATTGACCGTGAACTCGTGGCAGACGTATTCGCCAAAAGCATCGCAGTACTCATAGAGGCCATCGAGGGAAATTGGCTTCTCGCCCGCTCTAGCCGACATAACATCGGCTTGAGAAATCCAGTTCGGAAAGAACTCCGTGTTATCGGAATCGCGAGCAATGTCTTTCAAGCCTGCGACATATACGGTCATATCCATAGCTTTGTTCTTCAGGCGCGCCATGTGCATTACTCTGGATGGTCCAGCTGCGGCGAACAACTGAACATTGAATCGCGAAGCTGGCAGATTGCCGCCGTTGTGAAAGTACAGCACAACGGCTACTTTCCCCTTAGCATCGGTGGGATCAACAAACCCGCCTATCGTGCCGTCTCTCTTTCCGACGCTGACGTATGGTCGCTGGCTCGCGATGAAGTTCTCGGCGGTCTGACTGTTCGCTCTTTTCATCGCGCCCCATTGAAGCAACGCTATGACCGCATAGCAGGTGGTTGCAACGAGAATGACACCCTCAAAAGTCAGAGAAATTTTCTGGCTTCCTCCTAGATGATTCCACTCGTTTAGGAGCCAGTTCCATCGCGCTCGCAGATTCATTGAGTGGCGCATAGTCCTCGGCGTCGTCGCTATTGTCTGTGGTTCAGCGCTCGATTTTCACGTTCCCTTGGAGCCATAACCTCGCGCGCCAAAGGTGGAGGGAACAGTAGATTTCGCGAGAGAGACTCGCTGACACTTTTTTCTCTGTGACTCGGGTAAGGTCTTAGCTTCTATTTCCTACTTGGCAGCCTTTCCGGTTCCTGACAGGTCCACGGTCTGCGGCTGTCCGATCACGTTGTCATAAATCATCACGCTTCCACTTTGCGGCGTCGTGTCCGTCGGGTGGAAGGTCACCGACGCCTTGCAACTCTTGCCGGGCTTCAGCGTTTTTTCGCATTCCGACTTCATCGCGAACACCGACGGCGACGCGCTCTCCATCTCGATGCTCACCGCCAAACCTGTCCTGCTACCCGCATTCTTGATCGTGACAGTCTTGGCCTTGCTGGTGTTTCCGACTCTCACTTTATCTCCGAACGCCAACGCGCGGGGACTGATACTCAGCTTCCCGGCGATAGGAGTAGGTGTTGCCGTCGGGGTTGTCGTCGGCGTCGGCGTATCGGTCGGGGTCGGGCTTTGAATGCCCACGGCGTAGAGATGGCCGTCAAATAAGGAACTGACATAAACGGTCCCGTCAGCACCGATCGCTGACGAGCCTGTGATCCCCGGTGCACCTCCGGTTAGGGTGCCCCCGGTTGCGAACATCCATTTAAGTGTGCCGTCCGAGTTCACTGCATACAGATCGTCGCCATTTGAGCCGACGTAGAGGGTGCCATCCGCGCCGATTGACGCTGAGGATTCAAAACCATCTGTAGAAATCGAAAGGAGCCATTTTTCAGTGCCGTTTGGATTGATGGCTTCGATAAACCCAGGCGAGTTCAAACCCTGCGGCTCGCCCGCCAAGTAAATCGTACCGTCCGCACCAATCGCTGGAGTAGCACCCACCGCGCGCCCATTATCTCCGCTGCCAAGAAACATTAACCATTTCACCGTTCCGTCGGTCGGATCAAAGGCTACCAGTGTGGTCGGGGCACCTTGGGTGAAATAGATGCTACCATCGGGACCGATTGCGGGTGCAGCGAACTGACAACCGTAACCCTCCGGCCCGGGCGGAACCTCCCATTTCAGTGTGCCGGTAGGATTCAAGGCATAAAATTTCCCCAGTTCATCGCAAACGTATATGGTGCCGTCGGCGGCAATCGCTGGTGTGAAGGCGTCTTGGTTTACTGCGAACTTCCATTTCAAAGTTCCGTTGGCGTTTACCGCGTAGAAGTTGGCGTCATCAGAGCCAAAGTAGATGGTTCCGTCGGCACCAATAGTCGGCGAAGAAGTGATCACACCGCCTGTGGCAAACTTCCACTTTGTCGATCCTGCGGGGTTTAAGGCGTAGAGATTACTGGGTAACCCGCCGTTGCCGCTGTACTCTGAGACCCCCACGTAAATTGTGCCATCCGCACCGATGGCAGGCGGAAAGTTTATTCCGAAGTAATTCCCCATGACGGGTTTGAATGCGAGCTTCCACTTCAGAGTGCCGTCGGGGTTTAGGGCGTAGAGATATTGAGTGTCCTGCGGCAACGTAGCAGCCGAGCCCAAGTAAATGGTTCCATCGATCCCGATCGTTGGCGAAATCGCTGCTGGCGCCGCAAACGACCACTTCAATTGACCAGGGTTGCCGCTCGTATCGTACTGGCTCAGACCAGTGTTCGCGAGATCGTGACGGAACACAGGCCACGGCGATGTTGCCAACTGCGCCTGCGTCACGGTCAAGGTCGCGATCGCAACCATCGCGAACGCAGCCACGACTACGATCGCGAACGCACCAATCCGTATTTTCCCCCCTGGAGTTTTCATCGTTCTGCTTTGGTTTAAATCAGTGGCCCCCGAGGTCGATTCTGAACGGCTCCGTCGAGTATGCGCCTGTCTTCCGCTGCGAGCGCTTCATAGACCTTCGGATGCTCGGAGGCTAACAGAGCCAGTACCTTCTCTGCGAACGCCTTACAGTCGTGACAATCACGTCTGACGGCAGCCTTGAGGGAACGCGCCAGGACCGATTTATCTCGCATCTCTGCGAGCATCTTGTATCCGTCCTCGGATTGCTGTTTGGCCCTGGCCAATCCGCCGCGGCGAGAGAGTAGTCTGCGTGCTGTTTCGCTGGTCAGTGTGCCGTCGGGGCGGCGGGTTTCATTTATCGGGAGGAGATCCTTGCGGCGCGCCATGCCCGTAGAATCTAGCATGTCAGGGCGGGCAATTCTCACTAATGCGAGTTCGAGGAAGCAATGCCGGACGTGCGCGCCCGTGATCGAGCGCTACCGCGCAGTTCATTCCGAGCCAGCCGTCCGACACCGACCAGATAGGCGTGCTCGGTTGACCGCTCGCAAAGCGGCAAACCTTTGTGCGCATGCGCTTTCCCGAAATAGTCGCATTACGGGCAAGTCACTGCGGGGCGCGTCCTGTCCGCCATTTGTCGGTCGCGCGGCGCTCTGCTTAACTCATGGGTCGAGTTCATACGCGAGGGCCTACTAATGGAAGACGAAGACAAATTGACGTTGCTTGTGCTCAACAAAATGCAGGGAACTCTGAGCGCACGACTAAAACGCGAATATCAGATCGAACGTATGCGGAATGGTAATCCTGAAATTGTTAGTGTGGAAATTTTTGACAAGGGCGAGGATGCCAATCCAGAAGAGAGATTTTATTGCGTCGCGACTGTCGGTCGAGCTAGGGAAAAGAGCAATTCGTGCGCCGAGATTCGATCGGCCATAGCCTTGGCGTTTCTCGGGCTAGATAATCAGGCGCGATAGATTCGCCTGTCGAGCCACGACTCGGACGCACTATTGACGATTCTCTGATGAGCCTCTTTCAATCTGCCGCTTTAGTTTCAACGTCGATTCGATGAATCTGCGCCACGCCGCCGCGCTCGCGCTTGTGGGCTGGTATCTGCTCTTACCGCCGCCCGGACCAACTCGGGACGTAGATACGTCATTGCCGCTGACACTTTGGTTTCGGGTGAAACAGGTCTATGCGTCAAAAACGGACTGCGAGAAAGCCAAGTTTGGGTTGGTCAATCTGCCGCGAGCGAATCCTTCCGATCCGAACGAACAATCAAAACTGCAAGGCGAGATGGCTGGCATCTGCGTATCAACCGACGATCCGCGCATCAAGGAAAAGTAGCATGAATCTCCGACACGCCGCCGCACTCGCGATTGTGGGCTGGTATCTGATGGTGCCACCGACAACTTCTAGCGAGAACTGGGAACGGGTGACGCCTAGACCGCCATTAGGGCAATGGACTACACGTGATGCATACGATTCTGCGGACGCTTGTCGGAAAGCGCAGAAAGACCTGAGTACCAAATCGGCTGATGAGACTAGCGAAGACTATCGTCGTTGGCTCGCTGGCAGAACATCCTCAAACCAACTACTGGATGAATGGAGCAGTCAGTATTCGCTTCTGTCCGCGATTCGTTTAGCGAATCAGGAGGCGCAGTGCATCGCGACCGATGATCCGCGCCTCAAGGAAACTAGGTGAATCTCCGCCGCGCTGCCGCGCTCGCAGTCGGAGCGCTCTTGGTTGTCGGATGCGCGAATCCCGCGCAAGTCTCGCAACAAGAGGCGGTAAGCTGTGACACGGGACCAACGAGTCAACTCACTTATTTCGAGGGACAAACTAAGCCGCGAGCGTGCATTGATTACTCGGTAGCTGAGATGGAGCGGCTCAACGCGGAGAACAAAAAGAGAGAATCAGAGCAGCATCAAAAGGCCGAAGACGAAGCCAGAGCTAAACTCTTTGCTGAAAGCCCCACGGGCAGTGAGCGAGTATTTCTGCAAGACCTAGTGGTGGTGAAGACGCTGACGCCGACGCAGTGGGACGCAATCCGCGACCGCGCGAACAAAGTGGACCTGACCGCTGACGAAGAAAAGGCGCTTGCATCCGTCACCAAGGATCAGCGGCATTCGCTCAGTCAACTGGTAGCGTTTTTCGTTTGGCTGAATGGCCAAGAGAAGCAAGCGCAGCAGGCTGCTGAGCAGGCGCGTGAACAGCAAGAACAAGAGCAGGAAGCCGCGCGCCTAGCAGCCTATCAAGCGCTGGTAGCACAGGCCGCTCAATCGCAGGCCCAAGCGAACGCGGCGGAGCAAGCATTAGCCGCGCAGCAGCGGGCGCAACAAAACGATATATGGCATTCGCTCGCGGCAATGGCTGAACGGCAACAGGCGCAGGCGGCGGCGATGCGAGCGTGGCAGCAGCAGAACTCCGGTCCCACGCGCACGACCTGCATGAACGTTGGTGAGACGATTTCCTGCTACCCTCATTACTAGTGGAAGGCCGGAAAAGTAGCCGCCTCTGTTTTCCTGACAACGCCGTGACTCGACTCGAAACCGCATGGGCACAGGGACATGATTCTGATCCTAGGTCCCATGCTATCGCCCTGTCTGATCAGTGCCTTGACGAGAACTGTCCTCCAATCGTGCGGACGGCGTTGAATGCGCAGCCACTAATCGCGTGGACGGTTTCATCCTTCGCGAGAAATGTCCTTGGCTGAGACATGCGTGCTAAGCGCGACAAATGAAGGATGGCGCAAACGATTGTCCAGCGTCCACTCTAGGAAATCGATCGCGACCACGGTTCGTGGTTTGAGCCAACGGCACTCCGCCATCTTTTCCGCCGTTAATCCCGCACCCCAACGGCCCTTTGTGGCATCGGGCAGATTGGAAAATGGGCACTCCGGCGCTTCCATCTTTGAGCATCGAGCGAAAACCTCTCGCCGCGACGCTGGCGTGAAACCCGCGCGGATGCTCGCCGCGTATCTTAGATCGTGACCTTCATAGTAGCCGACGAGTATTGAATCGAAGTTCGCACCACGAGGCATGTACCCGCCAACGATGAAGTTCTGCCTGCGATTCACGCGCAGTTTAACCCAGGCACCGGAACGCTTACCGGGCTCATAGTAGCTGTCCAGGCGCTTGGCGACTATTCCCTCAAGCCCCTGCTCTCGGACTACGGCGATCAACTCGCTAGGCGAAGTATCAAATGTCTGGGAAAAGCGAATCGGGTCGACGAGCTGGCGTGTCAGCTTCCGCAGAGCTTTCCGGCGCTGATCGAGCGTGCGCTTCATCAGGTCGTCGCCAGCCAGAGTTGGCAGATCAAAAGTATAGTAAACGGGAGCCCTATCGAAGTTTTGCAGGTTGCTGAACGAGGGACGCCCCTTCTCATCGACTGCCACGACCTCACCGTCGATGAGAGTCTCGTCGGGCAGCGAGTCCAGTGCGCGAGTCACGGTCGGGAATCGAGCAGAAAAATCTTTGCCGTTGCGCGAGAACAATCGTGCCCGCCCTCCGCTCTTGAGCCCAAGGGCGCGGTAACCGTCGAGCTTGAGTTCGTACTCCCAAACTGATCCCTCGGGTAACTCTCTCACTGGCGTGCACAACATCGGCTCGACGAATCGAGCGGCGAATTTGATTTTGGCCTGGTTCACAGTCGAGCCGATCCACGATTAATGTAGGTGCGAACCCACTTCCACGCCACGCCTTTGAATCTGCGAATGCGAGCCGAACACCGCACGCATCGCACAGGCAGTGTCCTAATTTGAATTACTTGGTTCGGATGTTGGCGTGCGCTCTGGGACAGGCTCCACCGGTACATCCTTTGGACCGACTAGCAATTCGGCGGATCCAGTGAATTTGTTGTATCTGTAAGCAGCGCGTTCGAGAGGGACTATCGAATAAATGCCTCCAAACGAGATGGACGCCACAATCAGAGAAAGACCGAGAATGATAGCGACTCTAACGGCGTCTGACATCTCTCCCCAAATCGCTTTTATTTGATTCGAACGCTGCGCCATGCCTCACCGCTCAAAGAAAGCGAAGCCTCAATCAATTCTTCGACCGACCATAGCCGATCCGAGACTCCAGCGGCCATCCCGGACGTACAGCGCGGCATCCGATGCAGAATAGCGGGCTATTTTGAATCTCTCTCCAGTTTCCAAGCAAACCGTTCCTGAAAATCGCGGAAGCACTGGATGAGGATTAATCCTGAATACCACTCATCGTCGCCTGGCAATAATCTCCAATCGTCTTCATCGGCCATTGAAGCTACCCAAGAACCCCATTTCCTACGGACTCGGAACGGATGCTGATGTTACACTCGACTCAGCGACACAACCGCGAGCGGTTTCGGAACCAGCCAACTGTTTCGTCCATACATGACTTTAAAAAAAAGCTGGAGTATATACATTACGCAATTTGAGCGAGATAACGTGGAATGGAAGCGGGATCAACTCGGATACCCCGTTTTAGCGCGATGCCACGCAAGTCCAGAGGTCGGCCACGTCTTCTATGTCTTTCTTTGAGGCTGGATCTCTCTCATAGAGAACTTCGGCAATTCGATGCCGCGCGCTTTCACAAGCGGTTTGTGTAGCGAATGGTCCTACCTGAACTATCGGTTTTTCAGGAAACAGGACAATCAAATAATATCGCGGTGTGGAGACGTAGATCAGGATCGCGCTGATGATCGCAAGCCCCATAAGCGCGAGCGTGACTGCGTGGCGGAGTTTCATGCGTTTTAATCCTATCAACAATATTGATCTTCGTTCACAGTTGGACTAATCATTTAAATTGCGATTTCGTGGGGATTGGACAGGGTTGGTTACGGCGTAAAGCCCAGTCCGATGTCGCGCTGACTGGCCGTGGGAGGAACGCGGTATAGGAGCGAGGCATTGGTCTGGGTTTTTATTTTGGTGGTGGCTTAGACGAAGTGACGGGGCGTTGTTGACGATGAGGGTAGGTATCGAACGAAGTGAATAACTAGAGATCGAAGGGTTCGGAAAAGTGAAAAGCCCGAACGGGTGATGACCGTCCGGGCCGTGTTTCTGACTGAACCTCGAAAATTAGATGGGCTATCTAATTACCACCGCTAGGTGGCGTCGCGCAGTCTTGTTTCTTTTACCGCGCCCGCCACCAGAAATCAAGTAGGATTCCCGAAACCCTGAATTGGGGAAAGGGAGAGGCCGAAGACTCTCCCCTCCCCGCCGACTGCGCCTATTCCCGCTGTAGCTCAACAGGATAGAGCACCCGGTTCGTACCCAGTAGATGGGAGTTCGAGTCTCCCCAGCGGGATCGGCGTAGTCAAGAGTCGAGTGTCGCGGTGTGCCGGAATTGGCAGACGGACCGACGCTGGAGGTCGGTGAGGCTCGCCCTCGTGTGGGTATCGAAGGCACCCCTGGAAAGACGCGATGCGGAAGTTGATTTCCAAAAAACGTCCAGTTGGAGGATGGCCGAAATCCTAAAGAGAACGGAGAAAACCTTACGATCGGTGACGTTTAGTGCATCTAAAGCGCGCTGTGCTGGCTATTAGGGAATTTACAATAGGGAGGAAAATCTATAGCATCACCCGGCTAAGGGAATATTATAATACTGATGATTTGGGCCAGCGACATTGCCAGCTATTTTCTCTGGAAATTCGGTGGACAGCCCGACGATCCGATCTCAAACCTTAAACTTCAGAAACTTCTATACTACGCACAAGGCTACCACTTCGCCAAGTTTGACGAATCCTTGTTTGCAGATTCGATAGAAGCATGGCTACATGGGCCGGTTGTTCGAAGTGTCTATAAGCAATATTCTAGCAATGACGCGGCGCCAATTCCTAGGCCAGATAGTTTCGACATAGGTCGGATTCCAGAGCACACCCGATCCTTGCTCGATCGAGTGTATCAGGCTTATGGTCAGTACACCGCCCTCAAGCTTAGAGAGATGACTCACGAGGAACCCCCTTGGTTAATGGCTTATGCGGAGGGCGAAAGTAGCACTATTTCTAACGAGTCTATAAGAGCATTTTTCAAAGCCCGGTTACGTACCACTCCTTCAGTGGCTTATACTCCCGTCGAAACCAGAATTCAGACATATTCACAGCAATATCCTAGGTCATTCGGACGACACCGCGAAGCTCTCCGCGAAGTAATCAGTAGAATCATTAGGAGTTCGAGATATCGCACGCGCTATTTAGGCTACGCTACAAAGCTTATTCTTTCCATGTCCATTGAGGGTCCGATTGATGAAGCGGTTGCATTGTTAGTTTCTTCTGGTCCCGATGCCATGAGAGAATTAGTATCAGAGACACTACCACTCATGCCGCCGAACGAAGATAATGGCGATTATTGGTATGTACTTATTCGCGCGATGGGGTTCCTAGGAAAATCATCTGAAGTTAGCCAGTTTGTGGGTTCTCCATACGTAAGAATTCGGGAGGCTGTAGTCAGCGCATTGGGAGACTTGCGGGACGATTATTCGCTGGAACTGCTCAGGACTATAAGCAGCACGGATAGGTCTCAATTTATACAGCGGATGGCGACTGAACTTTTACAAGAACTCTCTATGGGCTAATATCTAGCCCACTAATGCTTCAATACTTCGACCCACTAGCCACGCTAGCCGTGGCCGCGCCCTGCTTTATTCGAAAAGTTGATACAATGTCGGATTGCGGTCGCGATGAGCAGGTTGCTGATCACCGCGTACCAGAAATTCTTCAGAAGGTTCTAAGGCTTGACCAAGATGGTTGTCTAAGCATCTACAGAGTTGAGAGCGCTCTCTGCTTGGCGCGCCTGGCTCTGGCGATCAATGAAGCGCTCGGCAGGTATCTAACCCAAGACTTAATCGTAGTCGCATTCACAGAGGAAGAATTGCGGGGAATCGCCTGCACCCAATCTGACGGCGAGTCGAAGTGTACTTTCGCTAAAAAGCGACATTACGACCTGAAACCTACTGCGCAACAAAGGGTTGATTTGGCCAAGCTGCTCGCGCAACGCCAGAGAATGCCAAAGAAACTCCACGATTCTCGCCTGAAGAAGGCGAAAGCCGAACTCACGACTCATGGATGTCGTTCTATTATTCTCGCATCGAACGCCTGCAAGTGTGATTAAGTGGCTGCGCAGGTTACTCGTTGCGCCGGTCGGAAATCTCCAGACCGCGAGCGCTTTCCCGTTCGATCACAACCTCGCAGTGCAGCGGGCACAGCTCGATCTGCCGAATGTGACGGCCAGCGATATCGATCTTTTCTGCAATCAGCGTCGCGCGCTTGATGCAGCGGCGTGCCTTGCACTGCGAAACGTATTTGCAGCGATGAATCTGAACAGTGGTCGGCGCAGGATCGAAGTCCGGCTGAAGCACAAACGAATGATGTGCCTTAGCGACGAGCGATTCAAAGCAATTGCAACAGCCCCCTGACGGCCCGGAGCGCGATCCGACAGCTTCCCGCGCCCCAGGCGTTCCCCCTTGCGAAATTTTTTTGGGAGAGTTGACCTATCGGCATCAACGGTAGTCGCGAACAGGGCTATGGGGTTGCCCCGCCCCCGCCGGGGGGGCCCGATTCTGGTGCCAAACTGGTGCCATCTTCAGTGCCAAATCGGTGCCGTCCGCCGGTATCGCTCAGTGATACTCGCTGATTGCCGATGCGCGAAACTTCCTTGTGCCCGTTGGACTTGGTGACATTCGGTCATACTCAATCACACTGTGTATTTTTCCGCCTCTTCGTTCTCTCACGTCGGGAACGCGGGTTCGACTCCCGCTGGGATCAAGGTTTTATCAAATTGGTAGTCGACTCGGATAATGGAAATCCGGGTTTAAGTGGGAGCCGTCGGTCGATCGCTCTACCCGAT
>Ga0182024_10015834_pt1 | contig 14382 bp, 10 predicted proteins | sample P32metaG_FD_120480 | JGI IMG/M metagenome (GOLD analysis project Ga0182024, IMG submission 120480) | Permafrost microbial communities from Stordalen Mire, Sweden - P3-2 metaG (Illumina Assembly) | ecosystem: Environmental > Terrestrial > Soil > Wetlands > Permafrost | place: Sweden: Stordalen... | reverse complement strand
GGAGCTGCAGGAGGTTGAGGATATTGTGAACCGGCAGGTGCTCGGCAATACGAAGGTGGAGACGCTGGTGGATGTGCCGATCGATGTGGCGGTGAATGAGCTGGGGGCGATGGCGCTGTTCGGTGAGAAGTATGGCGAGCGGGTGCGGGTGGTGAAGATCGGGGATTTTTCGACGGAGCTTTGCGGCGGGATTCATACCGGGGCGACGGGCGAGATTGGGTTGATCAAAATTGTTGGGGAGGGGTCGGTGTCTTCGGGCGTGCGTCGGGTGGAGGCGGTTTCGGGGACGGGCGCGCTGCACGAGTTTCGGCGGGATTTTGATGTGGCGAAGGTGGTGGGGTCGCTGGTTGGTTCTTCCTCTGAGAGCGTGGCGCCGGCGGATGCTTTGCGGCATCGGATTGCGGCGCAGGATGAGGAGATGAAGAAGCTGCGGCGGGAGCTGGATGCTGTTCGGATGAAGGCTGCTTCTTCTTCGGTGGCGGATGCTGCGGGTTCTGCTGTTGAGGTGAAGGGGGTGAAGGTGCTGGCGCAGCGGTTGGATGGAATTGAGAAGGCGCAGATGCGTTCCTTGGTCGATACGCTGCGGGGGAAGCTAGGGTCTGGGGTGGTAGTGCTTGGGGCCGCTGTCGATGGGAAGGTTTCGTTGATTGTTGGTGTGACGAAAGACCTTACTTCGCGGGTGCAGGCGGGGAAGATTGTTGGGTTGCTGGCCGCGCAGGTTGGGGGGAAAGGCGGCGGTCGGCCTGATCTTGCGGAGGCTGGTGGGAGTGATGTGGGTGCTTTGGATGGAGCTTTGGCTAAGGCCGCTGCTGTGGTGGGAGGGTTGCTGTAGCTTTGCTTGCATTCGATGGCGGGATGGAAGGCGGTTCGCGCTTGGCGCGAATGCCCACCTTAACGCAAGTGTGCGCGAAGATGGGGCACCCGGATTTTGGGCCGGGGTGGAAGAGTGCGGCTTAGGTTGTGGGAGGGTTGCTGTAGCTTTGCTTGCATTCGACGGCGGGGATAGGAAGGCGGTTCGCGCCTGGCGCGAATGCCCACCTTAGCGCAAGTGCGCGCGAAGATGGGGCACCCGGTCGCGCGGTTGCGATGAAGAAGGGTGCCCGGCAGCAGCGAGCTATTTCGCTTCGTCTGCTTCTAGAAGGGCTCGCGCTTGTTCGAGGTTTAGGACGTTTCCGTCTACGGTCATCTCATATTCGCCGGCGTTTGCGGGGACGGAGATGACATCTTCAACACGATGGCCCCGTTTTCGGATGGCCTCAACGAGAAGGTCGATGTCTACCATGCGGGTAAGGATACAGGATTCGGTTCCGGTCAGCATCTTGCAGACAAAAGGACGCAAAGGAGCGGCAGTGGTGAATTTTTGGGAATTTGGTGGGGGTATCGGGGGGTGTACCGGGGTTCTTTTCAAGTGCGCTAAGGGGCGGGGTCTCTTAAACTTAGGCTAACTGTCGGATTGAAATGACAATGGGCCTTGGCAAGACAATTCGATGGCGAGGCGGCGTCTGCGCGGTGGTGTGCTGCGTGTTGGCGCCGGGGGCTATGGCGAAGACCGCGCAGCAGCGGCGGGCGGCGGAGTTGACGCCATGGGAGCAGGCAGAGCGGGGGCGTGAGGCGCTGGAGGACATTCCGGAGGCGACGCGGACGCGGGTAGACTATGCGCGGGCGATGGATGGTTTTCGTGCTGTGTACCATGAGAGGCCCTGGGATGTGCACGCTCCCGATAGTGTGAATGCGGTGGCGGAGCTGCTGGTGGAGCAGGGGCGCGGGCTGCATGATGAGAAGAGCCTGAAGGCTGCGGTGGGGCAATATGAGTTTTTGCGGACGCAGTATCCGGGGAGCTCGCTGCGGGTGGGGGCGCTGCTGGCTGAAGGGCAGATTGAAGAGGACGACCTGCATGATGTGGGCGCGGCGCGGGAGAGGTATGCGCTGCTGGTGAAGCAGTATCCGCGGAGTGCGATGGCGGAAGAGGCGCAGGCTGGGCTGGAGTCGTTGGGCTCGCTTGACCGGAGCGCGGGGAGCGGAGCGAGGGGAAGAGCGACGAGGGAAGAGGGAAGAGAGAACGGAAGCGAGGCTGCGTTGGAGGGCTCGCCGACGGTCGCGGGGAAGGGTGCGGGCAACCGTGTTTCGTCTGGAGCGAGTGGGACTAGTGGGAATACGGAGGCTGCGAGTTCGTTTCCGCCTATGCCGGTGACCGGAGTGGCATCGAGTACGCCGAGTGCGACAGTTCAAAGCGCGGCGGATGAAAACGAAGCGATTCAAAACGGAGCGGTTGAGAACCTGGCTACGATGCACGTGGCGAAGGCTGCGGCGAGGCGGCATGGGCAGTTGGCGCAGGTGACGGGCATCCGGCATTGGTCGACGCCGACGTATACGCGGGTGGCGATCGATCTGGGCGACGATGTGACCTATGAGGCGGCGCGGGTGCCGAGCCCCGATCGCATCTACTTCGACCTGCATGGGACGCGGTTGGCGCAGGAACTCGTGGGGAAGAGTTTTGCTGTGACCGACGATGGGTTCCTCAAGAAAATTCGCGCTGCGCAGTTCTCGAACGACATGACGCGCGTGGTGCTGGATGTGAACGATGTAACGGAATATTCGGCGTTCCTGCTGCCGAATCCTTACCGGCTGATCATTGACATCCATGGAGGAAGCAAGGGAGAGGTGGGCGCGCCGGTGGTGGAAGTACCGATGCAGCGCGCGGCTGCGGCTGCTCCGACGGTGCCGAATACAACGGCTGAGAAGTCGACGAGTTCGTTCGAAGTGGCGGCATTGAGCGCGCAGCCGGGCAAGGTGGAGGCGACGAGTCAGCCGACCTCGCGACCGATCTCCGCAGTGGTGAAGGGGCCGGGAACAGGGATCAGGGAAGAGGGATCGGGAGACGCTGGATCGAATGGCGGTGCTGGGGCCGATGCACTGACGCCTGCTGCAACGAAGCGATCGAAGAGAGTCAAGGCGGCAAGGAATGCTGATGCTCTTCCGGCGCGGGCGGCGGTGCCCACGGCAGATGGAGAGACGTCGCTGGTGCGGGCGCTGGGGTTGAAGATCGGGCGCATCGTGATCGACGCCGGGCATGGCGGGCACGACTCGGGAACGTTGGGCGTCGATGGCATTGAAGAGAAGGATGTCGTGCTGGATGTGGCGCTGCGGCTGGGCAAACTGCTGCATGACCGGCTGGGGTCGGAGATTATTTATACGCGGTCGGACGATACGTTTATTCCGCTTGAGACGCGGACGGCGATTGCGAATAAAGCGCAGGCGGATCTGTTTCTTTCCATCCATGCGAACTCTTCTTCCGATGAGAGCGCGCGTGGGGTGGAGACGTATTATCTGAACTTTACGACTTCGCCTGATGCGCTGGAGACGGCGGCTCGCGAGAATGCGGTATCGGACCAGTCGATCCATCAGTTGAGCGACCTGGTGAAGAAGATCGCGCTGAAGGATAAGATCGCCGAGTCGCGCGAGTTTGCCAGCGACGTGCAGCAGAGCCTGTACGGCGGGTTGCAGCGGGGCAACTCAGGGTTGAAGGATCGTGGCGTGAAGAAGGCTCCATTTGTGGTTTTGATTGGAGCGAATATGCCTTCGATTCTTGCGGAGATCTCGTTTGTCACCAATGAGAAAGACGCGAAGCGGTTGCGCGAACCGGAGTATCGCGAGCGAGTCGCGGAGAGTTTGTATAAGGGCGTCGCGAAGTATGCGGGTGGGTTGAGCGGGACGCGCGTGCCGACAGAGCGGGCGAGCACAAAGTGAGACGGCCGCTCCCGGGCAGCGGCTAGGCTTACGTTATCGCGCTGGTGTAGTCTGACCATCGTATGGTGGTTTCCTCTCGGATTCGAGTTGTCCCGCGGTCGATGTTGGGGCTTGTGCTGCTGGGCGCGGCTGCTGCTCTTACTGCTGCCGCGCAGACGGCACAGACTGCTCCGGCAAAGATGATGTTGGCTGAGCCGCCCGTTCCGTTGCTGCCTGAGGCGCTGCAGACCGGCGAAGGTCATGAGGCTGGCAATGGTGCTCCGGCGTGGAGCGGTGTCGATGAGCCGGTGCTGGTAGAGGATGGGATCCGGCGCTATGAACGAGGAGCGCCGCCGGGCACGGTGGGCCACGCAGCAGCAGCGAGTGCAACCACACCAAGCGCAGCGGGGCCGGGCCGGACGGTCACTGTGTATCAGTTCAACGATGCAACCGGAGCCTATGCGGCGTTCACCTATCTGCGCAAGACTGGCAGCGAGCATGTATCGCTGAGCGGCGTGTCGGTCGTCGTGCTGGACGTGAAGCTGCGGCCCGAGGCGGAGCAGGCTCTGTTGAAGACGATACGGATCGGCCTACCCAAGGTGGGTGGCCCGAGGGCATTGTCTCCGCTGCTGCCAACGTTTCTGCCGGAGAAGGGGCTGGAGAAAGACACGGTGAAGTATTCGCTGGGACCGGTGGGCTACCAGGCGTCGGGTGGAGTGCTGCCGGGCAGCATCATTGGGTTTGACAAGGCCGCCGAGGTGGTGACGGCGAAGTATCGGGACAAAGGGACGCTGTCGCTGCTGTTGTATCCCACGCCGCAGATCGCAGGGGCGCATGGGCGGGAGATTGAGGCGGAGATGAATCGGCAGGGCACTGCGGCAGGAACGGTGAAGCTGCGGCGCGAAGGGCCCTTGGTGCTGATGACGACAGGCTTGTGGACGCCCGCCGAGGCGAAGGAGATGGTGGATGGCATTCATCTGCGGGATGAGGTGACCTGGAGCAGGCCCATGCCGCTCGAGTTCCACGCCGAAGTGCAGAAGACCTATAGCCTGCTGACCAGCATTGCCATGTTTTGCGTGTTAGGGGCACTGGCGGCTGTGGTGCTGGGACTCTTCTTCGGTGCGGGACGGGCTGCGATCCGGGTGATGCAGGGTAAGCCGGCGGCGAGCGAGCCGGAGTTTTTGCGGATCGATCTGAGTGGACGAAGTGCGCCGATTCACATCGATGGTGTAGGTGGCGAACCCAGGAGATAAGGCCGGCAAAGGCTGCAGGCGTCTCAAACCAAGCGGCTCATGCACCGGGGATGGTGCATGAGCTTGGCTAAAAGGCTGATTTGATAGCCCTTCAGTAGGTTCCGCAAGGCATTATAGCGAACAAATAGCGAATACGAGGGAGACTATTTACCATCGAGTAACCCCCATAACTAACTACTACATAACGACTTACGGGGAGCGAGTTTTGGCCTTGACACCGGATTTTGCCAAACTTAGTATTTCGCCAGAAAGTTCTGATGGCTTTGCCTCCGTTGGAACTATTCTCCCTAAAGAAGAGGTCGCCCTGTTGCCGGGCGACCTCTTCGTGTTTCGCAGGTGTGGCGCGAGTGCACGGGAAGGGGTGTGTCCCAAAATTAGACAGCCTCAGCGAAAAGAAGAACCGAGTCACAAGTGGGCCGATGCAGAAAACGTAGGGCCAGCGATGGAAGGTTTTTCGACGAAAGAGGCGTCCGCATTTTTTTGATCCGGTTCATCCGGCTCTTGTGCGGCCGCAGCCTGCGTTCCACTGCGATGGAAAGTTTGTGCCGATGGAGTGATCCACTCTCCGACGGGGAGTGGGCGTTGGCTCTTGAGTCGCCCACGGCAGCAGATATTTTTGCGCGATGGCTGTGCAGCCGCTAGAATAGACCGATAGGCCGATGTAGCTCAGTTGGTAGAGCAACTGATTCGTAATCAGTAGGTCAGCGGTTCAACTCCGCTCATCGGCTCCATTTTTTCAATAGTTTACACACTTCCTTTTAGACCGGTTGAAATCGTGTCAACATTTTTCGAGATATCCATGCGTAGCATCGCGTGAGATTTTGTGCCCGTATTTGGGCCGAAGGCTACTTCACGGTCACGAAGTAGCCTGGACACCCGTCAGAGGTTGATCACACACCCTGATGAGGGGTATGAGAGATTGACATGCACCGGCCATTCGCGATTCCAAACTTCAAACGGGAACAGAGGCTGACTATGGGCCCGTACCATCTCGTCCCAGTCTTCCTGTCCTGTTACCTGATGTTGGCTTTTGCTTTTGTGCATATCTTCGCAGCCAACGAACCCGAGGTAGACCAGAATTACTGGGGTTCCAAGCTCCGCAAGTTTCCACGCCCATGTAAACCGATTCGACATCTGATAGTTCCAGTAAGAGCCCACACCAGTTTGGTTTCCTGGGTCAGAGCGAGACTAGCATCCTGGATACACGCGCCAATCCGGACGTGATTTCTCCTGCTGCCAACAGAGACGCCTTTGTTGTCGATCCCCCCTAATGGCTTTCCTCGCTCTTCGTTACGAAGCTCCGCGTCATGTGCCTTTGCTTCAATGAGAAGCAGACCTCGTTTGCCTCCGATAAATGGCAACGGGGTCAATTTCGGTCCGGTTGTGCGCGAGATCCTTCGTGAAGTCCGCTTCTCGAAGACTCTAACCGACAGGTCTACGGGAAGAAATTGAAGGCACTACAGCTACAGGCGATTCGGGATGGCGGCAGTCCTTCAGCAGATTGAAGTGTGGCGATGACGAACTGAGAAAGATTATTGAGCGTCTGGGGTGGATGGCATTGCACGAACGTAGGCGATGAGCGCCTTCATATCGCTTGCGTTCATGTTGGTCTGGGGCATGTTGCCGTTCTTCATCTGGGTGCTATGGTGGCGCAGGAGATTCTCGAGCGTAGCGGCGGGAAGGATCGAAGCGGTGCCCGCCAGGCCGGGAGCAGCAGCGGTACCATGCAGCCCCCCCGCTCCATGGCAGGTCTGGCACGAGAAGTGTTGAAAGACCTGCTGGCCGCGCACGGCAAGAGGACTCATCGGGACGGCAGGTGCGTGTGCTGGTAGCGTGCTGGTGCCCGCAATCGCCGGGGCTGGGGCAGAACCCGCTGCGCGAGCGCCTGAAGCCGCCGGTGCCGCTGTGGGGGCTATATCCAAACTTGTGAGGTAAGCGACCAGTTGCTTGATCTCCGCGGGATTTGCGGTCACGGGGGGCATCCCTCCCGCGCGCATTTTGGCATCAGGATGATGCAACAGGTTCGGTAGCGCAGCGCCTGGGAACTTTGTTGAAACTCCCGTAAGGGCTGGGGCAAAGTGGGTTCCGCCGGCGTTAGATCCGTGGCAGGCGGCACAACCCTGCGAGACAAAAACAGCCTTGCCAGGATTGACGCTTGCGGTTGGCGCAGCGGCAACCGGAGGCGTGGTGGAAGCGGGAGGCGCTTCGCTGGAAGCTGGGGCAGCGAGTTCGGAGTTCGGTGCGGGGACCGAGTTGTTAGCTACGGCGGTACCCGGTTTCGCTGGTTGCGGTGCAGCGAGGGTTCGCATATAGGCGACAAGCGATGCGAGTTGGGCCGGCTCAGCCTCGACGGGCTGCATCCCTCCGGCTTTCATCTTGGCATTCGGCACTTTGAGCACCTGCAACAACTGTGCATTCGAGCGGCCCGCGATGAGGGACGAGATGGCGGGTGCGCGGCCGCCGATGCCGGCTGTGCCATGGCAGGCGACGCATCCACGTTGCTCAAAGAACTGGTGACCTGCGTTGGTTGCGGGCGTAGATGGCCCCGACTCACTTACTCGTGTAGGCGCACCGGGAGCGTTAGCGTCCGGCTGAGTTGCTCCGGATGCCTGCTCCGCAACGACCGCGCCGTGGGAGGCAGGAGCGTTTGCCGCTGGCGTTCCGAGCGCTCCCAGATAGGCCAGCAGCGCCGCCATGTCGGTGGCCGAGGCGTCCACGGCTGGCATATGACCGGCGATCATCTTGGCATCGGGATGCTGCAGAAGGGTCGCCAGTTGATCGCCTTGGAATTTCGCCGTGATGCCGACGAGAGCTGGAGCGATGGGAGTTCCGACGCCTGCAGGACCGTGGCAGGCTGCGCACCCATGGGCTTCGAAGATGCTTCGTCCGTGGGCGACGAGCGGGTTGACCGGTCCGGACACTGCCGTCGCGGGCGCGGTGCCTCCGGGAGACTCCAGGTATGGCTCAAAGGGCGCTGCACCGTAGGCTTTTTCCTGCTGCTCCTGGGTGGCAAGCTGCGCCGCCACGCTGGGGTCGCGCGCGTCGTCCAGGCGACTCCTGACCCCAAGGTAGACCATAACGGCGAGGACGATGGCGACGGAGAGGACCGGGATGGGCCTGCGCCACGGACGACGTTCCAGGCTGCGGTCGAGGAAAGGCAGGAGGAAGAACAGCAGTGCGAGGATACCGGGAACGACAAGGACCGCGATGACGACCTTCGGGCCCTCCCAGAACTTGAGCCACTCGAAGAAAGACAGATAGTACCATTCGGGCCGCGGCAGAAACTGCGTGTTTGCCGGGTCCGCGATAGGACCGAGCCCGACCGGATGGAAGTAGGCCAGGATGCCAAGGCCGATCATGATCAGTAGCGCGAACGCCATGTCCATCAAGACCTGGCGCGGGTAAAACCCCTCGGGCGCGAGCTTCGGTGTGATGGGGTCTTCCTCGATAGGTCCTGCCGGCCCGGCTTTGCGGAAGAGCACGATGTGCACTCCGATGAACGCGAAGATGCAGGCGGGGATAAGGAAGACATGGGCAACATAAAAGCGCGAAAGGGTCAGCGTGCCGATGGTGTCGCCGCCACGAAGCAGGCGCGTAAGCCAGTTGCCGATGAAAGGAACTTCGCCCACGATGTTCGTCCCAATGGCGGTCGCGAAGTAGGCCTTCTGGTCCCAGGGAAGCAGATATCCCGTGAAACCCATGCCGAGGACAAGGAACGACAGCACGGCTCCCGAAATCCAGAGCAATTCGCGCCGGCCCTTGAAGGAGCCATACAGAAATGTCTGGAGAAAGTGCAGCGCGAGCACGACGATCATCGCGCTCGATCCGTAGTAGTGAAGGCTCCGCAGAAACGCGCCGGCGGCGACCTGCTTGGTGATGTAGGCCACGCTGGTGTGCGCTGTCTCGGCGGAGGGAACATAGTAGAGAGCGAGACATATCCCGGTGATGATCTGCGAGATGAAGATGAAGAGCAGACCCGAGCCAAAGACGTACGCGAGGCGAGCGCCGCCGGGGATGGGTTCGTCCAGCGACTCCTTCATGATCTCGTGTACGCCGGTGCGCTTGTCGAGCCAGCGGAACAAGCGCCTGGGAAGATTCATGCTCTTTGGGGAGGCGGCGGGTTCCTGTTTTAAGTCCTGCTTTTCTTCCACGACGTCACCCTCTTGCTACGTCAACTGATCTTTTCCTGATTCGGCACATTCGATCGAAAGTACTCGAAGTGGACCTGTAGCTTGCCGTCTTTGACCTGAGTTGGGAGTTGGTCCATGGCGCGTGGTGGAGGACCTAGAATGTGTAGGCCATCGGCCTTGAACTCGCCACCATGGCAGGGACAGACGAATTTGTCCTGTCCGGCCTGCCAGGAGACGCTACAGCCGAGATGAGGGCAAATGGCGGAGAGCACGACGAGCTGGCCGTCCGCGCCCTGGCTCACATAGACCGACTGCGCGGAGACGACCTCTCTCCAGCCATCGCGCTGCTTGAAGGTGATGGTTTTACGAATGGGTTCCTTGCTGCCCGCGAACACGCTGAGCTCTCCCACATCCGACCACTCGGTACCGGCTGCCTTGGAATAGAGCGGATAAAGCACATATCGAAGGACGGGTACTGCCAGGATTGCACCCATACCAGCAGACCCAACGCACAGCAGGGCTCCGAAGAACGAGCGCCTGCTTACGACGATGTTCTTCTTTGCGTCGACTTCCTGAACGGTGCTTTGTTGTTCCATGGGTTCTCCTAGAAGTTGAGCCAAAGCGCCACATATACCGTGTTGTTGTCCGAAGCGTTGCGGTTCGCGCCGTCATAGTTCGTGCTGGCGCCATTGAACTTGGTGTAGCCGGTGTAGTTCACATTGAGGTCGATATTCTGCACCGGCCAGTAAGCGAACTGGATGGTGTAGCCGCTGGTGTTGGGGCTTCCGTTCAAGCTGCCGGTCAAGGGAGCCGAAGCGTAGAGCACGGTGTCGGTGTCGCCCGTAGTAGCGAAGAGCGCGCCGGTCGCGGTGTATTTGTTGGTCCAGTGGTAGGTGCTATCGAGCTTGAAGGTGTTGAGGTGTTGGGCCATGGTGTTGGCCCCGCCTGCGGCAAAGGTGGCACCCAGATTCGACCGCTCATGGATCCATGTGCCGTGAACGTCGAGCAGGTTCGCACCGAAGGGACGCTCGTACTGGAAATCGAAGGATGGGTCGAGGTATCGGTCGACAGGACCCGTGATAGCCCCGGGGTGCGAGTTGACCTCGATTCCGTAGGTCCCGACCTCCAGGTAGTTCGCTCCCCAGGTCTGCTGCCAGGCGGCTCGCCAGTAGGGAGCCGCGGCGCTGATGTTGTACTGGTAGTTCACACCGTCTACGGGAAGAGGACCGCCGCCATGCTCGCTGCGGTAGAGAGTGAAAGCGGTGTAGAGATGCTTATCCCACATACTGTAGCCGCCCAGACCCGCTACGTCCTGTCCTAAAGCTCCGTTGATGATGGGTGAGGCGATAGAACCCACCGTCGCGCTTGAGGAGATATAGGGATAGCCCCAGGCGGGCGTGCTGTTCCAAAGATCTTCGACCGTGGGGTTGTTATTCAGGGTGATGCCGTAATCCAACTCCTTGCCGCCGAGCGTCGCGTGGTTGGCATAGCGCAGGTCAGAGTTATCGATCGAAAAATGATCATCGGTATGGGTATATGTGGCCTGGACCAGCGCACCGAAGTGCGATGCAAGCCCTCCAGCGAGAAAGACGCTGAGCTGCTGCGGAAATCCCGCTGCACTGTTTTGTGTATTCGGCGCGTTGCTCTGGAAGGAAGTGTCTGAGAGCAGAATCAAGAACGAGACCGGGATGTTTTTCGAGAGCTGCAACTCCGGGGTGGTGCCGACCTTATCGACCGCGTTGAGGTCCTTTAAGACGTATCCCTTGAGCTTGAAGTCTCGGCCGAAGGCGGTCAACTCGGGCGCGTTGCTATGGCATACATTGCAGGACAGGCCCGTCTGACGAGCGAAGCTGGGTACTGCATGGGCGTACTCGAAGCTGAGTAGGACAGCAAAGCCCGTCGCAATTCTTAGAACCTTGTTCATTGCGGCACCCTCAAGTCTTGGCCGATGCGGTACACCAGTGTCGGAGCGGGCGGCCGCTTGTCCCATCAGTGGAGCACGTATGTGCCAATAAAAATGTATACAATTGCTCACTGGGTAGAGGTCGCAGCGCTGCAGTAGACGCAGTGCGCCTTCTGAATCAGATCTCCGTTCGGCTAGATCGCTCGAACATTACGTTCAAAGCGCGCAAGGCTGACCCAGAGGACGTCGAACCTGATCGCCATTAGGTTCAACGTTGGCCCCGGCCTCCATCTACAAACCTTGTTCTCCTCGCCGCCTGTGCGAACGTGAAGATTGGGCACGGGGCATACTTTATGACTTTGGCAACCAAGCTTTTGCGGGAGTACGACGAAAAGTTCCCATTTTCGTGAAGGCCAAACATGATGTAGTGAGCATTCACTGCCTGCGCGCGCTCCGATATAACGCGCTCCGGGGCCCCGTAGAGAAGAGTCGACTGAGCCTCCACCCCTTCCCGCTGGAACCACTCAACCAGGAGATCAAACTCAAATTGAGTGTCGGTGGCATTGTGAGGAAGTGAGAATTCGTGACAAACATCCACTGCGTGGACGAGTTCCACATCCGCGCCCAACGCTCTTGCAAGACCAGAGATAATCCTTAGCCGTTCATGCACGTCCTCCGGGAAGTCGATTGGGCAGATGACTTTTTCCGGCTGATTCGGATCGAATTTCTTTTTGGCCGCCTTTGGACCTATCGTGACGACTGGACATGGGAGCGTTCGGAGAAACGACTCTGCCGTTGAGCCGAGTACCTTCCTATCCAACCGGTTGTTCCCGTAGGCGCCTAGAAAAAGGACGTCTGGCTGCAGATCGGCCACTGCCATAGCGAGACCTTTGGCGGTCGACCCAGCCCTTCGCAACCAACGTGTGTCAGCCCCGAGCTTGCGGCAGCGGGCTGCTTTCTGCTCAAGGCGTTCACTGAGGTCCGGAATTAGCTTGTGTGCCGCCTCAGCCTCTTCTCCAGCAGGGACTGCGTCATCGTCCGGGCTCTGCACATGAACAAGGATGATCTCCGAATTCTGCTTCGTCGCAAGATCGAGCGCGTAGTCGAGCGCGATATCAGCGTGAGGAGAGAAATCGTATGCAACTACGAGTTTCTTAAAGGATGCGAAAACTTCTGTGGGGGCCATCGGGATACTTGCGGTTAGCGTCGCCATAATTCATTCCTCGTAGTCGAGATCTAAATAAGCGTGTCATACCTGTGTTGAGTTGGCTGTGACGTGTGTCACAGCGTGGTGTCTCGCAAGAGACGATCCTTGGCAGGGACCTTTTTTGCTGATTTTGCGGAAAGCTAGTGCTAGGCTGCGTGTCGCCGCATAGTAATTCAACTGTGTATATACTCGAGGCACTATCATCCGTGTCCCTCGTGGCACAGAGGCCACGTTCGGTATGCCTCCTCTTTCCAAAGCTCGACCGATGCACAATTGTGATACCTGCGAGCTGCGCTCGCTGCGAATGTTCTGCAATCTGGACGCGGAAGCCCTCGCGGACTTCGGGGCGATCGGCGTGCAGGCGACGCTTCCGAAGGGCACGAAGATCTTTCAGGAGGATGGACCGAGCAGTGGCGTCTTCGTCATCTGCACGGGTCAGGTCAAACTTTCCTGCACTTCGAAGGAAGGAAGGACACTGATTCTCAAGATCGCGCTGCCGGGAGATGTTCTTGGGCTAGGAGCAGTCATCTCCAGTTCGAGATATGAGGTGACCGCAGAGACGATCGAGCCGACGGAGATCAAAAGCATTGGCCGCGAAGAGTTCCTCTCCTTTATCCAGAAGCATGGGGAAGCAAGCCTTCATGCAGCCAAGGCGCTCTCGGAGGAGTACAAAGCGGCGTTCTTCGATGCCCGTCGCCTGGCGCTGTCCGGTTCGGCGGCAGGCCGACTTGCTGCCGTACTGCTTGACTGGGGCAGGACAGCCTCTTGCGGCAAGCCTGAGATGCGTTTCACGATGGCGCTCACGCATGAGGAATTGGCTAACCTGGTCGGTAGCTCTCGCGAGACTGTGACTCGCATGTTGGGACGCTTCAAAAAAGAGAACCTGATCCAAATGCGGGGTGCTTCCATTCTGATCCTCTCTCCAGAGAGGCTGGAACAGCTTTCGGCTTGAATCTCTTTGGTGGACTTTCCTCTGCTTTGCCTGTCCTGACTGCAGCCACTCATGCAGCCCTGTGATGCCCATCACAGCTTTGTTTTGCGAAAGCTCCTAGATTGGCTGTAGAGGTGGCTTATGGTTAGTCGCTGTGTCAATCCTGCCTGCCGCACAGAGTTCAGGTCTCTCAATACAGGAGATATCTACGCAGTTGAACGGCGGTATGCGGATACTGAGTTCTTCTGGCTCTGCTCCGCCTGCGTACCAGTGGTCGGTCTGTCACTCGACTCGAAGGGGAATGTCTCTGTGGGACCGAGATGTGATGCTGGACTGTTGCAGGTACCTCATCCAGACAGTCGTCTGCGGCTGGTCTATAGTCCCGTAGAACACACACCATGGCTCCGTGCCGGCCTTGCCCGCGGGCTGACGCTTCCAGATGGACATGAATGCGATCCGTTTTCGACGTCGAGCGAGGCCGCATGAGCTAAGCACTATCAAGACGCGCGCTCTCGTGTCAGAAAGAGACTAAAAGCCAATGCAAACCCCCCGTTCAGAGCCTTCCTTCAACAACGTTCTTCTCGCCACCGATTTCTCGGCAGCGTCGGAAGCAGCTTTCCAGACTGCTCTTGGGGTGTGCATCGCGCTTCAAGCAAGTCTCTCTATACTTCATGTCTTTGAGTACGCCAACGCTGTCCCTCCGGAGACAGGAGGGCAGTTGCTAGAACTGGACAGCTTCTATGAAGAAGCCCAAGGCTCTCTTGATGGCCTTATACAGGTGGCCCGACGAGCGGGTGTAACCTGCGAAGCCACGATGGGTAGCGGCATGCCGTCTCTGACGATTCTGGAGGCCATTATCTCGAAGGACATCGATCTTGCTGTACTTGGGACGAATGCTCTTCACGGCTTTGAACGCCTCATCTTCGGTTCAACCGCTGAAGCCGTCCTCCGCAAGGCTACATGCCCGGTACTAACGGTGGGCCCTCAGGTATCGGACGCTGCGAAGGCCGCTCAGGTCGAGGGCCCCGTGATCTTCGCTACTGACTTTCATCTCACCACGACCCAGACAATTCGTTATGCGGCATTCTTCTGCAGGGTGATGGGAGCACCCCTTCATTGCTTGCATGTGCTTCCGCGGACGGTCGAAGGTGGATCCCGAAGTCACATCATTCCGCAGATCATGACCGAGGCGTTGCAGCACGTCGCTACCGAGAACGGCACCACCATCGATC
>Ga0182024_10015833_pt1 | contig 14382 bp, 11 predicted proteins | sample P32metaG_FD_120480 | JGI IMG/M metagenome (GOLD analysis project Ga0182024, IMG submission 120480) | Permafrost microbial communities from Stordalen Mire, Sweden - P3-2 metaG (Illumina Assembly) | ecosystem: Environmental > Terrestrial > Soil > Wetlands > Permafrost | place: Sweden: Stordalen... | reverse complement strand
GCTCCATGAGAGGAATGGCGGGATTGCCGCCGTATTTGCCGGCAGAAGTGATCGATTTCTTGATGCCGCTGCGGGCTGCGAACATCGCTCCGTCGGCCACTGTCACGTGTCCTACGGTCCCAGTCTGGCCTCCCATGATGACATACCGTCCTGTTTTGACGGAACCTGAGATCCCCGTTTGAGAGACGATGATGTTGTGGGCGCCTAATTCACAGTTGTGGGCGATTTGAACGAGGTTATCGATCTTGGTGCCGCGGCAGATGCGGGTCTCTTTGAAACGGGCGCGGTCGATGGCTGTGTTAGCGCCGACTTCGACGTCGTCTTCGAGGACGACGATGCCGAGCTGTTCTTGTTTTTGATGCTCCCCTTTTTTATTGGGGGTATATCCGAATCCACAGGAGCCGATGACGGCGCCGGGCTGGAGGATGACACGATTGCCGAGGATGCAGCCTTCACGAACGGTGACATGAGAATGGAGAATAGAGTGGGTGCCGATTTTAACACCGGCGCCGAGGGTAACTGAAGGGCCTAAGAGGGTGCCTTCGCCAATGACACAGTGGGCATCGACAACAGAGTGGGGCCCGATGGTGACATTTTGAGCGATTTGAGCGGTGGGATGGATGACAGCGGTCGGATGGATGCCGTGAAAACCGGAAGCGGTCTTTTCAGAGGAGGAGAAGAGTTTGACGATTTGCTGGAAGGTGTCGGAAGGATTATCGGAGATAAGGTAATTTTTCCCTTCGATCAGGGGGGTATTAGGATCGATGCAAATAACCCCTGCATGAGTTGTTTTCAGCAGGGGACGGTAAAGAGGATTAGAAAGAAACGACGCATCGGAAGAACTCGCGTGGGCGAGATCGTCGACCCCGGTAATGAGATGCTCGGGGTCGCCGATGAGTTTAGCTTCAGTGAGCTTAGCGAGATTTTGAAGCTTCTGCTGCACTTTTCTTTTCCTCAGCTTTTGGAGCTGCTGGCTTCTTAGCCTCTTCTTTCTTTGCTGTTTCTTTAGCAGCTACAGCATCGGCTGGCTTTTTAGCCTCTTCTTTCTTTGCTATTACAGCCTCAGCAGGTTTTTTGGTTTCTTCTTTAGGAGCGGCTGCCGTTTGTTTTTTTGCTTCTAAAGGAGCTGCTACAGGAGCGGCTACTGCTTGCTTTTTAGCTTCATCCTCATAGTTTTTGTCCATCTCTTTGACCATGTCGGAGGTGACATCCAAAGCCGGTGCATTATAGAAGCAGGAATGCTTGTTCAGGATCATGGTGTACCCTTTCGCAGCAGCGAGTTTCTCAGAAGCTTGGGAGATGCCGCCGAAAACCGTTTGCATGATCTTCTGCTGCCCTTGCTGCATGAACTGGTAGTATTGTTGTTGGTAGCGGTTCATCTCTTCGCTGAGTTGGGCAAACTTTCCTCTCATTTCTTGCTCCGCTTCAGGAGAAAGGCCGTCGAGGGTGTCTTTATCTTGAAGTTTATCATTGAGCTCGCGGGCTTGTTTTTCTGTGTCTTCTAGCAGTGTTGTGAACTGCTTGCGCATGGTTTCAAAAGAGGCTTGTTCTTGTTTTCCAAGCTTAGTCTCCATGAAGATATTTTCAAAATTAACAACGCCGACTTTTTGCTCTGCAGCGCAAAGTTGGAGTCCTGCTAAAATGAAAGCTGTAACTAAATATCGTTTTTTCATGTGTATGTTCTCCTTAAACATGATGTTTTAAAACTGTCCTCCCATTGAGAAGAAGAATTTTTGAATCTGCCCTTCCTCTTTTTCTTTATGGGTATAATTCACAGGGAATCCGACGCCGAGAATGATCGGCATGCGGTGCATGACTTCGATCCGGACGCCGAAGCCATAGGTTAACTTTAATTCTGGAAGATGGAATTTTTTCAATGAGATGCAACCGGCATCAATGAACGCAAAACCGTCGAGGATCGATAAGATCTCATGGAGGTATTCGACGGAAAGGACGGTATACCCGATGCCCCCTGTAGGATCTCCACTGTCTTTCTTTGTATCTCCCTTTTTCTTAAAGTGTTCTCCCATGCTGAAAGCGCGGTAGCCGCGGACGGAGTTTTCTCCTCCGAGGAAGAACCTTTCACCCAAAGGAATATCATGGGGGGAAGCTGTCCACCAAATCGGCTGGATGAAGCGGGCTTCCCAGCGGTATTTCATGATGCCGTGAGGCCAGAGCTGCTGGTAGAAGGCATTAACGTAGCTGTATTTTAAGAAGGCAAAATCACCGCCAAGGCCTGCGTATTCAGCTTCAAGGAACGACCGGAGCCCTTTATGAGGCTTGGCTATGCTATCGGTCGAATCGTAGTTCAAAGAAGCGGAGACAGCTGAGACATTTCCATTGTCTTTAGAGGCATCTCGTTCTTGCTTGCTGGCGCTTTTTGAGACGTCGGCCTGAGTATGCTTAGCCCGATATTTTGTGCCGGCAGTCCAATAGGCGGATAGTGGATAATTAGCAAATATGCTGCCTCCAACGGAGTCAATCTGATATTTTTTGGCTTGCAAGTGGCTTTGGTTGACAGAGGCATCAAAACCGACTCTCCAAAGGGTATCGCGGAAATAAGGGGTCATCCATGAGATCAGGTAGGTCCTGACTTTTTTTCCCACGGTGACTTTAGCATGGGCATATTCGCCGCCGCCGCGCATTGCCGAAGGGCCGTCTTTCGGGAGCCGTTTAAAGCCTTTATAGTTGAAGTTGGTCTCGGTGATGTCAAGGCCGCCGAAGACTCCATCGCCGGAGCTTAATCCGAAGAACAGGCTGGCATGGCCCGTTGGCGCTTCTTCGACTTCAATGTAAACATCTCGGTAGTTTTCACCGAGGATTTGGTCGTCTTGCGTCCGGACCGCATAGACGTTGACGTTTTTGAAGTACCCCATGTTCTGGAGACGCTGCTGAGTGGCTTTTAATTTCACCGAATCAAAGGTTTCTCCGGGAACTAAGAGAGACTCGCGCAAAATCACATGGACTTCGGTCTGTTCGTTGCCGAAGACGCGGATCAGGCCGATCTTATAGGCGGCGCCTTCTTCAATATCAAAATGGACATTATAGACAGGCGCATCGCCAGCGAGATCTGTCTCGTACTGAACGTTGGTCTCAATATATCCTTTGCGCCCATAGAGGTCTTTGATGCTGTCGGCAGTTTTGCGGATCTGTTCAGGGGAGTAAGTTTCGTTAGGATGGATGAGAAAAGCGTTTTCTACCTCTTTGTCCGTAAAAAGAGTATTTCCTCGGAAGGTGACTTCTCCATAATGAAAGATGGCCCCTTTTTCGGCCGTGATCGTAATGACGATGCGCCCTTCTTTTTCAGCGTTGGTGATTTTGAGGTCGACTTTGGCGTCGGCATAACCTTCATTTTGTAAAAGATTGACAATGGTGAGCTTGTCTTGCTCGAGGGCTTCTTCGTGGATAATCCCATGGCCTGTCATCCAGCTTGTGAAAAAGTTGTATTGCTTGGTGTAGATCATCTCTAAGATCTTGCTTTTCTCTTTATTAGAAAAGCCGCTGAAGATGATATCGTCGATGATCCCTGCGCGCCCTTCGACAACGGTGATAGTGATATCGACTTCGTTGGTATCCGGAATGGGTTCGGCGGTATAGGAAAGCTGGGACTCGAAATACCCTTTTTTAACGTAATACTCTTTGACCTTGTTAAATTTTTTGTTGAACTGGACGCGGTTAAAAGTTTTATTGGGTTTGACGCCTAATTCTTTCCGCAGGGTACTGTTCTTAATATGGGCATTTCCCTGCCAAGTAATTTTTCGGATCGAGGGGCGGAGCCACACCTTAACAGTCACGAAGACTTCGCCGCCTTGGACATCGATTTGAGGTTCGATCCTGTCATATTCTTCCGAAAGGGCCTTTAGGTCGGCATCAAAGACGAGCTGAGAGAAGGGGTCGCCGACCTTGGTCCTAAGCTTTTCAAGGACAGGGCGGGCATCAAAAGATGCTCCTTTTGGGAGGTTTTCTGCTTGAATGTCTATCCTTTCCACTCGGCGGCTCTCGTAAGCTTCAGCTAACATAGGGCCGGAAAATACTTGTTGGAAAGGGGAACACGTAAAGAGCACCGCAGAAGAAAGTAGAAGAATATTTTTAACGCTAACCATATGAATCCACCAAAGTAGGCAGAGTATAAAAAAAGAACTGGAATTATGCAATCTTTAGAATTTTGCACTCAATTTTCCGGCGTAGGTGTCTCGGAAACGAAGAGGAACCGGCTGTCTTCGATCAGTTCATCCGTTGTGTTTTTCATAGCCCGATTGAATTCTTGGTAAGATGTCCGATAATTTTTAAAAAAATTGCCGGCGATTTCTGCAGTTTTGAGAGCTGTATTTGCCCCCATCCCCTGAAAAAAGCTAGCTGTTGCAGCGGCATCTCCCACCAGAATAGCTGATTCTTTTTCATTTGAAAAAGTTTGAGCTTGTTGGAGAGTGATAGGAATATCCGTTCCGATGATAGCTTTATCAAGCTGCTCAGCCTCGTTGTGCCAACCCTGTTCTTTGATGGCCTTCTGCAGTAGATTTTTGGAGGCATCGATCGAACTTTGAATGAAAATAACACTTGCCGAAGGAACTTTCATTCTTCTGAGAAAAAGGCCGTCTTGTTTTATCGCTGGAGAAATATCGACCTCTGTAGATGTTGTCTGTCGAATGACGGCAAACGCGCCCTTCCCGGTTCCCAAAACATTCATAGAGATGCCGAGAGCGTCTCGGACGCGGCTGTGCACTCCATCAGCGCCTACAAGGATGTCATAGGACAGGATCAGCTCTTTATCTTGAGATGTCACTAGGAGAGCATTTGGAGAGAGTTCTTTAAATTCCCCGGTGATTTTCTGAATGCCCAATTCCTTGACTCTATTCTCAAGACTTTCTTCCAAGTGTTTAATTTGGACAAAACCTATACGGTCTCCATCCCCGAGATCGATAACTCTCATTTGGGGAATTGCCACTTTCCATTTTTCTAATAATTTTATGGAGGAGTTGAGAAGAAATAATATCTGGGGTCTAGAGTACGAGTCTCGTTTTTCTACAACCGTGACGACAGCCCCGCTTTGGTGGGCTTCAATAGCTGTTGCAAGACCCGCAGGCCCTCCTCCAATGATGACGACAGAAGGGGGTTCTTTACTTTGATCAGCAAAGAGTTCTAGGTTAAATAGAATTAAAATAAATATAATAACACTTTTCATATAAGTTGGTAATTATATGTCATTTTGTTTTTGCAGGGGTAGTTAAAAATAATCGTTGATTCAGAACGCTTGGCGGCCCGTCAGAGCCCGGGACAGGGTGCCTCCGTCTACGTACTCTAACGGACTGCCCATGGGCAGTCCTAGGGCCAGGCGGGAGACAGGGATGGCGGACTTGCCAAGCTGCTCCTTGAGATAAAGGGCGGTGGCGTCTCCCTCTAAGGTGGAATCTAAGGCGATGATCACTTCCCGGATGTGAAGCGTGGAGATCCGTTGTAAGAGGGGAGGAAGGTTAAGCCGTTCGACGGTCCGTCCATCTAAAGGGGAGAGAAGGCCGCCAAGGACATGATAGAGTCCTTTATACATATGGGTCTCTTCGATGGCATAGGCGTCTTTTGGTGAGGAAATAATGCAAAGAAGGGAACTATCTCTTTTATTTATATCGCAGAACTCGCAAACTTCTTTATCCATAAGACAGTTGCAAGCTGGACAAGTGTGAATCTTTGTTTTGAGCGTGGCGATCACGTCAGCAAAGTTTTCAAGAGGTTCGTCCTGCCACGTGAGGAGCTGAAATGCGAACCGCTCGGCTGTTTTGGAGCCGACTCCGGGAAGCATCTTAAGAGAAGCGATGAGCTGCTGTAGCGCTAAAGGGTATTTTGACATGCGAATTAGAGATATCGCAAACGCGATTGGATTTCAAGTTGAAAATTAAGCCTGTTTTGGAAAAAAATATAGGGATGGACGGAAAATAATTTAGGGAAATCTTTTAGGCGCTTATCAAACCTGCCCAAAATCTGAGGAAAGTCATGAAGGGATTAGAGACCGGAAAAGACAAGGTAAAGAAGATCTGCGATGTTTTGAAGAGGGAGACCCTCGAGCCTGCCAAACACGAAGCAGATGAGATCGTCGCATCCGCCCGCCGGCATGCCGATGAAATCTTAGCCGATGCCCACAAAGAGGCAAAGAAAATGGCCGAAGATGCCTACATTGAAATTGAAAAACAGAAGTCGATTTTTCAAGCGTCCATAACGCAAGCCTGCCGTCAGACGCTCGAGGCGTTAAAAGAAAAAATCGAGCAAAAGCTGTTCAATCCTGAGCTGGCCCGCCTGGTGACGAAACCGATGCAAGACCCTAAGCTGATGGCCCAGCTGATCAATGCGATCGTGCATGCCCTTGAAAAAGAAGGCACCAAATCGGATTTAAGCGTGGTGATTTCTTCAGCGATTTCTGCAAAAGCTGTCAATGAGCTCTTGGCTTCCGAGGTGATCCAAAGACTGAAGGAAAAAGGAGTGTTGCTCAGCTCGCTCGGCGGCGGAATTGAAGTGAAGCTCTTGAACAATAACATTACCATCGACCTCTCCGATGAGACAATCCGGGAACTGGTCGCGACCTATATTCGAAAAGACTTTAGAGAATTTTTGTTTGGGAAGTAAATGGCCAACTATTACTTTTTAGCAGCCTCTTTCCCCTCGCTGGTCTTAGGAGAAAAGCCTGATATCACTTTTGACGAATTGACGGCGCGCCTGGCGATCAATCTCACCAAAAAAGATTTTGAACAAACGGTTGTCTTCCGCCGCTTTCTCGACCTGACCAATATCCGCGCCCTTTTTTTGGAAGATGCGATCGATTCTCGCGGGAATTTGAGCGAGAAAGAGCTCGACCAAGCGCTTCTCTTGCAAGATGGCCTGCCTGAATACGCGTTTGATTTTTTAGACCGTTTTGAATCGGCTGCTGAAAAGCTGCGTTTTTTTTCAGGACTTATCTCGACCTATTTTAATGAAGAGATCCTGCGGCAGAAAGGATTTTTGAAGAATTATCTTGAGTTCGAGAGGTCTTGGAGGCTAGTACTTCTTGCAATCAGGGCAAAGCAACTAGGCAGGGATGTGATTGCCGAGCTGCAGTTTGAAGATTTAACAGATCCGCTTGTGCTTGACATTCTGGCGCAAAAAGATGCACCTTCTTACGATCCTCCGATTGAGTTTACGGATCTGAAGGAAAAATATTTTTCGTGTGGTTCCGACCCTTGGCTGCAGTTCAAAACTATTGCCGAGTGGCGCTTCCATCGGATTGAAGAGTTGGTAGACAAACCCCTTTTTTCGATCGATTGGATTTTGTCTTATATGGCACGGCTGCTTATTGTAGAACAATGGAATGATCTGGATAGTACGAAAGGAAAAATCATCCTCGAAGCTTTTGTAGGTTAAAAAATGAAAGAATTAGTGACTGGAAAAGTCGTCAAAGCCTTTGGAAACTTGCTCCACGTTGCCTTCGATGGAAACGTCCGGCAAGGCGAAGTCGCTATGGTTAAGCTCGGTAATTTGCTCTTAAAAGGCGAAGTGATCGAAGTGGCCGGCAAAGAAGTCAAAGTGCAGGTTTTTGAAGATACGCGAGGAATCAAGTTCGGCACGCCTGTGGAGTTCAACGGCCATCTTTTAGAGGCAGAACTCGGCCCTGGTTTGTTAGGCAGCATTATCGACGGACTGCAAAACCCTCTGGAGAAAGTTGCCGATGCCACAGGTCTTTTTCTTTCCCGCGGCATCTATCTTCCGCCTTTAGACCGCGCCCGCCATTGGGACTACCATCCTGTCGCTAAAGTCGGCGCTATTCTACGGCAGGGAGATGAGCTCGGTTACACGATGGAGGGCAGATTTCATCATAAGATCATGATCCCCTTTGCTTTGACAAGCGATTACACCATCACGTGGGTAGCAAAACCAGGTTCTTACAATATCGATACCGTGGTAGCAAAAGCTGTCGATCTCAGAGGGCAGGAAGTTTCATTCACCATGGTCCAAAAATGGCCTGTCAAGAGCCAACTCTTCATTGGAGATAAAATCAAAGCGACACGCATGATGGACACGGGCGAGAGGATCATCGATACTCAGTTTCCCATCCTCAAAGGGGGAACTTTTTGTTCTCCAGGACCTTTTGGCGCAGGCAAGACCGTTCTCCAGCACCATTTGGCAAAATACGCCGCCGTCGATATCGTCATCGTCGTAGCTTGCGGAGAAAGGGCCGGAGAAGTGGTCGAAGTGCTGCGGACTTTTCCGCATCTGATCGATCCGCATACGAACGAGCCCCTCATGAACCGCACCGTCATCATCTGTAACACTTCATCGATGCCGGTCGCTGCACGCGAGGCCTCGATTTACATGGGAACGACCATCGCCGAATATTATCGGCAAATGGGACTTGATATTTTGCTGCTTGCCGACTCAACATCCCGCTGGGCCCAAGCGATGCGCGAAATGTCCGGCCGCTTGGAAGAGATTCCGGGCGAAGAGGCATTCCCTGCCTATCTCGCTTCCAGGATCGCCGCTTTTTATGAGCGTTCCGGCGTTGTCAAACTTGCCGATGGAGAGACAGGGTCTCTCACGATCTGCGGAACCGTTTCGCCTGCAGGCGGAAATTTTGAAGAGCCCGTCACCCAGGCAACGCTAGCTGTCGTCGGAGCGTTTTTAGCGCTATCGAGAGCCCGGTCCGATGCCCGCCGCTATCCTGCGATCGATCCTCTGATCTCCTGGAGTAAATATGTCGATGATGTGAGCATAGAACTCGATGCAAAAGTCCAAGGATGGGGAAAAAGTGTTAAACGGGCCGCAAAAATTATGCGTGATGGCGATGAGATCGGCAAACGGATGGAAGTCGTCGGCGAAGAGGGGATCATCTTGCTGGATATGGTGACCTATTTGAAGTCCGAGCTCTATGAATTTGCCTATCTGCAGCAAAATGCCTTCGATAAAGAAGATGCCTATTGCCCTTTAGAGCGGCAGATCCCGCTCTTCCAGCTCATCAATACGATTTTCGAAACCGGTTTTCAATTCGACGGCCATGATTCGGCCCGTTCTTTCTTTCTAGACCTGCAAAACGACATCAAGAATATGAACTTCATGCCGTTTAAATCGGAGAGGTATGAAAAGACCTTTGCCCGCATCGAAGAAAAAATCCACCACGCCAAACAGGGAATCGTCGCATGAAAAAAATCTACGACAGGATCATTGACATGCGGGGAAACCTTCTCACCGTAATAGCTGAAAATGTGACACTCGGTGAAATGGCGCGCATCCTTAAGCAAAATGGCGAAAACACCTATGCCTCGGTCCTCCGTATCGACGGCGAAAAAGTCACGCTGCAGGCGTTTGAAAATACCCGTGGTATTGGCACGCATGACCGCGTCTCTTTTTTAGGCAAACAGATGGAAGGAGTCGTCTCTGACGCAGTTCTCGGCCGCCGTTTCAACGGTGCCGGAGATCCGATCGATAAAGGGCCTGCCGTTGTTGGAGACCATGTCGAGATTAATTCTCCCTCTTTTAATCCCGTGCGCCGCATTGTTCCTCACGAGCTGGTCCGCACCAATATCCCGATGATCGATGTTTTCAATTGCCTTGTTAAATCCCAGAAGATCCCTATTTTCTCTGTTGCCGGCGAGCCGTACAACCAGCTCTTGATGAGAATTGCAAATCAGAACGATGCCGATGTCGTCGTGATCGGCGGCATGGGACTTAGGTTCGATGACTATCAAGCCTTCATCGATAATGCCGAAAAAGCCGGTTCCTTGGAAAAGACAGTGATGTTCATTCACCTCGCGACCGATCCGGCCGTCGAATGCCTCCTTGTTCCTGATCTAGCTCTTGCCTGTGCGCAGAGATTTGCCGTCGAAGATAAAAACGTACTTGTGCTCCTAACAGATATGACAGCCTTTGCCGACGCCATCAAAGAGATCGCGATCACCATGGACCAAATCCCTTCGAACCGCGGCTATCCAGGATCTCTCTACTCCGATCTAGCGGCCCGCTATGAAAAAGCGGTCGATATCGACGGCAGCGGATCGATCACCATTATTTCCGTGACGACGATGCCGGGCGGCGATGTGACCCATCCGATTCCCGACAACACCGGGTATATCACCGAAGGGCAATTCTATCTTCATGGCGGCTCCATCGATCCGTTTGGATCTCTTTCACGCCTAAAACAGCAAGTCATTGGAAAAGTCACCCGCGAAGACCACGGCGATGTCGCCAATGCCCAAATCCGGCTCTACGCCGAAGGGAAAAAAGCCCGCGAGCGGCAAGCGATGGGCTTTAAGCTCTCCAGATGGGATGAAAAACTGCTCCATTTTGCCAACCTTTTCGAAACCCGCATGATGAACCTCGAGGTGAACCTTCTTCTTGAAGATGCGCTTGATTACGGATGGAAGACCTTGAGCGAATGTTTCGAGCCTCAAGAGACGGGGATCAAACAAAGCCTCATTGATAAATACTGGCCCCACCAGACAGGTTAGAGATGGTTAAGCTAACAAAAACAGAGCTGAGGACCGAGCAGTACCGATTTCAGCAGCTGCAGAAGTATCTGCCGACTTTGCAGCTTAAGAAAATGCTTCTCCAGATCGAAGTCAACCAAGCCGAGCAAGAGATCCAGCAGCTTCATCTGGAATTTGAAAGTGCCGAAAAGAAAATTTCGGCCTTTGCCGCCCTTTTTTCCGACCGGCATGCCTTCGACCTTTATCCTGCCGTCAAGATTGTCGAAGTTCAAAAGAAATTTGAAAATATCGCCGGCATAGACATCCCCGTCTTAGAAAAAGTGGTATTCCAAGACAGCTCCTACATGCTTTTCGACGCTCCCGTGTGGCTCGATTCGGCCATTGTCGGCCTCAGAGGATTGATCACGATCCGAGAAAAAATTCGGATCGCCGAAGAGAAAAAAGCCGCGCTTGGAAAAGAGCTCCGCGAAGTCTCCATCCGCGTCAACCTCTTTGAAAAAATCTTGATCCCGCGGGCCCAAGGAAATATCCGCAAGATTAAAATCTTCTTAGGCGATCAGCAGCTTGCTGCTGTCTGCCAGGCCAAAGTCGCCAAGCAAAAAATTCTTCTCCGCGAGGCATCCGCATGATCGAAGATGTCGACAAATATTTCATCATGGGGACCAAAGAAAGCCTCGATAAATTTTTCGAGCACGCCCAAGACCAAGGTTTTTTGGAATTCATTTCCGTCTCGGCAAAAAAGCCGATGGAAGCGCCTGTGACTGTGCAAAATCTTCTGGTCGCGCACAAAGTCTTGCGCAAACAACCGCTCCGAGAGCCTTACCAGGGCGGGGGAGACCTCCACCTGGCGATGCAGGTGTCGGAAAGGATCATAGAGCTGAAAGAAGACCTCGAAAAACTCCATGAAGAAAAAAGAGTTTTGGACACCGAGATCGTCCGCGTCGCTCCTTTCGGCAATTTCTCCATGGACGATATCGCCTACATCGAAAAAGAGGGGCATCGAAAGGTCCAATTCTTCTGCATGAAGACCGCCAAAAGCCATAAGACCAGCTTTCCCGATGAGATCATCTATGTCGGAACTGAATACGACCTCGACTATTTCATCACTATCAGCACAGAGCCGATTTCAGTGCCGGGCATGATCGAGATGAGGATCGACGCCCCTCTCGGCGAGTTGGAAAATCGGCTCGATTTTGTCGAAGACTCCATTCAGCGTTTCGAAACAGAGCTCAAAGAATATGCCGGCTATATCGCTTTTTTACACGAGATCCTCATCGACGAGCTGAACAAATACCACTTAATCTGCGCTAAAAAAGAAGTCGCCTATCCTCTCAAAAACTCTCTTTTTGTCATCGAAGCGTGGGTCCCTCACAATAAAGTGAAATCTCTTTTTGGCCTCATCGACGGCCTCGACATCCATGCCGAACAAGTCCTCATCGATCCTGAGGACAAAGTTCCGACCTGCCTTGAAAACCAGGGCTATGGAATGATCGGGGAACATATCATCAAACTCTATGACATCCCTGCCACAACCGACAAAGATCCTTCCAATTGGGTGCTCTGGTTTTTTGCTTTCTTCTTCGCCGTGATCGTCGGAGACGCTGGATACGGACTTATTTTTTTAGCCTTGGCATTTTTTTTAAAGAAAAAACTCCGCCATGCCAGCGACCAGGTCAAACGGATGCTCAAGCTTTTATTTCTTCTGGCCTATTTCTGTATTGGATGGGGAGTAATGACCTCTTCCTACTTCGGGCTCAAGCTGGCTCCTAACCATGTCCTCATGAAAGTCTCTCCGCTTTATTATCTCGTCGATAAAAAAGCCGACTACCATCTTGCGGCCAAAGACGATGTCTATAAATCTTGGCTCGCCAAATTCCCTCAAATTTCATCCGCGACTACCGGTCCTGAGATGCTGCAGATGGCTGCGACGGTCCAAAACGGCAAGACCTCTTATCCCATTGTTGAAGAATTTTCCGGAAATATCATTTTCGAGTTCATCATCATTATTGGGATTGTCCACTTAAGTTTAGGCTTTATTCGGTATATGGGCCGCAATTATTCCGGGATCGGGTGGATCGCCTTCATGGTGGGAGGCTATCTCTTTTTCCCCACCATGTTGCAATCGATTACGATACCCGAGTTCATGGGATGGATCTCCATTTCGACGGCCCGAACACTCGGCCTGCAGCTTCTTTACGGAGGCCTTGGTTTTGCTTTACTTGTCGCTCTCATTCAGCGCGGCTGGAGAGGACTCAGTGAAATTGCCAATATCGTCCAGGTATTTTCCGATGTTTTATCTTACCTGCGTCTTTATGCCTTAAGTTTGGCCGGAGCGATCATGGCTAGCACCTTCAACCAGGAAGGTTCTGCCTTAGGACTGGCTATAGGAGTAGTTATTATTTTAATTGGCCACACCATGAACATCGGACTGAGCTTCATGGGAGGCGTCATCCATGGGCTTCGTCTTAATTTCTTAGAATGGTATCATTACTGTTTCACTGGCGGCGGCCGTTTATTTAAACCGTTACAAAAGATTAGGGATCGCAAATGAATAAATCTTTCACTTATCGAGGGGAAAATCGATTCATCTCTCCAGGATTTTTCTTTACAGGTATTCAGAGAATACCTGCTGCAGAAAAAAGATTTGTTCATTTACAATCCCTAAAAATAAAGAGGTAGTTATGGATTATTCAATGGTAGGACCCGCACTCGTCTTAGGATTGGGGTGCATCGGCAGTTCCATTGGCTGCGGTATCGGCGGCATGGCAGCCCATGCTGTGATGAGCCGCGTCGAAGAAAACCACGGGGCCTTCATCGGCATGTCAGCGATGGCTGCTTCCCAGTCGATTTACGGCTTCATCGTCATGCTCCTCATGCGGAACGCTATCCGCGGAGGCACTCTTTCTTCCATGTCGGCTATCGGCATCGGCATTTCAGTGGGATTTGCGCTTCTTTTTTCTTCTGTTTATCAAGGCATGTGCGCCGCTTCCGGCATTCAAGCCTCGGCAAAACAGCCTGCGATCATGGGAAAATGTTTCGTCGCGCTGGGGATTATCGAGTCGTTCTCACTGTTTGCCTTCGTGTTTGCCCTACTCTTGATCTATTAATCAAAAAGGCTTACATAGAGGTTGATGAGCAAAAAGACGCGTGTTGAGACCGACAGCCTGGGTTCGATCAAAGTCCCGGATGAAAAATACTGGGGCGCTCAAACCCAGCGGTCTATCCAAAACTTTCCGATCGGTACTGAAAAGATGCCGATCGAATTGATCCGGGCCCTTGGCCTCGTCAAAAAAGCCTGCGCCTTGGTCAACCACAAGCTCGGCCTTCTCTCCTCGAAGAAAAAAGATCTGATCGTTAAAACCTGCGATGAACTCCTCGCCGGAAAACTCGACGAACATTTCGACCTTGTCATCTGGCAGACTGGCTCTGGCACTCAGACTAACATGAATGTCAACGAGGTGATCGCCAACCGCGCCATTAAAAAAGCCGGCGGGACCCTCGGATCTAAAACTCCTATCCATCCCAACGACGACGTTAATATGTCGCAATCGTCCAATGATGTCTTTCCGACCGCCATGCACATCGCTACGATGTCAGCGGTCAAAAAACACTTGCTTCCCCACCTCAAACTCCTCGCCAAAGGTTTTAGAACAAAAGCTCAGCAGTTTCAAAAGATCGTCAAAGTAGGGCGCACCCATCTGATGGATGCAGCGCCGCTGACGCTGGGTCAGGAATTTTCCGGCTATGCGGCGCAGATTGAAAATGGCATCCGGGCAATCGAAGCCGCCCTCCTGCCCGTCTCAGAACTTGCCCTTGGCGGCACTGCCGTCGGCACCGGACTTAATTCTCCACCGCATTTTGATAAACAAACGGCCGAAGTGATCTCCAAGCTCACCGGCTATTCTTTTGTCACAGCTCCCAATAAATTTTCAGCCCTAGCTGC
>Ga0182024_10015832_pt1 | contig 14382 bp, 11 predicted proteins | sample P32metaG_FD_120480 | JGI IMG/M metagenome (GOLD analysis project Ga0182024, IMG submission 120480) | Permafrost microbial communities from Stordalen Mire, Sweden - P3-2 metaG (Illumina Assembly) | ecosystem: Environmental > Terrestrial > Soil > Wetlands > Permafrost | place: Sweden: Stordalen... | reverse complement strand
CGGGCCCCCGCCTTGGCGAATTCGTCGGCATAGACCTTCCCGATCCCCTTGCCGCCACCGGTGATAACAACGCTACGTCCGGAGATATCAAATCGCTCGTTCACGGCCATCGCTCAATCCTCTCCGGTCGCTCGCAAGTATTCCGTGAGACCAGGACCGATATTGGGGACAAAAAGCTCCTCGACGCTCATGCGGCGCCGCGTCAGCTTTTGCTCATCGAGATAGGTTACGAGCGCCTCCAGCGTCAGGCGGCTGCCTTCAATCGAATAATCCCAGATTTGCAGTCCGAAAATCTTCCGTGCTGATTCCATCTCGTCGATCACCCAAGGCAAGCTCACGGTCAGTGCGTCGGTGTCGTACATCGACTGATACGCGACGTCGCGCGCTCGGGAGAATGCTCGATAGAAGCTTACTGCTAGCCAAGGGTTCTCCTCATATAAACGCGTTTTCAGCACTAACGTGTGCATGATCGGGAAAATCCGCGTTTTCTGAAAATAGTCACTCTCGACCTTGCGCGGATCGCGAAACATCCGCCGCACGGTTGTCCCGAGTGCCTTGGGGATCATCACCGACGCGAGAGCGTCGATCTCGCCGCGATCAAGCATGGCTTCGAGCGTCGTCTCGGGCGGCATAAATTCCATCCGAATGCCTTCGGGTGGTTTGATGGTGCGGATCGGTCTGCCGATCACCCAGGTGACGTCGCTCGGCAGGACGCCGTATTCGTGCGTGAGCATGCCGCGCACCCAGACAGCCGCGGTCATCTGGTAGTCGCCGACGCCGATGCGCTTACCCTTCAGCTCTTGCGGCCGTTCAATTTTTGAATCGGCCCGCAGGTAGATTGCCGAATGCCGAAACACGCGGGATGGAAAGACGGGAATGGCGATGAACCGCGTGTCGCCCTCCGAGCGCAGGATGGTGTAGGACGAGAGCGACATTTCGGAGACATCGAACTCGCCGTGGTTGAGCATGCGCCAGAACGTCTCGCCCGGGCGCAACGGCAGGAAAGTCAAATCGACGCCCTCAGGCTCGACCCGGCCGTCGATGAGTGGTTGGGTGCGGTCGTAGCGTCCGCAGGCCAGTGTGAGTTTGAGTTTGCTCATGGGAAAGGTGTCGACTGGATCGTGGCCTACAGGATGATACTTGGATTGCGGATGCACTGATCGCAATCGATCAGGTTCACCTGCTTCGCCTGGATTTTCCAGCCGGTGTCATCCCGCAGGACATGGTATCCCGCCCAGCCTGTGAGAACCCTTGTTTCGTCGCCCCAAAACTCGCTGATGAGAAAATTCGACCGTAGCATGCGCGCGTCGCCCCGGGCGGTGCCGAACACTTCGACGTTGGCGATGAGGCGTACCGTACGTGACGCCGGCGCCTGGGACCAGGCAAAGCCGGTGCGCAGGCGGTAGACGCGGTCCTCGAGCCGGCGGCGGTCATCAAACATAATCGAAATCTCGCGCCGCGGATCGCCTGCGTTCGGCGTCGACGGCACCCAGTAGATGCACTCGCGCGCGTACATGGAGAGCCAGTCCTCATAACGATGTTGGTCAAGCAGCCGCGCCTCTCGCTCCAAAAGTCCGCGGAACTCATCGCGGACGGCGCCATCCATGATAGCTTGCGCGTCATCCTGCCAGTTCGAGAAGTTTTCGACCAGCTCGCGATAAAGCGCATCGTTGATGTAATACGAGCTGCGCGACGGATCGAGCGGCGCCGGCGCATTCATGTCACGGCTCACGCTGGATCGCGAGGTTTGGGCGCGCCTTCATGAGTTTTTTCCATTCCTTGAAATGCTCGCGCATGAACGCCTCGTCGGTCGCAGGCGCGGTGATACTGCCGTCCTCGTGCTGCTTGATCCGATCTGGAATTCCGAGACCGCGGTGCATGTAGACCCACTCGTCTTCCAACGCCATCAGTCCGCGCTGGATCTGCTCGAAATTCGCGATGTCGTCGACCTCACCGAAATTCGGAAAACCTTCCTGGGTTCGCATGCGTAGCGCGTTGATATCGCCGACTGCGTCGCCGAGCCGGCCGCCGTCGTCGACGATCATGGTGCCGTACCAGATGGCGTTGGTTTCGCCGACACTGATCGGCTCGAAAACCTGGATATGGTTGCCGAGCAGCGAGAAATTCGGGAAGACATTGATGTTGACCGGCTCGGACCCGGCGAGGTCAAGAAGCTCAAAGGCGCGGTCGCCGTAGCGTCGGATGAACTCGGCTTCGTAGTGCTCCATGCCCGGATGCGCGCTTTCCAGCGCCCACAAGCCACCCGGCCGTTTTTCGAGATTTGGCCGCTTGTCTTTGAAGTGATTACCGTGGCCGGTGTAGCGCATGTACATCGGCTGGGTGTCGGGCGAGTTGCGATAATAGGCCATGCCCTTGGCGTTCTCGCCGGCGAAGCGGTTCTCGGTTTCCAGCAGCGAACGGTGCGAATATGCGACGTGGTAGCCGTCACATGAATTGTCGTAGGCGAGCTTCCAATTGCCCTTGAATCTAAACCTGTTTGCCTCGCAAACCACGACCTTGCCACCGGGATTGCGGTCGAGCCACTCGTCGATCATCGGAGCGATCGGACCGAGATGCTCCGTAAGAGGAAGCGCGTCCATATTGAGCGTACCGAAGATGAAACCGCGATAAGACTCCACGCGCGGCACCTGCGCGATATTGTATTTTGGATCGCGCATGTCCTCGGCATAGCCCTCCGGCCACGGCACGCCGCGAAGCCTTCCCGTGTTGAGGAAATTCCAGCCGTGGTACGGGCACTGGAACGACTTGGTGTTGCCCTTGTCCCAGCGGCACAGCGTCGTGCCGCGATGGGTGCATCGGTTGTACAGCGCGCGAATTTTTCCGGCCCCGTCGCGCACAATGATGAGCGGGCGCGAGCCCATGCGCCGGGTAATGAAATCGTTCTCGTGCGGGATTTCGCTTTCGTGCGCGAGATAAGTCCAGGTGCCGCCGAAGATGTTGGTCATCTCAGCTTCGAAAATGACGGGATCGGTGTAGATCAGGCGATGAGCCCGCTCCTCCTGGACGAGATAATCCCAATCGTACAACGCAGTGCTGTCGAGCCGTGTCGGCGGCGAGCCGATCTTCTCCAACGCCGTCATGACGTGCTCCTTACCTCAAGCGATCGATCGATCCCATCCGCGACGCTCAGAAGAAATCGAAATACTCGTTCTGCTCCCATGCGCTCGGCTCATCGCTTTGGGGCAAGGCCCCAGTTTCCCCGAGCGAGCTCAGATACCTGCCGGCTTCCGTTCGCTTGAGCTTGACGAAGTAGTCGATGAAGGTATCTCCGAGTTCGCGACGGAACAACGGCTCCTTGTCGAGCGCGTCCAGCGCCTCCGGCAGGCTTTTCGGCAGCATCGGCCGCTCGGCTGCGTAGGGCGCGTGGTCCGGCGCCGGCGGCTGCAGTCCGGCCTCGATACCGGCGCGCCCGGCAATGACTTGGGACAGAATGTAGAGATAGGGATTGGCCGCTGGCTCGCCGACGCGATTTTCGATGCGGGTAGCGGCATCGCCCGCGCCGCCCAGAACGCGGATCATGGCGCCGCGGTGATCGCAAGCCCATGTGGCCCGATCGGGCGCGAGCGAGTTTGGTCGCAAGCGGCGATAGCCATTGACGGTCGGCGTGGCGAATACCGTGCTGGGCACCGCGTATTCGAGGAGTCCGGCGAGGTAGGCAAGGCCCGTCGGAGACAACGCCTCGCCGCTTTTTCTCGGCATGAACAGATTGGCGCCGCTCGACCTATCGGTCAGCGACTGATGGAGGTGCCAGCCACTCGCGTAAAAGCCCCTGAGCGCCGGCCGGCACATGAAGGTTGCGAAGTACCCGAGCCGTCGACAGATCTGTCGCGTCGCGGTGCGGAACAGCAGCACGTTGTCCGCGGCCTCCATCGCAGCGCGCGGCGCGAAGGTGCACTCGACCTGTCCGGGGCCCCATTCGTTCTCGATCGAGCGCAAGCCCAGTCCCAGGATCTCGAATGCGTCGCCCAGTGCATCTAGCACCGGTTGCATGAGATCCATATTGGATTCGGAATGGTAGTGATAACCCGGCTCGGCCGGCCAGGTTCCGATCGGACGGCCGCGGGTGCCGGGCGCGCCGATGTTGTCCTCGCTCAGATGGTCGTCGGCCACGCGCAATAGGTACCACTCGATCTCCGTGCCGACGATGCTAGCGCAGCCGCGATCGGCGAGTCTTTGGAGTGCCTTGCGCAGAAGCTGGCGCGGAGCGAAATGGAATGGCCTGCCGTCATTGAAATACTCGTCGCAGAGTATCCAGGCGACGCCGGGCGCCCACGGCAACGTCCGGAAAGTTGAGGGGTCGGCAACGACGGTGAGATTAGGCGATCCCGTCATTTCATCGAGACCCATCCCGCCGCCCGGCGTGAATGACGCGAACACGCGCGCTCCCGCGGAATCGAGCGTCGTGGTGGCGACGCCGATGTTGTAGCCGCTCTGCAACGCCGAGACGAAAGCCGGGACGGTCAGGGTTTTTGCCCGCGAATAACCGTGGGTGTCCCCCCAAGCAATCCTCACATACCGGAGCTTATCCGTCTCCAGCCGACGCTTGATTTCGTCGGCTTGCCGCCTTTGTTCATCGCTCCACAAGCCGTGTTTTTCGATGAATGTGGGCTGCGCGCTCATGGTTCGACAGTTACCGCGGTTCTGTCGCAGCGACGAGTAGCGCAGCGCCACGCGCGAATTGTTCGCAATGCGTCCTGCCAGTGCCCCGGTGGTCGCCGGAGCCGATCAGGACGCGGCAGGCGAGATCGGCGTTGATTTGTCATCATCGGCAGCGGGCGATCACATCGGCTTTTCGCCCAGGATCGTCACACGCCGCATCAAGCGCCGCTCGCCCGCGCTGAAATCAGTGCGGGCGTGAAGCGTGCAGCGGTTGTCCCACATCAGGATGTCGCCTACGCGCCAGACGTGTTCGTAAATGAATTGTCGCTGCTCCTGGTGATCGAACAAAAAGTCGAGAAGCTCGGTGCTCTCTTCCTCCGGCATGTCCTCGATCCGCACGGTCATCAGGCGGTTGACATAAAGGGCCTTGCGATCGGTCGCCGGATGCGTTCGCACCATCGGGTGCACGTAGGTCGGCACACCTTCGGCAACCTTGGTGCCGCGCTTGGTAGCGGCAGTGTCGTAGTCGTAGGCGTTGAGCGCGCGGCGGCCCTCGATGCGCCGCTTGATCGCTTCGGGCAAAGTCTCGTACGCCGCATAGGCATTGGCAAAGAGCGTATTTCCGCCCTTGCTCGGCACTTCGATCGCGTAAAGCATCGAGGCCATGGCGGGCCGTTCCTGATAGCATTGATCGGAATGGAAGTGCATCTCGCCGTCGGGCAAAGCGCCAATCGGCTTGCCGTCCTCGCGGATATTGGAGATCAGCATGACTGCGGGATGCTTTTGCATGAACTGTTTGGTGTGAATTACCGCGGGCGGGCCGAAGCGTTCCGCGAAGCGGACTTCGTCCTCCTCCGACAGGTGCTGATCGCGCAAGAGAATGACGAGATTCTCGTGCCAAGTCTCCCGTACTTGTGCAGTGACCCGCTCATCCATCTCCTGGCGTAAATCGACGCCGATGATTTCGGCGCCCAAGGCCGGAGATAACGGTCTTGTCTGCAAGGCAGGCGATGACGACTTCATTTCGACGGCTGGAGACAGATGCGCCATCGCGTTCACTCCCTATCGGTTCATTGTGTCAAGGCGAAACGATTGCTTCCGGTGCCCTGATGATCTCGCCGTTCATTATACTCGTCGAAGTGTCGCCGATTCAATATTTTCCAAGCCCACTGGCGGTCAGGATCAGTGCAACATCAGCTGGCGTAGCTTCGCTGTATAGTGTTCGTCGCGGGAGACATTAGCGGCTCCCAAGTCCGCCCCGACGCCGAGATAGCGCTTGGCGATGTCGTTCGATTGCAGGAGTTCACGACCCGTTCCGGAAATCGCCACGCGTCCGTTTTCGATGACGTAGCCGCGGTCGGCAATTGCTAGGCTGAGCCGGGCGTTTTGCTCGGACAGCAGGATGGCCGTGCCCCGATCGCGCAAGCTCGCGATGAGTTGAAAAATCTGGGAGACCAGGACCGGCGATAGCCCGAGCGACGGCTCGTCCAGGAGCAGCAATTTCGGGCTCGCCATGAGGCCGCGCGCGATGGCAAGCATCTGGTGCTGGCCGCCGGAAAAATTGGCGACGACTTCGTGAAGTCTCTCTATGAGCACCGGGAATCGCTCGCAGACTTCCCGCATTCGCTTTGCGATATTGCCGTCCGCTCGCTTGCGGTGAAAAAGCCCACCCAACTCCAGGTTTTCAGCGACGGTAAGTCCGGCGAAAGTCTGCCGACCTTCCGGCACATGCGCAATTCCCAGCTTTACCCGGGCGCGCGCCGAGAGCGTGTCGATCCGCCTTCCTTCGAACAGGATGTGACCGCTATGGGGCCGCAGCAGGCCGGATATTGTCTTCACCAGTGTTGACTTGCCGGCACCGTTCGCGCCGACGAGCGTTACGATTTCACCGGCGTGGACCGTCAAATCGATATCGTGAACCACCGGGGTGCCGCCGTATCCCGTTGAGACTTCACGAAGCTCGAGCATCAAGCGAGTACTTCCTGCTGGCCGACATAAGCTTCGATCACGCGCGCATTTCGGCGAATTTCCTGCGGGCTACCCGAGGCCACGAGAATGCCGGCGTCGAGTACCATCACTCGGTCGGCGACCCCCATGACCAGCGACATGTTATGCTCGACCACCATCACGGTCACGCCGTTGTTGCGCACGGCGCGCAACAGCGACGCGAGCTCTGCGGTTTCGGCATCGTTGAGGCCGGCGGCCGGCTCGTCGAGCAGAAGCATCCGCGGCCGGGCCATCAAGGCCCGACTCACTTCGAGGAGCTTTTGCGCACCCATCGGAAGATCGGTGGCAGCGTCATGACGAAACCGGGAGAGACCGACCAAGTCGAGGAATGCATCCGCCCTTGCCGTCAGTTCGCGCTCCTCACGGCGGGCCGACGGCAACCACAGCATCTGCTGGACGGCGTTTCTGCAAACTTGGTTATGGCCGCCGACCAGTACGTTCTCCAGGACGGTCATGCCGGGGAATACGCGCGCAGTCTGGAACGTGCGTATCAGACCAAGTCCGGCAATCTGCTTGGGCGACAGGCGATTAAGCGGCGTCTCGTAGAAATACATTTCACCCGCTGTCGACGGAAAAATGTTTGTGAGCAAATTGAATAGCGTCGTCTTACCGGCGCCATTCGGGCCGATCAATGCCGTCAGACTGCCATCCGGAACTTCGAGCGAGACATCGGAAATCGCCGCGAGACCGCCAAACCGCTTGCTGACCTTCACCACCTTCAATGCGGCCGCGCTCATGGACTTTCCTCCTTTGATAGAAGGGGGCTGAGGGACCGCCGCCGGCGCGCACAGCGATCGTCAAACCGTGACAGCCAACGAGCGAGGAATCCGTAGATGCCCGCGGGCAAATATTGGAAGGCGAGAACGAGGAGAGCGCCCTCGGCAAGCCTCTTATAGAGCGCAAAGGGCTGGAAGATTTCGGGTAGCAGAGTCAAGAGCGCGACACCCACTAGCGATCCCACCAGTGTTCCCTCGCCGCCGATGACCAGCATGGTGATCATCTCCAGCGAGCGCGACGTGTTGACCATTTCCGGAGCCAGATAGTGGAAGTAAAACGCATAGAGGCTACCGGAGAGTGAAGCTAGCGCGGCGCTGATGGCGAAGGCGGCCACTTTGTATCGCGCCACATCGATGTTGAGCGCGGTTGCCGCCATCTGATCGGTGCGGATGGCTTTAAGCACGCGGCCGAAGCTCGATCGCACGCCGCCGAGGAGGAGCAGCACCAGCCCGATTATGAGCACGAGCACGAGATAATACATCTTGAGCGGACTGGCGAAGGAGAACGAGCCAATCGAGAACGATGGGATGCCGACCAGTCCGGAGGGGCCACCGGTGACATCCATCATGCCCGTGGCGAGCGAATCGACTAACAATCCGAAGGCGAGCGTTGCGAGAGCGAGATAGACACCGCGCAGGCGCATAGTCGTCACGGAAAGCACCAGAGCGCAAACAAGAGAGAGGACGATGCCCGCCGCCGTGCCGAGGAGGGGAGGCCATCCGTATTTCACAGCCAGGATCGCTGCGGTGTAGCCGCCAATGGCCATGAAGCCACCCTGGCCGAGACTGACCTGGCCGGCATAGCCCATCAGGATATCGAGACCGAGCACGCCGATGAAGAGAATTCCGGTGATGACCAGCGAGCTCAACAGGCCGCTGGATTGCGGTACGAACCACGGCAAAACTAGCAGCGCAGCTACCGCCAGTACGGCGAACATTACAGCGTCGCGCCCTCTGAAGCGCACGATACCGAGATGTATCTGCTGCTCGGTGCGCACATCCTGGCGTCGCACCACTCCGGTTGCGAACAGTCCACTTGGCCGCCAGAGCAGGATCAGGAGCAGAAGGATCACAGCCAGAGCATTACTGAATAACGATGAGATGTAGCCTGCCGCGAATTGTTCGGCCACACCGAGCACAAGGCCGCCGACGACGGCGCCGATGAAAGATCCCATCCCGCCGATGGCCACAGCGATGAAGCCAAAGATTGTGAAAAATTGTCCTGAATCGAACTGCAAAGAAGTGATCGGCGCGACAACGATGCCGCCGATCGCGCCGATCATCGCCGCCAGCGTGAAGCTCAGCAGCGTCATGCGGGCGACGTCGATTCCCATCAGCCGCGCCGCCAAGGGGTTCTCGGCGCAGGCGCGAAGCTGCTTGCCCAACATGGTGCGTGAGAGCACGTACCACAGCGTGAGGATCACAATCATCGCCGTGCCGGCGATCCAAAAGCCCTGGGTCGGCACGCGCAGACCGGCGATATCGGCCGGCGCCTCGCCGGAAAACGCAGGCAGATCGTAAGGATCGCTGCCCCATACCACCAGGACCGCGCCCTCAATCAGCGTCAACAAGCCGGCAGTCAGCATGAGCATGCTGCTGTTGGGGAGGCGCTTCAGTGCCGGCACGAATGTCGCTGCGCCAAGTGCCGTGCCGAACGCCGTCGTTGCCACGACGGCGCCCAATGCGGCGAGCGGTACGGGCCAGCCCAACGTCAGTTCGAGTGTATACATCGTCAGCGCGCCGACGATGCAGAACGCCCCTTGAGAAAGATTGATGACCCCGGTGACGCGATAAACGAGCGCAAACCCAAGGGCGACGATGGCAAATACGCTGCCTTGAAGCAGCCCGCCGACGATGATCGGGCCCACCTTGTTTGACTTTCGATCTGAGCGTCGAACTACCCGGCCAAGCGGACTGCCTCCGACTTTTTCCCTTCGAAGATGCTGATGAGGTCCGGAGCAATGGGAGAATAGGCCGCGTGCGTACGCATGAGCCAGCTCGCAAAGCCATCGCTGTTATGATGTTTCTTGCGCTCGTTCGGAAGATCTATGCGCTGGTTACGCGCCTCTTCACGAATAACGGCGATCGGATCCTGCCCCTGCTCAACCTTCTTTATCTCGCGCTGCAGCATCTTGCGGTAGAACGCGACCCCCTCGTCGGACGCCCCGAGATGCTCGTTCGTCCGGTCCGCAATCGTACCCTGCGTGATCCACGCCATCATGTCCTGGCCGTCGATATTGTCGACGATGAACTCGCCGTGTTCATCCTGCCAAGGCACCTCGTAGACATGAACCTTATCGAGCAGATGCGCAGGAATTTTCACGCCTTTGGGCGGCATATAGGCAGTGTACCAGAAATGCATCGTGTGCGTGTCGTCGACCGGCACGCGAATTTGGAAGGCATAGTAGCGCGAACTCTCGTCACCGTTGCCAACCGAGAGCATGTTCGGAAATACCACCGGGTGCCCCACCCGCCAATCGTCGGAATCTTCCGAGTGCCCGGCGAGAAGACGGTGCTTCGTAATGCCATACTCGAATTCGTGAAAGGCAATCTTCTCGTGCCGAGCGCTGATCGCGACCTTGGCGCCCTCCTGCTCCTTCACAAATTCGTAGTGGTGGCCGTGCAGCCATTCAGTATGAATCGGATCGAGCGAGTTTTCCATGGCCTGGAGCCAGTTGATCGGGATGAGCGCGCGACCGAGCATGCGGATCGATCCTTCGGCCACGAAGCCATCCCATCGCGGCAGCAGAGGACGCGGCTCGGGGCCAAGATAAGCGAACAGCATGCCGTTGAGCTCCTCCACCGGATAGGCGACGGTTTTTGCCTTTTCCCTGAACCGCGTGCTGTCATGCTCGTTCGGCTGGTTCAGGCACTCTCCGCCCTTCCCGAATTCCCATCCGTGATACGGGCACCGGATGCCGTCTTGAGTTGGGATGCCGTAAGCGAGGGACGCGCCGCGATGAGGACAGTTCTCTTTGATGAGGCCACGGCGTCCCTGACGGTCCCGGAATAGCACGAGATTCTCGCCCAGAAGGCGTATGCGCATTGTCCAGCGACCATCCATCTCGGATGTCGCAGCGACAGGTTGCCAGTATCGGCGCAGAAGATCACCCGCCGGCGTTCCCGGCCCGATTCGCGTCAGACGCTCATTTTGTTCGGTAGTGAGCATTCTTCTTCTCCTCCAGGGCGCATCGCGAGTGTGGCCGTGGGTCGCCACCGATCGGCTTGCACACGCTCAATCAACCCGTAGGGTCGTTGTGCGATCACATAATTTATGTTAGTTGCCTAACATTAAATTGCCAATTTGTCAAAACAAGGAGCGGCCGGTTATGTCGATTGGTGGACAGTGGTGTGCCGCACCTGCATTGCCTACGGATGACCGATGTCGATGCTGAGCGCAGCTTCGCCGACCCGTATTGGTATCGTCGGATTGGGCGCCGCTGGCCGCGCCTTCTTGCCCGCAATCAAAAAACATTCCGGCTTCGAGCTAGTCTGCATCGCCGAGCCAATAAAAGAAACACGCGATAGCATCGCAGCCGAAATGAACATTGCCGCCTACGCAGACATGCCTACCATGCTTCAGGGTACCGATCTTGACGCGGTCTATATTGCGACACCTACCGATCTACACAGCGACCATGTAAACATCGCCTTTGCCGCGAAGAAGCATGTGCTGTGTGAAAAGCCCATGGCAGTCGCAATCAAATCCGCCGAAGACATGGTCGCCGGCGCCGACCGCGCCGGAGTCGTCCTCCTCGTCGGCCACGCCCATGGTTTCGATCTTCCCATCCAACGCATGCATGAAATCATTGCCAGCGGACGGCTCGGTCGGGTGCGAATGATTCACACCTGGAATTACACCGACTGGATGTATCGCCCGCGCCGACCAGAAGAGCTCGAAGTGGCCAAGGGTGGCGGCGTCACATTCCGACAGGGCTCGCACCAGTTCGACATCATCCGACTTCTCGGGGGCGGCATGGTTCGCAGCGTGCGGGCGGTCGCCTTCAATTGGGATCCCGGCCGCAACTCGATCGGCGCTCACACAATATTTATGCAATTTGTCGATGGGACCACCGCGACAGCCGTTTATAACGGCTATGGCTATTTCTCTACGATGGAATTGTGCTCCGACGTCACGGAATGGGGTTTTATCGAACCGATCGACCGGCGACCTCGCGTCGCTCGATCCTTGGCGGGCCGCACCACGGAAGATGAGTTGGAAGCCAAGCGCCAACGAGCAAAGGGAGCGATTCCGGCGAGTGCCCCGTTCCAGCCGACTTTCGGTCTTACGGTAGTGAGTTGCGAGCGGGGCGACATTCGTCAATCGCCGCGGGGACTGTATGTCTATTCCGCCGAAGGGCGCGAAGAAATTGTGTTGCCGACCGATTCAAGTCCGCGCGATCTGGTGCTCAATGAATTTCATGACGCAATTACCGGCCGGCAGACGCCCATCCATGATGGGCGTTGGGGTCTGGCGAACCTCGAAGTTTGCGTCGCAGCGATCGAATCCTCCGAAACCGGACGTGAAGCCACACTGAAACACCAAATACCTACATTACACTAACCACGCCGGATGGCGCGATAATAAAGCATCTACACCACAAAAGGGGAGACGTCATGAGCAGGAAGTTTAATCGACGAGCTATTTCGCTATCGGTGTTCGGTATCTTGGCCTTGGTGCTCCAGGGCGCGGCCATTCCGGCCTACGCTTACGACATCAACGTCATTTTACCGCTGACCGGGGGTGCCTCGTTCCTCGGCAAGGAGGAGCAGAAGGCGCTGCAACTGGCCGAGCCGATCATTAACAAGGCCGGTGGCATCAAGAGCCAACCTGTACATTTCGAGTATTATGACGATCAGAGTAACCCGCAAACTGGGGTCCAGCTGTCGAATCGCGTGATCGGCGCCAAGCCAGCAATCGTCCTGGGATCATCGCTGGTCGCGGTCTGCAATGCGATGGCGCCGTTGATGCAAAACGGCCCGACCATGTATTGCTTTTCGCCCGGCATTCATCCGTCCGCAGGAAGTTTTGTTTTCACTTCGAGCGTCTCGACGCTCGACCTCGCCGAGGCGCAGATTCGCTATTTTAGGATGAAGGGCTGGACCCGGCTTGCATTCATGACCAGCGCCGACGCCACTGGTCAGGACGCCGAGCATGGGCTCGACTCGGTCGTCTCACGCCCGGAGAACAAGGATATCACCGTAGTAGAGCGCGCGCATTTCAACACGACTGACATCAGCGTTGCCGCGCAGATCGAGCACATCAAGGCCGCTAATCCGCAGGCCCTGATCGCGTGGAGCACAGGGACGCCGATTGCGACAGTCTTCAAGGGCATCATACAGGCCGGCCTCGATATTCCAATCGCTACCACCAACGGCAACATGACCTATGCACAAATGACGCAGTATGCGTCATTCCTTCCGAAGCAGCTCTACATCGCCGCTCCGGAATGGGTGGAACACGAGGGCGTCATCAATCTCGATCCGGCCGTGGAAACAGCGCAGAAGCGCTTCTTCGATGCGTTTAAGGCGGCGAATGAAAAGCCCGATATTGCGGCGACGCTCGCCTGGGATCCTATGTTGATTGTGATAGATGCCCTGCAACATCTCGGTCCGAGTGCGACCGCGCAGCAGGTGCGCGACTATATCGCCGCGCTGAAAGGCTTTGCCGGCATCAACGGTATCTATGACTTCACGAAAGTTCCGCAGCGCGGACTCAACGTGCAGGATGCGATCGTCACAAAATGGAGTCCAACCGCGCAGACCTGGCAGCTGGTGAGCAAGCCGACGGGAATTCCGCTCGACCACTAGTCACGCCGACGCGCCGTAATGCGAGAAGAACTGTTAGCTCGAGATCGAGCTGACAGTTGTCATGCCAATGCCAGTTTGGTCCCTCGGTGAGAAGTGAGTTGAAGGCAAAGCGCCGCGCGAGGCGCGCCAAGCGCTCGGAATTGCCGTCACGGTTGAATGTCGACCTCTCCGATCGGTTGGCGCACCTCGTCAAAGATGCCGGCAAGTTGCTGGCGCGGGCCCTTCAGTCCCGACTGAATGAGCGTTCGATAGCCTACGGCCACTGGACATTTCTGCGAATTCTTTGGAAGCACAACGGAATCAGTCAAACGCGCTTAAGTCAATTAGCGGGCGTAATGACTCCTTCCACTTTTGCGGCTGTACAGGGAATGGAGAGACTCGGTTACGTCATTCGAAGGCAGAAGCCGTCCAATCAGAAGAATGTCTATATTTTCTTGACGCCTACGGGTCGGGCGCTTGAGGCTCAATTGGTGCCTTTGGCCGTCGAAGTCAACAACATTGCGGTCGCTGGCTTGACGCGGAAGCAAATTGCGGAGTTTCGTAAAGTGCTTATCGCCATCATGGGAAATTTTGAAACTCGATAGACCCGTGCAGCACGGCAAGGGGGCGCTCGAGCTCGCTGGACCCACGCGCGCGCGAGAGGCCGCGCCGCCCGAGCCGCGCCGGATTCCGACCGCGGCGCCGCCCCGCGTTAACATACTTTGTGAATTACGCGCGCGCGAGGCGAAGCCGGGCGCCGCTGCGGCCGATTTCTTTATTAGGAATGGCGCGGCTGGCGTGGTCGGCCCCGCGTTCACCATCTCTCTCACCCACTCGCGCGCGCGAGGCGCTGATGATGGCGGGCGCCGGCGGCGCGATGCGAGCTAGGGGGTGGCGCGCGACAGCCAGACGGTTTCAACAACTGCGGTGAGGGGCGCGTTTGTGCTCTTTGTGCGCTTTACGCGCGCGCGCGAGGCGGAGCCGAGCGCCGGGCCGAATCCGGCCCGAGCGGCGGCGCCGCCACGCCGCCGATTTCTTTTTTACGAATTCCGGTTAGGGGGCGAACGATGGTGATGTCGGCGGCGCCGGCGTCAGGTACGGGGTCGACATGCGCAACACCCCGATCGCAACAGCATGGCCATGGCCTTTGGACGTGCTCGCGCTCAGCTTTTATGCCCCTGCCGACTGG
>Ga0182024_10015831_pt1 | contig 14383 bp, 10 predicted proteins | sample P32metaG_FD_120480 | JGI IMG/M metagenome (GOLD analysis project Ga0182024, IMG submission 120480) | Permafrost microbial communities from Stordalen Mire, Sweden - P3-2 metaG (Illumina Assembly) | ecosystem: Environmental > Terrestrial > Soil > Wetlands > Permafrost | place: Sweden: Stordalen... | reverse complement strand
GAGGCGCGGACCCAAGAATCGCTGGATCAGGCCATCGCCGCCGCTTTAGCGGCGGTGACACCCCAGGACGCCGTCAATTGGTTTGCCCATTGCGGCTACAGTTTTATTTAATTTGCTCTAGCCTTGAGGAATTCGAGAGAAGATCTTCCAATCATTTTCAAAAGTAAACCGCCGTGACGCACTACCGTTGTTCCTCGGTTGAATTCATGGGCGCGATGTAAAAACCAGTAATTTGAAGCTGCGAGATCACTTCGACCCAGCGCGGGACTGCGATGAGATGCAAGCTGTCGTAGCTTTTGGTCCAGATTTTGTTTGGTTTATCCCGTCTTTTGCCTCGTTCATCCCAATTGCAGTTACAAGAATTTAAGGGTTGGGTTAATTTCGGAAACGAAATGACGGATGGATTTCATCGTTTCAATATTATCGCATGCAAGTTATTCTAAGGCCATTGACTGTGCCTGCCATAGATAGAGTGACAAAGTCCAGGCTCACGCCACTTTGGTTTGGAATTTGTTTATGGGGTGGCTTGGTCATTTTGTTCAGCTTCACTGGCCCTCTGGTGAATTCCGAGCCATGGTCGGTTTCGCTGGTGCATACCTGTTCGTTCTGGCTGCTGTGGCTTTTTTTCTTCCCGGCAATCGTCTGGCTTTCTTTGCGGTTTCCGCTGGAGCGGCCCAATATCTTTTTGCAGGCTGGCTGCCACCTGGTCGCCTGCGCATTGGTGGTCATCGTCAGTCAAGTGGCTTATCGCACCTTTTTGCCGTTGCCGCCCCCGCCCCAGGACACGGCGCCAGCTTCACAAAATTTCCCGCGCCCCGTCATTTCAATTGGATTCCGCATGGGACCGGACATCGTAATTTATCTGCTGACCATGAGTAGTTGCGTGGCGTTCGCGCATTTTCGCAAATCGCAGGAACGGGAGCGCCGTGCCATCGAATTGGAAGCCCACCTGGCGCAGGCGCAGCTTCAGTTGTTGCGGATGCAGATCAACCCGCATTTTCTTTTCAACACGCTCAATGCTATTTCGACGCTTGTCCACACCAGCCCGCATACCGCCGATGAAATGATAACGGACTTGAGCGAATTATTCCGCTTTTCCTTGGAAAGTTCGAATGATCAGGAAATTCCATTGTCGCGCGAACTGGAATTGCTCCGCCGTTATCTCGCCATCGAGCAGCGGCGTTTCGGGCAGCGGCTTGAGATTGAACAAAACGCTGACCCGGAAATTCTCGATGCGCTTGTGCCCCCGCTCATCCTGCAGCCAATCGTTGAAAATGCGATCCGGCACGGCATCGAAACTCAGGCCGGCTTGGGCAGAATCGCCATTTCTGCTAGGCGGAATGGCAACCAGGTTAAACTGTCGGTCAGTGACAATGGAAAAAAACCGTTTGATGCTTCAATCAAGGAGGACAAGCGGCAGGGCATTGGCTTGGCCAATACCCGGGCGCGGCTGCAACAGCTTTACGGCAAAGAACAATCGTTTTCCATCGTCAACGGCGACCTGGGCGGCTGGACCGTGGAAATCAAAATCCCTTTTTCTACCACGCCAGTCACCAAATCTATTTTATGAAAATTCGGGCGATGATTGTGGACGATGAACCGCTGGCGCGGAAACGGATTCATCTGTTCTTGCGCGACGAGCCGGATTTGGAAATTGTCGGCGAATGCGTGAACGGCGCTGAAGCCATTGACCAGATTGGCCGGCGCAATCCGGATTTGCTATTTCTGGATGTGCAGATGCCGGAAGTCAGCGGCTTCGATGTTTTACGTGCGTTGCCGGTGGATCATTGGCCGCTCGTTATTTTTGTGACGGCTTACAATCAACACGCACTGGAAGCCTTTGAAGTTCATGCCTTGGATTATTTATTGAAGCCATTCAAGCTGGTGCGTTTCCGGCAGGCATTGCAACGGGCGCGGCAAACTCTTGAGGCCAAAGATGGCAAAGGCCAAAAACAGCGTTTTCAGGAATGGCTGCTGGCGCAGGAGCAGGCCGTCTATCCCAGACGCCTCACGGTGAAATCTGGAGAGCACACGGCTTTCGTTGAGGTGAGCGAGGTGGACTACATCGAGGCCGCCGGCAACTATGCTATTTTGCACGTCGGCGCAACGAACCACATTTTGCGCGAGACGCTCGCGAATCTCGAAGCCAAACTATCTCCGAAGCGATTCCTACGCGTAAGCCGTTCAGCCATTGTGAACCTGGATGGCATCAAAGCCATTCAGCCCGCGACACGCGGCGAACACGTCGTTGTGCTCAAGAGCGGCCGGGAACTTCCCCTCACGCGCGGCGTGCGCGAAGTTCAGCAACGGTTGGAATCTCTCTCTTGAGCAAGGCGGTTTGGACAGTCATTCGGCCGCCGACATTGCCTGAAAGTTTCAGCAGCAGCGGGCGCAAATAATTTTGTCCACGCAGTTGTTTGCCCGCCGGAAAATTCTCCACCGGATTCAGTCTTATCCCGTTTTACCCTTCGTTCATCCCCAAGCCTACAACCAATCCGCCGGGCCGGTGTCTTACTCTCCAGATTGGAGAACATATTATGATAAATAAAATTAAAACAAATGAACGATCTGACATCCTGAATCCAGCGGCGGCCAGCCTGAACGTGCTGGTGGCTTACGACAACCTTTGTGCCGGCATCCACGCAAAGGATCTTTGCGACCGGCTCACGCAACACCTCCGGGCGACCTGCGACCTGCAACTTGGCTTCTGGAGTTTTTCTGCGTTGCAACTTCCGCTGCTGGCGCAGGCGATGGAAGCTGAAACTGCCCAAGCCGACCTGCTGATTGTTGCGCTCGATGGCGGGCAAGCCCCGCCGCCGTGCATCCAAAACTGGATCCGCCGGTGGGCGCGAAGAAGGCACTCCGATTGCAGTTTGCTGGCGGCGCAACTGCACGGCATCCTGAAGATGGATCAGGAATTTTCGCCCGCTTACGAATGTTTGAAGCAAATTGCTGATGACTCCGGCGTGAACTTCCTTCCGCAAGTGATCGAGCCGACCAGCGCCGTGCTGGATGAATCGCTGGAATCCATTCACAAGCGCGCCCACATGGGTTCGCCGGTGCTGGAGGGGATTCTTCAACTGCATTGAAATTAAACCAAAGGACAAATTATGAACCATTCGGCCAAAGATAATTACCTCGAAGGGATGTTTTCCCGCTCGTGCCTGGAATCCGCGCCGCGCCCTGTCGCGCCGCATCATGCGTCATTTTCAACGAAGACGCCCACAAACAACTCCATGCAATTTCAACTGCATCAGCTCAAACAGAAATTGCTTCATATCACCTTGGAGGAAGCGACCGAGATCGGACTGTTCAAACCAATCTGCGGCGCCGCCAACCAAGCCGCCGAACTGGCATGGAACGAGTCCTGTCCGTTGCTGGTTTTTCCATGTCTGTTCGAAGAATTGGTTCAAATTGCCAGCGAACAGTTTCAACAGGAGTAAATGTGGCAAATTGACGAGTCACCCTGGCCTCCAGCACTGGGTGAAAATGCTGACACGAATGGCGAACATCTCCGAAGGATGTTGTCCATGCCTTTGGAGACTGGATGATGGTCGGCTTCATCCCGTTTTCCCCAGTGTTCGTCCCAAAGCGCAAAACGAATGAGAAATTCTGGTGTAATCAATTAACGGTTCGCCGTTTCACTAACCATCAAGCAACACCGTAACGAACATGAATGAACTGATTGCCAAAAACGCGAATGGTAATTCAGAGCCTGGACCAAACCGCCCCCGAGTTCACCGGATTCTCTGCGCCGATGATGAACAGGCGATATGCGCATGGTATTTCAGGGCACTGTCGCGCTCTGGCTATAGTGTTACAACGGTGGCCGATGGCAAGCTGGCATGGGATGCACTTGAAAATGGAACGTTCGATTTGCTTATCACTGACAATCAGATGCCATGCCTTACCGGCGAAGAACTCGTATTAAAAGTGCGTCAGCACGGACTGGAACTGCCTATCATCTGCGCCTCATCAAAGTTGGATTTCTTTCTCGACCCAGCCAACGAGTGGTTGCAAGTAGATCAGTTGCTTCCAAAACCATTCAGTCTGCCCAAACTTATGGACACCGTTGAGCGTGTTTTGCGCAGGCATCATTGAATCATATATGCCAGCCAATCGCTTCAAGCCAAACCGGTTAATAAAACCGGAAGGTCGTGATATGATACGCCCCAGGATGTGGTTGCTGGTTCTGGTTCTGCTAGCCGGGATTGCCTTGCTCATAATCCTAAAATCACCTCGGAACCGTCCGGCCGTGCCCGAATCTCAACCGAGTGTGGGAGAACCCGCTTCCCAGCCGCCAGAAAATTTGACGCCTCCTCCGCGTTACCCGTCGGATTCTCAAAAACTTGCGCAAGCGCCTGCACCAACAGCCGTTGCTGTCGAGGCCGGATTTGATTCTGCTTCGCAGGCACTCTTGAATCAGTTGTTCGTAAAATTATGAAAACCACCATCACCAGTTTATTTGCCGTCACCTTGTTCGGCGCGCTTCTCAACACCAACAGCCTGTTGGCACAAGGCACCGCCTTTTCTTATCAAGGGAACCTTTCGGACAATGGCAGTCCGGCCAGCGGCAACTATGACTTGACCTTCGCCATCTTCGATGCCGCCGGCAACGGCAACCAGATTGGATCAAGCCTGACAAACGCGCCCACCGCAGTCAGCAATGGGCTGTTCATGGTGACGCTGGATTTTGGAAGTGGTGTCTTCACCGGACCGCAACGCTGGCTCCAGATCGGCGTCCGCACCAACGGGAGCACTGGCGCATACGCTTTTTTAAGTCCATTACAACAAGTGACCGCTTCACCTTACGCCATCACTGCCAATACCGCCAACACCGCGACGACTGCCGCCAGCGTTTCCGGGACAATCAGCGGCAGTCAGATTCAAGGCGGCACGGTCACCAGCACGCAACTGGCGTCGGGAACCGCTGCCGCCAATCTTGCAGCTTCCGGTCAGAGTGGTGTGGGTTCGGGCGGGATTGTTCTCTCCTCGGCTGCCAATGCCACCAATCTGCTAAACACCGGCTACACAAAAATCGGCCAGACCCAGTTGGGAGAACTCTGGACAACTCTGGGACTGGCGGTTGCGCCCACGCCACGTTTCAACCAGACCGCCATCTGGACGGGGACGGCAATGATTATTTGGGGCGGCTATGACGGCACGAATTATCTTAACGATGGCCGTATTTACAACCCGGCAGTCAACACTTGGTCAGCCATTACGCCTTACGGCGCTCCCACCGCCCGCGTCGGCCACACGGCGGTCTGGACAGGAACACAAATGATCATTTGGGGCGGCTACAACGGCAGCAGCTATTTGAGTGACGGCTGGCTTTACAATCCCGCCACTGACCAGTGGACGCCCATGTCCACCAAGAACGCCCCGTCAGTGCGTGAAAATCACACGGTCGTCTGGACGGGGACGAACATGATTATCTGGGGCGGCTACAACGGCAGCAGTTATTTGAGCAACGGGGCGAGCTATAATCCAGCCAGCGACACTTGGGCCACAATTGCCACAAATAATGCGCCGGTTATGCGCGATAACCACACGGCGGTTTGGACTGGCAACAATATGATTGTGTGGGGCGGTTACAACGGCAATTATCTGACCAACGGGGCGAGCTATAATCCAGCCAACGACACATGGACTACAATTGCCAACACCGGCTCGCCTACCAAACGCGAGAATCACACTGCCGTCTGGACGGGAACGAACATGATTGTCTGGGGCGGTTACAACGGCAGCAGTTATTTAAGCAACGGTGCGAGCTATAATCCTATCAATGATTCATGGACCGCAATCACCACTAATAGCGCGCCCGCCGCACGCGAAAACCACACGGCCGTCTGGACTGGCAACCTGATGGTGACTTGGGGTGGCAACAACGGCAGTACGGAATTCAAAACTGGCGGATGCTACGATCCCTTGGCGGACAGCTGGATTACGGTTGCGACGAACAATGCGCCGACCGCACGCTATGCACAGACTGCCGTGTGGAGTGGCACGCAAATGATCATCTGGGGCGGCACGCCGAGTGGCAGCAGCGGGCTTGGTGATGGCGGCCTTTACAATCCAACGAACAATATTTGGACCATGATGGCTTATTCCGCGCCGGATCCGCGCAATTCGCAGGCCTCTGTCTGGACCGGCAGTGAACTGCTTATTTGGGGTGGCTACAACGGGGGTGCCTTGAGCAACGGCGCATCGTATAATCTTGCGACCGACACATGGACGCCCATGTCAACTTGGACGAATGCATCTTCTAACAATGCGCTCGCGACCAACGCCCCCTCGGCGCGCTACGGCCACACGGCGGTTTGGACCGGCACGGAAATGATTATTTGGGGTGGCTACAATGGTAGCAGTTATTTTAATAACGGCGCACGTTACAATCCTTCCCTCGACACTTGGAGGACCATTTCGAGCACCAATGCCCCATCGACGCGCTGTTATCACACCGCGATTTGGACCGGCACCGAGATGATCATTTGGGGCGGCTACAATGGCAGCTACTTGAGCACTGGCGCAGCGTATAACCCCGCGTCCGACACATGGACCACCATCACCAACAGCGGCGCGCCGGCGGCGCGCGACCTTCACACCGCAGTCTGGACTGGCAACAATATGATTGTGTGGGGCGGTTACAACGGCAGTTATCTGAACACCGGCGGAAGTTATAATGTTGCTTCCAACACCTGGGCCGCACTTCCTACGAGCGGTGCGCCCACCGCCTGTGCAGGCCACACTGCGGTCTGGACGGAGAGTCAGATGATTATTTGGGGCGGTTCCAACGGAAACGCGCTAAATGACGGGGGGCTTTATAATCCGTCGGCCAATTCCTGGGCATCATTGAACACCAACAGCGCTCCCGAACCACGATACTATCATACGGCACTGTGGACGGGCAGCGAGATGCTTGTCTGGGGTGGGGAGTCAACAAACGCAGTCTTCAATGATGGCGGATACTACAATCCGACCGCGAACTCCTGGCAATCCATGACCACAAGTGGTGCGCCTGCACAGCGGGCGCTTCACACCGCCGTTTGGACGGGCAACGAAATGCTCATCTGGGGTGGCGAAAACAGCACCGTCAATCTGAACGACACCGCCGCCTATACGCTCCCCCAACTTATGTATCTTTACGAAAAACAGTAAAGACAAACGCGGAGATAATTTGAATGAAATCATTTCTCATTCCACTGCTGGCAATACTGGCGTCGGAAGCCCCTGCACAAAGCTTCTCGATTGACTGGTTCACCATCGCCGGTAGAGGCGGATCAAGCACCGGCAGCGTCTATTCCATCAACGGCACAATCGGGCAGCCTGCCGTCAGCGGTTCGCCGATGGCCGGCGGCAATTATTCGCTCACAGGCGGGTTCTGGGCGCTCTATGTGGTGCAGACCGCAGGCGCACCGTTATTAACCATCTCACGAACTAATAATGCCGTGATGATTTTCTGGTCGTCCACTTCCACCAACCGGATACTTCAGCAAAACGCCAATTTAAGCAGCACCAACTGGATCACCGCTCCTGAAACCATCATGGACAACGGCACCTCGAAATACATCATCGTGAGCCAGCCTGCCGGCAACCAGTTCTATCGTCTCTCTTCGCAAAGACAATAACGCAGTGGATGCCAGGCCGGAGATTTCCGAACAACATTGTGGCTTTATTTATTGACTGAATCTCATCCGGCAACTCACCGCGACCGGTTCACTTGTGCCTCGGTTCATCCACCGGCGAAAGCAGAAAGTTTTCAATATGGATGCCCGTTGACATGATGGAACCTCATCCCGTTTTTCCCCGCGTTCGTCCCAAAGCAAACAACCAACGACAAACTCCGGTGTATTCCCTTTAAGATTTATTATGAACCGAGAACACAGCGATCAAAACCATCCGGCGACAGTTGCGGGCAAAGCAACCGTCGCTGGTGATAGTTTTACCATCTTGGTTCTTCCGAACCTGGGAGGTATTTCTGGCCAACAAACAAAAAAACAACCGTGGCAACCGTGCTGCTGGCCAGATAGCGCGGTTGCCACATTCCGAAAACTACCATTATGAAAATCACAACACTCCTCGCCTTCACGCTTGTGCTGGGGGCATCAATCACTCTGGTGCGGAGTGAGCCTGACGGCGGCGGACCACCCGATGATGGCAGGTTTCCAGTTCCTCCACTCATAAAGGCACTGGATGTCAACGGCGACGGAATTATTGATTCCAATGAAATTGCCAATGCCAGCGCTGAACTGCTGACCCTGGACAAAAATGGTGACGGCAAACTCAGCGCGGATGAGCTTAAAATACAGCTTCCTGACGGATTCACTCCGCCCGAAGGCTGGAAAATGCCGGTACTGCCCATCATGAAAGCGCTGGACACCAACGGCGACGGTGAACTGGATGCCACAGAAATCGCGAATGCCCCGGCGGCGCTCAAAACCCTGGACAAAAATGGTGATGGCAAGCTGACCAGGGATGAATACCTGCCCATGCCGCCCGGAGGATTCGGCGGCATGGGCAGGCCACCGCCGGGACAGCAATAAAGGTTTGCGCCGATCCTTGAAGCGGCGGCAGTTCAAATCTGCCGTCCGCTTTTTGAAAACGCAATAACCTTGATGCAATCAACTGTAGTTTGATGAACCAATAACAACAGGAAAAATCCTGCTATGAAAAAATTTTCAGCAAGATTGCTTTTTATTTACGGCTTCATCGGCTTTGGCTGGTTTGGCGCTTCGCCCGTCCTTTCGGCGGCGGATTCCGCGCTGAAGACATTGCCGGATCATATTCCAGCGGCGGTGGCGCACTTATCCGCCATTGGAACTTTGCCCACAACCAATCGTCTGAATCTTTCCATCGGGCTGCCATTGCGGGATGCGCCGGGGTTGGATAATTTTCTGGCGCAGATTTCTGACCCGGCCAGCCCCCATTACCGACATTATTTAACGCCGGAAGAATTCACGGAAAGATTCGGGCCGACGGCACAGGATTATCAGGCGGTCATTGATTTTGCGAAGCAGAGCGGCTTCACCATCACCGCCACCAACGGCAACCGGCTTCTGCTCGATGTGAGCGGCTCGGTGGCGGATATTCAAAAGGCGTTTCATGTGATGTTGAAAACTTACCGGCATCCGACCGAAAACCGGGATTTTTATTCGCCGGACGTTGAGCCGTCCGTGGATGCCAGCATCCCGATTGCCGACATCAGCGGATTGAGCAGCTATGGTTTGCCTCATCCGAAAAATGTAAAAAAGAATTCATCGGACGCAATGCCTTTAGGAACAGGTTCTGGATCTGGCGGCACCTACATAGGAAATGATTTTCGAGCCGCTTATCTTCCCGGAGTCACTTTGACCGGCTCTGGCCAGATGATTGGGCTGGTGCAGTTCGACGGCTTTTATGCGAACGATATTACGAGCTACGAAGCGGCGGCGGGTCTGTCGGCGGTGCCGCTCCAGACCGTGTTGCTGGACAGTTTCAACGGCACGCCGACGACGGGGGCCAACAGCGGCAACATCGAAGTTTCGCTCGACATCGAGATGGCGGCCAGCATGGCACCGGGACTTTCCAAAATCGTCGTCTTTGAGGGAAATCCCAACACTGGATATTTCTTCCCGAACGACGTTTTAAGCGCCATGGCCGACAGCAACACTATCAGCCAGTTTAGTTGTTCCTGGGGCTGGAGCGGCGGCCCCACCAATACCACCGACACCATCTTCAAAAAAATGGCCGCACAAGGGCAGTCGTTCTTCACGGCTTCCGGCGACAGCGACGCATTCACAAGCGGTTCCAGTTCGACCAATGGCGTGGACAATCCTTCGCTCGCCAACACGCCAGCCAGTTCGCCTTATATCACCACCGTCGGTGGCACGACCCTGACGACCACCGGTCCTGGCGGTTCGTGGTCCTCGGAAACCGTCTGGAACTGGGGCTTTAACAGCGGCAGTTATGTGGGCAGCAGCGGCGGCATCAGCTCCTATTACTCCATTCCCAGTTGGCAGACGAACGTGAGCATGGCCGCCAACGGCGGCTCGACCACTCACCGCAATATCCCCGACGTGGCCCTGACGGCCGACAATGTCTTTGTCAATTACGGCAATGGCTCCAGCGCCACCGTTGGCGGGACGAGTTGCGCCGCTCCCTTGTGTGCGGGACTCGCCGCCTTGATCAATCAACAGTCGGTCACGGCGGGAAGATCAACCATCGGGTTCGTTAATCCGGTCATTTATTCTCTCGGCAAAAGCACAAATTACAATGGCGCTTTTCACGATATTACCACTGGAAATAATGTCTGGCCGAGCAGCCCGAATAATTTTTATGCCGCGAGCGGCTACGATCTTTGCACCGGCTGGGGCACGCCCGCCGGACAAAGTTTGATTACAGCCCTCGCCGGCACGCCCGAACCGCTGGACATTCTGCCGGCGGACGGCTTCACCGCTTCGGGAACGCCCGGCGGACCGTTTAACACGACTGCCACCACTTTTGAACTGACCAACTACAGCGCGGTAACCCTAACTTGGTCGCTCATCAACACCTCATCTTGGCTGCAAGTTTCTTCCACCAGTGGCAACCTGGCGTCCGCCGCGTCGAGCGAAGTAACCGCTAGCCTGAGCGCCGCTGCCAACAATCTCGCTGTGGGAACTTACACCGCCAGTCTGAAATTCACGAATTGGAATTCCCACATCGCCCAAACTGTGCCCTTCGCGTTGAACATTGTGCAATCGCTTGTGGCAAACGGCGGTTTTGAAACTGGTGATTTTACCGACTGGACTTTGGTGGGCAACGGCATCGTCTCTCAGGGGCCATTCGGATCAACCATCTACAACGCGGTGGAAAGCTCCAGCAGTTATCCTTCGGTGGTTCATTCAGGCAGCTACGGCGCATTTCTGGGCGACACCCAATTGGCAACCCTTTCGCAGACGCTGGCGACCATTCCGGGGGGAAATTATTTGCTGTCGTTCTGGCTGGACAATACGACCAGCGGCTCCGGCCAACGGTTTCAAGCCAGTTGGAACGGCAGCGCCCTTTTCAACGTCACCAACCCGGCGGCGTTTTCATGGACCAACCTGCAATTCATCGTCACCGCCGCCAGTTCCAGCACTGAGCTTCAGTTTGGTGCGGAAAACAATCCCGCCTATTTTGGCTTGGATGACATCAGCGTGACCCACATTCCAGCGGTTGCATTCAAAACCGCGGCTAAAACCGCGGGAACTTTCAATCTTACCTGGGCCACGACCACGGGTTTGGTCTATCAAGTTCAGTATAAAACCAACCTGCTCCAAACCAACTGGCTCAATCTGATCAACCCCACTACGGCCACCAGCACCAATTTAAGCGCATCCGACACTGGAGTTTCGCCGCAGCGGTTTTATCGTCTCAGCGTTACACCATAATTTGTCAGGCCGAATCGTGGGGCGAGTCATTCTATTCAAAAACAAGGAAGCTTAGTTTCGCAGCCGCCGTCCGTGTCAAACTGGATATGATCTGGTGACGAAAGGCAATTGACAGGTTTGAAACAGATTCATCCCGTTTCTCCCCGCGTTTGTCCCAAAGGATTCGGACCAACCCCGGTTCATGGCTTATTGATTTTAATTTGCATGAACCCACAACCAAAAGAGAAGCCAATCACAACCGCCGCGCTAGGAGTGCAGTCATATCCAGTCTCGCTCTCGCCTATGGCATCATCTGGGTTGCACGGCACTTCATTAGCAGATGGTGAAAGGGGCTATACGATGACAAAGCCTTATTTCAAATTGCTCCTGGGTATCCTGCTCGCTTTGACCGGTTGCACGATGATGCCTGACTACAAACGTCCGTCTGCATCCGTGGCGGGGCAGTATCCGGGTGTCACCCGCACCGACGAAAGCCGCGTCGCCGATATACCATGGCAGGATTTCTTGGCAGAAAAACGGTTAAAAAAACTGATTGAACTGGCTTTGACCAACAACCTTGATTTCCGTGTGGCCATGCTCAATGTCGAGCAAAGCCAGGCGCAATATCGCATCACGCGTTCGGTGTCGTTTCCGACGGTGGATGGCATCGGGAGTTTCACCCGCTCGTATGCTGCGGGTGTCACGGCGAACCAGTGGAGCGCCAGTCTCGGCACGACGGCGTATGAAGTGGATTTGTTTGGCCGCGTCCGCAGCCTGAACCGGCAGGCGCTGGAAAACTATTTTGCGACGGCCGAGGCGCAACGCAGCGCGCAGATCACCCTCGTGGCCGAGGTCGCCAATGAATACTTCGCGCTGCGCGAGGCGGAGGAACAGCTTCGGCTGGCGCGGCAGACCTTGGCGGCGGTGCAGGAATCCTACGATCTCAACCAGGCCACCTTCAACGCCGGCGCGAGCAGCGAACTGGATTTGCGCACGGCGGAAGGCCAGGTGGAAACGGCGAAAATCAATGTGTTAACTTACGAACGCCAGATTGCCCAGGCGAATAATTATCTCACACTGCTTGTTGGGGAACCACTTCCAACCGATCTACCCGCGCCCCGGTCGCTCAACGACACCAATCTCGTGGCCGAAATTCCGGCGGGACTGCCTTCTGAACTGGTGCAACGCCGCCCGGATATTCTTGAAGCCGAGCACACGTTGAAGGCCGCAAACGCGAACATCGGCGCCGCCCGCGCCGCGTTCTTCCCCACCATTACCCTGACGGCTTCGATTGGCTCGACCAGTTCCCAGCTAACAAAACTCTTCGGTTCGGGCACCGGCGTCTGGAGTTTTGCGCCGCAAATCACCGTGCCCATTTTCACCGCCGGCCAAAATAAAGCTGATTTAGATGCCGCGAAAGTAAGCACGCGCATTGACGTGGCCAATTACCAGAAAGCCATCCAGACCGCTTTCCGCGAAGTGGCGGATGCGCTCGTGGCCAACAGCAGCTATGCCGAGGAAATCAAGGAGCAGACGGCGTTGATCACCGCCCAGCAACGACGCTATGACCTCGCCAATCTCCGTTATCGTCAGGGCGACGACACCTACCTGAACGTGCTTTCCGCGCAGCAGGACCTTTACAGCGCGCAACAAGGCCAGATTCAGGCGCAATACAACAAACTCGCCAGCCAGATCTCGCTCTACAAGGCGCTCGGCGGCGGCTGGAAGTAATAATCACCGATTCAATCCAATGAAACTACAAGTCAAATTCTCGCCAGAACCGGCTGAAATAATTCCGGTGAAAATGGCCGGGCTACCAAGCCGCTCGCTTGCGACCAAGGCAAAACTCAACTCTCTCATTACTCTTAACCGAGGCAACGCGAACTTGAACCTGACCAGGTTGTGCCGTCGCCAGCTAATTATCAAAAGTCAGTTGGCATTATTCGTTGCCATCAGCCTGCTTGTTATCACCGGCTGCAAGCCGTCCGGAGGCCACGCGCAATACGAAACATCGCCTGCCGTGCGCGGCAATATTATCCAGCGCGTCACCGCCAGCGGCACTTTGAGCGCCGTGGTGAGCGTGGATGTTGGCAGCCAGGTTTCCGGAAAAATTTCCGCGCTGTATGTGGACTTTAATTCGCCGGTGAAAAAAGGCCAGCTCGTCGCGGAAATTGACCCGACGGTTTATCAAGCCGTCATGCAACAGGCACAAGGCGATCTCGCCAGCGCCCGGGCCGACGTGACGCTCAAAGGCCAGAATCTGGAGCGAAAAAAAATTCTCGTGCCCTTGAAGGCGGCGTCGCAACTGGATTTGGACCAGGCGACGGCCGAACTTGCGCAGGCGCAAGCCACGATCACCATCAAACAAGCCGTGCTCGAAAGCGCGCAGGCCAATCTCGGCTATTGTAAAATCAATGCGCCGGTGGACGGCATTGTCATTTCACGCGATGTGGATCTGGGCCAGACCATAACGGCCGGTTTCACCACGCCCGTGTTGTTCACCATCGCCCAGGACATCACCAAGATGAACATCAAGGCTGACGTTTCCGAGGCGGACATCGGCCAGGTCAAGGACGGCCAGCCGGTGGACTTCACCGTGGATGCTTTTCCCGACGACGTTTTCAAGGGCACGGTGACGCAAGTCCGCAAATCGCCGACCACCACGCAAAATGTCGTGACTTATCAGGTCATCATTTCCGTGGATAATCCGGCGCAAAAATTATTCCCCGGCATGACGGCGGACGTTTCCATTCTCGCCGCTGAAAATGACAAAGCCCTGGAAATTCCGAACACGGCGCTGCGTTACACGCCGCCGGACAATGCGGCTTACGACGGCACGCCGCCGGCAAATTTGCAGCGCAACCAACACCTGATTTATTCCACCAGCTCCGATGGCATGAAGCTCAAGCCCATCGTTGTGAAGACCGGCATCACGGACGGCGTGAATACGGAAATTCTCGACGGCTTGAGCGACGGCACGCCGGTCGTCACCTCAACGCTCGCCGCCAGCG
>Ga0182024_10015830_pt1 | contig 14383 bp, 10 predicted proteins | sample P32metaG_FD_120480 | JGI IMG/M metagenome (GOLD analysis project Ga0182024, IMG submission 120480) | Permafrost microbial communities from Stordalen Mire, Sweden - P3-2 metaG (Illumina Assembly) | ecosystem: Environmental > Terrestrial > Soil > Wetlands > Permafrost | place: Sweden: Stordalen... | reverse complement strand
TCGCGCAGCTCATCCAATTCTTTGTTGCACCCGCGTCGAATCACGCCCGGGTCGGATGCCAGCGCCGGTGGATCGTCCGCCAGCGAAATCTCGATTCGTTCGCGCACATCCGCCAGCTCATCCATTTCTACGAGCAGCGCAGAGAGCCGTTCGCACGTGCAATTCGATAAATATTTTCGCAGCAGGGGAATACGCGCCAAAGATTGCCTGAGTCCCAGCAGATCGCGCGGCGATGCCACACCGAGCGTCACGCGTCCAGCGAGCCGCTCCAAGTCCTGCACACCGGAAAGGTTATGACGAATTTCCTCGCGCAACACCGTGTGATTCTTTAATTCGTGCACAGCGTCGAGCCGCGCATGAATCTCTTCGCGATTCACCTGCGGCCGCAAAATCCATTGCCGGAGCAACCGCCCTCCCATCCCCGTAGCCGTTTCATCCAGCGCGGATAGCAGCGTGGGAGAAGCCCCTTTCACGCTATCCTCAAAAAATATCGGCGCCACGAGTTCCAGATTGCGCACGGTAACAATATCGAGCACCAGCGCATCCGCTTGCTCGTAATACCGCACATGCTCCAGATGTCCGAGGGCCGCGCCCGAACGATTACCGTTTTCCGGGTCCATGGCCGATGTCTCGCGCAAATAATGAACCACAGCCCCTGCCGCGGAGACAGCATGAGGATGTCCGGCAAGCCCGAATCCATCGAGGGTCGCTACGCCAAATTGCTCCCGCAGCACGCGTTCCGCATAGTCCATGCGAAAAACCCATTCATCGATTCGTGTTTCAACCCCTTCGCGAATGTCAGCCCGCGATCCGGGCGGATGACCGCCCGGTTCCGCATCCATTCCCGGCGCGCTAAACAAACTGGCTTGCCGCGGAATCAGGATCTCCCGCGGCTTCAGGCGATGCAATTCGTCGCGCAATTTTTCATCCGCATCGGGGCCTGAAAATGCCGCTGCCCGAAATTCGCCAGTGGTGACATCGGCATAGGCAAACCCGATGGGTGTCCCGCCCGCTGCTCTGAAAATCGCGGCCAGGTAATTATTTTCTTTGGGCTCCAAAACATTAAGGCTGGTAGCAGTTCCCGGAGTAATCACGCGCACCACTTCGCGCCGGACCAGTTTCTTGCCCGGAGTGGGCAACTCCATCTGATCGCATACGGCAATCTTGTACCCCGCGCGCAGCAGTCGCGCGATGTAACCCTCCGCCGCGTGAAAGGGAACTCCGCACATCGGAATCGGCTCGCCGCGCTCTCGATTACGGGAGGTGAGTGTGATCTGCAGTTCACGTGAAGCGGCTATCGCGTCTTCGTAGAAAAGTTCATAAAAATCTCCCAGCCGGAACAGCACCAGCGCGTGCGGATACCTTCCCTTAATAGACTGGTATTGCCGCATGAGCGGTGTGGCTGCTTCTATCATGTCGAGTGGATCGCCGATCCCGTGTGCGGTTTCTGTCGTAAGTGCGCGGGGAAGAAAACGCCGGCCGGCAACAGGAAGTTATACCGCGCCGCGTTCGCTCCTGTCGAGCAAGCGAAGCGAATAATTAAATATCGCTGACCGTTTTTGATCCTTATTCGCCAACCTCAATCGGCGAACCGGCATCCTACCGAAACAAAAATCGCACGAGAGGAGACCCAGGAGACCTCACAGTCGAACGAAATCCGGCGGACGATGCCAAAATTACGCACAATGTTCTTCTCGATAACAAAAAAGATTAGAACTTGTGCACTCTTTCCTTGACAAAGTTTTGGACAGCGTTTACCTACTGAGATGGAGTTTTTTGTGGTTATGAACGAATCTGAAAAGTTAGAGCCCTTTCCGGGTAGGAATCGACCGGTGGCCGCGTGTTCCGAAAAGGCATGGTGTAAAGGTGCCGAACCGCCCGTCCGCCATTCTTGGCAAGTAACCTGTAAGGGCCTCGGGTAGATCCGGATTTTTTCCTTCACCCGCGGCCGGGCTACCCTGGTTGCGGGTATCAAGTCTCAAAGTACCCGCCGAAACCGGCAAATTGAATAAATTTAGTTAGACTTGGGGCGCGGAAGCCCGCCCTGCGCATCTGTCTAAAATAGGACCTGACCTCCGGGTTTGTCGACCACCGGGGGCTGGGGAAAGGAGGCAATCATGCTGCACGCTACCGATCTTTTGGGAGGGGAAGCCTACGACCGCGACGGCCATTTCGTCGGCCAGGTCACCGAACTTTTTATCGAGCCCGCCGACCAGCCCAACCGGATCGCGCGCATCCTCCTCGGCCGGGGAAAATTTCTTCCGTTAATCGTTCGCTACGACAATGTTGCCTTCGTTGCTCCGGGCGTCATCCGCCTCAATGTTGAGGAAAAGGATTTAGAGCATTACCAGCCCAATGAAGCATGGCTAGCCATGCGCAAAGATTTGCTCGACCAGCAGATTATCGACACGAGCGGCCGGAAAGTCGTGCGCGTGAACGACATCGATATGGCGGAGCAGCGTGTGAACGGCACGGTTGAATTGCGCGTCACGCAAGTGGATGTCGGCCTGACGGGTGCCGCGCGGCGATTGCTTCACGGCGTCGCTTCGCCCGGCATGGTGCGCGGGTTAACCACCAAGCTGCCCACTCGCGTCATCCCCTGGGAATTCGTCAACCTCATCGAATCGGACCCGCTGCGCCGCGTAAAGCTTCGCATTACCCACCAGAAGCTTGAAAAAATGCATCCAGCGGACTTGGCGGACATTATGGAAGATCTTTCCCCGAATGAACGTCAATCGATTATCGCTTCGCTCGATGAAGAAACCGCCGCCGAAGCCCTGGCGGAACTCGACCAGCGCCTGACCACTCAAATCGTCGAAACGCTGACTCCCGAGAAGGCAGCCGACATCCTCGAAGAAATGGACCCGGACCAGGCTGCCGACGTGATCGCCGACATGACCCCGGAAAAATCGCGCGATGTCCTCAGTGAAATGCCCGGTGAAGAAGCCCGCGAAGTGCGTGAACTCCTCAAATTTGAGGAAAATTCAGCCGGCGGCATGATGAATACCGATTTCATCTATGTAGGCGAGGCAGCTACTCGCGACGAAGTTGTCTCCTGGATTCAGGAAAAAGATGTGGACCTCGAGCGTCTCGACACTGTGTTTTTAATAAACAAGGAAGCCAAACTTTCGGGGGCCGTTGCGATCGGACGCTTATTGCTCGCGGCCTCCGATGAAGTCATGGAAACGCTGAAGATGGAGCCGCTGCTTTCGATTACACCGGACGCGGAAGATAAGGATGTATTTGAGTTGTTCGACAAATACAATCTGCACAGCCTGGCCGTCGTTGACGATCTCGGCCGGCCCATCGGAGCCATTGAAGTGGACGACGTGGTAACGCGCATCCGGCACCGGTAAACGTTTACAGGATTTATTTAGCGCACGCTTTCACGCGGGAAAGCAGTTTGGTTACGCCAGATGGCCGTACTTGGAAAACCCGAAGACGATAAACAGGCCCGGGAAATCCCGCCGCTTGTGACTCGCTGGAAGATCATTCCCGGCTGGGTTGAGCCGTGGCGCGCCCGCTTGTCCGGCTGGGGAAAGCGAACGCGCATCCTGCGTCGCCGTTTGCTTCTTTTTCTCGCCGTCGTTGGTCCCGGAGTCATCACCTCTAACGTGGATAACGATGCCGGCGGCATTTCCGTCTATTCTCAGGCCGGAGCGATGTACGGTTACGCGCTGCTTTGGTCGCTGATTCCCATGACCATCGCCCTGTACGTCACGGAAGAAATGTGCGCGCGCATGGGCGTGGTGACCGGCAAGGGACTTTCTGATCTCATCCGCGAGGAATTCGGTTTTCGTCCCACTTTTTTCCTGATCCTCGCCGGGCTCGTCGTGGACATGGGCAACGTGTGCGCCGAATTCGCGGGCGTTGCCGCGTCCATGCAGCTGTTCGGCATTTCCAAGTACATTTCCGTTCCACTGGCCGCGCTCGCTGTTTGGATACTTGTATTAAGGGGAACCTCACGGCAGGTTGAAAAAATATTTCTTGCGGCGTGCGTCTTATATCTCTCCTATGTCGCTTCCGCGTTTCTGGCCAAGCCGGATTGGCTGCTGGCCGCGCGCAGCACCGTAATCCCGACGCTGCACATGGACGGCGGCTATCTTCTGATGCTCACGGCCTTAATCGGGACGACGATCGCTCCATGGCAATTTTTCTACATGCAGGCAAGCTTCGTGGAAAAGCGCGTTTCGGCGCGCCAATACGCGCAAGCGCGCCTGGACGTGCTGTTCGGCAGCGTAAGCTGCATGGTCATCGTTTTCTTCATTATCGTTTGCACCGGCGCAACCCTGTTCGTCACCGGCCATCATGTTATCAATGACGCAGGAGATGCGGCGCAAGCGCTGGTCCCGTTGGCCGGCAAATGGGCCGCCATGCTCTTCGCCTTCGGTCTTCTGAACGCATCCCTGTTTGCCGCATCCATCTTGCCGCTCTCCACCGCTCACGTGATTTGCGAGGGCATGGGCTTTGAAGCCGGCATCGATCACAAATTTAACGACGCGCCCATTTTTTACAGCCTCTATACGGGAATGATCGTCGTCGGCGCAGCCGTCATTCTGATTCCTCGCGCGCCGCTGGAAAAAATATTGGTTCTATCGCAGGTTGGCAACGGCGTGTGGCTGCCCGTCGTGCTCGTCTTCATGCTTCTGCTGATCAACCGCCGCGATTTAATGGGCGACTTCGTCAACACCCCGACATTTAACGTGGTTGCCTGGGTTACCGTAATCGCCGTGACCATTCTTACGCTCGTCCTGGTCTACGTCACCATTCTCCACCCGAACGCCTTGCCTGGTGGAGCGTAGACCGCCTGTTCCATGGAATTAGCCCGCATTTCTCACCGGATTGTATTTTTCCTCGGAAGGCCAATCTCCCGATTGGCGTTCCCAGGTTTGCCCCAACGTAATTCGTCCCAACTGTGCTTTGAGATTTTGAAGTCATCCCGGTTGGGTCACCTTGCTAGGAAGCACCGTTTGAGCGCTGAGGCGGCGCGGTCCCGTTCCTGTAGTGAGAAGGTCAGGGAAGGCCGCTGGATTTTTGCCGAAAAATAATCTATAGCTTCGATTTGCAGATTTACCGTGATGGTAACGCTCTGTGTGTTGCGCGGTGAGTGGCCCTATGTTAGCTTTCCATATGCTCGCGAAACAACCGTCCACTATTTGGGATTCGCGGGAATAGTCGCGTGAAACTACCGGAATCGCTCAAAACCTCGGACCTGGAAGAAGAACGGCTGCTCCGCGCTCTGGATGCGGACCGGCTCCCCCAGCATGTTGCCATCATTATGGATGGAAACGGCCGGTGGGCTCAGCGGAGGCATCTTCCGCGCGTAGCCGGGCACCGGGTCGGAACCCAGGCCGCCCGAACGGTCATTGAAACGTGCGCAAGCCTCGGAATCCGCGCCTTGACTCTCTACGCTTTTTCCATGGAAAACTGGCGCAGGCCAAAAGCGGAAATTGATTTCTTGATGCGCTTGCTCCGTGAATATTTACGCAAGGAACTTCCGATCATTCACCGAAATAATATCCGCATGCTGGTGATTGGGCGGCACGATCAGTTGCCGGACGAAGTTCGCGCGGACATTGATCGCGCCATGGAACAAACTGCAGGAAACACCGGCATGAAGCTCGCTGTGGCTCTGAACTACGGAGGCCGCGCGGAACTCGTCGACGCTTTCAATCGCATTCTTGAACAAATACGGAAAAACGGCCTGCCGAATACCCAGATTGACGAAGATTTAATCTCACAGAATCTTTACACGGCCAGCCTTCCCGATCCCGATCTGCTTATTCGCACCAGCGGCGAAATGCGCGTGAGCAATTTTCTGCTGTGGCAAATCGCCTACGCCGAAATTTATGTGACCGAAACGCTGTGGCCCGATTTCAGCCGCGCGCAGCTCTATACTGCTCTGCTCGATTTTCAGAAACGCGAGCGCCGTTACGGCGGCCTGACCGAAACGCGCCGCCGCGTGATGGCCTGATCCTGCGCCGCAACGAATGTGCTGCCTGCTGCGCGACTCATTTTCTTTCCATTGGCATCGTTTTCCAACGCGGCACATTTAAATTATTTCCTTGTGTATTCATGCCCGCATTGCGACAAAGTAAGGACTCGCATTATTTTCGGCGCTGGGTCGAAGTTGCGGGACCCGCGTAATTTTTCCTGAACTCGAAAAGAAATCGTTTGCTGCAAAACATTGGATCGCCGCACAAAGATTTGGAAGAGAAAACAGGGAACAGAAAGGACCGAATGAGTTCCGGAACCGGCCAGCGCGTGTTAACAGCAGCCATCCTCATTCCCATCGTTGTTGCTGCAATTTGGTTTGGACCGAACTGGCTGGTCGCCATTGTTGCAGCCGTCGTTGCGGTACTGGCGCTGTGGGAATTTTTCTCGGTCGCCGAGCATAAGGGCTTTCACGCGTATCGTCTGTGGACAAGCCTGACAGCCATCGGAATTATCGGTGAACAATTTTATGCCTCGCGAATGGCCAGCATTACCAATCTTGGAGACCTATTAGTCCGCGTCCCTCGCATCAATCTGGAAATGGTCCTTTTCGGATTTGTGTTGGGTATTGCCGCCATCTCCCTGGGAAGCCGCCGCCCCTTGAGCGAAGTTCTCCCCGCCATTTCCGTGAGCGCCGCTGGGCTCTTATTCATCGTGCTTCCGTTCAGCGCGGTGGTCCGCCTGCATGGAGTTGACACTCTCGGTCCAATGCTCCTTCTGTTTACTTTGGTTATCGTTTGGGTGGGCGATACCGTTGCTTATTTCGTGGGCCGCGGAATAGGACGTTGGAAGCTGGCCCCGGAAGTTAGCCCCAACAAAACATGGGAAGGCGCAATTGCAAATGTTTTGGGAGCGCTGCTCGTTGCTGCAATCTTTGGCTATTGGGCCAGAATTCCGCCGGTCCATATGTTGATTATGGCTGGCCTCGGCAGTGTCGCCGGACAAATTGGCGACCTCTTCGAGTCCGCGTGGAAGCGCAGCGCAAGCGTCAAAGATTCAGGCTCCATTTTGCCCGGACATGGAGGCATGCTCGATCGAATCGACGCCCTGATCCTTGCCGCCCCCGCCATTTGGTACTATTTTGAATGGGTCGTATGGAAAAGGAATTAGAAGCTGTCTAGCTTTCTCATAAACAGTCTTTGTGGGTCGCGGCTTCATCTGCGACGTTCAGAGACGTGAAAATCCGGGGCTTTAGCCCATGAAGTCTTATCAAGTACCTGGGGCGAGCTAATTATGAGGTGCCTGCTAGACCCGCGCGTGTTTATTTTCTACTTCTGCTCAGTGAATTTGGATGGGCGCTGGAGTCTTTCACTTTGAAGCAAATTGCCATTCTCGGTTCCACCGGTTCCATAGGACGCCAAACTCTGGCCGTTGTCGAAGCCATGCCCGAACGTTTCGGCGTGGTAGCTCTGGCAGCGGGAAATAATGTCGAGGAACTCGCGCAGCAAATTTTGCGGCATCACCCGGAATTAGTTTCCGTCGCAACTCCTGCTGCGGCCACCGCCCTTGCAGAACGCCTCCGCGCTGCAGGCCTCGCAAAATTGCCCGAAATTCAGCATGGTGCCGCCGGCATGCTTGCCGTCGCCACTCATCCTTCGGCCGCCACTTTGGTCTCCGCAGCCGTTGGCGTCGTAGGCCTTGCGGGCACCTATGCGGCAGTAAAAGCCGGCAAGCAGGTCGCTCTCTCCAATAAGGAAGTCCTCGTGGCCGCGGGTGAAATCGTAATGGCCGCCGCCCGCGAAGCGAATGTCGAACTTCTCCCTGTTGATAGCGAACACAACGCGATTCACCAGTGCCTGCGAGCAGGGAAGCACAGCGAAGTGAAGCGCCTGGTCCTGACCGCCTCGGGCGGCCCATTTCGCAAGACGCCGCTCGCGCAAATGGCCGCCGCCACTCCGGAGCAGGCCCTCGCGCACCCCAATTGGGTCATGGGGCGCCGCATCACCATCGACTCCGCCACCCTTGTGAACAAAGGGTTTGAGGTGATCGAAGCGCGCTGGCTTTTTGACATGCGCCCCGACCAAATCGAGGTGGTTATCCATCCACAATCTACAATCCACTCCATGGTCGAATACGTGGACGGGTCCATCTTGGCGCAACTCGGCCCAACGGATATGCGCATGCCCATCCAATATGCGCTAACCTACCCAGAGCGGGCCGCATCTAATGAAGTGGCCTTGGATTGGCGAAAATTGCGCCGCCTCGACTTTGCGAAGGTATCCACGCGCCGCTTTCCTTGTTTGCGTCTGGCACAGGAAGCGATGCGCAAGCTCGGAGCGTTTCCTTGCGCCTTTAACGCTGCGGATGAAGTTGCCGTGGAAGCGTTTCTGGATCGGAGAATTCCTTTCTCCGCTATCGCCGAAGTCATCGACGGAGTGATGACGCGAACTCCGCAAGTGAAAATGACTTCCATCAGCGACGTTCTGGAAGCAGACTTGGAAGCGCGTCGTATGGCTCGAGAAGAAGTGGAACGCAAGGCCGCGCGAAGTGCGGTCGCATAATAGGCGCTTATAGAACTCCGTAGGAGAGAACAACGTGTCCGATTTCCTGGTGATGATTGTTTCGGTTTCCGTAGTCCTTGGCGTGATGGTCCTCGTTCATGAGTGGGGACATTTCATTGTCGCCAAAATGTTTGGCGTGCGCGTCGAGATCTTTTCCATTGGCTTTGGCACACGCCTCTGGGGAATCAAACGCGGTGACACTGACTACCGTCTTAGCGCGTTGCCCCTTGGCGGCTATGTGAAAATGGCCGGCGACAATCCAATGGAAGAGCGCAAGGGCGATCCCGACGAGTTTCTGTCCAAGCCCAGGTGGCAGCGTGTTTTAATCGCGCTCGCCGGCCCTGCAATGAACGTTGTCCTCTCCATCGTGCTCATCGCTGGAATTTATATGCACGGCAGCAAGCAGCCTGCGTTCCTCGATAAGCCCATGGCGCTGGCTGGCGTATTGCCCGATTCGACGGCTCAAAAAGCAGGCCTTCAGGCAGGCGATCAAGTCACGAAAATAAACGACAAAGTGAATCCCACGTGGGATGAAGCGCGCCTCGAATTGATGTCCACTTTGCCCGGACACACACTCTCTGTTGATGTAAACCGCGGCGGGCAGACCGTTGCTCTTTCCGTCCCCTCTGGCCAGTCTCTTGAAGATATTTACGGATTCCCGTCGGACCGCTTGGTGGTCGGCGCGGTTTCTTCCGGCATGCCTGCCGAGCGCAGCGGCTTAAAAAGTGGCGACCAAATTACCAAAGTGAACGGAATAGATTTAATCAGCCCCGTTGAATTTCCGTCTCTGGTCCAGGATTCTCAGGGGCGTCCGATGAATCTGGAAGTCCAGCGCGGCGATCGCACGCTTCAGGTCGACGTCCGCCCGCAACAGGTCAGCGTCAAGAACGGCGTTCCGCACTGGCAAATCGGTATCGGCATTCAAAGCGGCGATTTAGTGGAACGCCGCTTGCCATTCGGCGCAGCCATTGTCGATTCCGCCAGCACGAATATGTTAATGGCCCGGCAAATTGTTTTCGTCGTTGCCGAATTGTTCCGGGGCAACATGTCGCTGAAGCAGCTCGAAGGCCCGCTCGGAATTGCCAAAGCTTCCGGCGAAGCCGCAAAAGAAGGCATGGCGGAACTATTTTCCTTGATGGCCATGATCGGCATAAACCTGGCCGTATTAAACCTGCTGCCGATTCCTCCGCTGGACGGCGGCCACATCCTGATGCTCTTCATCGAAGGCACCATTCGACGCGACCTGAGCCTGCGCGTAAAAGAGCGCTTCGTCACCGTCAGCATGGTGTTCCTGTTGCTGGTCTTCGCCATCGTTATGTACAATGATGTTGCGCGGCTGATTCCGCATCGCTAGCTCGCAACGTTGCTAGTACGCTAGCTCGGAATCGGTTTGCAACTATTTTTAAAGTAAGCTTTTCCAGGCCCCTGCAACCGGTCATCGTTCTGGCGTGACCGTTCATTTAGCACCATGTCCACCACCGCACATCGAGTTTCCACCGGCGAACGCATCAACGCCCATGAGGGTCCCGGTCGCCTGCAGGAAGCTCTCACCAAGCAAGGCGTGCGCCTAACTCGCCAACGAAAAATTATTCTCCAGGTTATGGACAGCGCCGAGCGCCATCTCGATGCAGGCGCCATCCTCGACCGCGCGATTAAAATCGACCCGCGAGTGCATCGTGTCACGGTCTACCGGACGCTCGATCTCCTAAAACGCAATGGCCTGATCGATGAACTCGATCTCCTGCACCTGCGCGGCGACCAGCATTTCTACGAAAGCCACGGCCCGCGCGATCACATCCACGTCGCCTGCCTGAAATGCGGCACCGTCCGCGAATTCGAGTCGCCCATCTACGAAAAACTGAAAAAACAAATAGAAAAAGACTGTGGAATTGAAATCACAACCGCGCGGACAGAGGTGGGCGGCTACTGCGAAAAGTGCCGAAAGCAATAGCCGAGTTTATGTCGCCTGCGGAATTTTCAATGTAACAAGCCCATCTTCGACATTGGAAGAAATCCACCTTTAGCAGGGAATGCCGAATTTAGGCATTGTGATCCGAAGCATCTCCAATCTCCAATTGGAATTCTAAAATCGGGAATATAAAATTTGAAAGCGGAAATCTTAACTTTCAAATTTTAAAGTTCAAGTCCGCAATAGCAGATCTTGAATTTGAAATCTGAAATTAAGATTTAGTGCGAATGATTTCAGAATTGCGAAATGAAAAGAAGAACCCTATTGCGGCTACTATTCTAAATTTCCAAGCGCCAATTGCTTTTGCGGAGAACTATGCGCCACGTTCCGCTCCGCAAAGAATTTTCGCGCGGTTTCGATGTCGGCCGAAATTTGTGCGCGCAAGGCATCCACTCCTGAAAATTTCTGCTCATCGCGAATCCTCCGCAGAAATCGCAGTTCCATTCTTCCGCCCGTCACCGTTTTATCGAATCCAAACAGGTGGCTTTCCACCCGAACGTCCGTCCCGTTGAACGTAGGCCGCGTCCCAACATTAGTAACCGACGAATACGTGCTTTCACTCAAAATCGTTTCCGTTGCATAAACGCCCAGCTTTGGCAGTAGTTCCTGTTCCGGCGCCAAATTCAAAGTAGGGAAGAGAATCGTGCGCCCGCGTCCTTCGCCCGAGCGGATCTCTCCCGTCAGCGAAAATGGCCGCCCAAGTAAGGGGATTGCCTCCGCCACGTTTCCACTGGCGACTTCGCCGCGAATCGCCGTGCTCGAAACAATTTTCCCGCCAACTTCGACCGGCGGAATAATCTGCACCTCAAAGCCGCAACGCTTTCCAAATTCGCCGAGCAGCCGCACGTCGCCCGCTCCGCGATGCCCAAATCGAAAATTTTCTCCCACTAAAATGGCGCTCGCGCGAAGTCCCTGAACGAGAATCCGTTCTATAAATTCCTCGGCCGAAACAAGCGAAAGCGCATGATCGAATCGCAACACCAGCGCCGCATCCAACCCCAACTCTTCAAAACCCGCCAGCCTCTGCGAAAGTGTTTGAATCAGAAATGGAGCGCGATTCGGAAGCAGCAGTCGCATCGGGTGCGGATCGAACGTGACAACCGTGCCAAGCTGCCCGGATGCGCGAGCACGTTTACGCACAGACTCCAGAATTTTGCAGTGCCCCACGTGCAGCCCGTCAAATGTTCCGACAGCGATGACGGTTCTTCGATCGTCGCCAATCTGCTTCGCCCAATCTTCGATGGAATTGAAAACGAGGAAGCTCATCGGACGCGCACCTCAAACTGGAGCCCGTCATAGGCCAATGAAACATTGGAGTATCCGGCCTTCGCCAATCGCGCAATCGTTTCGGCGTGCGGCAATTCATGCGCAATGTGCGTGAACCATGCGCGGCGCGGCTTCAGCTCGCGAATCAATTCAAGAGCCTGCTCCACGGTTTGATGCATGGGATGCGGAATGTCGCGCAGCGCATCGATAATCAAATCGTCCAAATCCGCAAGCAACGGTTTTGAACTTTCAGGCAGTTCACTAAAATCCGTGAGGTATGCTGCGTGGCCAAATCGAAATCCGAGCACACCCATATCCCCATGCTGTGCGGGAACCGGAATGATTCGCACTCCAATAACCTCGAATGGCCCATCGATTGGCTTTAGGATGACTTGCGGAATTGTGCTGATCGCCGGCAGATTGTCAAAAACGTACGCAAATGTTCTCTTCAGAATGGCAATCGTTTCCTCGGAAGCATAAACCGGCATCGCTGATTTTTGGCGGATGTTATACGGCCTGATGTCATCGAACCCCAAAATGTGGTCGGCATGCCCGTGCGTAAAAAGAACCGCGTCCAGCCGGTCGAGGCCCACGCGCAATGCCTGGTAGCGGAAATCGGGCGTTGTATCGATCACCACAGCGTGTCCATTGTGAGTGAGCAGAATCGAGGGCCGTAGCCGCTTGTCGTGCGGATCGGTGGACGAGCACACGCGGCAATGGCATGTGAGCGAGGGCACACCCATGGATGTGCCGGAGCCGAGCACCGTAAGTTCCACTGCTGATTGAGCTGAGGCGGGCAGGGTAAATCCCCTATCAGGGACGGGACTGAGCTTTTTCGTGCTGGGCTGCGGCCTTTGCCATTTCCATAAAAGCCAATTTCAAATTTCCAAGAACATCCAGAAGTAAACTATCTTCTTCCGCCGCCAGATTTCCTTGCGTCTTTTCGCGTAGAACATCGAGCATGTCAATCATCTCGCGCGCGCCTTCCAGATCCAGGACGGGCTGCCCTGTACGCGGGTCCGCGTAACCGCCCAAAAGCATCGCCGCGTTCTGCCCAAGCGATCGCACTAAATTTTCAAAAGCAGCTGACCGCTTCGGTGCATCCGCGGATGGAACCGCCACAGGCGCAGCGCCCGGCCCCGCGGTTTTTTCAGCAGGTATAGCACTCATTCCCGCAAGCTCCGGGGCGACTGCGGGGACAGCCGCAGGCGCAGTGTTCACAGCACTCGGCGCCGGGACAGCCTCGCGCTCGCGGTCCTGCTGCTCCGCAACTTCTTTCCGGAATTCTCCCTCAGGCGTAAACAGCCTGCGGTCTACAACCTTAAAACTCTCATCTTGTTTTGATTCGCCCAACGAAGTCCCCCTAAAACAACCACCCACTGCAGCCATTCTGAACGAGCAGTTTAACATCGCACAGCATGCCCGAACAAGTGTTCCCGCATCTCAGAAGGACCTTCTCATCTAATAAATTAAATCCCTATTCGCCATTCATCAAACCAAAATCACTCACCCTGCCGGAATGATTCCGATTCGCCGAGCAAAAACAATCCTCAACCAAAAAGTCCCGTAGGGACGAAATACCTTAGCCCACCACGGAAGTGGTGGGAATGGAACGCGAGAAAAGAAAGCCCCGTCAGGGGCGACACAATGCTTTAAATGAAACAAACTCAACCACTATCCGTCACCTCCTCTTGTGAATTCTCCACGCCTGCCGTAAAGTTTTCTTTCACTCAAGGAGCCCATCATTCCCATGACTTCCCATCGATCCAAGCTCCCCGCATCCTCAAAACGCAAGAAGCCCACTCGAAAAATCGCCGCGAAGTCTGCCCGCCGACAAAAAACCGCGCCGCGCCCCGAAAACTCAAAATTAGATCTCGCGCAAATCGGCAAACTCTTCACGGACCTCGTCGCCGTCCAGGCCAGACTTCGCGCCCCGGGTGGGTGCCCGTGGGACCGCGAACAAACCCACGCCACACTCCGCACCTACTTGATTGAGGAGTCCTACGAAGTCCTCGATGCAATCGAATCCGGATCCCCCCAAGAATTGGCCGAGGAACTAGGAGACCTTCTGCTCCAGGTCCTGTTCCATGCCGACCTGGCACTCGAAGCGAACACATTCACCCTCGCCGATGTAATCGCTGGCATTCACGACAAAATGATTCGCCGCCATCCCCACGTCTTCGGAAACGTAAAGGCCGAAACTTCAGGCGAAGTTCTAAAAAATTGGGCCCAGATCAAAGCTAAGGAAAAACAAGAACTTCAAAAAGAGCCTCATGCACAAGAAAGACCTTCTGTCTTAGACGGAGTCCCTAGAAGCCTTCCAGCATTACTGGAAGCATTTCAAATTTCCCGGCGCACCGCGAGAGTTGGATTCGATTGGGACGAAGTAGACGGTGTCTTTGAGAAGCTTAAAGAAGAGATCTCCGAACTCCAATGTGCTTTATCGCCATTGGATCGTGAATCCGTGGAAGAAGAGTTAGGCGACTTGCTATTCACGGTCGTTAATCTTTCGCGCTTTTTAGGTCTTGATCCTGAAGTAACGCTTAAGAAGTCGAACAATAAATTCAAGCAACGCTTTATAGCTATGGAGGGTGAAGCATTAAATAGGAAAGTAGATCTTTCAAAATTACCGAAAGAAGCACTGGAAGAGCTG
>Ga0182024_10015829_pt1 | contig 14384 bp, 13 predicted proteins | sample P32metaG_FD_120480 | JGI IMG/M metagenome (GOLD analysis project Ga0182024, IMG submission 120480) | Permafrost microbial communities from Stordalen Mire, Sweden - P3-2 metaG (Illumina Assembly) | ecosystem: Environmental > Terrestrial > Soil > Wetlands > Permafrost | place: Sweden: Stordalen... | reverse complement strand
GTATGCCATGCGGCTCTGGCTTGATCCTTCACGCCTGGCGGCTCGCGGATTGACCAGCGCCGACGTGACCAATGCGCTTGCAGAGCAGAACGTTGAGATTCCGTCTGGCCAAGTGGGCCAGCCTCCTTCAGATGAAAAGCAGACTTACCAGATCCCGATACGCGTGATCGGGAGGCTTTCGGAACCGTCAGAGTTCGACAACATCATCGTAAAAAACAGTCCTGGCGGCATCGTTCAGTTGAAAGATGTGGGCTATGCAGAGTTGGGCGCGGAGACGTACTCTACCGACTTGAACTACAACGGCGCTGATGCCATCGGTGTCGGCGTGCAGCAGCTGAGCAATGCCAACGCGCTCGCCGTCGACCGCGCAGCCAAGGCGGCATTGGACGACTTGGCCAAATCGTTTCCTCCAGGGATGAAATACGAAATTCCTTTCGACACCACCACGGTCATTGGCGATTCCATCCGTGAGGTGGTGGGTACTCTGGGCGAAGCCATCGTCATCGTCATTGTGGTGATCTTTCTCTTCTTGCTCGACTGGCGCGCGACCATCATCCCCGCGATCACGATCCCGGTATCCCTGATCGGAACGTTTGCGTTCATCAAGATTTTCGGTTTTTCGATCAATTCTCTGACCATGTTCGGCATCACGCTTGCCACCGGTCTGGTGGTGGATGACGCCATCGTGGTCATCGAGAACGTGCAGCGCCATATCAACGAAGATCACACTGATCCGCACTCAGCTACCTCGGTCGCCATGGCTGAGGTGACCAGCGCGGTCATTGCTACTTCACTGGTGCTCATTTCTGTATTCGTGCCGGTCTCTTTCTTTCCTGGCACCACCGGCATTCTTTACAAACAGTTCTCTCTGACCATCGCTTTCTCGATTGCCATCTCGGCGTTTAACGCGCTGACCTTGTCTCCGGCGCTGGCGGCGATCTTCCTGCGGGGTGAGAAGCATAAACGTGGTCTGCTGGGGTTGATCGATCGCGGTATCGTCGCCAGCACGGTTTTCTACGGCAAAGCGATTCGCCAGGTGTTGCGGTTGCGGTACGTGGTGCTGTTACTGTTTGTCTGCTGCCTGGCGGGTACGGTCTATCTTTATCAGCACACACCGACCGCCTTCCTGCCGACGGAGGACCAGAATTACCTGATTTGCATCGTGCAAACTCCACCCGGTGCTTCGCTCACGTACACGTCCGCCGTGGCACAGAAGGCAGTGGACATCATCCGCAAGGATGATGATGTCTACGGAACCTTCGCCGTCATGGGATTCAGTCTGAGCGGAGGCAGTTCCTCGAACTATGGGCTGATCTTTGTTCCGCTCAAGTCGGTCGATCTGCGTAAGAAAAAGGGCGCCGGTCATTCGGCCGCTGAGATCTATGGTTATTTGGCCCCCAAGCTCTTCGGCGTCCCGGGGGGCCTGGTGGCGATCTTCGAACCGCCGGCCATTCAGGGCCTGGGCAATTTCGGCGGATTCTCTTTTGAGCTGCAGGATCTGGGACGCAACACGTTGCAGGATCTGGACCGCGTGGCCCACCAGATCATCGGTGCGAGCCGTCAAGAAGGTAAACTGGTCGGCCTGTACACCAGCTACACGGCAAGCGATCCTCAGCTGCTGATCACGATCGATCGTGCAAAGGCAGAAGCGCTGGGTGTCCCGATCAGCCAGATCAACTCGGCATTGAACGTCTACATGGGCTCGGCGTATATCAATGACTTCAACTACAACAACCGATCCTATCGGGTCTATGTACAGGCGAGGCAATCGGCGCGCATGACGCCTGGGGATCTGCGGAAGTTCTATGTGCGTTCCGACACCGGGCAAATGGTGACCCTCGACAACCTGGTGAGGATCGCGCAAGCATCCGGGCCCCAGGTCATTAGCCATTACAATTTGTTCCGCTCGGCGGAAATTGATGGCTCAGCTGCTCCTGGTTACAGCACGGGTGAGGGCTTGGCCAACATGGAAGCCTTGGCCAAGAAGAACATGATCCAGGGAATGGCCTACTCCTGGACGGGATTATCGCTCGAGGAAGTCGAGGCGGGCGGTAAGGCGGTGCTCATCTTCGGACTGGGGATCCTGGTGGTTTACCTCACGCTCTCCGCCCAGTATGAGAGCTTCGCTCTTCCGTTCATCATCCTGCTCGCTGTACCTACCGCGGTGTTGGGCGCCCTGGGACTGGTAAGTCTGCGCGGCATGCCGAACGATGTGTATTGTCAGATCGGGCTGGTGATGCTGATCGGGCTTTCCGCGAAGAACTCGATTTTGATTGTGGAATTCGCGGAGCAGATTCGCGCCCAGGGTAAGTCTGTTTTCGAGGCGGCGATTGAAGGGGCGGAGCTGCGCTTGCGGCCTATTTTGATGACGTCGTTTGCATTTATTCTCGGCGTGCTGCCGCTTTATTTCGCGACAGGTGCGGGGGCTATTGGACGGCGGTCAGTGGGGACCACAGTTGTCGGCGGTATGTTGGTTTCGACCATCCTGAACTTGATATTTATTCCAGTGCTTTATGTGATTGTGAAGTCCGCATTGGAATTCTTCGGAGGGAAGAAGAGGCCGACTGGACCAGCGGAGTTCCCGGCTAAGCTGTAATGGGGTTTTGGCCTGCGAGCAACTAACAGGCTGCGGAAAAACTCAAGGCGTGGCGGGAAAGACGTACCTCAGGGGCTAAAGAGTCTGCGTGAGAACCAAAAGAATCTCTTTGGCCCGCTGATGGACGTGTTCTGACTTACGTGCAGCATAAAAGCGTACCTCAGCGGCAAAATAGGCTGCGGAAAAACACCTTTTCCTGGAGGTTCGGCCTTTGAGACGGACTCGATTGGCCTTTTCTAGGAGGATCCCAGGTCTCAAAAGCGAGACCTGGGGCACCCTTCGCGTTTCCAGGGTTGAATCGGTTTGGACCGCCAGGGGCTAGGGATTCGGCTTTCGAGTTTTCCTGCAGCCTGTAAAGCCCTCATCACCCAGCGTGTCGCGGCACGGCTTAAAGCCGTCGTCGTTGACTGTTGTTACGGCACGGCTGAACCCGTGCCCTTCGTAGAGAGACGCTTTTGCCTTCAGCTTAGCTGTCGCCCCCGAACCAGTAGTTTGTGCAGAATGCGCCATAGCAGGGGCTAGAGAGTTTGCGCGAGAACTCCCCATTGTGTCGTCCCTTCGGGACTCGATTTGCGTGAAATCCTACCCGGCACTCCCGTGCCGGGCTACAGATTGTCTCGTCCCTTCGGGACTGATTGCGTCGGATGACCTGCGGTTCTTTTCTACCCCTTAAAGCCCATACGCTTCCGGGAAAAAAGTACCTCAGGGGGTTAAGCCTGACGTATTCTCAATCCTTTACGGCCCGACTAAAGTCGTGCCCTGATACAAAACCGAGTTTTTTCAGTAGCCTGCAAAGCCGCGTCGCTAATAAGGCATAGCCTAAGCGCCGTATGGGGTGGAAGTTGCGCCTTATGCGCCTTAAGGTTGGTTCGGGGGTATTGGTGCCGGTTTTTTTGGGCACGGCTAACCCGTGCTTTTCGTTCAAGGGTCTTGCAGAGCTTTAAGGCCAGCCAGCAGTTCTCATCACGGCTCTTGTGAGGCCAGGTAGCCAGTAATGGCTACCATGTCTTCGACGGTCAGCTTGGAGACGACGCCCTTCATCATGGGGGCCATGGAGCCGTTGCGGGATCCGTTTTGAAAATCGATGATCTGCCGCGTCATCTGGCTCGGTGAGCGACCTGCGATGGAGGGGATATTCCCCGTCCCCTTCAGGTTTGGACCGTGACACATGGTGCATGCCATGGTCTTCCCGCTGCCGCCTGTCATCACCAGGTCCTTCCCTTTCGCCAGGCTTCCCTTGGGCACGTAGGCTATGAAACCTGATTTAGGATCGCGTAGCTCCGTGTGCTCGAGGTTTTCAGAAACCTCAATCACACGATCGCCGATGGGCTCCTTCCCACCGCCATCCTCCACCATCATGCCGCCCTCCGGCTTGGTCTTCGGCACCTGCTCCACTTCGACGACTCGTATCCACGGTTTCAGCTTGAAAGATGAGAAGTAGGCAGCGGCGGCTTTGACGTCCTCGTCGCTGATCGACTTGGATAGCTTCACCATGTTGGTGACGGAGAGCATGTCGGGGTCAGATCCCTTGCGCAAGCCACTCTTGAAATCGGCCATCTGCTGCACGATGTATTCGGCGGACAGGCCGGTCACACTCGCATTCTCCGGGCGCCCCTGGCCATTCGGCAGATGGCAGTGGCCGCAGGCATAGACATCCGGCTTACGGCCGTGGGCGACAATGTCCGGCATCGGCGGATGGATATCGGGATACCAATCCGGCACAACAAACAGATCGCCGATCTCACCCTTGGTGTAGGTCGCTTTGCTGCCCGATAGATGTTCGACCTCCGCGCGGGTAGCAGCAGAGGAGGGGGCTGGCGAGAAGTGACCAGGATAGGCCCAAAGCGGTAGCTTTTCCTGGGACGTCGCCGGCGCCTGCGCAAAGGACGCAGCCGCGATCAAAGTCAGAGCCAATAGAGCGGTATGTCGGGTTCTCAAAGGAGTCCCAGAATAGCAACTATCTCGCGTTGGCGACAACAGATCCGGTTCGGATTGCCGACTCCAGAGCTTGCCGCAGCTGCTGGTTTCTCGCCAGCAGTTCGGCCACCAGCTTCTGCAAACGGGCGTTTTCCCTTTCCAACTCCTCGACGATTTGCATAGCGATTGCGGGGGCGTCGAATTTCATCACACTCCTCAGGCCTTCTGCTCTTCGGGTTGAAAGTCGCGATAGCCACAACGGCCTCGCATCGCCCGGGTGAATTTCTCCCGTTCTTCCGGAGACATCTTTTCCCATCGTTGTCCCATGCGGTGCCGCCAGTGCATGCCACCCCGGCCGCGAAAGCCGCCGAAGAGAATTTTGCTCAGCAGCAGGATGCCGACCGCCTGCCAGAAGTTAATCGCATGCCAGCCGATAATCGCAGGGATAAGCCAGTTCCACAGGTGTTCGACAGCGACACCGAATATTGCAACCGCCGCGATTACTATTAGGAGAATTCCAGGTATCCTCAAAAGCCATCTCTTTTTCATACGTTGCCTCATTTCTTCACAAACTCCTGATAAATCGATTGCAGCCTTCGCCGCAAATGCTGCACTGCGTAGTGCTTGCGCGACAACAGCGTGTTCACGCTTACCCCGGTTTCCGCGGCCAACTCCTTGAAGCTGTAGCCTTCCCATTCATGGGCGATGAAGACGGAACGCTGCTCCGGGGGCATCTCCTCCAAGGCTTCGTCGATCTCGTCCAGCAGCAGGCTTCGCGCATAGATGGCCTCCGGTCCTCTATCCGGCGAGGGCAACAGGTCTTCGAGCGAGACGGCCACATCGTCATCCTCGCCATATTTGGCCTCGCTCAGCGACTCAAGCTTGCGGCCACGAAAGCGGTCGATGATCCGGTTCTTTGCCACTCGGAACAGCCAGCCGCTCACTTGTTCGATCGGCTTGAGCAGCCGGTAGGCCTCAACCAATTCAACGAAAACTTCCTGCAGGATGTCTTCCGCAGTTTCCAGGTCGACGACATGCTTACGGATGTAATTGCGCAGACGTCCGCCATCGCGTTCCATCGCCTGCGCGATCGACTGGTCCTGCTCCGCGATTAACTGGTCCAAGGTCGACATCAAGGTTCTAGTGTGAAGACGGAATGGAAAGAGAAATATTGTGCCCAAACGCAAAAAGGACCCCGCTTTTTAGCGGAGCCCTTCGGCGAGACTGAGCGAAGTGGTTAGACGTTAAAGGAGGAACCGCATCCGCAGGTGCTCTTGACCGCCGGGTTATCGAACTTGAACCCAGCCGCCTCAAGGGTTTCCACGTAATCGACCAAGCAGCCGTTGAGGTACATCAACGAGGTGGCGTCGACAAAGACCTTCAGATCGTCGAACTTGAAGACCTTGTCCATCATGCCCGCCTGGTTCTCGAAGGACATGGAATACTGAAATCCGGAGCAACCACCGCCGACCACGCCGATGCGCAGGCCTGCCGGCAAGGGATCCTGGGTAGCCATGATCTCGTGTACCTTCGCAACCGCCTGGGGTGACAGGGTCAGGGGCATAGATACGGGATTGAGGTTTGTTACCGGTTCGGCGACGCTTGCCATCTGTTTTATCTCCGTTTGCTGCCTGTACTAGATAGTTTATTCCCGGATGCCGGGCGAGTAAAGCGGGAATCCCACTATCAATAGATGCCGCAGCCGCTTCCCCGACTCATCTAGCGGACGGTAACTTTCGGAGCGATTTCTTCAAACTGAGCCTCCGTCAGCAACCCATCTTTTACCAGGTCATGCGAGGAGGCGTAGGGCCGATGGTCGACGATCTCCCTGGCTTTGCGCAGGGAAATTCCGGGCAGGGCGGTTAGATCTGCGTCTGAGGCCGAATTCAGATCCACCCGAGCGCTCCCGTCGGGTGTTTTGTCATCCAGGCCCTTCTTAACCCCTGCAGCTACATCATTTACCGCCTGCTCAGCGTTTTTTGCGGCGACCCGGGCGCCGGCCAAAGCCTCCTTCGACCCCTGTTTCGCCTGCTCGGTCGCCTGGGCGGCCTGCTCCTGCAGGTGCTGGTCGTTGGCCGGCGGGGTGCAGGCGGTGAGAAAAGTTATTCCGAGGACGGCGGCCACTGCCAATACACCCTTTTGACGTTTGTTGTTCATTTTCTTGCTCCTCAAGATCGCACAGAGTCTGAGAGCCATTTTGGCCCCGGCGAGTTGCCGGAACCTCCCCGGTAAATGCGAAAATTCTGGGCAACGCTACCCTTGCGAGACTATATTGCTTGCCGTAAGCCCCTCCTACCCTCCGAGCCCGCCATGCTCCGGACCCGCCCGGTATTTGGGACTTCTGGGAAACTCCCGGGGAGGCAATTATGCATGTTGTTCCTACTTTGTGGATAGTGTGGGCGGTATTCGCCGTCTGCCTGCTGGCACTGCTGCTCTATCGAGGGACCATCACCCGTTACGAAGACGATCAGTTATTTCTGGACGACATTTCCGACCGTCAGCATAAGGAAAACGACGCAATCATTCGCAAATTGAATCAGATTCAACCGTTCTTAAGAGTGTTTACCGGCGTAACCAGTATCTTGACCGCCACAATCATCGGCATTTACGCCTGGGACGCCATCAAGACCTTCTACATGTAAGGTCCGGTCAACTCGCGATTCCTGGGGTACGATGGTGCTCACCATCGCATCATCACTCGGTTTGTTTGATCGTGCCCTTCGCACTCACTTCGATTTCCACCTGCTTGCTTACGCGGAGCAGGAGTCTAGTCGGATTTTTCATTCCCCAATCGACATAAGGCACCGTGAACCGCGTAGTTGCGGTCACGGTGTCTGCGCTGATTTGCACCTTGAGCGGGAGCTCCAGGGGATGATCCGCCCCGTGAATGTTGAAGGTGCCTTCCGCGGTCAGGTCCTGCGTGCCTTCTCCAGCTTTGAACGGCCCTTTGATTTCGGTCGGATGGTAAAAGATGGCAGGGTAACGATTGCTCTCCAGAACCTCGTCCTGCATGCGTTTGTCGCGGGCTGCGTTTCCGCTCTCGCCGGTGGTTGCGTCCACCAGAATTTCCCCTTCGGCTGTGCCCGTCTTAGGGTTGAAAAGGAACTCACCGCTCTTCAGCTTGAAGGTGCCATGTGCCGGATGTAGACCACTGAGCTTCCAATGAATTTCGGTCTGCGCCGGATCGAGCACCACTCTTATGCTCCGATTTTGTGCCAGTGCCAGCTGGCCAAGGAGGATAACCGACGCTGCGATGAAGCTTGCCTTGCTTAGTTTTCTCAATGTCCCTCACCTTCTATGCCAGAAGCCGCAACCCCAACGCGGGCGCGTCCCGAAGCAGGAAATCTCCGAGCGACCGCTCGCCGAGATGCAATGCGAGCAAGTGGGCGAAGAGTTGTGGCTGGCCTGAGAGTACGTTCATGGACCGCTCCCGCATCCAGGGCCACGCATCCATGCGGAGCATGACTCTTGACATGAGATGCGGCATGCGTTGAATCAGCGGGTGGCCGGCTTCGTAGATGTGCAGATTTTCGACCGCAATGGCCTGGGCTAACAACAGGGCCTGGCGGAAGGACAACCCGATGCCCTCGCCGGTGACGGCGTCGGCAGAGCCGGAAGCGTCCCCTACCAGAGCCACCTTCCCGACGGTGACACGGCGCAGCTTGCGGGTGGTGGTCAGCGCTCCCCGCACTCTGCTCAGTTCGCGTGCGCCCTCAAGATTCAGCCACAGAGCCGGCAGGCTGCGGAGGACCTCCTCCATCCTGATGGAGGGGTCGCGGGCGACGGTAGCAGCGCAGATTTCTTCCGGGCCAACAGGGGTGATGTAAGCCTGCCCTAAATCTCCCCAGTGCACTTCCACCATGCGGGACCACGGCTTCACCTGGTAGTGACAGCGGGTGCCGAAGCGCCGGCTGAAAAGCTTGCCCTGGCCTAAGCCGATGGCCTGGCGAACACGGGAGGATTGGCCATCCGCGCCGATCAGGTAGCGATAGGCGCAGGGTTCGCCGTCGAGGAGCAGTGGTTGTTTTTCCGCAACCCGGACTCGGGCGCCCCAGTCAAGCCGCACACCGAGTTCATGACAGCGCGCAACCAGGAGCGAATGGAGCCGCAAACGGCGAATGCCGATGCCGATGCCGCGCTCGAAATGTGCTGCCGCCTGGTGATGGCGGGAAAGGAATGCGATGCCGTCGAAGGGAGCACCATCGTGAGCCGCGACCTGAATACCAAGCGCTGCCAGATCTTTGCGTGCATCCGGCATCAGGCCCTCGCCGCAGGCCTTATCGATGGGCGGGTGAAGGGCGTCGGCAACCAGAACATCCAAACCTTTTTGCCGTAGTGCGATGGCGGTTGCGAGGCCTGCGGGTCCGCCACCGACGATCAGTGCATCACAGCGAATCACTTTGCGCTCCTAATGACAAAGAGGAGGGTGGGTGTTTCCAGTGGGAATTGGTTTGAGGGATCCCAGGTCTCAAAAGCGAGACCCCACGGCAAGCCGGGGCAGGCTGGGGCACCCTTCGATTTCACCCTTCGATAGTGCAGAGGGCACAAACTTTGTCATTTCTCTCCCGAGTCGCCTCAGCGAGTCGGCTGCCCTCCATTTACCACTCCAGCAATAACGTCTCGGAGCAGAATCCGGGACCCATGGCGGCCAGTATGCTGCGCGATCCCGGCTTGGGCCGGCGGTGGGTCATCACTTCATCCAGGACCACCAGCACCGAAGCGGAGGACAGGTTACCCACACGCCGCAGTGCCTCCCATGAGAGCTCCAGTTCCCCGTTGTGGAGGTCCAATGCGTCAGCCACCGCCTCCAGCACCTTGGGGCCGCCAGGGTGCATGATCCAGGAATGGACCTGGTCGCGGGTCATTCCATGCTGGGCAAGGAAGGTGTCTACATCGCGGCCCAGGTTTGCCCGTACGACGGTAGGAACATCGGGTGAGAGCACGACCTGAAATCCCTTCTCCGAGATCTTCCAACCCATTACATCGTGGGTATCCGGATAGAAAGAGCTGGCGCTTCCGAGGATTTTAGGCCCTGACAACTTCACCTGATCCCCGGCGACCAGCACCGCGACCGCTCCATCTCCAAACAGACCGGTAGCAATCAGATTGGCGACGGTGAAGTCGTCTCGCTGCCAGGTAAGCGAGCATAGCTCGACCGAAAGCAGCAGCGCACACTGATCAGGGTAGGCACGCACGTAATCAGCGGCGCGGGCCAGGCCGGCAGCGCCGGCTACGCAGCCAAGGCCGAAGATGGGGTTGCGCTTGATCTGCGGGGAAAGACCCATCCGGTTGACTAGCCGTGCATCCACCGAGGGGCTTGATACTCCGGTCACGGAGACAAAATAGAAGGCGCCGATCTGCCTTCGGTCCAACCCCGATTTGCTCAGCACGCATTCAATCGCCTGTGCTCCCAAACGTTCCGCAGTCTCGATCCAGACGTCATTGGTTTTGCCCCAGGTATCGAGGGGTGGATATTGCTCGAGAGGAAGGGAAAAGTATCTGCCGGCGACGCCCGTCCGGGAATGCAGCCTTTCCAGGACGGCTGCGTTTTCCAGGCCCTGCTCCCATTGACCCTTGAGTGCCTCCACCACGGTTTCTTGTAAGAAGTAATGTGGAGGAAAGGCGGTGGCCGTTGTGATTATCTGCATGTTTCGTCAGTATACGTGCGGGAAACTGGGGAAACTGGGCGGCCCGGGTAGTGATTTGATGGCGGCAAAGTCGATGGGTACGGAACTTCCATAGGAGAAGCTGGTTTGAATGCAGTGCTTGGTTTGTATCAGGGCACGACTTTAGTCGGTCCGAAAAGATGGAAAGAGAATGGGACTTCAGGCCCGTAACCTTCAGGGATGGCCGCTCGGTTGTTTCTAGAGTTATTGTCGACCGAGTGCCCGTCTGTTTCTGTTCACCAGCTCGGGGTGGACGTTGCGGTTCAGGCCAAATAGAAAAGGCCGGCCGGGTCTCCGCTGGCGGGCTGCGCCTGTTGGAGGGTGTCGCCGTTTGCCTCATTGTCGATGGAATACGCTACCCTGTGGTTACGTTATGGGTGTCCACGGAGCATTTGGTTGCGGGGATCCCAGGTCTCAAAAGCGAGACCTGGGGCACCCATCGCGTTTTTCCGACACGGCGCATTTAGGCGATCATGTACGGGCTGAAAGGCAGGCTTCAACCCCTGCTAGGGCGTCGTGCCCTGATACAAAGCACCAGGGCAGTCACCGCCAAAAACTCGCGCATTCTCAGATTTGAATATTAGCCGTCTGTCAAATGTAGAAGCTCTGCCGCAGACACACGTTCAAAAGACTCGTGTTCCATGCCTCTGGTGAGCAAGGCCTCAAATGCGCGCCCTACCAGCAGCAGGGTGGGAGCAAAGGAAGTGGGCAGATGAGAGAGGCCGCTCAGCTGCGAAGCGGTGTAGGTTGCTTCAGGGCGCGATGCATCGGTGACGGCAACACATGGCATCACCGCAGGCAATCCGCTGCGTAGCAGGGATGCGGCTACCTGGGCTAGGTTTTGACCCGGCATATAGATGGCCAGCGTTGCGTCGGTAGGCAAAGTACCGGGCCACAACTCCGGCTCGGGTACCGTGCGTGCAGCATGATGGCCACTCAATACAATCAACCGCGAAGAGACTCTGCGATCGGTGAGCGAAGCCCCCAGAAACGCGGCCGCGGAGGATGCCGCAGTCACTCCGGGTACCACTTCGAAGGGCACTCCAGCTTCACGGAGGGCATCCATTTCCTCTGCGGCCCGGCCGAAAATCATCGGGTCTCCGGATTTCAGCCGGATCACAGCCAAACCTCTGCGCGCCGATACGATCATCAAGTCATGGATGGCGGCCTGGGTGATCTTCTTCCGGCCACAACGCTTGCCTACGCTGATGATCAGGGCCTGCTTGCCGGCCAGGTCGAGGATAGACTGCGGTACCAGGTCGTCATGCAGAACAACGCCGGCCTCCGCCAGCAGGCGGGCAGCTTTGAGCGTGAGTAACTCCGGATCGCCGGGCCCAGCACCCACCAGGTAGACCTTGCCGGCTTCAGCCTTGCTCATTGCGGGACCTCGTGCTTGATTTCTGCATTGGCAAAGTTTCGTGCGGGGCAGGCAGGCAAACTACATACTTCGCGACTTGCCAGCTCGTGCAGGAGTGCCTTCCGCGCCGCACCGGCCGGCATCGCCTGCAGGACTTCGCGCCGCAGCTGGCCCAGATCGGCCAGCCAGGGCCCCAGATCGGGCGGCAGTTGCGCGTCGATTTCCCGCCTTAAGCGCTGCGCCAGCGCCGGACTCTGACCCGCTGTCGAGATAGCGATCTGCAGATCACCCCGCTGCACGATCGAGGCAAAGAAGAAGTCGCACAAGGGTGGATCATCGGCGGTATTGCATAGGATATGTTGCCTTGTGGCTTCTTCAAAGACCGCGTGGTTGACCTCGCGATCGCTGCTGGCTGCGACGACGAGATCACAACCGGCTACGTCTGCAGGTTGGTAAGCGCGAGCCAGCCAGCTGATCTCCCCCTGCGCGCTCAGCTCCTGGACGCGCGCTACAGCCTGAGGCGCGACCACGCGGATCGACGCTCCGCAGCGCAGCAGGCTTTCGACTTTTTCCAAACCAATCAAGCCCGCGCCCACTACCAGGCATCTCTTCCCTTCCAGCTTTAGAAATAGAGGAAAAAGAGCAGCGCTCTCACTCAAGGTGTTTACCCCCGACCGGAGCAAGATCCCTGGGCACAGCCTCGAGCACCGCGCCGGCCAGCTGTTCCCGCAACTGCTCGTCGCTGGTGCGGGCGAAGTAGGCGCGCAGGTTTTCCCCCGGCTTGCGCACCTGCAAATAGCCACCCAGCAGGCGCTCGAGCGCATCCGGGACTTCGGTTGCCAGGCAGCGGTAGCCTACGGGTCTGGCGGTTTGCTGGTGCAGGCCCACGGAACCGCCGACGCAGAAGTAGTAGGCGTCTTCCAGCTTGCCCTGGTGCTTGATCTTCTTGCCTTCCATCCCGATGTCGGCGATCCAGTGCTGGCCGCAGCTGTTGGGGCAACCGGTCACGTGCAGCTTAAGCTGCTGATCGAAACCTGGTAGCCGCTCTTCGAGTTCATCGACAATCCAGCGGGTGAAGCCCTTGGTCTCAGTAATCGCCAGCTTGCAGAACTCGGTTCCGGTGCAGGCAATCGCGCCCCTCCAAAAGGAGGAACCTTCCACCGGTAAGCCGAGTGCCTCAAGTTCGCGGGCCAGCTCCTGGGCTTGGTTGGAGGGCACGTTTACGACCACCAGGTTCTGCATGACCGTGGTGCGCAGCTGGCCGTTGCCATAGCGCTTCGCCAGGGCAGCCACAGCGCTCAACTGGGATGCGGTCATGCGCCCGCGCAGCACCGAAAGGCCTACGTAGCAGAGCCCTTCCTGCTTCTGCCGGTGGATGCCAACATGATCGCGATAAATGTCATCCGGAACCGTTTCCTCTACGGCAGGGTCGAGTTGGTAGCCAAGCCGCCGGTTGAGGTCGGCAAGAAAAGTCTCGGCGGTCCATCCTTCGCGAAGAAAGAGATGCTTCATGCGCGCGCGGTCGCGGCTCTCGCGCAATCCCTGCTGATCGCGGAAGAGCTCGGTGATCTTGCGCACTACGGCCGCTACCTGGTGCTGTTGGACAAAGGCGTTCAGGCGTACCCCGAGGTGCGGATCGGCGGAGAGACCGCCGCCTACACGCAGAGAGAATCCCGCCTCGCGGTTGTTCCCGTCCGTACGCACGGCAGGGGTCAACCCGATGTCATTGATCTCCGGGTAGGAGCACCACACGGAACAGCCGGTGATGGAGACCTTGAATTTCCGGGGCAGGTTATAAAGGTCCGGGTTGCCGTTCAGATCGCCGGCCGCAGCCAAAGCAAAGGGTGAGGCGTCCAGGACTTCGTCCGCATCCAGACCCGCCAGCGGACAGCCGGTTACATTGCGCACCACATCGCCGCAAGCGCCCTTTGGGGAGAGCCCGGCGCCTTCGAGCCGGTCTATGATCTCGGGGAGAGCTTCGATGGTGAGCCAGTGCAGTTGAATCGCCTGCCGTACGGTAATGTCGACCAGGTCGCGGCCGTGCCTGGCGGCGATATCGGCGATCAGCTCAATCTGGTCGGAAGTCGCGATGCCATTGGGTAGTGCAATGCGCATCATGAAGTATTCGGTGGCCTTACCTTCCCCGCCCTTACCACCGAGCGCGCCGGCCCCGTCTCCCTGGGTGTAGACGCCCCACCACTTGAAGTACGCAGACGCCCACTCGGGGAGCACCGATTCCCTGCCAGCGGCAGCGAAGGCACGCACTTCATCCAGCGCCTCCCATGGGTTCTTCTCCCGCTTAAGCCGCTCCATTCGCTGGGCTTTTGTTTCCTTAACCTCGGCCATTGATAAATCTCCCCTTGAAATGAAAAAACCCGGCGCGTCGCTGATTGCCGACACCCGGGTCTCCGAAGATGATGATTCGTTTTAGTCTTAGGACGCACCCGTACGGCCAGATGGGGTCAGGCAACAACCAGCGCTGCGGCGACAGTACAGGGACATATCACAACCGTAACCCCGCACCGAGTTCAAGTCAATACATAGCAGGTGGCAGGGCGTTCTCATTCAGAGCTTTCCAGCCGAAGACCTGGTTTTGATGAGCGAAGGGCACGGCTTCAGCCTTTTCCAATCGTCTGTGGCAAAGTCAGAGGCGAAAAGACATGACTTTACCCTGTAGGTCGCGAAAAGCGTACCTCAGTGGCTAAAGCCGTCAAGCGCATAGACCTTTACGGCACAGTCGAAAACCACCTCTGGTCACTCGACTGAGGGCTCAGCGGGGGGCGCGATCTGCACTTGATATCCGAGAGCTTTTAATTCGCGGACCATTCGTTTGGCTCGTTCCTTGATT
>Ga0182024_10015828_pt1 | contig 14384 bp, 12 predicted proteins | sample P32metaG_FD_120480 | JGI IMG/M metagenome (GOLD analysis project Ga0182024, IMG submission 120480) | Permafrost microbial communities from Stordalen Mire, Sweden - P3-2 metaG (Illumina Assembly) | ecosystem: Environmental > Terrestrial > Soil > Wetlands > Permafrost | place: Sweden: Stordalen... | reverse complement strand
TGCAGCACGAAGTTGTGAAAGTCGAGCACCTCGCCGAGCCTGGCTGCGAATCGATCGCGCTGGAACAGATCGGCCACGCGCACCGCGCGGCGTGCCACTTTGTCTTCGTAGGCCGGGCCGATACCGCGACCGGTGGTGCCGATGGCGTTCAGGCCGCGGGCCGCCTCGCGGGCGCGATCCAGCACCACGTGCGATGGCAATATCAGTGGGCAGGCGGGCGAGATGCGCAGCCGCTCGTACACGGGCACACCCTGCGCGCGCAGCATTTCCGCCTCGCGGAACAGCGCCTCGAGTGACAGCACCACGCCGTTGCCGATCAGGCACCGCACCCCCGCACGCAGGATGCCCGACGGGATCAGCGACAGGATGGTCTTCTGGCCGTCGATCACCAGCGTATGGCCGGCATTGTGTCCGCCCTGGAAGCGCGCCACGGCCACGGCTCGCTCGGTCAGCAAATCGACGATCTTGCCCTTGCCTTCATCGCCCCACTGCATGCCGATGACGATGACGAATCGGCCCATCAGGAGCGCGCCAAAAACAGAATCGCCAGCCCCACGGCCATGCTGAACAGGCCGCCAAGCCGCAGCTCGCGCTCCTCCATTGAGGCGAGCTTCGACAGCAGTCGCTTCATGCCCAGTGGGTTGATGAAGGGCATGATGCCCTCGATGATGCAAACGATCGCCAGCGCGGCGAAAAAATCAGTCCAGTCGAGCGCCACGGTCCACCTTGAAGCAGCTAGCGCCCGCTGGCGCTGTGCAGATATTTGAAGAATTCGCCTTGCGGTGAGATCACGAGGATATCCCCTTCGCGTCCCAGCGAGTTTCTATAGGCCTGCAGGCTGCGTGTGAATGCGGCGAATTCGGGATTGGCACCGTACGCCCGGGCGTAGGTGGCGGACGCGGCCGCGTCGGCCTCGCCGCGCACGCGCTGCGCCTCGCGCGTGGCGTCCGCCAGGATCTCGGCGCGCCGATGCTCGGCATCGCTGCGGATCTTGTCGGCATCGGCGCTGCCCTGGGCACGCAGTTGCTGCGCCTGCGCCAGCAGGCCCTGCTGCATGCGCTGGTATACTGCGTTCGCCATTTCTTCGGGCAAATCGATGCGCTGCAGCTGCACGTCCACCAGCGCGACACCGAGTTGTTCGGCGCTGGTGCGCAGTAAATCCGTGTGCAGCGCGCCGGCGGCCAGCTGCGTATCGGTGATGTCGGTGGCGAGCGGCGCGGCGGCCAGCGCCGCGCGGATCCGCTCTCGCACCAGTTCGGCCATGCGCGCCGCGGTGGCGTCTTCATCGCCGCCATTGGCGGCAAACAGCCGCGCTGCATCGAGCAGACGCCAGCGCAGATAGAAGTCGACCGTCAGGGACTTCTGGTCCTTCGTCAGGAAAGATTCGCCCAGGTATGAGCGCGTGATGAGCCGCCGGTCGAATTTATGCACCTCAGCGAGCGGCGACTTGAAATGCGCGCCGGCGGCGTAGGCGGTCGGCAACAGCTGGCCGAATCGGGTCAGCAGCGCCACCTCCGACTCATCGACGATGAACACCGAGCGCCACAACAGCAACGCTGCCAGCAGGATCGCGAAGGTGACCGCCAAACGCTTAGCCATCAACGCTCCGGGCGCTCACGGCTATGGGCATCGTCGGGCGCCTCGGTGACTGCGCCGGCCGGCGCAGCAGTGCCGGCGGCGGGCGCGGCCGCCGGCGCGGCCGCCGCGGCCGCTGTCGGCGCACTGTTGCGGATCGCCTCGGCCAGCTTGTCGAGCGGCACGTAGATGATGGTGCCGTTGCCGGTCTTGGTATCGATGATGATCTTGTGTGCCTTGGAGAGAATGCTCTCCATGGTCTCGATGTACAGGCGGCTGCGTGTCACCTCGGGCGCCTTGGAATACGCCTGCGCCAGCTCGGTGAAGCGCAGTGCTTCACCGTCGGCGGCGGCGCGGGTCTGTGCCGAGTAAACCTGCGCCTCGCTCAATTTCTGCTGTGCCGCGCTCTGCGCCTGCGGCACGATCTGGCTGGCGGAAGCCTGGGCCTCGGCAATGGCATGCTGCCGATCTTCGGCCGCCTTCACGGCATCGCGCTGCGCCGCCTGCACCGCGTCCGGCAGACGCACGTCCGCCAGGTTCACCGCTGCCACGCTCATGCCGGCACTGTACTCGTCGATAATCTTCTGAATGCGGCCGCGCGCCTCAGCCGCGATGCGCGAACGCGCCTCGCCATCGAGCAGTGCCGCCGGCGCGCTGCCGGCGATCAACTCGCGCAGCACGGTCTCGCCGCTCTGACGCAGGCTCTCCTGCGGATCGCGCACCTGGAACAGGAACTGCAGCGGATCGGCAATGCGGTACTGAATCGACCAGCTGACATCGATCAGGCTCTGATCCGAGGCCAGCATCAGCGCCTTGGAATCGAGCGCTTCGACGTTGGTGACATCGAGCTTCCTGACGGTCTCGATCGGCCACGGCCAATGCCAGCTGTAGCCGGGCGGGTCGAGTGCCAGATAGCGACCGAAGCGCTGCACCACGCCACGCTCGGAACCGCCAATCTGATGGAAGCCGCTGATCAGCCAGAGCACCGCAATCAGCAGCAGCAGCGACAGCGTCGCGGTTCCGCGGTTACCGCCCGGCCGCCAAAGATACTGCAGCTGCCGCTGCGCGCGACGCAACAAATCTTCCAGCGAATTATTCTCGGGGGCGCTGCGCGGCGGCGGGCGCTTTTTGTCTTCGCCGGGTTGATTCCATGCCATATCGAAACCGTACTGCTCTCAGCAGCGCACCGTCGCAGCCGGCAACTCGGATTCTAGGTACGGCTCGAGAGCGGCACAAGCATTGCCGTCGGGTAGCGGCTGCGCTTCCAGCAGGCGCACCCCGGGCAGCGCCGCCCAGCTGCTCAATTCCGGCCCCGGGAGGTCCACCAGCAGCTCGAGTGCACCATCCTCGAGCGAGCGCTCATCGCGCACCACGCCGGCAGCGAATAAACGCGCACGCAGCGCCCCGGCCGCGGGCGGTAGATGCAGCCACAGGCGCTGCACCTGCAGCGCCAGCCGCTCGGCGATCGCATCACGCAGCAGATCCAGACCGGCACCGGCCGCGGCGCCGATCCACACCGCCGCGGCACGGCCCTGGGCGTTGCGCTCGAGGCGTGCGTCGACGCCGATCCGGTCAATCTTGTTATAGACGCGCAGCTGTGGAATCTCGCCCGCGCCGATCTCCCGCAACACCTTGTCGACCTGTTCGATGTGCTCATCCCGCCGTGAGTCGCTGGCATCGACCAGATGCACCAGCAGGTGCGCGCCGCGCGCCTCCTGCAGCGTCGACTGGAAGGCGGCGATTAGCTCGTGCGGCAGCTCACGGATGAATCCGACCGTATCGGCCAGCACCACCACCGCCCCGCCGGGCAGGTGCAGTCGGCGTACCGTCGGATCGAGCGTCGCGAAGAGCTGATCGGCGATATAAACCTCGCTGCCTGTGAGGGCGCGAAACAACGTCGATTTGCCGGCGTTGGTGTAGCCGACCAACGCGACCGCCGGCACCGGTATCCCGGCCCGGGCGCTGCGGCCGGTTTCGCGCTGCTGTTTCAGGCGCTCCAGCCGACGCGTCACCGATCGCACCCGCGTTGCGAGCAAGCGGCGGTCCGTCTCCAGCTGCGTCTCACCGGGACCGCGCAGACCGATACCGCCTTTCTGCCGCTCGAGGTGGGTCCAGCCGCGCACCAGTCGGGACGCGAGATGTTTGAGCTGCGCGAGTTCCACTTCCAGCTTGCCCTCGAAGCTGCGGGCGCGCTGCGCGAAGATGTCGAGAATCAAGCCGCTGCGATCGAGCACGCGCAAGCCGGTCAATTCTTCGAGATTGCGTTCCTGGCTCGGTGACAGCGGGTGATCGACCAGGATGAGGTCGGCTTGATGGGCACGCGCGGTGCTCGCGATCTCCGCGGCCTTGCCGCTGCCGACGAAGTAGCGCGGATCGGGGCGCGCGCGCCGTCCCGTGATGCGCGCGACCGGCTGCGCGCCAGCCGAGAGCGCCAGCTGTTCGAACTCCTCGAGGTCCTCGGGCTGCACGGCAACGCCGAGCCCGAGTCGCACGAGCACTACGCGCTCAGCGGCGCGCGGGCGCTCGAACATGCTGTCCGTCTTGCGGCATCACTCCGCCGCAGTCTCTGCGGTCGCGCCCTCTTCGACGGCCAGACGAACTGCGCGCGCCGGCACCACGGTCGAGATCGCGTGCTTGTAGACCATCTGGCTCACCGTGTTCTTGAGCAGCACCACGAACTGATCGAACGAGTCGATCTGGCCCTGCAGCTTGATGCCGTTGACGAGATAGATCGATACCGGAACGTGTTCTTTGCGGAGTGCATTCAGAAAGGGATCTTGTAAAGATTGGCCTTTGGCCATAGGTTTCTCCTTATTTTTCAACCGGCTCTGCTTATAAATTGCGGCTGTGCGAAACCGGGCGGGATCTGCTGTCAGCTTGTTCCCGTGGGGGATACGTCACATCGCGAACGATTCTAGCACCTGAAGTCCCGATGGTCATGCGCGGGCCGTGGCAGAAATCTGCTCTGCCAGGGCCTCCAACGCTCCTACAGAGACGTCGTTGACAACAATCATCTCGCGTTCACGCCGCAGCCAGGTCAGCTGCCGCTTGGCGAGTTGCAGCGTTGCGGTAACAGCCTGTGTCACGGCCTGCTCGAAGCCGATGTTGCCGGCGCAGTACTGCCACAACTGCCGGTAGCCGACGGCGCGCATCGAGCCGTGACGCGCGGTCAGATCCCCGCGCACGTACAGCGCACGCACTTCCTGCAGCAGCCCGGCCTGCAACATCGCCTCGAAGCGTGCCTGCAGCCGCAGTCGCAGCGTTGCGCGCGAACTCGGCCAGAGCGCATACGAGAGCCAGCGCTGCGGCGGCCGCGCGGCGCGCGCCTGCGCATGCCACTGCGAGATGGGTGCACCGGTGATGCGATAAACCTCGAGCGCGCGCTGCAGACGTTGCGCATCGCGCGCAGCAATGCGCGCAGCGGCCTGAGGGTCGATGCGCGCGAGTTGCGCGTGCACCGCGGGCCAGCCCTGCTTCGCTGCCATCGCCTCGATCTCGGCGCGCACCGCCGCGTCGGCAGCCGGCATCGGCGCCAGGCCGTCACGCAACGCGCGCAGATAGAGCAGCGTTCCGCCCACCAGCAGTGGCAGCGCCCCGCGCGCCTGGATTGCGCTAATTGCCGCGTCGGCTTCGCGCACGAAATCGCCGGCCGAAAAACTCTCCGCCGGATCGCGGATGTCGATCAGGTGGTGCGGCACACGGGCGCGGGTGGCGGCATCGGGCTTGGCCGTGCCGATGTCCATGCCGCGATAAACCTGCGCCGAATCGGCCGAGACGATCTCCACCGGCCATTGCCGCCCGAGCTGCTCCACCAGCGCCAGCGCGCAGGCGCTCTTGCCGCTGCCGGTCGGGCCCGCCAGCGTCACGACCAGCGGCGGCGCCGCTGCGTTCGGCATCAACGCCCCCGCAAGAACAGCTGATCGAGCTCGCGCAGCGTCAGCCGCATCCAGGTCGGGCGGCCGTGGTTGCACTGACTGGCGCGATCGGTCTGCTCCATCTGCCGCAGCAACGCGTCCATCTCGGCGAGGCTCAGCGATCGCTGTCCGCGGATCGCCGTACGACAGGCGATGCTGCCCAGCACGCGGTGCGCGCTGCCGTCCAGGTGAGTCGCGCCCTCGCCGCTCGCCAGCTCGCGCGCCAGTTGCGCCAGCAATTCCACCGGCTCGGCACGCGCCAGCAGCACCGGTACTCGCCCGACCAGCAGCCGCTGTGGCGATTCTCGTTCGAACTCGAAGCCGAGCCGCTCGAGGTCCGCCTGCTCGAGCAGCAGCGCATCGAGCTCGTGCTCGGCCGCGTCCAGGCGCAATGGCTCGAGCAGCCGCTGTGCCGCCGGGCCAGCCGCCTCATATTGCGACTTGAGCTGCTCGTAGAGCACGCGTTCGTGCGCGGCGTGCGTATCGATCACGATCAATCCCTCGCGGTTCTGCGCCAGGATATAGAGGCCGTGCAGTTGGGCGATGGGCACGCCCAGGGGCTGTTCCGCCGGCGGTTCGTGTATCGACAGGGCCTGCACGGCCGCAAAGCTGCTGCGCGCAAACGACTGCTCGCTCCAGGAACTGCCGTGCGCCTGTGAGCCAAATTGCAATCCCCGCTCGCCCGGCGCTGAGCTCTCGGGGTCTGGGCCAGCGGCATTGATCCAGGTGGAAGCTGGTCCGTCGCTGGCCGGCCGGGTGCTGGCGAGCGCCGCCTCGATACTCCGAAAAACGCCCTCGTGCACCGCGCGGCTGTCGCGGAAGCGCAGTTCCAGCTTGGCTGGGTGTGCGTTGACATCGACCTGCTTCGGATCGATTCTCAGGTAGAGCACGTAGCTCGGATGACGTCCCTGGTAGAGCACATCGCGGAATCCGAGTCGCACGGCGTTACCGAGCAATCGGTCACGCACCGCCCGACCGTTCACGAACCAGAATTGCATGTCCGGCTGCGCGCGCGCCGCCGTGGGCAGGCCGAGCCAGCCCGATAGCCACAGCCCGGCCACCTCGCGCTCGATCGACAGCGCGCGGCTGCGGAAGTCCACGCCCAGCAGACGATCCAGGCGCTGCTCCACCGCCGCGGTCTGCTCCGCGGCGGGCACATTCAGGACTTCGCGCCCGTTGTGACGCAGCCGCACTGCTACCGAATGACTGCCGAGGGCGAGCCGCTCGACCTGACGCAGGATGTGGCCAAACTCGGTGCTGGGGCTGCGCACGAACTTGCGACGCGCCGGGACGTTGTAGAAGAGATCGCGCACTTCGACGCTGGTACCGACCGGATGCGCGGCCGGCTTGAGCGGCGAGGCGTTGCCGCCTTCCACCGTCAGCTCCCAGGCCTCCAGCTCGGCGCGCCGCGAGGTCATTCGCAGCCGCGCGACCGACGCGATCGAAGGCAATGCCTCGCCACGGAATCCGAAGCTCGCGATACCTTCGAGATCCTCAAGTGTCGCGATCTTGCTGGTGGCGTGGCGTTCGAGCGCCAGCGGCAGCTCCTGCGGCGCCAGGCCGCAGCCGTCGTCACGTACCCGGATCAGTCCAAGGCCGGCACGCTCGATATCGATGTCGATGCGGCGCGCACCCGCATCGAGAGCGTTCTCGTACAGCTCCTTGACCACGGAAGCCGGACGCTCAATGACTTCCCCGGCCGCGATTTGATCGACGAGATTGGGAGGAAGGACCCGGATCGGCATGCCGGCCCCGCGACTGCAAAGGGCGGCAGTGTAGCGTGCTTAAGTGCCGTCGCGCGCGAGCGGCTCCGCGACCGCACCGGCCTGCTCGCGCGCGCGCACGAACAGGCTTCCCTCGGGCGGAAACTTGTGGAAATAAGCACTGATGCCGTCGCAGATGGCCTCGGCGAGGCGCTGCTGCTGCGCCGGCGTGCGCAGCATGCGCTCCTCGGCCGGGTTGGAGATGTACGCGGTCTCGATCAGCATCGAAGGGATAAGTCGAGTGTCGGGTGACTTCAGCACCACAAAAGCTGCCTGCTGCACTTCGTGTTTGCGCACATCCCCGACCCGATCGAGCGCATTGAGGATCCGATCGGCCGCCTCCGAGCTCTCGCCCATACTGGCGCTCTGTGACAGATCCAGCAGCACCGGCCGCAGGTCCGGCGTCTGATTGGCGAGCGCTATGCCGCCCTTCAGATCCGCAGCGTTCTGCTCCTGGGCAAGGATCCTGGCCGCCTGGCTCGAGGCGCCCCGCTCGGACAGGATGTAGACCGACGCGCCGGACACCCCGCGATCCCGTATGGCATCGGCATGGATCGAGACGAACATGTCGGCATGGGCCTTCTGGGCGCGTTCTCGGCGCTCGCGCAATTCGACGAAATAGTCGCCGTCCCGGGTCAGCACGGCGCGCATGCCAGGCTCGCGATCGATGCGTGCCGCCAGCGCCCGCGCAATGGCGAGCGTTACATCCTTCTCATGCGTGCCACCCGGACCGCTGGCGCCCGGATCATCGCCGCCGTGGCCGGCGTCGACTGCGATGACCACCGGACGCTCGACGCCGCTCGGCGCGTGTGCCGGCCGAATGCCCGAGACGGCGGCAATCGTCAGCGGCCGCGCAGCCGTGGCCGCCGCGGCCAGTGCGGGGACCAGGGCCGGGGATTGCAGGGCGATCCGCAGCTGCCGGTCGCCTGACTTCATTGGCTGCTGCTGCAGCTGCAGCTGCATGGGCGACGTCAGTTCGAGTACCAGGCGCAGCGCGTGCTGCGCCGTCAGGCCCGAGCGCAAAGCCGTGACCGATCCGTCGGCAATTGCCGAGGGCAGTGAACCGACCGCGTGGGTGTGGGGCAGGTCGATGACCACCCGCTCGGGGTGGTGCAGCCGAAAGACATGCGCATTGACCGGCGCCGACAGCGATAGGGTCAGCAGTACGGTGCCGCTATCGGATTGCAGATCGAGATGGCGCAGTTGCACCGGCGCAGGCTCGACGCTCGAGCGCGCCTCCACCCTGCCCCAGAGACCCAAGGCAGCAGCCACGGCGACGCCCGTTCGCACCAGTCGGCGCATCGAACCGCTATCGACAGACCCCACTTGCCAGCGCGCTCCCTCGTGATCGTGAGCGCTCGGAAATTTAAGTGGAACTCAAACTTATATCAAGCTTTATTAGCTAGATACGCACCGAAGCTAATTTCAGCTCTGACATGGCAGGCCAGTTTCGAGCCTCCTCAGCCAGGCCGACCCCAGCGTACTGTGCACTTCGATCTCGGCCGTTCGACCCTTTGCCAGGACGCGCAGCCGCAGCCACAGGTCGGGCGCTGGCAGCGCCGCGAGCGCTCGCTCGGGCCACTCAACCAGCCACAGTGTGCGGGGGGCATGGTAATCGCGCAGACCGAGTTGCTCGAGCTCGACGGCATGGTTGAGGCGGTAGCAATCGATATGCACGGCCAGTCCGGCCTCGAGCGGGTAGGTTTCGATCAGCGCATAGCTCGGGCTGCGAACCGGTTCCGTGACGCCGAGGGATTCAAGCATCGCGGCTGCCAGCGTGGTTTTGCCGCTGCCGAGTTCCCCCGACAGGAACAGCAGCTGCGGCGCCTCGCCCCAGGGACAGCAGCGCGCCAGCGCCGCCCCGAGTGCAGCGGTATGGTCTGCGGACGGTAACTGCCACCGCTGCGGCGCGTCAGCGGCCAACCCAATAACCCAGCGCTTCGGCCAGCTCCAGCGCCAACACGCCGCGATTGCGCTCGCGCGACAACTCATCGCCCGCGAGCGCATGTGCCATGACGCCCGCGCAGGCCGCTCGCCACGGATCGCGACACTGCCCCAGAATGCCCGCGATCAGGCCGGTCAGCACATCCCCCATGCCGGGCGCTGCCATGGCCGGATTGCCGCGCTCGCAGATGGCCGGGATCTCACCGTCGGCGCCGACCAGGGTGCCCGCGCCCTTGAGGACGATCACCGCGCCGGCGTGCCGGCGCTGCAGCCCCCGCAACGCTGCCATGCGATCGGCTTGCACGGCATCGGCATCGCTGCCCAGCAGCCGCCCGGCTTCCCCGGGATGCGGCGTCAGCACCGATCCGGTGGGCGCGGCACGGCCGCTTCGGGCCAGCAAATTGAGCGCATCGGCATCCAGCACCAGCGGCTTGCCGCAGACGAGGATGCGCTCGAACATCGACTCGCTCCAGCTCGACTGCCCGAGCCCTGGCCCGGCGGCCACGACACTGGCGGCTTCCAGCAGCGGCCCGAGCGCCTCGGCCTGCTCCAGAGCGTGCACGATCAGTTCGGGCCGGCCCGCGATGATGCCGGTCACGTTGTCGCGCGCGGTAGCCACCGTTACCAGCCCCGCGCCCGCGCGCAGACAACTCTCGCCGGCCAAGCGCATCGCCCCCGGCATACCCGGACCGCCCCCGACGATCAGCACGCGACCGAAATCGCCCTTGTTGGCCTCGCGCGCGCGCCGCGGCAACGCGCGCGCGATCTCGCCCTCACCGAGCCGCTGCAACAGCGGCCGGAAGCGGCTGTCCTCCGGCGGCGGCGAAACCTCCAGATCATCGAACAGCAATCGCCCCACATAATCGGGACCGTCCTTGAGGAAAAGTCCGGTCTTGAGCGCGACGAAACTGATGGTGCAGGTCGCCCGGATCGCGACCCCCATGACCTCGCCACTGTCGGCGTTCAGTCCCGACGGCAGGTCGAGCGCAAATACCGGCCGATCGCCGGCGTTGATCGCCGCGATGGCCTGCGCCATGGCCGGCCGCACCGGCTGCTGCAGACCGGTGCCAAGCAGCGCATCGACGATGACATCGACGCCGGCGAGTTGTGCAGCCTCGTAGGCGAGGATGCGGCCGCCGCTGGCGCGAAATTCCTCGGCGGCGCGTAGCGCGTCACCGCGCAGCGACTCTGGCGGGCTGACCGCCGATACGGCCACTGACAGGCCGGCCGCCTGCGCAAAGCGTGCCAGCACATAACCATCACCGCCGTTGTTACCGCCGCCGGTCACGATGCCAATGCGCAGCGCCGTCGGCCAGCGGCTGCGCAGCGCGCGCAGCGCCGCCTCGGCCGCTCGCCGCATCAGCAGGTATCCGTCGGTGCCGTGCGCGATGGCAAAGGCATCAATGGCGCGCACCTGTGCACCCGAATACAGCAGACTGGGGGATGACATGCGCCGATTATACTGGGGGTAGTCTAGGAGCCATGCAGCAGCTCACTCCGGCGGCGCCACTACGATCGGCGATCGACGCCGCCGCACAGCGCCTCGGCTTCGATGCCATCGGCATCGCCGACATCGAGCTGCCTGAAGACGAGCGCCATCTGGAAGAGTGGCTGGCGCGCGGCTGGCACGGGCGGATGCACTACATGGCGCGCCACGGCCGGCGCCGCAGCCGCCCGGCTCAGCTACTGCCCGGGACGCTGCGCGTGATCTCGGCGCGCATGAATTACTGGCCGGGCGATGCCCGCCCGCCGCTGCAAGTGCTGTCGCAGAGCGAACTCGCCTATGTGTCGCGCTACGCGCTCGGGCGGGACTACCACAAGCTCATGCGCAAGGCCCTGCGCGCCCTCGCCGAGCGGATCGCGGAACTGGCGGGGCCGCACGGTTATCGCGTGTTCGTCGACAGCGCGCCGGTGCTGGAGAAGGCGCTGGCGCGCAACGCCGGCATGGGCTGGATCGGCAAGCACACCAATCTGATCGGGCGCGATGTCGGCTCGTATTTCTTTCTGGGCGAGATTTTTACGGATCTGCCCTTACCGCTCGATGCCCCTGCCAGCGCCCATTGCGGCAGTTGCAGTGCCTGTCTGCCGGCTTGCCCTACCGGCGCGATCGTGGCGCCCTACCAGCTGGATGCACGCCGCTGCATCTCCTACCTGACCATCGAGCTCGACGGCCCGATACCCGAGTCCTTGCGTGCCGCGATCGGCAATCGCATTTACGGTTGCGACGACTGCCAGCTGGTATGCCCGTGGAACAAGTTCGCGCGCGCTGCCGCCCACCCGGACTTCAAGGTGCGGCACGGCCTGGACGCGGCGCGGCTCACGGATTTGTTCGGCTGGAGTGCCGCGCAGTTCGATCAGCGCATGCGCGGCTCGGCCATTTACCGCATCGGTTACCAGCGCTGGCTGCGCAACATCGCCGTGGCGCTCGGCAATGCCCCGGGCACTGCGCAAACATTTGCGGCGCTGCAGGCGCGCCGTGAAGATCCCTCGCCGCTGGTACGCGAACACGTCGAGTGGGCACTCGCCAGGCATCGCATCGCCGCCGAGCGCAGCGCCTCGCCGACTACTCCCCCGCGGTCCAGCGCTTGAGCCAGGCCTCGACGGTCTCGTGCCATTGCACCGCGTCCTGCGGTTTGAGGACCCAGTGACCCTCGTCGGGAAAATACAAAAACTGACTCGGAATCGCGCGGCGCTGCAGCGCTGTGAAAGCCGCGATGCCCTGCTCGAGCGGCACCCGGTAGTCCATGCCGCCATGAATCACCAGCATCGGCACTGACCAGTCGGCCACATGATTGACCGGATTGAAGCGCTCGTAGTTCTGCGGCTGTTCGAACTGCGCCCCCTCGTGTTCCCAGTCCTCGAACCACAGCTCCTCGCTGCTGTAGGACATCATGCGGCTGTCAAACACACCGTCGTGGTTGACCAGGCATTTCCACGGGCTTGCGCCGCCCGTTTTCCAGTTGCCTTCGATCCAGTTGATCATATAGCCGCCGTAGCTGCCGCCGAGGGCGCAGGCGCGAGCGCCGTCGAGAAACGGAAAGTTTCCCAGCACATAGCTCCAGCCTTTCTGCAGATCTTCGAGCGGTCGATCGCCCCAGTGGCCGCGAATCGAGTCGACGAAGGCCTGGCCATAGCCCGTTGAGCCATGGAAATCGATCATCACCACGGCATAGCCCGCACCGGCATAGGTCTGCGGATTCCAGCGGTAGTGAAACTCGTTGGCCAGCGAGCTTTCCGGGCCGCCGTGGATCAGCAGCACCACCGGATATTTGTGACCGGGCAGATAGCCCACCGGCTTCACCAGGTAGCCGTGCACCGGCTCGTTGTTCCAGCCGCGGAAACTGAAGGCCTGATATTCGCCGAATGACATGCCGGCGAGCCGCTCGAGATTGTGACGCGAAAACTGCACCACGGCGCCGCTGCGAAGATCGATCCGGAACAGCTCAGCCGGCGCCCCCAGATTGTCGAGCGCATAGACGATACTGCCGCGGCTGGCGTCGAATCCGCGCACCGTGCCCTGATCGGTCAGCGCCAGGATATGGCCGGTCGCCAGTTCGATCGCGAACAGGCGGCGCTGGCCGGCATCTTCAGCAAGCGTGTAGAGAAACCGGCCATCGACCGACCAGCGCAGCGCCAGGGCCGACCGGTCCCACTGCGGTAGCAGCTCGCGCGTGCTGCCGCTGACCAGATCCTTCAGCAGAATGGCGAAACGATCGGATTCCGCGCCGGGACGCTTCATGGCGCGGTAGGCAAGCGTGCGGCCGTCGGGAGACACCGCGGGACCGGTATCCCAGGCCGGATTATCGCCGGTCAGATTGCGCGGCGCTGACGCACCGTCGATAGCGACCCGATACAGATCGAAGTTGGTGCTCCAGGCCTCGGTGGTGCCGGCAATGCGCGCGGTGAAAATCAGCTCGCGGCTATCGGGCGTGAAGCTCCATTCATTCTCATCGCCGAATGGCCGCGAGGGTATATCGGCATCGATACCACGCGTCAGCCACACCGGTGTGCCGCTGGCGACGCCCTGCTCGTCGAGTGCGAATGCAAACAGCTGCGAGCGCATGCCATCGGCCCAGGCGTCCCAGTGCCTGATAAAGAGGTGCTGGTAGAGTCGCGCATCGTCCTTATGCCCGACGCGCTCTTCGAGTCGATGCCGCGTGCACTCGAGATTCTCGCAGTCCGGATAGACGCTCATCGACACCAGCAGATGGCGACCGTCGGGCGACACCAGGAAGTTGCCGACGTCGAGCGGCCCGTGCGTGCTGGCCTGCGCCTCGCCGCCCGCAAGATTCAGGCGCCAGACCTGGGTGTTTCCCGAGCGCGTCGAGAGAAAGAACAGCAGCTTGCCATCGGCGCGCCAGCGCGGCGAAAAACTCGAAACACCCGGCGCCGTCAGACGTCGCGCGATGCGCGGCTCGCTGGTCGGCCGGCCGTCCGGAACCGGCGCGAGCCACAAACTGCTCAGGCTGCGGTTGGCCGCGAGATCCGTTTCGAGCAACTGGTAGACGACCCATTGGCCATCGGGCGACAGGCGCGGATCGGTGACGCGCTCGAGCAGCATCAGATCGGTCGCGGTGAACGGCTTGGGCGTGGCCGCGCCGACGCCAGCGCTGACGCCAGCGCTGACGCGGATGCTGAACGCGGCCGCCAGCACGGTCGCGGCGGCGGCCAACAGCAGCGCCGCGGTGCGCGCCATCGCTACAGCTCCGAGACGCGCAAATTGTCGATCAGCCGCGCACGTCCCAGGCGCGCCGCGGCCAGGGCGATCAGATCGGTGGCATCGATGCCGGGCTTCGACAGATCACTCGCCGACAGGATCGAGAAATACTCCGCTTGCATGCCGGCGCGTTCGAGTGCCAGCAGGCCGGCCTGCTCGAGGCCGGCGTAATCGTGATTACCGGCGCGCAGGGCACTCACCGCCGCATGCAATGCCTGATGGATTGCCGACGCGCGGGCGCGCTCGCCGCCACTGAGGTAGCGATTGCGGGAACTCAGGGCCAGACCGTCCTCGGCGCGCACCGTCGGTGCGCCCAGCACCTCGACGGGCAGCGCCAGATCGAGCGTCATGCGGCGGATCACCATGTACTGCTGATAATCCTTTAGACCGAAAACCGCGAGATCCGGTTGTACGATGCCGAACAGCTTGGCGACCACGGTGGCAACGCCGTCGAAGTGCCCGGGCCGGAAC
>Ga0182024_10015826_pt1 | contig 14385 bp, 16 predicted proteins | sample P32metaG_FD_120480 | JGI IMG/M metagenome (GOLD analysis project Ga0182024, IMG submission 120480) | Permafrost microbial communities from Stordalen Mire, Sweden - P3-2 metaG (Illumina Assembly) | ecosystem: Environmental > Terrestrial > Soil > Wetlands > Permafrost | place: Sweden: Stordalen... | reverse complement strand
AGCCATCGAAAAGTTGGGAATCATGCCGGTGCTAGCGGGAGTGTTGTAGATGGTCTCGGCCATCTGACCGCCAAGATCGAGAACCGTGCTGGGGCTGAGGTTGGGGACTCCGCTGACCGCTGCCCCGATCGCGGAAAAGCTTTTCATCACACCGGTCATCCAAGGGAACGCGTTGATCAGCATCAAGTAGATGAACCCGGCACTGAACAGGTGTCTAAACAAGCGCCCTATGTATCGAGGTGCGTCGCCCTGATCGGTCATGTACTGGATGGCGGTTACGAGAATCTCAATAAAGAGGAGGGCTACGAAAAGCTTGGTCGCGTAAGGCTGAATTCCATTCGCGTAAGCCTGTGCTGCAGCCGTGAATTGTCCACCGATAGCATTTGGATCCATACGAATTTCTCCAACTACGTAGATTCTGTCGACCCATCGGTTGATTTAATGCTGGGGAGGTGGCGGTGCGTTGTTTTTCGGATTGAAGGTGTCCCCAGAGTATGGCGCGGAAAATACGGCCTGGTTTTGAGCCGCCGCTCGTTTCTCTTGGTAGTAATGCCATCCGCCGTATATGACCGCGCACAAGCCGATCCCCGCTAGAAACAGGATGATGGGATTGATTCGTTTCATTTCGCTGATCCTCCGGCGTGGGCCAATGTTGCCTTAGTGCTGGGACGGTGCGGGCGCGTTGTTCGTTGGATTGAAACTGTCACCGGGATATTCCTGGGAGAAGATCGCTTGCGCCGCCAGATTGCTTTGTACTTGCGCGTTGACCTGATTGGCCGCGGCCACGTTCTGCGAGTTCATCTGCGCCATTACGAGTTGGCGGAGCATCTGAATCTGTTGGACCTGCGCAAGCGCCAATTCATTGCTCACTTGAATCGCCTGTAAATTGCCGATCGCGGTCTGATTCTTAAATTCGAGTTGCTGGAGCGTAGCCTGCTCGGCGCTAAAATTCTGCGACTGCGCCTGTGCCGACGCGAGCGCACCATTGAGAGTGTTGAGCGTGGTTGTGGTCATCGCCTGCGGACTCTGCGCTCCCGGAGTGCCGGTCACTTGGTAGCCTGGATATAGCTGCTGGAACTGCTGCGAGAGTCCTTGGAAGGTGTAAGAAAGCCCTTCCTGTTCGCTGATCAATCCCCCGAGATTCGCGAGTAAGTTCTGGTTAGACTGCCATACACCCGCACCACCTCCAGTGGTGTTCTTGATCATGTACTGAAGTTGCGAAGCGAGGTTCTGGACGGCCGCAGTTTCCTGCTGAAGCTGCGCTAGCTGTCGCGCATACACGCTGGGATCAAAGACGATCGTTCCACCACCGAATTGGGCGCGCGCCGGGAGGGGCGCAGCCAATCCTTGGAACAGCGCGGCAAAGAACCAAACGAGAAAAAAGCGACGTACCCGACTTTGTATTGTGGTCTTCATCGTTCTTGCCTCCTTTCAATGGACTGCGCCGTTGGCGTAAATGGCTTGGCTATTCGGAATGATAGGCACGGATTCTGGTTCCCGGCTCTCTCGGCCTCTGAGTTCGCTCCAATATTCGGCCCATTCGGAGAGGTTGCGTGAGCGAAGCCATTCGACCGGCCAATCGTCACCATACTCGCGCATCATCCGTCGCGCCTTGAAAATGTCTTCCTTGGATCCCGCGCCGACGAACGAAAGGGTCGCCGGTTCGAGCGCGAGATCAAAGAGGCGGCGGCCGAGCGGCGAGACATAGTAGTAATGCCTCTTAGGAATGGCGTCTGCGATGATTTCACGCTGGCGCGGACTTAGCCCGAACTTGTGATAGAGCGCGGCGGTGTTGGGATTACGCGCCTCAGGATTCGGCAAGTAGATTTTTGTGGGGCACGACTCAAGGATCACGTCGCAAAACGGCGAGTTTGCAACCTCGGTGAGACTTTGAGTCGCGAGAATCACGGCTGCGTTTTTCTTACGGAGCGTGCGCAACCATTCCTCGATCTTGGCGCCGAAAAGCTCGTTGGCCAGCATGATCCACGCTTCGTCGATAACGACGAGCGTTGGTTTTCCGTCCAGGCGCTGATCGATGCGATGGAAAAGATAGAGCAATACAGGAATCAGTACTTTTGCCCCCATCGCCATCAGAGTTTCAAGCTCGAAGGTGATGAACCGACTGTCCAGCAGCGTGTCGCGATCGGCATCGAGAAATCGGCCTAGCGGACCAGCGATCGAGTACTCGCATAGAGCAGTGCGAAGCTCTTCGTTCTGAACAGTCGCGATGAGATGCGTGAACGTGCGCGCGTGCTTTGGGCTCTCGCCCAAAAGCTCCAGTGCGCGCCAAAGCGCCTTGCGGTGCTGAGGGAGAACCTTGAGATTTTGTAACTGGATCAGATTCTCGAGGTATTCCTGCGCCCATGTTCTTTCGCCCTCGTCGTCCACGCCGATCAGCGGGCACGCGGCGATCTCGTCCTCTCCAATATCGAAGTGGTCTCCGCCACAGGCTTTCGTCAGGATGAACGACGAGTATCCTTTGTCGAAATGAAAGACTTGCATGTCGGGGACACGGAAAGCCTGCGCCTCGATGACCCCGAGGAACGTGCTCTTTCCGGCGCCAACCGGGCCGATGACTAGGTTGTGACCTACATCGCCGACGTGTGGATGATACCGAAAGGGCGTGCGCCCGCTCGTGGAGGCGTGAATAAATGCCGGCGTCTCGTCGGGATACATCGGGCATGGATTGGTTTCGAGACCGGCCCATACGGCGGTAGTCGATATCAAGTCTGCTAGATTCTGGGTGTGTACGACTGGCTTTCTGACATTGTGATGCCCGTGACCGGGCAGTGAGCCGAGGTACGCGTCACATGCGTTCAAATCTTCTATCCGTGCGGGAAAGCCGTGATGCATGAAATGCTTTCGCACTTCCTGCGCGTGCGCATCCGCGAGTTCGACGTCATCCTCGATGACAACAACGTTCATGGTTAGATAGCAGTACCGAACGAGTGCCCCATGAGCCTCAGCGACCGCCATATCCGCATCGGCCGCCATGTCGAGCGCGTGTTGATTCTGGAACGCCGGAGATGAACCCGAACCGGCGAAGCTCTCCTTGAGAAAGGCCTTGAAGTCGAGGCGCTTCTGAAACCAATTGCGCCGCATGGTCGAAAGCTGCTGCACGCCGGTGGTCGGATCAAGCATGATCGCTCGAATCGACCAGCGATAGCAGAACGGAAGTTCACTCAGAAATGCGGTGACTTCCGCATGCGACTCAAGCGGAAATCCCGCGGGCGCGACAATGCGGATGTGGCGACCCTCGATGGTCGGAGTGAAGCCGGGCACGAATCGGTAGTTACCTAAGACGGCGTCGAGGTGGTTGAACGTGGCCGGTGGACGCACGTACGTGGGTCTTCCGATGATGCAGCTCTCCAGAAAAGAGAGCATTTCAGCGTCGTCCATTCGTCGGATTCTGAGATGGCTGCTTAAGGCTTGCTCCAGCTCAGCGGCGGCTTCGCAGAAATATTCCAGCGTGCGGTGCCCATCGGTCTTGCGGCGATCGCGGCTTGAGACAAAGAGCCTCGCCGGACGCGATTGATAGTCGGGCGGCGGCCGGTACGTGAAGCTCAGAGCGAAGCTGGTCTCAAGATGTTTGCCCTCGGCGGTGTAGTGTATTTCCCGTTCGCGATCGATAAGTGCGGTCGTGGGGTCGCGAAATGCGCCGCCCGTTGGATAGTCCATACTTGGATGCCGAATGAGATCGGTACTGATCATGAATCCATCGCCATGATGCGAGAGAATTCGGTTGGTGTGGTGTTTGAGAGCCGAGATCTCTAGGGGCGATGCTGAGTTGAGGTCAGGTCCGCGATACGCGAAGCAGGTCATCATCGCGCCGTCCTTCAGAACAACCAGCCCCGGCGCACCTAGAAAAGCATAGTTGAGAAGATCCGGCATCCCTATTCGCCGATCCTTCCTTCGGCCTAAATCCTTAAATTCTCTCAAGAGCATGGGATTAGTCACTCCTATCGGCGCATTTCACGGGGACTAGGAACGGACGGATTCACACGAGCCGGCGGCCCGGAGATTGCGGCGCGAGCTGGATAGTAGTCCTGGTATCGGATGTGCCGCACATAAACGCGGCTCAGTTGCGGGTCGAAGTTCGCCGCTTGCACGAGCGCCCAATGCCCAACCGTCACTAGCAGTGCGCTGATCGTCACGGTGTACCAATGCAATCCGCCTCCGAAGAAAATCGCTGCGGCCGTGATCCAGTTGGCAATCGCCGGCGCCCGCTCCGCTCCTGCGAGCAGGAGCGGGCGCGTTAGCGATTGATGGATTGCGCTTCGGCTGGCGGTGCTCTCGTCGCTCATCGCACGTCCTTCTCAGAAGAGCGCTCCCGCGAATGGAAACACCGCCGTCATGAGCTGCGTCGCTCCAAGAGCTGCGGCTCCTCCGAAGGCGAGGGCCGACATCTTCCGTGCGCCCGTACCGTGCTCGCTGAAAGCCCATGTCAGCCCCGCGCCGATGATGGCCGCCGTAGTGATCGAATGAGCAACTGGACCCTGCAGATCGGTTTGCAGGGTCGTAAGCGGCTGATCCCATGGGAGCGCGCCGCCTGCGGCTGCCGCTGCGAAAGCTCGCGCCGGCAGTATGATCGTCACGATACTGAAGGCGTAGGTTATGCGCGCCGTTAACTTGATCCCTGAACGTTTGATTCGTTTCAGCGTTTTCATTTCCCGAACCTCCTCTCCTACGGATGTAAATTTTCAGGCCGAATGACCTGAGTCCGTTGCTAAAGTGAGAGCGTCGACCAGTAAGTGGCTCCGGCTTGGGCGAACGTGAGTACGATTGCGATTGCGACTGTGAGCTGAATAATCACCTCGGTTCCGTCCCACTCTTCGCCGCCCCGAAGTGCGAAAGTGAACGGGATCGCGACGAAAAGCCCACCGATCACGTACAAACTCAGACACAGCCTAACGTTCATCACTCCATCTCCAGCGGCGCGAGCCGGAATCCTTCGGCCGCGTTGTAGCCTTCGACTCGAACCAGCTCCTTAAGCCGTCGACCTTCCGGCTTTCGCACGATGAACGCGATCAAATCGACGGTTTCAGCAATTAGCTCTGGCTGGGGCGGCACGCCTGCTTCCTGCACCAGGCTCGAAAGGCGGGTGAGCGCTGCGCGAGCACTGTTGGCGTGAACCGTAGTCACGCCACCGGGGTGACCGGTGTTCCATGCCTTCAACATGCTCAGCGCTTCGGCTCCGCGAACTTCGCCGATAATGATGCGGTCTGGTCTCAGTCGCATCGTCGCGCGGACAAGGCGAGTCAGATCCGCTGCTTCACAAGTGCGCAACTGAATCGCATTCTGGGCGCTGCAGTGAAGCTCGTAGGTGTCCTCAAGAATCGCGTATCTCTCGCTGGGACCTCCGAGCTTGGCCATTTCATGGATAAGCGCGCTGGTGAGCGTGGTCTTTCCTGACCCGGTGCCTCCAGAGATCACGATGTTTTGACATTCAGTGATCGCGGTCCGGAATACCCCCGCCTGAAACTCCGAGACGATTCCGGAGCTCACGTAGTCATCGAGGGTGTAAACTATTTGCGCCGGTTTCCGAATGGCGAAACAGGGTTGAGCGACGACCGGTGGAACGAGTCCCTCAAACCTCCCGATTCCGCCTGGCAGCTCTCCTTCAATGATTGGGATCTGCGCGTTGACGACGGTATTGAGCAAAGCGGCTACAGTGCCTATGAGGCTTTCGACCTGAGTTGCCGGCATCACGCAACCCGAATCCCACATGCCCTTGCCATGCGCATCGAACCAAAGATGGCCGTCCTGGTTAACGATCAGATCGGTAACCGCGGGGTCTGCGATGCCCTCCCTCGCTTTCCCTCCCAGCTCGCGTTCGAACTTTTCGATCAAACGCGCTTGCTGAACGTCGCGCGCGGAATTCATAGCCGGGCCTCCGCTGTCTCTTCTGCGAGGATTTTGCTTTCCACTTCCGAATTATCGCGGACATCCATGTCGCTGAGGATCTCGGCGACCATACGCCGCCAATTCCGGTGTCTTCGTTCGCCACTTTCCCCTGCACTTTTTTGCTGATCGTGGGGGATCTCCGGAGTGTGTATGAGCATCGTTCGCGCAAATTGATCCAGCATCGTTGCCAGCAAGCTCAGCCGACTGAGCACGTCGCGTGTGCCCTTGTCGGTCACTGTCGCCACTTGTTGAGCAATGCGACGCTCGCTCTCATTCAACAACACTTCGAACGCGACGTTTTGCGGGTCACTTGTGCCGGTCTGGGGACAGGGGTCAGTTTGGTCATTGCCCAGCGCCCGCTCTTTCAGATACCGAGAGAGCGTCACTCCGCGTTTCGCGACTTGCGCCTTCAACTGCGCAAGTTCCTCGTCATTCACGTAACACGCGACTTGATGCGAGCGTTTCACATCAACCTCTCGGGCGTCCTCGCTCGTTCGTCCTTTCCTGACCCGGAGCCGTTCTTGGCCGAGTCGCTGGTTCTTAAAAACAACACGCCTTGCTCCGGTGCTTTCTCTGTTCGGCGTTTTGCGACTCGTGCCACTTCCCCAGGTGACGGTGCACCCGCCACTTCGGCGATTTCTTCGGATGGCGCGGCGAGCGGTACCGGTGCCGACGCTGGCCCGATCGGATCAGAGCTAGGTCGAATCATCCGATCGCTCTGACGGGGTGGCGGAATAGTCGCCCGTTCCATGAACATCGGTTGCTTGAAGTAAAGGAGCTTCGTGGCTCGGATTGCTGGATGTCCACTCGTGAAAATGAGCGCATCATTCTCATTCATCCGCATCACTTCGTCCGGCGTCATCATCGGGCGCGCAATCTCGGGCTCCGATATGCTGGCTCCGCTGTTGGATACAGTGCGGTGCGAGTGACGCACAGAGGCTTCTCCGGCCATTGCCGAGATCCATCGCGCCGTTTCGAGGCGGTTCGGCGTAAACGCCACCCGCGTATTGCAGTTGCTGGTGATCGATTCGTCATGACCGTAGGCCGCGTGAATTTGACTCAGGTCCTGGGCGATGAGACACGCCCGCAGCCCGTATCCCGCAATTAAGGAAAGCGCTTCGGCGAAGACTTCGAGCCGCCCGAGGACCGGAAACTCATCCAACATGAGGAGCAACGGATGTTTGTAGTTCGCTACAGCGCGGCCGTTTCGATAGGTCATCGTCGTCGTCAGGGTCCGGACGATTTGGTTGAGGATCAGGCGGATCAGGGGACGCAGGCGGTCGCGACTCGCGAGTGGCACAACAAGGTAGAGCGAGACAGGCCGATCATGATTCATCAAATCGCTGATTTGAAACTCGGACCGTTCTGTATTCGCGGCGACAACTGGATCGCGATATAGCGACAGGAAGGACATTGCGGTGGAAAAGACACCGGAGCGTTCGTTCTCGCTCTTGTTCAAAAGTTCGCGCATGCTCTCGGCAACGATTGGATGGGTGCGGGTCTGGTTCCCTCGATAATCGCGCCATCCCATTGCACCGGTCTGGTCGTGTTCGGTTTTCAGCATTCGCTCGATGCTGTCCTGCATGCTCACCCCTGGGTCGCTCAGAAGACCGGCCACGCCGCGAAGTGTCTTATTGGGCTCGGCATAAAGGATGTGAAGAATCGTTCCGGTGAGGAGCGCCGCGCCGGTCTTCACCCAATGGTCGTGAAGCCCTTTGCCATCCGGGTCCACAATCATGTGGACAATGTTTTGAACGTCTTCCGCTTCGTGGTCCGTGCGGATTCGCACCTGTTCGATCGGATTGTACTTAACGCTTGAGCCGGTCGTGTCCGTAGGATCGAACTTCATGCATACCTGACCTGCGCGTTTCCGCCAGCCTGCGCTGATGGCCCAATTCTCACCCTTTAGGTCATGGACAATCACAGAGTGAGGCCACGTGAGCAGGGTCGGGATAACGACGCCGGCTCCCTTGCCGCTGCGTGTCGGCGCAAAAACAAGCACGTGCGATTGTCCGCAATCTCGCAAAAACCAGATCCGCCCGAAGTGCAGCCAAGTCGCGAGGAAGATACCCGCTTTGCTCTGACGTGGACCGGCCAGGCGCAGCCTCATAGCCAGACGCCGAAGGCGCCTCCCGATCCACGTCTGCGTTTCTAGAAACTCAGCCCTCTTTACGTCCCTTGTGGTCGCCCACCGGGCCGACCCGTGAAGGTCTGCCGATGTATGGAGCCATCCCTTCCGAGTCACAGCCATCGCTACAATTGCGAGGAGCGCGAGCGGCGCCATCGGATAGAGGACCTCGCGAATGCTAAGAACCCATAGGGGCTTCATCCGCTCGATTGCCCGCCAATGCCACGCCCATACCATCCACTTCCACGGCGCGTAGATTGGTCCCGTCCACGGCAGCACAAATAGAGGCGGTCCTAATCGGGGCGAATCGCCTATCAGCAATGCGGCGTGCTGCGTGGTCATCCAGTTCACAGTGACAAACGATGCTCCAAGAACCGCCGCGGCGAAATTCTTCACCCGCTGCAATCCTAGTGCGGCACCGCGCGATCGATACGGACGTTGCTCAGCCATCGTCTTAGCTCCTATCGCGTCCGCGAGTGCGATCGCGTCCTCCTGTGATCTTCCATTCGTCTTCGCGGGGCCGAGCGACGTACTCCTGACTCGCTCTAAGATCCCTGCGATCGGTAGGTACCGCTGTTACCGAATGGCCCCGCTGGAGACCTGCGTAGCGGTGGCCCTCCGCGTCCTCGAAATACCCAACAAAGCGTCCTTGGTAGCCGCCCCTCGTCACAGAATTCGCAATCACGAGGTCTCGCTCGTCAGACAATTCATTCAAAGAGCGAACTCTGTTGGCCTCCGCCTGGCGTTTGATGACATCCATCGCAAGCTGGCGTGCGCGCAATTCTCGTTCGTGGTCCGGCGAGAGTTCCCAAGCTAGGCGGCCGGTTTTGCGTGCGAGCCCAAGCCCTTCCAGAAACTGAAGCCGCTGCATTTCCTGCTCGGCGCGCACTCGCGCCGCGTCGTTGTACGGAACGAGGCCGCGATACTCCGCCACTCGGTCTCCGCTCATTCGCCGCTGCAGCGCTCGGTCGATCTCCGTCCACCGCTCCTTGTCAATCGTCTCTCCGCGAGCGCGGAGCATTTCCGGTTCGAGACGCTGCCCTAGCTCGCGGCTCGCGATCTCCTGGCTGCGCGCGCGTATGCCGTTCCTCACATAATCCCGATCGATCAGCAGTGCTTTGCCATTCCGGTCGACGCCTCGCACGAGCAGGTGCGCATGCGGGCTCTCGGTGTTGTGGTGGTCGATAGCGACCCATTCGAGCGCCGTCCCCAGATCGCTTTCCATTGCTTCGACCAGGTCGCGAATATGGTCCTTCAGGTCCATGCGATTGGCGTCTTCCGGGGACACGATGACCCGCCACATTCGCTCATCACTGGCCTTTTCCCACTCTCCGACCACCGCGACCATATCGATGCAATCCCGTTCCGCGTCGAACCCAACTCCCTTCTCGTTCTCGAGCTGCGCACCCTCGCGCGTCAGGTATCGCGCGTGCGCAACCCATGCGTGCGACCTCGGCTTGCCGTTGCGCGTGTACATCACTTTGACCACGCTCCGTCGCTGATAAGCCGCGCCTTGCGTCCGAATTTTATGTCCCCGCTTGCCTCGAACCTGCGCGCGCTTGGCGATCAGGTGTCTCTTCTCCAAACGCATCCACCAAGGCACTAGGGGCAATCTCTGGTCGTCGCGCCGATTCGGTCGAACTTGGATTTCGACCTCTTTTTTGTTGAATCGAGGCCGGCTAGCCATCGCACTCAACCTCTTCCAGCGTTCGCAAAAGCGCTGACGCAAGCGCTCCGCTCTCTTTCGGAGCCGACCTTCCGAGGGCGACGATTACTCGGCGAATCTGTGCACTCGTGAGTGTGATGCTGTGGAGTTCCCGCGCCCGATTCCACGATGTCCACGCGCGTTTCCCAGTCGCCCGCTCGTCAAGCTTCACCTGTCCCATTGCCGCGATCTCGGCACGCTGTTCCAAACCAATTGCGACGGTCTCTCTTGCGATGCTGAGCAAAGCTCCGAGCAGAAAATCGGGTGGCTCCATGTCCAGGCCTGCTAGGGCAACGAGGCCGCCGAGATTGGTGAGGTAATGAACCCTAAGACCCTGCTCTGAACTGTGTGCGCCACTCGCCATGATTCGTCACCACGTCAACAGAGGCTCGGCAACTCCACGAATTCCCCGCAAAGGAATCGGACCAAAGTATCGGGAATCCCAGCTTCGCCGGTTGTTCAAACCAAATAGCCAGACCTCTTCCGGGGCGACTCGGCGCTTACCCCACACCACGTGCGTGAGCAGGCGACCAACGCTGTCCCGCGTTACTGTCGCGCTGTTGTCGAGTCGTTTGCCGTTGACTTCAATCCACCCCGATTCGACGTCCACCTCATCGCCGCTCAAGCCGCCGATCACCTTCAGCACCGGCTCAGCGCCACCCGGACAATCGCCGTTACCGAGGTATCCGTGCGTTAGACCTTCTTGCTCAGCATTGACTGGAAGGCATCCTGCGACGAGCTCGCCACGCCCTATCGGCGCGTCGATGAGGCGATAGAAACCATCGGCACACGAACTATCTGAAGGGTTCAAGCCGACTTGAAAATGCCGCATCAAGAACGTCATTCCTGCGGCCATCAGGAGTGTCGAAATACCCGCGAAAAGTGGTGCCCGAAACCGTTTCCAGGACAGCGAAATAGCATCTGCACCGCTTATAGGAAGGGTAGTTTCAGAATGGTACTTCATGTTGAAAAAATCCTTGAAATAAGAGGGGAACGCGCGACATATCGTATGGTGTGGTACTTCGCTTTATCTTGCTCTACGACCGCGCGTTCCCCTCCCCATAAATCCGCACCCATCAGCCTCACCGATCTCACTCACCGCTATTCGGAATCTCCGCCGCCGCTTGACGCTTGAGAAAGCTCGCCTGCGGCTCGCGTCAGACCATTGACGTGCGGTGCTCTTGCGCGATTGCCTCTAGGGTTGGCCGCTGCCGCGATCCCGTCGAGCTCTTCCCGTACCTGCCTGATCAATCGTGTCAGTGACTCAGACATTGTGGCGTTCAGATCGAATCCCGTTGCTTCGGCGCGTTCACGTAATTGATCGATCTCCGCCTTCACTGATGAAGCGATGCGTATGGTGACGGTCTCGGTCCGTTCCTCTTTCTTTTTCAGAACTCCCATTGCCGCTCTCCTTTCGAGACCACCTGTGTACGTTTCGTGCACAAGTCCTTGTCCGTTTTGTGTACGACTCAGCCCTTGTATGGACCCCGAAAGACGAGGTCTTCGGTCACCATCACGTTGAACTGATACCCCGGTCGGATCTCCAATGTCGGGCCGGTGCTCATTCCTTGCTCGATCGCCTGCTGCCCAACGGAACCGAACTGCGAACTCGCGGACGATCCTGCCATCTGCGACGCCATCGCCCACTGGTTCGGTTGGTAGTAGCCGAGCGGTCCGCCCATCCCGCCGCCGAACGCGGCCATCTGTCCCACCGCCTGCCCAGCGGTGATCAAGCTCATGAGCGCCGCGGTGCCAAAGGTGCGCATGTAGTGGTTGTTCACCTGGTCGGTGAAGCCCGCGTATCCGGCCTCGTCGGTTCCCGGCATCTGCGGAATGTCCATGCTTGCGGTGTTCGGAAAGATTAGGCGCTGCCATTGGATCTGCACGCGGCTCTGTCCGTAACCTGCTGCACTTCGATACGAACCAATCAGCCTGCTGCCTTGGGGGATCAGCAGTGATCGTCCGCCAGCGCTGTCGTAAACGTTCTGGCTGACCTGCGCGACGATCGGTCCCGGTAGGTCGGAATTGATCCCGGTGATCAAGACCGCAGGAATCACGCTGCCGGTCATCACCGTGTACTGCGATGCCGGCGGATGAAGTCTCACCGACGAGGACGAGTCGTTCGAGGACTGGAAACTGTTTAACGCGAGCGCGTTGTTCGCATCTCCATTACCCGTCTGAGTCATGCTCGGGATCTGGAGCGCCGCACCACTGTGGAATGCGGAAACCATCTCCGGCGCCTCTAAGGCCTTCATGTACTTGTCCTGCGCCCATTCCGCGTACCTGCTCGGTTCGCGCGGGACCGTCGGCGCCGAGGTTTGCTCTCTCGGGATGACCATGGGTGGGGGCTCCGTCGCAGGCGCAGGGAATGCGGCAGGCGTTGGATCGCCAGCGTGAGCGATGAGGTCCTGAACTTCGCTCTTGTTCGACGCGGTATCGTCGGTGCCATTACGACCCGCAGGTTGCGCGCCAGGACCGGATGACTGCACAGCCAACGTGAGCAAGATCACGAGCCCGACCATGAGCCCCACCGCTGTGGCGGCGAGCCTGCCGTTGAGTCGTGGGCCGCCTTCGTTGCGGATCTTCTCTTCGTCCTGCTGCCGCTTGGTCTCATCGGCTTCCGGACGCTGCTTGCTTTCCTCGATCTCGGACATGGCCCCTACCTCGCGTTGCCCGCGTACTGGATCGTCACGCGGTCCTGCTGTCGGCCGACTCCCGAAACCATTACTGCCTGACCGAAGAGGCGATCGACGACGTAGTACTCGCCGCGCACGCGGTAATTCACCATCTGGCTTCCGTTGCCCGCCGCGACCAGCAACGCGGGCGCGTCGCTGGAACGCATGCCATTGGGCATCTGGATGAACACATGGGTTCCATCGTCGAAAGCCCTGATTGGCTTCCACGGAACTTGAGGACCGGAGACGTCGTAATCGAAATTGAGGTGACGCGGATCGACGGAAGCGATCGGCCTGACCTCGCTCGGACTCATCGGCGGATCTGTCGTGGCGACGTTGTTGCTTTGCGCCGCGGCCTCATCGGCTTTACGCATCGCATCCTGAAGATCGTCTGGGTAATAGAACTCAACCTCCTGCATGGCGTGGCCGCCGCGCGATCGGAGCTGCAGGTGATAGATGTGCTTCGTCGTATAGATGGTCAGATTTGTCACAATCGCTGGCGCCTGGGGCTTTACAGCGAGGTGAGGCGTCGGGTTTGTCGGATCGCCGGATGATGCCGGCGTCGCCATCCATCGCTCCGTATCGCCCATCGCAACGTCGGTGATGGTCTCACCTGCTTGTAATTGCAGGTCGGTGGTTCGTAGCGGTTCGCAATCGACTATGGGATCAGGCCCTTGGCTGAAGGGGTACAGTACGTATCGTGGCGTCTTGTACGTGGCCCACTGGCCGTTTTGATCGTGGTCCTTGAACGCTGCGCGAACCTCCGAGGGCTGCTGTGCGAGCAGTTCCGCCCCGGAAATAGGCTTCGGCGTTTCCTCGGCCTCTGGTGCGGATTCTGGCTCGATGGCCGCCGATACGTTCGCGGCTTGAGATTGATTCTGGTGCCCTTGTTGTGTCGAACACCCTCCGACCGTCAGCGCCAAAGCCAAAATGCCCGCGATGCCAATACGCTTCATCGAACTGACCTCCCTCCGTCGGATTTCTAGCTCTGCTGTTCGGCCCAGCTGATCTGCGTCACGTAAAATCCCAGCGGATTGCTCACGATCGCATCGTCGGAGCCTGGGGGTGAAATTTGCGTTTGAAGCGCCGCTTCCCAATGCGTTGGGGCGTCAAGCGTTGCGCCCGTGCGGTCGCGTGCCTGCTCCGTCCATCTCACTTGGAAACTTTGTGCGGAGAGTTCGAGGATGGAGTCGATCTGCACGGAGACCGTTTGGTGTTCGGCCTTCTTGAAGGGATTGTGCGCGAAGTTGTCGGAGTGGAAATACTCGTCGAGGTATTTGTCTGCCGCGCCGTTCGCATGCGCCAGCATGTCATTGAGCATGTGCTGCTCGGCGCTAGGATCGCTGCTCACTGAGCGCGAATTGCGGATGAAGCTGGCAACCTCATAACGCTCCATGCGATCAACGAGCGCCGGGTCGCTGCTCGGCATGAGAGGTTTGGGAACGGTGAGCCCATAGCCGAGCTTGTCGACCTCAACCACGTACGGGATGAACCGGCTGCGAGTGCTCTGCCAGACGACTCCGGCGGCAAGAATCAGGCTCAGCAGCAGCAGTCCTCCGGCGGTGATCTGCCAGTTGCGTTTGCCGAGAACGAGATCGGCGTAACGTTCGTCCCACTCGCGACGGGCTTCGACATAGGGATTCGCGTTCATAGAACCCTCTCCTGCTGTTTTTCAGAAAAGCGAGCGGGGTGGGCACAGGGTGGGGAAAACTTCCCGGACTGAACAAGATCTGGCGAGACTCGATGGGACACTTCTCGACCAGTCCGGATACGGCAAGTCGCACTGCCGCAATGGTTTTCTGTCTCAAGGAGTCTTGCTAAGGTCCTAGTGTTCGCGGGCCGGAAGTAGATTGCTAATCTGGCGTACTGGGTAACCGGTACCGAGGGTTCGAATCCCTCCCTCTCCGCCATACAGTCTGACATGTTTCCATACATTATGGAGAAGCGATAAAATCGGCGCGTGGGGCGCGATT
>Ga0182024_10015825_pt1 | contig 14385 bp, 16 predicted proteins | sample P32metaG_FD_120480 | JGI IMG/M metagenome (GOLD analysis project Ga0182024, IMG submission 120480) | Permafrost microbial communities from Stordalen Mire, Sweden - P3-2 metaG (Illumina Assembly) | ecosystem: Environmental > Terrestrial > Soil > Wetlands > Permafrost | place: Sweden: Stordalen... | reverse complement strand
GCCCGCTCAGCCGCGTAGCCAGTTTGCGGAACTCCTCCATGTCGCGCCGCGTCGTCTTCTCGTACCAGCGGGCGATCCCGCCCTCCATGCCCATGCCTATGTATGCTTTCTGGGTAGCAGCCATTGTCGCGGTCCTCCGTTTTCCATGTTTCAAAAGTATCTTACTAAATAAGATTCTTCTACAATAAGCAGACCGGAACCTGTATGTCAACCTCAAGGACGCCCATGTCAACATCAACCCGGCAGCGCGACGCCCTCCATGCATCGCTTATCCGCCATATCCGGCAGTTCATCGCAGGCGCCATCCTCTTTAACCAAAAGGTCGCGGAAGAGACTGGCCTGAGCCTGACCGACATGCAATGCATGAACGTGCTCGACCTCCTTGGTCCTTCGACCCCGGGCAAACTCGCCGAATGTACGGGCCTCACCACCGGCGGCGTCACCGTGATGCTCGACCGGCTGGAGAAGGCGGGATTTGTGAAGCGCGCGCCCAATCCCGCGGACCGGCGTAGCGTTCTGGTAAGCGTCAATCCCAGGCAGCTCAAAAAGATCAATGCCCACTACGAACGCATCGAGCTGCAGACGGTTGCCGTCTTTTCCGGCCTCCCGGAGGACGAACTGCGCGCGGCCGACGGCTTTCTCGCACGCCTCAACGCCATCCGCCACACCTCAACACCATCCGGATAGAGCGGCGTCTCACGCCTGCCGCGCAGTCCGTCAGCGGCCCGGCCAGGGAGCACCGCCCAGCGCCGTATCCCCGGACAGAACGACGTATAATGGAGTTTTGCACTCATACGTCCAGGCGGCGCAGTCCGCCCCGCAGAAGGACCTCGTAACCCCATGCCTGACCACATCAGAAAACGGCTCGAGGAAGAGATCAAAGCGCTGGAGCGCGAGCTCACCACCGAGCTGCCCGCCGAGATCAAGAAAGCCGTCGCGCTCGGCGACCTCAGCGAGAACGCCGAGTACCACATGGCCAAGCAGCGCCAGGTCTTCGTCAACGCGCGCCTCGGCCAGCTCAAGAAGCGCATGGGCGAGCTGGCCATGGTCAATCTCGCCAACATTCCGCACGATAAAGTCGGCTTCGGCGCCACCATCATCGTCTTCGACTCCTCCAAGAACGAGGAGATCACCTACAAGCTGGTCACCAGCGAAGAGTCCGACGTCACCAAAGGCCTCATCTCCACCACCTCGCCCATCGGCCGCGCTCTGCTCGGCAAGAAGGTGGGCGACACCGCCACTGTCGTCACCCCCAACGGCAACCGCGAGCTCGAGATCCTCAAGCTCATCACCATCCACGACCAGGTGGAGGAAGACATCTCCGCCGGCTAAGCGGCCAACATCCGCGGCCGCGCGATCGCCGCGACGAGAGTGACACGCATCGCAATGACCTGGACAAGCGCATTCGGCAAGGGCAGCGGCTGGCTGCTGCAGAAGATCGTCAACGGCCTCGCGCTGACGAAGATCTCGCCCAACGTTCTCACCTTCCTCGGCCTGGTCATCAACACCGTCGCCGCCTGCTTCTTCGGCTTCGCCCGCGTCAACAACGCCAACAAAATGTTCCTCATCGCCGGCCTCATCATCATCGGCGCCGGCATCTTTGACATGGTCGACGGCCGTGTCGCCCGCCAGACCAACCAGGTCTCCGTCTTCGGCGCCTTCTTCGATTCCGTGATGGATCGCTACTCCGACGTCGCCATCTTCTTCGGCCTGCTGGTCTACTACGCGCGCGGCAACCGCCTCTTCTACGTTGGCCTGGTCGCCTTTGTCATGACCGCCTGCGTCATGGTCAGCTACACCCGCGCCCGCGCCGAGGCCCTCATCGGCACCTGCAAGGTTGGCTTCATGGAGCGGCCGGAGCGCATCGTCTGCGTCATCCTCGGCGCACTCTTCAACCGCTGGGGCGTCATGGCGCCCGCGCTCTGGGTGCTCGCCTTCTTCTCCACCACCACCGTCATCCACCGCATCCGTTTCACTTACCTCGAAACCGAGCGCCGCAAGCTCGTCCCCTCCGCCACCCTTACCTCAACGCGCTAGACTGGAAAGCGCACGGCAAGGTGCTTCCATGGCAGACGCAGCTGCGCTTCAATCCAGATTCGGCATTCCCAACGTGCTCAGCTTTCAGCAGTCGCCCAACGGCCTGGTTGTTCTGCACGTCACCACACCCGCCGCCGAGGCCACCATCCATCTGCAGGGCGCGCACGTCACCCACTGGAAGCCCACCGGCTTCGCGCCCGCCATCTTCCTCAGCCAGCGCGCCGAGTTCACCCCCGGCAAGCCCATCCGCGGCGGCGTCCCCATCGTCTTCCCCTGGTTCGGCGACCGCCACGACGGCAAGACCGGCCCGCAGCACGGCTTCGCGCGCATCTCCGAGTGGGAGGTCGCCTTCGCCGCCCTCAGCAACGACGAGTTGCACCTCGCCTTCACCCTCGCGCCCAACGACCTCAGCCGCTCGCTCGGCTACGACCACTTCCGCGTCGGCTACCGCGTCACCGTCGGCCGCACACTCACGCTCGAGATGACTGTCGCCAACGACTCCGGCAACGGCAGCGCGCACAGCTCCGGTCCCGCCGCGCAGACCGCCGCAGCGGACATGGCCGCCAACGGCGCGCCGCTCACCTTCGAGCAGGCCCTGCACACCTACTACGCCGTCGCCGACGCCCGCCAGGTCTCCATCAACGGCCTCGACGGCACCGAGTTCATCGACAAGCTCGACAACTTCGCGCGCAAGATTCAGGACCCCGGCCCACTGCACCTCACCGGGCGCATCGACCGCCCGTATCTCAACACGGAGACCACCTGCGTCCTGCACGATCCCGCCGGCGCACGCACCATCACCGTCGCGAAAGAGGGTTCGCACTCCACCGTCATCTGGAACCCGTGGCGCGAACTCACCGCCACCATGGCGGACATGGAGCCGGACGCCTGGCTGCGCATGACCGCCATCGAAACCGCCAACGTCGCCGACAACGCCATCACCCTCCAACCCGGCCAGATGCACGTCATGCGCGTCACCACCTCCCTCGACAAGGTGTAACCGCGCGCTTTCTGATCTGTCATTCTGAGGCGTAGCCGAAGAATCCCCGTATTTGTAGAGCCAACTAACTCGATGCAAACTCCCCAACCCTTCCGCCTCATCCTCGCCTCCGCCTCGCCGCGCCGCCGCGAGCTGCTCGCGCAGGCTGGCTACACCTTTACCGTCGAAGCCGCCGACGTGGACGAGTCCCTCCGCCCCGGCGAATCTCCATCCGCCTATGTCCTCCGCCTCGCCGAAGAAAAGGCCCGCGCCGTCCTCGTAAGGCACGCGGAAGAAGATAGCGTCATCGTCCTTGGCGCCGACACCACCGTCGTCTGCGACAACGAAATCCTCGGCAAACCCACTGACGCCGCTGACGCGAAGCGCATGTTACTCCGCCTCTCCGGCCGCACGCACCAGGTGCTCACCGGTATCGCCATCGCCACGCGCACAGGCACGCTCAGCGCGATCGAATCCACCAACGTCACTTTCTCCGCAATCCCCGCCGCCGAACTCGATCTCTACGTCGCCACACCCGAACCGCTCGACAAGGCCGGCGCCTACGGCATCCAGGGCTACGCCGCCCGCTGGGTCCCACGCATCGACGGCTGCTACTTCAACGTCATGGGCCTGCCTATTTCACGGACGGTGCGGCTGATTGAGGAAGCGTCGCGAGAAATGCGTTGATCTCCCGCAGTACATCCGTCTCATCGACGACGCGCTCGCAGATCTTCGCGGCTAGCTCTTCGCCAGCTCCGCCCTTACCCGCTCCATCGTGTCCAGATAGAAACTCAAATTGTGGATCGAGTTCAGCGTCGCGCCCAGCGGCTCCTTCGCCACAAACAAATGCCGCAGGTACGCCCGCGTATACCGCTTGCAAACAGCACACGAACATGTGGAGTCGATCGGCCTCTGGTCCTCCGCATACTCCACGCGCTTGATGTTCATCCGCACCGCCGCGCCATCCTCGCCAACTTCTGCCGCGCGAAACAGCAGCCCATGCCGCGCCGCGCGTGTGGGCAGCACGCAGTCCATCATGTCCACGCCCATCCGTGCGTACTCCTCAATCTCGTCGGGATACCCCACACCCATCACATAGCGCGGTTTGTCGCGCGGCAATATCTCCAGCGTCCGCGCGATCATCTCTCGCGTCACCTCCCTCGGCTCACCCACCGCCAGGCCGCCAATTGCGTAGCCGGGAAAATCCATCTCCACCAGCCGCTCGGCGGACTCGCGCCGCAGGTCCGCATACATCCCTCCCTGCACGATTCCGAACAGCGCCTGCGTCTTTCCTTCAAACTCTGCGCCCCAGGGTCGCTCGCACTTGTGCCCGTCGAAGTACTCCTTCGACCGCTCCGCCCACGCATGGGTCAGCGTCATCGAGTCGCGCGTGCGCTCCCACGTCGCCGGCGTCTCCACACACTCGTCGAACGCCATCGCGATGTCCGCGCCCAGCGCGACCTGCACCTCCATCGCATGCTCCGGCGAAAAAAAGTGTTTGCTCCCGTCCAGGTGTGAGCGGAACTCGACGCCCTCCTCCGTCACCTTCCTCAGCCCGGCCAGCGAGAAGACCTGGAAGCCGCCCGAGTCGGTCAGCATCGGCCGCGTCCAGCTCATAAAGCGGTGTACTCCGCCCATCCGCCGCACCACCTCATGCCCCGGCCGCAGATACAGGTGATACGTATTCGCCAGAATGATCTCTGCGCCCGCGCTCTCCGCGCCCAGCCGCTCCAGCACGTCCTGCGCCACGGCCTTCACCGTCGCCTGCGTGCCCACCGGCATAAACACCGGCGTCTGCACATCGCCGTGCGGAAGTCGCAACACGCCGCACCGGCCGCCGCCAGCCGCGCACGCGCTCACCACAAACCCGAGACTCATCTCTTCAGTATGCCCTGCCGCCACCGCGCCCCACGGACCACAAATGCACCGCAGACTTATGGTTGCTCGGCCAATGCCACCGCCTGCGTTGCGTTGATATCGCTCGGCACGCGCGTAAAGCCGCTGTGCTCGGAGTGTTCCTGCCGTGCAATCGTCTTGAAGAAGATTGCGCGCCCATTGATGTCCGTGTCCAGTTGGGCAGTCTTCCAGTCCGGAGCGTCCTGGGCGGCGCGTGTGGTGGCAAACTTGCTGCCCGCGCGGAAGGTCGCCAGCAGCCCAAAGCCGATGCTCACATCCTGCGGCAGCGTGCCCTCAATGTGATGCACCCGCAGCGCCTTTGCGTCGATCAGCACCATCCCCGACATCCCGTGCATCACGCGCTCCTCCATCGACTGCGGCTGGTAGGCAGGGTCCGGCGCGAAGTCGATCTGCAAATCTCCGCCATTCGGGTGAACATTGCCGAGCAGAAAGGCCTTGGGCAGCAGGTTCAGCAGTTGCAGCGCGTGCGTCTCATCGTCCTTCATCGTCTGCGAGCCGCGCGCAAACTCCGCCGGGTCCGCGACGATCTGCGCCAGCCGCCCGCGCTCCGCGGCAACACGCTCCGCCGGCAGCGGCTTGCCGTCCTCCTCCAGCAGCATGCGCACCTTGCCTGCGCCGGTCTCCACCACTTTCTCCCGCCACAGATGGCCACCCGTGCGGTCGGAGCGCTCCTCAGAGATATAGGCGTAGCGGTTGGGATGCCGCAGGGCGTAGTCCTCATTAACCAGCATCGCCGTGATGATCTGTTTCGCGTCGGTAGACATAGTTGCGGCGCCGATTGGCGCCGCGTCAGAAGCCCGCACTCGCGCGGCAGGCCGCAACAGCAGCACGCAGATCGCGCAGCATACACCGGCGCATAATGTTTTCCCAACCCGCATCGTTCTTGCCTGCCCTCTTCTTGTCGTGTCAGTTCTCCCCAGTGCTCTTCTCTTAGACGCCGAACCTCGCGGCCGCGTCCGGCTCAATGCGCAGCCAGTTCTTCCGGCGGCGGCTTCGGTCCCCGTTTGGGCGGCAGCCGCATCAGGAACGGCAGCGGCGACAGGCACAACACCGCCACCGCCATGATCAGGAACGCGTTCTTGTAGCCCAGCATAGACGCCTGCCGCACCATCACCTGGTACGCCTCGGCCACTGCCGCCCGCGAGGCCGTCGCCGAGTTCATCCCGCCCCGCATCAGTATCTCCCGCACCCGCCCGGTAAACCAGTTGTAGGCCACACTCCCCGGCACCACATTCGCCGCCAGCGTCACCTGGTGCACCTGCGCGCTGCGCGCGATATACGTCGTCAGCAGCGCCGTGCCCGCACTGCCGCCCAGGTTGCGCGCAAAGTTGGAGAGGCTGGAGATCTGGTTGGTCTTGGTCGCCGGCACGCCCACGTAATTCAGCGTGCTGATGGGGATAAACACAAACGGCAGCGCGACCACCTGCAGCATGCGCCACTCCGTCACGCTGGCGAAGCTCGTGGTCAGATCCAGCCGCGTCAAGTTGTAGATGCCCGCCGCCGTCGCGATGTAGGCCATACACACCATCAGCCGCGGGTCCATCTTGCCCAGCGTCCGCCCCGCCACAAACATCATCGCCATCATCACAAACCCCGCCGGTGACAGCGCCATGCCCGCACGCTCCGCCGTATAGCCCCGCAGCACCTGCAGGTACTGCGGGATCAGCACCGTCGACGCGAACAGCACCATGCCCAGCACCAGCTGCAGAAACACCGCCGTGCCGAAGTTGCGGTTCTTCAGCAGGCGCAGGTCCACGATCGGGTCCGGGTGGTACCACTCCCACAGCGCGAATGCGATCAGCAGGCACACCGCCAGCAGCGCCGTCGTGCGGATCATCGGGCTGCCGAACCAGTCCTTCTCCTGCCCTTTGTCCAGCGTCACCTCCAGCAGGCCCACGCCCAGCGCCACCAGTCCCAGCCCCATAAAGTCGACCTTCAGGTGCTTGGAAGCTTCTTTCCTCGCCTTCAGGTACGGCGGGTCCTCCACCATCCGGTTCGAGAGATACAGGCTCAGCAGCCCGACAGGAAGATTGATAAAGAAGATCCAGTGCCAGTTGAAGTTGTCCGTAATCCATCCGCCGAAGGTCGGCCCGATGGCCGGCGCTACCACCACCGCCATGCCGTAGAGCGCAAAAGCCTGCCCGCGCTTCTCCACTGGGAAGGTGTCCGCTAGGATCGCCTGCTCGCTCGGCGCCAGTCCTCCGCCGCCCAGCCCCTGTAGCACGCGCGCAAAGATCAGCAGCGGCAGCGTCTGCGCAAAGCCGCACAGCATGGAGCACACCGTGAACATCACCACGCACGACATGTAGAACCGCTTGCGCCCCATGCGGTTCGCCAGCCACCCGGAGATCGGTAAAATAATCGCGCTCGACACCAGGTAACTCGTCAGCACCCAGGTCGCCTCCTCCTGGCTGGCACCCAGCGAACCCGCCATATGCGGCAACGCAACGTTCGCAATCGAGGTGTCCAGCACCTCCATAAACGTCGCCAGCGTTACCGTCAGCGCGACCAGCCACGGATTGTGGTGGGGCTTCCAGTGCAGCTCATCGAAGACCAGCTCAGCCATCGCACCCCGCCGCTCGATGGCCTCTCCGACCAAAATCTCCCATATATAAATTCTATGTGTCCGTCCGCAATCCCCCAAATTTCCTGCGCTCAAACTCCCTCAAATCCCCGCACATACTGTCCAATAATTGGATTTCACGGCGCACAACTCTTTACCACCCATAGGCTTCTAACTCCAAGGAGCAAGGAGAACCTCAATGACCTACGTCAAATCTCTCGTACTTTCGACCATTGCTGTTGCATTACTTCTCAGCGCCGGGACCCTGGCGCCCGCCCAAATCGGTATCGGAGTCAACATCGGCGCAGCGCCCATCTGCCCGTACGGCTACTTCGACTACGCGCCCTATGACTGCGCCCCCTACGGCTACTATGGCCCCGACTGGTTCGCCGGCGGCCTGTTCATCGGTGCCGGTCCTTGGTTCCATGGCGGGCACGGCTTCTACGGCCACGTGGACAACCGCTACGATCCCCACCACGGCTACGCCGGTCCGCTGCCGGAGCGCGGCGCGCAGCCGTTCAACCACTTCCACGGCAACGAAGCGCGTGATGGCCAGGGCCATGTCGGCAACGCCGGTCATGACGCAGGCGGGGAACACCGCCCCGGAGTCCAGGGAGGCTATCACTTCAGCGGTGGAGGGGGCGGTCACACCAGCGGCGGTGGCGGTCGCCGCTAACGCTTAGCTGTCGCCCCTCAGCGAAAGCACACCACGAGCACACCACGCTGACCGTAGCTCAGGCAGCTCAGTAGCCCAGCGAAACTACGTCTCTATCCGCAGAGCAAAGGCCCGCCATCCTCAGGCGGGCCTCCTTTGCGCCCAAAGCCTCACCCGGTCCACATCTCCCGATGGTCTCCGGCGGAAGAGCCACTCACTCGCCGTCAGCCTCCAGTTCATCCAGCGCCTTGGACGCCTTCTTTAGGTTGTCCACGCCGAAGACCACCAGCGCCCGCGCCGACTCCGGCTCCAGCCCGCAGTAGGAATAATCGATATTGATCCCCGCCTCGCCCAGCCGCGCCGCCGCGCGCCCCAGCGCGCCCGGCCTGTGCTTCAGCCGCACCACTGCGGCCTCGGTCTCCTCGAAGATCGTCCTCAGCCCACCCAGCACCGCCTTGGCCGCCGCAGGATTGTCCACAAGCAGCCGCGCCAGGCTCTCGCCCTCCTCCACATACGACTGGAACGCCAGGATATTAACTCCGCGCTCGCCCAGCGCCGCGAAGCACCGCCCCAGCGCACCCGGCTTGTCCTCGATCGTGACGGTAAACTCCTTCGCCTTCGCCATCGCCGCACCCCCTCCGCCCGCGCTTTTTACAACTTCTTAACTATAGAAGCGCGCCCCGGAAGTGTGCTCCCAGTCAGGCGAGAAATTGATTAAATAGCGCAGCCGCCGCCGCCCCGCTCTTCTGCCCCTGCGTCCTTCGCCGCAACTCGTTCGTCTCCCATGGCAAGCACTGACAACCGCACTGTCTCCCACCTGCTAGCCTATTGGCGCAGGCGAGTCCGCAGCGAAGAACCTCTCCATGCTCACGCGCAGACGCTTCACCCAGCTCGCAGCTGCCTCCTCCGCGTCGCTCGCACTGCCACGCAATGTCGCCGCGCAGATGACAATGCCCGGTGCCCCCTCCCCCGAATCAGCCCCGCCCATCCCGCCCAACGCGCCGCCCGCCGACTTCACCCTCACCATCGCGCCGTACACGCTCGATGCCTCGCCGAAACACCATATCCAGACCATCGCCTACAACGGCCAGGTTCCCGGCCCGCTGCTGCGCCTCAAGCAAGGCCGCACCGTCACCGTCGACATCCACAACCAATCGCCCGACCCTGACCTCGTCCACTGGCACGGCCTCTTTCTTCCACCCGCAATCGACGGCGCTGCGGAAGAAGGCTCGCCCCTCATCGCGCCCGGCGCCTCTACCCGCATCTCCTTCATTCCCGACCCCGCCGGCTTCCGCTGGTTCCATACCCACACCTTCGCAGGCAACGATCTGCGCAAAGGGCAGTTCAGCGGCCGCCACGGCTTCCTCCTCATCGACCCCAGCGACACCGCCGCTCAGCCTGACTTCGACCGCGAACTCTTCCTCGCCCTGCACGACTGGGGCGGCCAGATGGTCCCATCCGCCGATGGCTCCGCGATGCCGATGTACGACTTCTCCACCATCAACGGCCACGTGCTCGGCTTTGGCGAGCCGCTGCGCGTCAAGCAGGGCGAGCGCGTGCTGCTGCACGTCCTCAACTCCAGCCCCACCGAGGTCCATTGGATCGCCATCGCCGGCCACACGTTTCAAGTCATCGCCCTCGACGGCAACTCGCTCCCGCAGCCGCGCACCGCGCCCATGCTCCGCCTTGCGCCGGCCGAGCGCGTCTCCGCTATCGTCGAGATGAACGCTCCCGGCGTCTGGGTGCTGGGCGAAGTCCGCAAACATCTGCAGGCCGCTGGGCTTGGCACCGTCGTCGAGTACGCCAGCTCCACCGGAGCGCCCAAATGGATCCAGCCATCCGACCTCGTCTGGAACTATGCACAGTTCGCGCCATCAGCAAATTCGTCAGCATCCGCCGTGTTTGATGCAACCGTCACCGAGATCCCCCTCACCTTCGACTCCCACTTCGAGGGCCACGGCAATGGCGAGCGCTGGCGCATCAACGGCCGCTCCTATCCGGACACCGAATCGCCCATCCTTCACACCGGCTCGCGCTATCGCCTCGTCATGAAAAATCTCTCCACCGACGACCACCCCATCCATCTGCATCGCCACATTTTCGACGTCACTTCAGTGGGCGGTGCGACTATGCGAGGATTGTTCAAGGACGTTGTCCTCATCCCAGCCCAAGCCACTTCAACCGTGGAATTCGTTGCAGACCACCCCGGCAACACGCTCTTCCACTGCCACCAGCAGGACCATATGGATCGAGGTTTCATGATGGTATTTCGCTATGCCTGATCGCCGCACGACAGTTCGCTCCACCGCACTCGCAATCCTCTTCCTCGCTGCGGCCGCCCACGCCCACGCGCAGGGTAACTACGAGATTCAGGTCTACGGCGCCGACACCGTCGCGCCCAAAAACCTGATGGTCGAGCTGCACTCCAACTTCACCCCGGAGGGCCAGAAGTACATCATCGACGGCGTCTATCCCACCAACCACCAGGAGCACGAAACCATCGAGCTGACGGAGGGCCTCAACGATTGGTCCGAGCTCGGTTTCTACATCTTCACCAGTTGGCAGGACGGCCACGGCGTGCAGTGGGTCGGCGACCACATCCGCCCGCGCGTCCGCGTGCCCGATAGCTGGCACTGGCCCATCGGCGTCAGCCTCTCTACTGAAATCGGCTACCAGCGCGCCGTCTACTCGCCCGACACCTGGACCTGGGAGATTCGCCCCATCGTCGACAAGACCGTCGGCCGCTGGTACTTCGCCGTCAACCCGGCGCTCGAGCGCACCTTCCACGGCCCCGACGTCGCGCAGGGCATCGGCTTCGCGCCTGGCGCCAAGATCGGCTTCGACATCACCAAGGCCGTCAACGTTGGCTTTGAGTACTACGCCGACTACGGCCGCATCACCTCGCCCGACACCCTGCACAACCAGCAGCAGCAGATCTTCGCCGTCACCGACCTCAACGTCTCGCCCAAGTGGGAGATCAACATCGGCGTCGGCATCGGCCCCACCGCCGCGACCGATCACCTCATCATTAAAGGCATCCTCGGCCGCCGCTTCGACTGGGGCCATCACTCCCCGGTCGACTGAGTTGCGAGCCAAAAAGTGGCGCGACATCTCGCCGCGCCACCCTTGAACCTTGCCTATTGAAACTCGAACCTACCTCAGCGTCTTCATATCGATCACGAACCTGTATTTAACGTCGTTCTTCACCACGCGGTCATACGCTGCGTTCACCTTGTCGATAGCGGTCATCTCGATCTCGCTCACCACGCCGTTCTCCGCGCACCAGTCCAGCATCTGCTGCGTCTCCGGCATCCCGCCGATCATCGACCCCGCAAACGACCTGCGGTTCGTAATGATCGCAAACGGCGAGATCGCCGGCGGCGCATCGGGCAGTCCTACCTGACACAACGTGCCGTCCAGCCGCAACAGATCGAGATATGGGTTCACGTCGTGCGGCGCGGCGACGCAATCCAGCAGAAAGTCGAAGCTGCTCTTCTGCTTCGCCATCGCGTCCAGGTCGGTTGAGATCACCACCTCGTCCGCGCCCAGCTTCTTCGCATCGTCAATCTTCTTCGCGCTGGTCGTGAACTGCACCACATGCGCTCCAAACGCGTGCGCGAACTTCAGCCCCATGTGCCCCAATCCGCCCAGGCCAATGATCCCCACCTTCTTCCCCGGCCCCGCCTTCCAGTGCCGCAGCGGCGAGTAGGTCGTGATCCCCGCGCACAGCAGAGGCGCCACCGCCGGCAGCTTGTCGCCAAACTTCGCCGAGATCGTGTGCACATACCGCTCGTCGCACACAATGTTGTTGGCGTAGCCGCCTTGCACCGGCACGCCATCGTAGCCCTTCGCGTTGTACGTGCCCACAAATCCCTTCGCGCAGTACTGCTCCTCACCCGCGCGGCAGTTCGCGCACACCCGGCAGGAGTCCACCATCACGCCAATCCCCGCCAGGTCGCCCTCGCGGAACTTCTTCACCTCGCGCCCTACCGCCGTCACGCGCCCCACAATCTCGTGCCCCGGCACCATCGGGTAGGTCGCGTTCGACCACTCATCGCGCACCTGGTGGATGTCCGAGTGGCAGATGCCGCAGTACACAATCTCCACCACCACATCGCCCGGCCCTGGGTCTCTCCGCTCAAAGCTGTACGGCCCCAACGGCGACTTCGCATCCCGTGCAGCATATCCATGTGACTTCATTCGGCAAATCTCCTGTCTCTATCTATTGAACAGTACCTGATTCAGATGACCGGCAGCTCAGTGCCGATGCGCGCGCGATTCATACCCTACTCGTCGTAGTGCAGCAGACTAAATACGTCGTACTCCGGAAACTTTGCCCGGCCTTTCAGGAAGTCCAACTCGACCGCAAACCCTAGCCCCGCAATCACCCCGCCCAGTTGCCGCACCAGTTGCACCGTCGCCTGCATCGTTCCGCCGGTCGCCAGCAGGTCATCCACGATCACCACTCGTTGTCCCGGCTCAATCGCGTCCAGATGGATCTCCAACGCGTCCGCCCCGTACTCCAGGTCGTAGCTCACGCGCGCCGTCTTCGCCGGCAGCTTCTTCGGCTTGCGCACCGGCACAAACCCCGCATTCAGCCGGTAGGCCAGCGCCGGCCCAAAGATAAACCCGCGCGCCTCGATCCCCAGCACCAGGTCGATCTCCCGCCCAATGTAGTGCGCCGCCAGCGCGTCGATCAGCTGCGCGAACCCCGCCTTGTCCTTCAGCAGCGTCGTAATGTCATAGAACAGAATCCCCGGCTTGGGGAAGTCCGGCACCGTCCTCACCAGCTGTTTCAGCGACTCGCAATTCAGCGGGTCCTGCACACGTACGCTCTTACTCTTCGCGCTCACTCACCACGCTCCTTCAATCTCAAATGTCTTCAGCTCAGCACCCTCGCTCTCGGCCAGCTCGTGCTCCACCACCTCATCCACGCGGCTGCCGCGCGAGCCTTTGCTCAGCGCGCACATCAGGTCCTTCAGCTGCTCCGGCTCGCCCGCCGCCAGCACCTCCACGTGGCCGTCCTCGGTGTTGCGCACCCAGCCGCGCAGCCCCAGCTCCGCCGCCTCGCGATGCACGAACCAGCGGAACCCCACGCCCTGCACTCGCCCCTTCACCAGAAAATGCTGCACCATATGCCGCGCCCAATCCTGCAGATATGCGCCCGAATCTTGCCTTACGCCCGGCTCAGGTACGCGCCCTCCGCCGTATCCACGCGGATCTTCTCGCCCTCGTTGATGAACGGCGGCACCTGCACCACCAGCCCCGTCTCCGTCTTCGCCGGCTTGGTCACGCTGCTCGCCGTCGCCGACTTGATCCCCGGCTCCGTCTCCATCACCGTCATCTCCACAAAGGTCGGCAGGTCGATGCCCACCGGCTTGCCGTCGTAGAAGCTCACGCTGATCTGCAGGTTCGGCGTCAGGTACTCCACCGCGTCGCCGATCGTCTCATGCTTCAGCATGGTCTGCTCGAACTTGTCGTCCATAAAGTAGTAATCGTCGCCGTCGTTGTACAGGTACTCCATCTTGATCTCGTCCACGATGACGCGGTCGATCGGGTCGGGCGAGCGGAACCGCTCCACGAACATCGCACCGGTGCGGATGTTCTTCAGCTTGGCCTGGATGAAGGCGCGCAGGTTACCCGGCGTCCTATGCTCCACCGAGAAGACCGAATAAAGATCGTCCTTGTGCTTGATGATCATGCCCGGGCGCATCTGCGTTGCGGGAATCGACATAGACTTTGAACCCCTGAGATGTGGTGAGTGTGCGCAAAGCAGGACACCGGGCGCGATCCAATACGCACGCTGCCCGTCCCCTTCGCAACCTTTCCATTGTAGCCTGTGAGCGCTGGCCCAATGAAAATGCGCCCAGAGCGGGCGCATCCTCAAGCTTCGCAACTTTCTTCTAGTTCGCCTACGTCTGCCTTAGTTCCGGAAACCGAAAGTCCGCGATAGTCAGGCTTGTCCGCGTGCGATCCACCAGACGATATGGCGTAAATGTCATCGGGCTGCCTGGGCACAGGTGCCAGCGCCCGCCATGAAGATCCGGACCGTCAATCCCTTCTTTACCCAGAAAGTATATGAAATGTGTCCAGACCGCGCTCAAACCGAAATTGATATCCTCCGGACTGACCCAGTAGGCGTTCTCGGTCGTTATCACCGGTCCGGTCTCGCCCTCCGTATCATCCGTGCTGCCGTTGCACGCCACGCTCGACACAATCGCCGTGGCATAGGTC
>Ga0182024_10015824_pt1 | contig 14386 bp, 13 predicted proteins | sample P32metaG_FD_120480 | JGI IMG/M metagenome (GOLD analysis project Ga0182024, IMG submission 120480) | Permafrost microbial communities from Stordalen Mire, Sweden - P3-2 metaG (Illumina Assembly) | ecosystem: Environmental > Terrestrial > Soil > Wetlands > Permafrost | place: Sweden: Stordalen... | reverse complement strand
CCCGCCGTTTCTTTGGCTTACGTTGACCACCACGGTACTTTCCGGTAGTTTATTCTTATAGATAACGTGGGCTTCGTGTAACCTAACCCTATTCATTCCGGGTTCTGATTTCGCATCCTTATCGGTCACACGACGATCAAAACAGAGATCCAAAGAGCATCACCACAGGGGAGTTCGATTTTGCCAAGCACGCAGGAAAAAACCTTACTTCTATTGAAGCCTCGCGGCTTCTGCGCCGGCGTGGTCCGCGCCATTGACGTTGTCCGCATCGCCCTCGAAGCCTTCGGCCCGCCCATCTACGTCCGCAAGGAGATCGTCCACAACAGCTTCGTCGTCGACGAACTCCGCGGCAAGGGCGCTATCTTCGTCGATAGCGAGGACGAAGTCCCCAACGGCGAGCGCGTCATCTACAGCGCCCACGGAGTCTCTCCCGAAGTTCGCGAGCACAGCAAGCGGCGCGGCCTGCGCGTCATCGACGCCACCTGCCCGCTGGTCACCAAGGTTCACGTCGAAGCCGTCAAGTTCGCCAAAGAAGGTTATTCCCTCATCCTCATTGGCCACCACGATCACGACGAAGTCATCGGCACCCTCGGCGAAGCGCCGCTCGTCACTCAAGTTGTCGGCAATCCCGAGCAGGTCAAGTCGCTCACCGTTCCCGATCCCAATCGCGTCGCCTACCTCACGCAAACCACGCTCAGCCTCGATGAAACTAAAGACATCATCGCGGCCCTGAAGCAAAAGTTCCCCAACATCAAAGGCCCCGCCGCGCAGGATATCTGCTACGCCACCGAAAACCGGCAAGTCGCGGTTAAGCAGGTTGCCTCTGAAGCTGATCTGCTTTTGGTCGTCGGCTCCGAGAACAGCTCCAACTCCAATCGTCTCGTCGAAGTCGCGCGCAATCTCGGCACGAACTCGCATCTTATCGATAGCTATAAAGACATCGAACCCGATTGGCTCGCGAACGTGAATACGATCGCCCTCACCGCTGGCGCCTCCGCACCGGAGTGCCTGGTTGAGGAAGCCATGAAATTCCTGGCCACCAAGGGTTTCAACAACGTGCAGGAACTCGAAGTGATGCCGGAAAACGTTCGCTTCGGCCTGCCCCCGGAGATCGTCGAAGCCATCGCCGCGGCTCCGGCCATCGTAAACGCAGATTAGCCGAAAAGAGGGCCGGAGTAGCATTCGTCGAGGTGAATTTAGTGGCTGATGCAAGAGGCGTAGCGCTTACGATGACAAAGTTTAGTCTCGGCATCCTTGGCGTGGTGCTCTTCATGTGGACGCCGGCAACTGGTAAAGGGTTACTGGCCTTTTTCAGCCTTCTTGCAGTTTTGATCATTTTGGCAGTCGTTCTCATGAAATATAAGAAAAAAGAAAATGAGAGTTACGACCGCGGCTAAACAGTAGGCTGTGGCAATCGAACTGGAGTTTTCGCCGTTGATTTAGCCGCGCAGCGGCGCAAGAATGCAGCCCACGGCGCAAGCCGTGGGGGCGGAATGGGAAAGGCACAAGCCCCGAAGGGGCGAAAGATGAAGCTGCCAACAGAGGCTCAATAGCATGGACATAAACTCCCCCGACCCTCTGCAAACTTCCGCGCCCCAACTCCGCTTCGGCAAAATTGACGGCCTCGTCACCCGTGTCTCCGCCGCCCTTTCCGCCGCGCGCAAATTTCTCTTCTCCCAGCAGCATGAGGACGGATACTGGTGCGGCGAGCTCGAAGCCGATACCACCCTCGAGTCCGACTACATTCTTCTACACACCCTGCTCGGCACCGGCGATCCTGAAAGGTTCCAGAAAGCCGCCAATTGGATCATTCAACACCAGAATGAAGACGGTGGCTGGAGCATCTACGCCGCTGGCCCCTCCAACATCAGCGCCTCAGTGAAAGCCTACTTCGGCCTCAAGCTTGCAGGCTATCAAGCCGATCACCCGGTACTGCAGCGCGCCCGCAAAAAAATTCTCGAGCTCGGCGGCGTCACCGAAGTTAATACATTTACCAAGATCTATCTTTGCTTCTTCGGACAATACGATTACGACGCTGTCCCCGCGATTCCCCCAGAGATCGTCCTTTTTCCCAGCTGGTTCTGGTTCAACATCTACGAAATCTCCTCCTGGTCGCGCGCCATCCTGGTGCCGCTTTCCATCTGCTACGCGAAAAAACCCTTCAAGAAAATTCCCCGCGAAATGGGCATTGAAGAACTCTTCGTCGGAGGCATGACCAAGTCGCGCATGCACCTGCACTGGTCGAAGAAACTAATCTCCTGGCGCAACTTCTTCCTCTGCCTCGACCGTATGACGCACTGGTTCGAGCGCGTTCACATTCGTCCTTTGCGTTCCATCGCTCTCAAAAAAGCCGAGAAGTGGATGCTCGAGCGCTTCGAGATGAGCGACGGTCTCGCTGCCATTTATCCCTCGATGATGAACGCAATCATCGCGCTGCGCTGCCAGGGATACTCTCTCGACGATCCGCAGGTCATCCGCGCCCTCGATGAGTTCGAAAAACTCGGCATCGAAGAAGGCGACACCTTCCGCATGCAGCCGTGCATGTCTCCCGTCTGGGATACGGCTTACGCCGCGTTCGCGCTCGGCGAAGCCGGAGTTCCCTCAACCGATCCCCGCATGGTGAAGTGCGCCGACTGGATTCTGCAGAAACAGGTCCGCAACCCCGGCGACTGGCAGATCAAAGACAAAGAAGGCAAGCCGGGCGGATGGTACTTCGAGTTCAACAACGAGTTCTATCCTGACGTCGATGACAGTGCCATGGTCTGCCTCGCGCTCAGCCGCGTCGAGCATCCCAACGGCCGCTACCAGCGCGAATCCGTGCAGCGCGCCATCGACTGGATTTTATCCATGCAGTGCAAGAACGGCGGCTGGGCCTCGTTCGACAAAGACAACGACAAGATGGTCTTCCAGCACATCCCCTTTGCCGATCACAATGCCATGCTCGATCCCGCGACCGTCGACATCACGGGACGCATTCTCGAAATGATGGCGACCTACGGCTACGACAAAAATCATCCCGCCGTAACGCGCGCCATTCAATTCATCCGCGACGAGCAGGAACCCGATGGCAGCTGGTTCGGCCGCTGGGGCGTGAACTACATCTACGGCACCGCGCTCGTCCTGCGCGGCCTCGAAGCCATCGGCATGGATAACCACGAGCCCTGCATCCAGCAGGCTGCCGAATGGCTGCGCATGATGCAGAATCCCGATGGCGGCTGGGGAGAAAGCGTCGGCTCCTACGACGATCCCGCTCTGCGCGGAGTCGGCGACAGCACCCCTTCACAAACCGCGTGGGCGATCCTCGGAATCCTCGCGGTCGGCGACATCCGCAGCGACTCCGTCGCTCGCGGCATCGCCTATCTTCTGCGCACCCAGAAAGAAAACGGCTCCTGGGACGAGCCCTTTTTCACCGGCACCGGCTTCCCCCGCGTGTTCTATCTGAAATATCACCTCTACCGCGAATACTTCCCGCTCCTCGCACTAACGACCTACGCGAAGGTGATGGAGAAAAACAGCAATTAGCAGTTAGCAATTAGCATTTAGCCAATCTGGGAGTTGGACTTCATCGGGTATCTGTCGGCTCATCGGCGAAAGCGCGTCTACAACGGCCAATGTAATACCGCGGAAGAGCGGCGCTTCAGCGCCGCGTAAAGTATATAGAAATCATCCGGGCTTTAGCCCTCGTGAGGAAACGATCTGTCATCCTGAGCGAAGCGAAGGACCACATGCACCTGTGCAGCACCACCAGCACCGCAAGGCGTTTTCACAATGCTGCGAGGGCTTTGCCTCGAAGCTGCTTCAAACCTTTTGCTGAGAGCTAAAAGCTAACTGCTAACCGCTAACCGCCAAATGCAAACCTTCCTCACCGGCGCCACTGGATTCCTCGGTTCCCACGTCGCCCGCGCCCTTGCCGCGCAGGGAGCCAATCTCCGCCTGCTCGTCCGCTCTACCAGCAATCTAAAAAATCTGGAAGGCCTCAACGCCGAAACCACCATCGGCGATCTTCGCGATTCCGCCTCCCTCGAAAAAGCCATGCAAGGCTGCGAAGCCGTCTTTCACGTCGCCGCCGATTACCGCCTCTGGGTCCGCGATCCCGCCGAAATGTATCGTTCCAACGTCGAGGGTACGCGCGCCATTCTCGATGCCGCGCGTAAGAATAACGTTCGCTGCGTCGTTTACACTTCCAGCGTGGCCACCATCGGATTCACCGGCAACGGCCGCCCCGCCGACGAAGATTCGCCTGTCGCCCTCGCCGATATGATCGGCCACTACAAGCGCTCCAAATTCATGGCCGAACAAATCGCGCTCGAAACCGGCCGCGCCGGCCTGCGCGTCGTCACGGTAAATCCCACCACGCCAGTCGGCGAGCAAGATATTAAGCCAACGCCCACAGGCCGCATCGTCGTCGACTTCCTCAAACGAAAATTTCCCGCCTACGTCGAAACCGGATTGAATTTAGTCGACGTTCGCGAATGCGCCCAAGGCCACATCGCCGCGCTCGAAAAAGGCAGAAGCGGCGAGCGCTACATTCTCGGCGGCGAGAACCTCACGCTGAAAAAAATTCTCGACAAGCTCGGCGCAATTTCCGGCCTGCCCTCGCCCACCGTGAAACTTCCATACTTCGTCGCCTATCTCGCCGGTGCCGTCGATGAAGCCGTTTCAGGACGCCTGCTCGGCCGCGAGCCCCGCGCCACCGTCGAAACCGTTCGCATGGGCAAGAAAAAAATGTGGGCCACCTCCGACAAAGCTGAGCGCGAACTGGGATGGAAAATCATCCCCGCCGACGATGCCCTCCGCCGCGCCGTAGAATGGTTCCGCGCCAACGGCTATGCTTAAAATCACTATGCCTAAAATGAGCAACCTGTCATCCTGAGCGAAGCGAAGGACCCCATGTACCTTTACAGCCGTACAGGCACCGCAAGGCGTTCTCACGATGCTGAAGATTTTTGCTCATGCGCGGAGCTTTGAAAGGCGCCGGCTTCAGCCGCGCCGTCAAGCTGAAAAGTCCGGGAGGGGCACGACTTTAGTCGTGCCATAAAAGCACCAGAAGGATCCGCGCTTTAGCGCCTGAGGCCCGCTTTGTTCGCCCCGTAAACCGAATTCGTTGCGATTGAGCCCGCGCCGATCACACTCAAATGCCCACAACCCTCGCCATCGTCGCCGCCCTCGAACGCGAAGTCTACTCTTTCATCCGCACCGCAACCCGGGTCCGCCACACCCACGCCGGACGACGCTTCACCTTCTTCGAACGCGACGACACCGTCCTCGTCTGCGCCGGCATCGGCCTCGACGCCGCACGCCGCGCCGCCGAAGCCGTCATCGCCATCTACCAGCCGAAAGCCCTGCAATCCATCGGCTTCGCCGGAGCACTAACTCCCACTCTCCACGTTGGCGACATTTTCACTCCCGCCACAATCATTGACGCTCGCGATGGCAGCCGCACGCAAATCGCAAACGGGCAGGGAACTCTCCTCACCTTCATGTCCGTCGCCGGAGCCCAACAAAAAGCTACCCTAGCTCAAGCCTACTCAGCCCAGGCCGTCGACATGGAAGCCGCCGCCGTCGCCACCGCCGCCCGCGCCCACGGCATCCCATTCGCCGCAACAAAAGTCATCTCAGACGGGTTAGATTTCGATATGCCCGAAACCGCCCGCTTTATCGACTCCAACGGCCAGTTCCAAACCGCGAGCTTCGCAGCCTTCGCCGCTCTGCGCCCCTGGCTATGGCCGCGCGTTGCAACCTTGGCCCGCAACAGCTCCAAAGCCGCCACGGCTCTCGCGCGGCACTTGAAAAACTCCCACTCCGCGCCTCAAGATGTACCTGAAGCGAAAACTACGTAAATTTCATCTAAACTTCAATGGCGATTGCCGGACAACCTACGATCGAAGCACGCATCCAGTCCATACCCGCCACCATGCTCGCCGCCGTCTACCGCGGCGTCAACGACGTCCGCCTCGAAACCGTTCCCGTCCCCACCCTCGGCCCCGGCGAACTACTCCTGCACGTCCACACCTGCGGAGTCTGCGGTACCGACCTCAAGAAAATCGCCACCGGCTCCCATTCCGCGCCCCGCATCTTCGGCCACGAAACTTCCGGCGTAGTTGCCGCGGTCGGCGCCGGAGTCCGCACCTTCCAGCCCGGCGACCGCGTCGTCGTCTTTCATCACATCCCCTGCCGCGAGTGCTACTACTGCCGCCAAAAAACTTTCGCCCAGTGCCCCACCTACAAGAAAGTAGGATGCACCGCCGGCTTCGAGCCTTCCGGCGGCGGTTTCGCCGAGTACGTCCGCGTCATGGATTGGATCGTCGACCAAGGCACCGTCAGAATCCCCGACGGCGTCTCCTTCGAGCAAGCCTGTTTTGTCGAGCCAGTAAACACCTGCCTCAAGGGAATCGAAGCCCTGCGCCTGCAACCCGGCGAGACCGTTCTGGCCATCGGACAGGGGCCGATCGGCATCATATTAAGTGTCTTGGCACGAAGGGCAGGGGTCACCGTAATTACTTCCGATTTATACCCTGAGAGGCTTAGAATAACTAAAAGCCTTGGCTTCGAGCATACAATCGACGCATCCCAGCAGGATGTGGTCCGCTCCGTACGGGAGCGGACGGAAGGCCGTGGCGCCGACGCTGTAATATTGGCGGTCGGCAGCAACGCCCTGATTGGCTCTGCCATGGATGCGGCCCGTCCGGGTGGGCGCATATTGTTGTTTGCGCAAACCCAGCGTGGCGAAGTGGTGGTTGATCCCGCCGCGATTTGCGTGGATGAAAAGGCGCTGCTCGGCTCCTATAGCGCCTCGGTCGATTTGCAGCAAGAGTCGGTTCGCTTTGTGATGAATCGGGAGATGGATCTGGAACGGTTGATCAGTCACCGCTTTCCGCTGCAGGAGGGTGCCCGCGCCTTGGAACTCGCGGCCCATCCGCAGCCTTCTTCAATGAAGGTCGTGATCCAGCCCGGCAGCGCCTGGACATAATGATGGCCTGGCTGAATGAATTTTGATAAGGGCATATTTTAACGAGAGTTCGTGTCCCGAAGGGACATTTGAAAATAGTCCGGCGCTTAAGCGCCGGGTAAAGTCAGAATTCGAGGCGCGGCCCGTCGGGACGCCTGATGTTCTCACGTACTCTTTAGAGGCAAGGAAGTCATTCAGTGAATGGAAAAATGACCGCTGCCGTTCTGTACGGCAAAGAAGATCTAAAAATCGAACGAATACCCATCCCTCGCGTCGAAAAAGGCGAGGTGCTGGTTAAGGTCCAGGTCGCTCTCACCTGCGGCACCGATCTCAAGGTCTATCAGCGCGGCTATCACGCGCGCATGATCGTTCCTCCCGCGCTCTTCGGCCACGAACTGGCTGGCGTCATCGAGGAGGTCGGCGAAGGCGTTCTCAGCTTCAAGAAGGGCCAGCGCGTCGTCGCCCTCAACTCCGCCCCGTGCCAAATGTGCTTCTACTGCTCCAAGCACCAGGAAAATCTCTGCGAAGATCTCCTCTTCAATAACGGAGCCTACGCCGAATATATCCGCGTGCCCCGCCGCATCGTCGAAGCCAACATGCTCGTCATTCCGCCCAACGTCAGCTTCGAAGACGCCGCCATGACTGAGCCTCTGGCCTGCGTTCTGCGCGGCCTCCACGAAACCGGCGTCGAAATCGGCGACACCGTCACCATCATCGGCGGCGGTCCCATCGGCCTCATGTTCATCCAGGTCGCCCGCGCCATCGGCTGCAACGTCATCGCCGTCGTCAAGCGCGACGAGCAAGTCGCCGCCGCCAAGCACATGGGCGCGCATGAAATCGTTCAAACCATCAAGGTTCAAAATGTAGTCGAGGCCGTCCGTGCCCTCACTCCGCAAAAGCGCGGCTGCGATGTCGTCATCGAAGCCGTCGGCCGCCCCGAAGCCTGGGAGTGGACCACTGAAATGGTCCGCAAAGGCGGCACCGTCAACTTCTTCGGCGGATGCGCCAGCGGCAGCAAAGTGCAGCTCGATACCAACCGCCTGCACTACTCTGAGATCACGCTGAAGGCCACGTTCCACCACACGCCCGAAACCGTGCGTCGCGCCTTCGGCCTGATCGCCGCCAAGAAAATCCGCCCCACCGACTACATCACCGGCGAAGCCCCGCTCTCCAGTCTGCAGAAGGTGCTCCGCCACATGCTCAACCGCGGAGGCGACATCAAAACCGCCATCATCCCTGGTCATTGATGCGCGGCGACATTTTCAACATTCTGTCATCCTGAGCGGAGCGAAGGACCCCATGCACCTACACAGCGCCCCCGGCACCGCGAGGCGTTCTCACCAGGCTCAGGTTTTTGCACGAAGCTCGGTCCCTTCTTTGCGTCCTTTGCGGATTTTCTTTGCGCCCTTGGCGGTCATAAGCTTTAAAGAGTAAGCGGCAACACTTCTAACGCCAAAGACCGCAAAGAACGGAAAGAGAAACTTGTTTTGCGACTAAACTTGATCGAATGATTCCCGGCACAACAACCGACGCGCAACTCACACAAGCGAACGCCTGGTCCCGCCTTCCCGCTGCCTACGCCATCCCCGCGTCTGCCCCCTCCCTTGCCCAATCCCACGAATACTGCCGCCGCCTCGCCCGCACTCACTACGAAAATTTCTCCGTCGCCACCTGGTTTCTTCCAAAACGCCTTCGCCAGGATTTCCTCAACGTCTACGCTTATTGCCGCATCTCCGATGATCTCGGCGACGAAGTCGGCGACCCCGCCGCCTCGCTCGCCCTGCTCGACCAATGGCAGTCCGAGCTCGATGCCTGCTACGCAGGCGCTCCGCGTCATCCCGTTTTCGTCGCGCTTGCCGAAACCGTCCGCAAATTCGACATCCCCAAGCACGAATTCTCCGACCTGCTCATCGCCTTCCGCCAGGACCAAATCATCACCCGCTTCCCAACTTTCAACGAGGTTCTCAGCTACTGCCGCTACTCCGCCAATCCCGTCGGCCATCTCGTCCTCTACCTATGCGGATATCGCGACCCCGAGCGCCAGCAGCTCTCCGACTTCACCTGCACCGCGCTCCAACTCGCAAATTTCTGGCAAGATGTCACTGTGGATTACGCCAAAGGCCGCATCTATCTCCCGCTTGAAGATTTGCAGAAATATTCCGTCAGCGAAGAAGACATCCCGCAAGACCGCAACACGCCCGCCTTCTGCGAGATGATGAAGTTCGAAGTCCAGCGCGCCCGCGAATGGTTCGATCGCGGCCTGCCATTGATACAACAAGTCGACAAAGCTCTCGCCGTCGATCTCGAACTCTTCAGCCGCGGCGGCCGGGAAATCCTGAACGCCATCGAGCGCCAAGACTTCGCCGTCCTCGGCCGCCGTCCCGTAATCTCTAAATCCCGCAAACTGGCTCTCGTCGCCCGCGCCGCGCTGGGAAAATTATTGGGGAAATCAGTATGAGCGCGGGAACGCAACCAATCGCCGTTCCCTGGACGCCAGCTCCGGCCCAGCTCACCATGGCCTACTCGGTCTGCCGCGGCATCACCCGCTCCAACGCCAAGAATTTTTATTACGCGTTCATGGTGCTGCCCAAGCGCAAGCGCGAATCTCTGTGCGCCGTCTACGCTTTCATGCGTCGCTGCGACGACATCGCCGACGACCCCAATCTCTCCGTCGACGACCGCCGCCTCAAGCTCGATTCCTGGCTTGACGCCCTGCACCGCGCCCAGGAAGGCGAGCCCACCGATGATCCCATTCTCCTCGCCCTCACCGACGCGCAACGCCGTTACACCATCCCCGCCGGTCTGCTCGATGAACTCGCGATGGGTACCGCCATGGATGTTTCGCCGATTAAAATTCCCACGGAAAACTCGCAGCAGCCTGCAACCTCTGCGCTCTCGCCACTCACCATCCAATACCAAACCTTCGACGATCTCAGACTCTACTGCTATCGCGTTGCATCCGTAGTCGGCCTGGTCTGCATTCACATCTTCGGATACCGCGATCCCGCCGCCGAGCCTCTCGCCGAACAATGCGGCCTCGCCTTCCAGCTCACTAACATCATTCGCGACGTAAAAGAAGACGCCGCCATGGGACGCGTCTATCTTCCGCAGGAAGACCTTGCCCAGTTTGCCCTGTCCGCTGCCGAGCTGCTCTCCACGCCCGATCCAGCCCGCTTCCGCCCCTTGCTCGCCATGGAAGCCGACCGCGCCCGCGTGTTCTACCAATCCGGCGACCAACTGATCGCGTACATCTCAGAAGACAGCCAACCCGCTCTCTGGGTCCTGATCAATATCTACCGGAAGCTTCTCGAAAAAATCGCCGACCGCCAATACGACGTCTTCACCGCCAAAGTCACCCTAACCGTCCCCGAAAAACTCCGCATCCTGGCCAAAGGCTTCCTCCAACGCCTCACCTAACATCGCAAAAACAACTCTGTCATCCTGAGCGCCTTATTTCTGGCGCGAAGGACCCCATGCACTTTCGCAGCGCCACCGGCGCTCAATGTAATACCGTGGAAGAGCGACGCTTCAGCGCCGCGTAAAGCGCACGAAATTTGTGCGGGCTTCAGCCCGCGTGATACCAGGAAACAGACTCGTATACAAAGTGCCTTCCTCCACGCGACTCTTCCCCAAGAATCGTTCATAATCAATTCATCACTACATGAAGCCCAACCTCACCGTCGCTATCGCAGGCGGAGGCCTCGCCGGCCTCGCCGCTGCCTGCGCCCTCGCCGACTCCGGTTTCCGCGTCACCCTCTTCGAGCGCCGTCCCTACCTCGGCGGCCGCGCCTCTTCCTACGAACATCCCGGCACCGGAGAAGTCGTCGACAACTGCCAGCACGTCCTCTTCCGCGTCTGCACCAACCTCGTCGAGTTCTACCGCCGCATTGGCGTCGACGACAAAATCCGCTGGTACGACGAAATGACTTTCGTCGAGCCAGGGGGACGCTCCACCGTTATGCGCGCCTCTCCGCTGCCCGCGCCACTCCACACCGCCCCATCATTCCTAAAATTTCCGTTTCTCACGCCGAAAGACAAACACGCCATCTCCCGCGCCATCGCCGCGCTGGTCTTCCAAACTCAGCCCGACACCGGCCGCTCGTTTCTCGATTGGTGCCATCGCCACCGACAAACTCCCAACGCCGTCGAGCGCTTCTGGAAGCCCATCCTCGTCAGTGCCCTCAGCGAAGACCTCGACCTCATCTCCATCCCCTACGCCGCGCAAGTCGTCCGTGAATCCATGAAGTCGCCCGACGCCCGCCACATGGGCGTTCCCACCATCCCGCTCACCGACCTCTACAACCGCGCCGGGGATTACATTCGCGCCCGCGGGGGTGAAATCCGCTTCCGCTCCTCGATCGAAGCTTTTTCTCCGATTCCGTCGCAAGTCCAAATCCGCGCCGCCGAAAAAGACGAACTCTTCGACTACCTCATCCTCGCCCTGCCCTTCGAAAATCTCGACCGCGTCCTGCCCCAAGCTCCAGAATCCGCGCCCCTCCGCGACCAACTCACCCACTTCGAATCCGCTCCCATCACCGGCATCCACCTCTGGTTCGACCGCCAAATCACCACTCTCGACCATGCCGTCCTCCTCGACCGAACTATTCAATGGATGTTCCACAAATCCCGCCTTCTAAACCGCTCAGGCGAGGCTTTGAAAGGGCGCGACTTCCAGTCGCGCCGCGAGAACCAAATAATCTCAACCGGAGCTTTAGCTCCCGACGCCAGCTACATCGAACTCGTCGTCAGCGCATCCAAATCCCTCATCGACAAATCCCGCGCCGAAATCGTCGACCTCGCTCTCAACGAAGTCCGCGAATTTTTCCCCGACGCCCGCGCCGCCAGCCTCGTCAAGTCCACAGTAATCAAAGAAGTCCGCGCTACTTTTTCTCCGCGCCCCGGCATCGACGCCTACCGCCCGGCGCAATCTACGCCCTGGCCCCGCGTCTTCCTCGCCGGGGACTTCACCGCCACCGGATGGCCCGCTACCATGGAAGGCGCCGTCCGCAGCGGCTACCTCGCCGCCCAGGCCCTCCTCCGCGCCGCAGCTCTTGGCACAACCGACGCGCAACTCCTCGCGCCCGATCTCCCGGCCAGCGGCTTGATGTGGCTGTTTTCTGATTGAGGATGGTTCTAAGAAGGGCTAGGTCGTTCTGCGGCACACATTCTCGAACCCGCTCACTCTGTCACGCTGAGCGGAGCCAAGGATCCCATACCCGCTGGCAGTGCTTCATGCACGCCCGAGGCGTTCTCACTTCGCTCACACTTTTATTGGAATTACAGGAAGGTCAACGCTCGCTACCGCCGCTCCACGCTCTCTTCAATCCGCTCCACAAACTTGGGAGTATGGCTCTTCATCATCTGCTGTATCCCCGGCCCAAACTCATGCCATAAATTCATTCCCGCGTCATTGCCCACGGTCGACCCAAAATCGCTGAACGGCGCGCCCACCGACCGCCTCCAATAAGGACGGTACGCCGTATGCGCCAACGCCGAACTCAGCACTCCCAGAAAATAAGACGTATTCAGCTTGCCTTTTCCCGACGGATCTCGCGTGATAAACGTTCGCGACGCCGCAAACGTCGCCCGCCCCATCAGGCTGCCCCCCGCCAACGGGCGATAACTTACGTTGCGCTGTGCCGAATACAGGTGCTTCGTGAAAAAATCGCTCGACTGTCCCTGCTGACGCCCCTCTGAGCCCATCGCGCCAAATATCAGACTCGACGAATGACCGCCGCCCGACACCATCCCACCCACCGCTACGCTCTCACCACCCGCCAAAACTGGTTCCCGCCCTCCAGAGACCGAACCGGGCACCTCCCGCGCAAACACTGCCGAAGGCGCGTCCGGCACCGAACTCCACTGCGTTTGCCGCTCCTGGCACATCGCACCGCACGCCGCCAGGGCGAGAAAAAATATAACCCGGATTGAGCCGTTTCTCGCCATAACCCTACAACCCACCCTCTCCCTAGCAGTTCGTATGCCACTTTTCTGAGCCGGACCGCTCACTCCCAACCGCGGATAGTTAGGTGAATAAAGGGATGTTCTGGTTGTAGAGCATCTCCAATTGGCGATTTTGGTTTGCCGGAGGGTGCAAGTTTCGGAACAAACGGGTGATAATTTTGCATTCCGGAGCGGGAATGGGTTCTGGCAGACTAATCCGTAGCTCGGGCGCGCCTTTTTGGACGATTCATCGCGGTGGCCCGAATTTTCTCCCGCAACGTAGCGCCGGCATCCTGCCGGCTGTCGCGGGGGCGTCTGGCCTCTGCAGCCTTGGCTATCTCCTCTATAACAAGCTTCCCGGTTCGAGGGATCGGGAAGGGCACGGCTTTAGTCGTGCCGCACACCGACCGCAGCAGCCCCGCGGTCACCGAGAGCGGGAACGTAACGTAAACGTGAAGTCCCCAGACGCACGAAAGCCCCGGTAGTCATCCGGGGCTTAGTGTTGACACTGACCGTCGTCCGTCACCGGGATTGCATCCCGATGAGGAATGACAAGAATCTTACCCCGCCAGCAACGCCACCCCCGCCGCCACCAGACCTGCCGCAATCCACCGTCGCCGGTCCACCCGCTCATGCAAAAACACCTTTGCGGCGACAGCGTTCGCGAGGAATGTAAGGGATGCCGCCGCCGGAGCCACCAAGCTCACATCTCCCCACGACAACGCAAACAGCAGGCTAAAGAAGGCCGCAGCCATACTTGCAACCGCCAACAGAAAATTAGAATTGCGGAGCGTCCGCCCAATCACTTTTGCAAAGCCAACCCGGCGGCGCAGTTCGCCAACGTCCCCGACTTGTTTCATGGCGTGAGACAAAAGCACATCGCCAACCACCGAGGCAAAGACAATGACGCAGATCGCGGCCCAGGTATACAACTGCTTCATGATTCCACTCCACTGGCCACCGCGGTTGCATGGGTCTCTTCTGTAAGTTTGCCGCACTCTTTCAGCGGATGCTCCGTCAGCGCCGGTCCGCCAGCCACGAATCCCACGCCCGCCGCAATCAATAAAATCCCAATCCAGCGCAGCGTGCTGATGTGCTCGTGCAGCACAAATCTCGCGACCAATGCGAGCAGCACATAACCCAGCGCAGTCGCCGGCATCACGTACGTCAGATCGGCCCAGGAGAGCGCATTGGTGTAGGTCGCAAAAAAACCCAGCAGAAAAAGAATGCCCAGCGCCACCCATGGATTCAGCACCGCAAAGAGTACGCTCCACAAATGATGGATGGAAATGCTGCCGACCTGCTTCATCCCATGCGAAAGCATGGAGTCACCGGCCACGGCAAACACCGTGACCCCAGCCAGAACTAGATACTTGCGAAAATTCACGGGAAATTTAGTTCGCTTGCAGCGACTACCTCTAAAAACATTCACCACAGAGGCACAGAGTCAGAGAGAAAAACAAAATCCTAAAAAGTTTTCTCTGTGTCTCTGTG
>Ga0182024_10015823_pt1 | contig 14386 bp, 10 predicted proteins | sample P32metaG_FD_120480 | JGI IMG/M metagenome (GOLD analysis project Ga0182024, IMG submission 120480) | Permafrost microbial communities from Stordalen Mire, Sweden - P3-2 metaG (Illumina Assembly) | ecosystem: Environmental > Terrestrial > Soil > Wetlands > Permafrost | place: Sweden: Stordalen... | reverse complement strand
CGAACAGCCTGGGGCAGTCGATGACCGTCGTGGATTTCCTGAGCCGCCGGGTGCGCTCGGTGTTCCGAATGACGCCCTCGCCACAGTTCAGCGTCGATATTCACCCGCTGACGAACCTTGCGGTGGTGTCCGATTTTACAAATAAGCGGATTCTGTTGCTGCCGCTTCCGCAGTAAGGTCGCACGAACGGCCGCACGAAGAGGACAACGCCCTGAGGATAGAGCGCATCCGAACGGGCAAAGGCACATGGGGATTAGCCGTGGGATTACCGTTGACGCATTGCAAAACGGGCCGCTATAATGCGCGATTTGCGGTGTCGCGATATTGCAGTTAGGAGAGAGGATGAATCGACAATTGAAGAAACTAGGGATGCTACTCGCCGTGTTTTTACTCATTCCGGCGGCTGCGGCATGGGCGCAGACAGGCGGAGGCTCCGCAGCGGCAAATAAGATTGGGGTCATCAACATCCGCCAGGCCATCGTGACTACCGCCGAAGGCAAGCAGGCCTCGTCGCAATTGCAAACCCAGTTCAACCCGCAGCAGGCGGATCTTGAAAACATGCAGAAACAGATTCAGGAACTTCAGAGTCGGCTCACCAATGGCGCCCGCACGCTGAGCAGTGACGAACAAGCCAGGCTCCAGCGGCAAGGTGAATTGCTGGCGCGAGAATTTCAGCGCAAGCAGGATGATCTAAATGAAGAAGTCACCGCCGCGCAAGGCGATATCGTGGATACGATCGGGCGAAAGATGGTCGACGTCATCGATCGCTACTCCCGAGAGAACGGTTTTGTGGTGGTGCTCGACAGTTCGGCCCAAGGCTCTCCGGTCGTCTATGGGGCCACGCAGGCGGACATCACCCAGGAGATTATTCGCCTGTACGATCAAGCTTATCCGCTGAAAGCTGGAGCGACCGGCACGGACTCCAGCCGGCCCGCTGGTCAACCGCTCACGCCCAAACCGTCAACACCGCCAGCGGCCAGCCGCCCCCTGACGCCAACCCCTCCGGCGCAGGCGCCTGTCAAGAAGCCGGCGCAATAGACAAGTTACGCTAACTGAATGCCCGTCGGTCGCAGCGACCGCGGTCGTCGGGCATTCGCGGCCCACCGCCCCGTCGTTCTTCGCTCACTGCGGTCGGCGGCACTTGCGCTCTGACTTGCATTTCAACCGCTGGGCGTCTATACTGCTTTTGTTGGAAGCCGGTCGCATGAACGAGTGGGCGCGAGCCCACTTTTTTGTTGGCGTACCGTTGCTGGTCGTTGGTTACCGTTCGGTGGTTACTGTTCGGTGGTGACAGGCCCGCAAGCCTCTGGTGGCAGATGGCGATAGAACTGGACCGCATCCGGGACGCAGCGGAGCGTGCGGCGCGAGCGGCTGGCGTGGAAGTCGTCGATGTGGAATGGAAGATCGGCAAGCAGCGATTTCTGCGGGTTTACATCGACAGGCCAGAGGGCGTGAGCCATCGTGATTGCCAGGCCGTAAGCGAGCAGTTAGGCGTGTTGCTGGACGTAGACGATCTTGTCCCAGGGCCGCGTTACGTTCTGGAGGTTAGTTCGCCTGGGCTCGATCGTAAGCTGACAAAACCCAGCGAATTCGATCGTTTTAGAGGTCGGCTGGCGCGAATTTCCACCATGGAACCGGTGGAGAACGCCAAATTTTTCGAGGGCCGGCTCGCAGGTTATGCGGACGGCCTTGTAAAGATTGAAGTGCAGGGCCGCTTGATTGAGCTGCCTTTTGCGGGAATTCGCAAGGCGAACTTAGTAGTGGAACTGTAGGAGCGCACGTCAATGGCGAATCTGCTGGACCAGATGATTGAGCAGATCAGCCGGGAAAAGCATATTGAACCGGGGGTCATCGTCGCGGCCATTGAGGACGCGATGGTGGTTGCCGCGCGCAAGTATTACAAGACAGACGAGGACCTGCGCGCAAAATTCAATGCGGAAACCGGTCAGGTGGATGTGTATGCGGTGCGTTCCATCGTGGGCGAGATATCGGACCCGAAAAAGGAAATGACTCTGGCGGAAGCGCGGAAGATGGATCCGCAGACGGAGATTGGCGGAGAGTTACTGATCCCCAAGCCGACGGCGGTGCTGGGACGAATCGCCGCGCAAACCGCCAAACAGGTCATCATGCAGAAGGTGCGCGAGGCCGAGCGCGACACCATATTCAACGAATATAACGGCCGTGTTGGCGAGTTGGTGAACTGTATCGTGAAGCGCTTTGAAGGCCCCGACGTGATTGTGGATCTGGGACGCACCGAAGCGCGGCTGCCCAAGCGCGAGCAGTCACGCCTGGAAACCTACAACCTGGGCGACCGGCTGCGTGTCGTCATTCGTGCGGTGGACCGGGCCGCCAAGGGGCCGCAAGTCATCGTGTCGCGAGCCGATCCTGTGTTAGTGCAGCGCTTGTTTGAGATGGAGGTGCCGGAGATCTACGATGGCACCGTGCAGATTCGCGCGGCGGCACGCGAGGCGGGCGAGCGCACCAAAATAGCAGTACAGAGCCGGGATAAAGACGTAGACCCGGTGGGCGCGTGCGTGGGCATGAAGGGTATGCGCGTGCAATCGATTATCCGCGAGCTGCGCGGCGAAAAGATCGACATCATTCCTTATTCCGAGGATACTGTTTTGTTTGCTCAGAAATCTCTCAGTCCGGCGAAAGTAACCCGCGTGCAGATCATCGACGCCGAGACGCGCCACCTTGAGATCATTGTCGAGGACACGCAGCTTTCTCTCGCCATCGGCAAGAAGGGGCAAAACGTCCGCCTGGCCAGCAAGCTGATCGGCTGGAACGTGGACATCAAGAGCGAGGAAGAGAAACGCCAGGAGATTGAGGCGCAAATGGCAGCGCTGACGGCTCCCGGCACGCCTTTGGCGGAGCTAAAGGGCGTGGGGCCGAAGACGGTCGAGAAGATTGAGACGCACGGCATTACCAGTATCGAGCGGCTCGCCGACATGACGCCCGAGGAACTCACCGCGATCCCGGGCATTGGCGAAAAAATGGTCGAAAAGATTCAACTTTCCGTGGCTGCGTACTTCCAGTCGCTCGACAACCAGCAAGCGGAAGGTGGCGAGGCGACCGAGACCGAGGCCGACCCCACGGCCGAAGCGGACATGGCCACCAATGTCGACATGGCTACGGAATCTGGCACGCTCGGTTCCGAACTGGGGCCGGAGCTTGATTCCGAACTTCTCCCCGCATCTGGCTCCGAACTTCCCGAAGGCACCGATCACGTTATTCAAGAAGTCCTCGCGGAAGCTCCGGAGGAAGCGATTGCCGGGAGCGAAGCCGGTAGCGAAGAAAGTATTGGCGCGCTTACAACCGCGACGCATGACTTCACGGGCGAAGAGGCCAACCTGGCCGCCGACACGCCAGCCAGTGACGCCGAAACGGCCGAATCGGAAGCGAGCGATCCCGAATCAAATAATCCCGAACCGAATGATGACGGAACGAATGATGTGGACACGAACGGCGCTCGGCCGGACAGCACCCACGGGAATGGCACGAAACAGTAGATAGCGAGGCAGATGACAGACGCGAATCAAATTCGAATCAATGAACTCGCACGTGACCTGGAGGTCAAGGCCAAAGCGATCATTGATTATTTGCCCGAGGCTGGCGTCACTGAAAAAAAGACGCATTCCAGCTCCATTGAATTGGCCGCTGCGGAGAAAGTTCGCAAGCATTTTCGGGGACTAGCGGAAGCGGAAGCCTCGGCGCAAGCCCAATCCGAGGCTGAGAAAACGGCGAAAGACGCCGCGGCCAAGGCAGCACGTCTTAAGCCTGTTGCCGTATCTGCGCCCCCACCTCCGGCGCCAGCAGCACCTGTGGTGCCCCCTCCCGTAGCTGTAGCTCCTCCGGCGGCAGTTGCAGCTCCGAGGCCAGCTACGGTGGCGCCTGTGGCGAAACCGCCTGCCCCGATTGCTCCAACCGCTCCGATTACCCCTGCCGCACCGGCGCCGATTACTGGCCCGCCAGCGGCCTCGGAACCAGCCGCGCCAGCCGCACCAGTCAGCGCGGTGACGTACGCGGCCTCCCCGGCGGTGCAACCGCCGCCGCCCACCAAGGCTCCAGTGCCTCCGGCGACGTCTGTGCCTGCGACGCCTGCGGCCGCAAGGCCGGTGCCGTCCGCGCCGGTTAGGCCTGCGCCTGTCGCGGCGCGCCCAAGCGGCTCACAACCCGCTCCCAGACCGCCTGCTCCGCCGGTTCAAAGACCACCGGTTCAAAGATTGGGAATGCCGAACCCGCTGCCTCCTGGCGCCGCACCGCGGCCGCCTATGCGCTCGACCAATCCGCCGCCCAGTTCGCGTCCTCCAGCGTCCGCGGGAATGCGTCCGGGCGCAAGTGGCGCGCCGGGCGCAGGCAGCGGTGCACGGCCAGGCGCTCCCGCTCCCGGCGCGCGATTTGCCGGACGTTCCACCGCTCCTGCGCGGCCGGGAAGTTACCCGCCGCGTCCGGGCGGGGCTGCGCAACGTCCGGGTCAAAGACCGATGCGCCCCGGCGGCGCAGCGATGCCGCCCCCTGTGGCTCCGCCGAAGGCCGAGCCTGGCAAGCCGATTTACGAGCGCAAACCTGCGGCCCGCGCACGGCCCACGCTTGAAAAGCGATTCGAAGAGGGAGAGCGGAAGCTGCATCCGGTTCGCGCGCGGCTTGGGGTCGGCGAGCGCCGCGCTACGCGCATCGAACCCGTAGTTGCGCCGCCGCGGCCCTCCCGCGCCATCACCATTACCGAAGGCATTACCGTCCGCGATCTTGCGGAGAAGCTCGACGTGCGCGCTAAGGACGTATTGAAGGATTTGCTCGACCGCGGCGTCTTCGCTTCCATCAACCAGGCGCTCGACGTGCCCACAGCTACAAGCCTTGCGGAGGCTTTCAGCGGAGTCGTAACCGTTGTTTCCTTTGAGGAAGAGGTCGTTCAGGACGTCGCAAAAGAGGAGAAGCAGGAAAATCTGCAGCCGCGGTCGCCCGTGGTTACCGTCATGGGTCACGTCGATCACGGTAAAACCAGCTTGCTCGATGCGATTCGCGAGACGGAAGTGGCGGCAGGCGAAGCGGGTGGTATCACCCAGCATATCGGCGCCTCGGTGGTATCGACGAACGGCCGCCGCATTGTGTTCGTCGACACGCCGGGCCACGAAGCGTTCACGCGCATGCGCGCGCGCGGCGCGAAGGTTACCGATATCGTCGTGCTGGTGGTCGCCGCCGATGACGGAGTGATGCCCCAAACGCTCGAAGCCATCGATCACGCTCGCGCGGCGAATGTGCCCTTGGTGGTCGCCATCAACAAGATCGACAAGCCGGAAGCGCAGCCCGAGCGCGTGAAGCGCCAGCTCTCCGACCGCGGCCTGATGCCTGAAGATTGGGGTGGCGACACGGTCATGGTGGAAGTGTCTGCCAAGCAGAAAAAAAATCTCGACAAGCTGCTCGAGATGATTCTGCTCGTGGCGGAGTTGCGCGAACTGCGCGCGAATCCGGCAGCGCCGGCCAGCGGTACAGTTCTCGAATCGCGGGTGGATCGCGGCCGTGGACCGGTGGCGACGGTGCTGGTCCAGAACGGCACCTTGCACACCGGCGACGTATTCATCTGCGGCGCCGTTTACGGCAAGGTTCGCGCTCTGTTCGACGATCATGGCCGCACGGTGAAAGAGGCGGGGCCGTCCACTCCCGTCGAGGTCCTGGGCCTGCAAGGTGTGCCTGAAGCCGGCGACCACTTCCAGGTGGCTGACGAGGCCAAGGCGCGGCACATCGTGGATTACCGGCAAGGCAAATTGCGCGAGGCATCTCTCGCGCGCAGCGCTGGCGCCCGCATTACGCTCGACCAGTTGCACGAACAGCTCAAGACCGGCGAAGCCAAGGAATTGCCGGTCGTCATCAAGGCCGACGTGCAGGGCTCGGTCGAAGTGCTCAGCGAACTTCTGCCCAAACTCTCGACCGACGATGTAAAGCTCAAAATTCTGCATGCCAGCGTCGGCGCGGTTACCGAGACCGACGTGCTGCTCGCTTCCGCGTCGGGTGCGATTATTTTCGCGTTCAACGTGCGGCCCGATCGCAAAGCATCGGAACTGGCCCAGCGTGAAAACGTCGAAATTCGCCCGCATACCGTGATCTACGAAGTGTCGGACGAGATCAAGCTGGCCATGGCCGGACTGCTCGATCCGGTGTTCAAGGAGACGCATCTGGGCCGCGCCGAGGTGCGCGATACTTTCCGCATCAAAGGCGTGGGCATGATTGCCGGGTGCCGCGTGGTGGACGGCGTCGTGAAACGAGATGCTGAGGTGCGCGTCGTGCGCGACGGCGCCATCGTATACACTGGACGTGTCGCTTCGCTCCGGCGCTTCAAGGACGATGCTAGTGAAGTACGGACGGGTTTTGAATGCGGAATCGGTGTGTCAGGCTTCAATGACCTGAAGGTGGGTGATGTGCTCGAGTGTTTCGCGATGCAGAAACAGGCACTCGTCCCCACTACAGACCGGGTTTCATCCGGCGACTCCGTACGCGTTGCAGCCAGAAGCAGAAGCGAAGCCTGACGAACCCGCGCTGCGTCATGCAGCGCTGCTTAAGGAGGTCCGAGAGTGCCCATCGGTCTCCTGACACTCGAAATTCACATCCCCGACGCGCGTTCGCTCAAGGACAAACGACAAGTTTTGCGCAGCCTGAAAGACCGGCTTCGGGGACGATTCAATGTGGCCATCGCCGAACTCGATCACCAGGATACCTGGCAGCGTTCGCAGGTCGGCATTGTGAGCCTGTCCAATGACGAGGCGCACCTCGAGCAATCGCTTCAGGCCGTCTTCGACGAGGCCGAACGCCTGCTCGGGCGCGATTTGATTGGACACGAGCAGGAGATCATCTGACGCCGCGAACAGACGGCACGCACACTCATGGCCCTGGAGGGACATCGGACGGGACATCGGCACGAACGCATTGCCGGAGAAATCCGGCACGAAGTCAGTGCCATGCTGGCAGGTGAGCTGAAGGATCCGCGCCTCGCCGTGCTGGCCACGGTGACAGAAGTACGCGTCACGCCCGACCTCAAGCGCGCGCGCATTTTCGTGAGCGTGCTGGGGAGTGATTCCGAGCAGGCGGCGGTGATTGCAGGCCTGACTTCCGCCTCCGGGTTCATCCGGCACGAATTGAGTGAGCGGCTGCAGATGCGACGCGCGCCGGAGGTGAGCTTCGTGCTCGATCATTCCGAAGAGTACGGCAGCCGCATTGACGAACTGTTGCGCCGCGCAAAGGATGCCGGATAGCGCCCCACAATATCGCCCCGCAATAATCGCTGATTGGCGATATCCGCGAATCCGAGCGCCGCGAGAATGCCAGGAACGTGTGGGCGTCGGCGACTGTTAATTCTGAATCGATTCTCTTTCAATCCAATCGGTTCTCTTTTCAATCGAATATGACTCGCAAACCGCGGCCTGCGCCCTTCGATGGCGCTCTGGTGCTCGACAAGCCATGTGGAAAGACCTCGCACGACGCGGTCGACGCCGTCCGCCGATTATTGGGCTTTCACCAGGTGGGCCACCTCGGCACGCTCGATCCCCTCGCGACGGGTGTGCTGGTGTTGCTTCTCGGCCGTGCCACACGGTTTGCGCAGTTTTATGCCGGCCGCCGCAAAAGGTACGATTCGACATTCCGCTTTGGCTTTGCGACCGATACGTACGACGCCGATGGCACGGCTGTTGGTCCCGACACAGCACCACAGCTTGACCGCGCCGAACTCGAGCGGCTCGCCCGGGGACTCACAGGGCGGTTCGCGCAAATGCCGCCCGCATTTTCAGCTAAAAAAATACATGGCCGTCCCGCGCACGAACTCGCGCGGAAAAACCAGCCCGTCGAGCTGAAGGCGGTGGAAATTGAAGTTTTTGAATTTCAATTGCAGGAGATAAACGATTCGCTGGCGCGCTTCACGGTCGAATGCGGCTCCGGCACTTATATCCGGTCGCTCGCGCACGAAATGGGCGCGCAGCTCGGCACCGGCGCGCACCTCGCGGCCATTGTGCGCACCGCCGTGGGTGAGTTCGCCATCGACCAAGCCATCAGCCTGGGAGATCTCGAGCAGCGCGTGCGAGCCGGCCGGGCGGCTGAATGCATCGTGCCGCTCGGGCGCTTGCTGTCCGAATTGCCGCGTGCCTCCGTGCTGCCGGCAATCGAGCGGCGCGTGCGCAATGGTTCACGTTTTCAGGTGCCGCTCGCGCAAATTCAGCCGGGCTACGCACCGATGCGGCAGGGCGCCACCACGGAACTTAACTCCGGCGAATGGAAGCCTGCCCGCCTGCGCGTTTTCAATCAGCAGGAGCAATTGATCGCGATCGCCGAAGCTGTGGTGCCGCGCACCTACCAGCCATTAGTCGTCCTGGACGCCGAACACTAAGCGCACACTGAAAGTCCACTCAGCGCGTACCAACCCACACTCAGCCGCACTCGCAAAATTGAGCGGTGAAGTAATTTATTTTTAGCCTGTGCGCTGGCCGCGACCGCAAAGGAAACGGACTGAATCCTGTTCGTTGGTGATGCATGCCTGCGGGCGGTGAAAGCTTAATCCGGCCGCCCTGGAGCTGCTGGCGCCGGCTGGTTCGCGGGTCCCGCGGGAGCCGGACCCGGCTGCGTAGGCGTCACTGGTGCGCCGGCAGGCGGCACGACAGGCGGCGCCGGCGGCTGGGCCGGTCCCGGGTTCGGGACCGCGGGATTGGGCGCGATCGGAGCTGGTGGCTGGGGCGCGCCTGGAGCGACCACGCCAGGCACGGGTGCCACCGGCACGGGACCGAAGGCCGCGGGTGCGGCAGGCGCTTCGCCCGTTCCTCGACCGGCATAAATCGTGTTGTCTGTTCTGGACGCCAGCCGCAACTGGCGCGGTGTTATGGCGATGATTAGCTCGGTTTCGGATTCCTGTTTGCCGTGCGCGCCAAACAGATAGCCGGCCGGTCCGGCTTCCGCCAGGCCTGGCAAGCCGTTGACGGTGTTCGCTTCACTTCTCTGCAGGATGCCGGATAAGACGCTGGTCTGATCGTCACGCAGCCGCACCGATTGAGCGATGGTGCGATTGGTCAGGATGGGAATACCGTTCACGTTCTGACCGGAAACAGCGCTGATGTCGAATTGCAAATCGAGTGTGATTTCTTTATTCGGGTGCAGACGCGGCTTCGCTTGCACCTTCAGTCCGATATCGACGTATTCCGAGCCGGGATATGAGGTAAGCGGCGCGTTCGGTGTAACGCTGATATTTGACGAGTTCACAATCACCGAGACGCTGTCCGAAGACTGATTTGCCACCACCAGGTCGGGCAGTGCGACGCTCGTAACCAGGTCCCCTTGCGCTAAAGCGACCGGGGCATTACCTGTGGATAGCGCCAGGGGAGTCAACAGCGTGCCATCGCCAAGTCCCAGAAAAATGGAAACGGTATTGTCGGTTTCATTCGCGACGACAAGATCGGGGTGGCCGTCCGCATTAAAGTCCGCCGTCAGCACGGCCACCGGTCCGTTGCCTGTGGTGTAGTTGACGGGAGCGGTAAACGTGCCGTCGCCATTGCCCAAAAATATTGAAACCGTGTCGTTGCTCTGGTTGGTCACGGCCAGATCGAGGCGGCCATCGCCGTTGAAATCCGCCGTCGCGATCGAAGAAGGATTTGTCCCGGCGTCGAAGTCAGTTCGCGTAGGAAACGTGCCGTCGCCCTTACCCAGCAGCACGGAAAGCGTATTCGCAGCATGATTGGTAACGGCCAAATCGATGTTTCCATCGTTATTGAAGTCACCGAACGTAATCGCCGAGGGCGTCGTACCGACGGTGTAATCCTGCTTGTCCTTGAAGGTGCCGTCGCCATTGCCCAGCAGCACCGAGACACTGTTGGCCGCCTGATTGATGACTGCGAGGTCCAGATTTCCATCTTTGTTGAAATCCGCCGTGATAATTCCCACCGGCCCCGTTCCGACCGGGATATCGGTGTGGGCGGCGAATGTTCCATCACCCTTGCCCAGCAAAATTGATACGGTATTGTCGGTCAGATTTACGACTGCTAAGTCCTGGATTCCGTCTTTGTTGAAGTCGCCGGAAACTGCCGCGACCGGTCCGACACCTGTCGCGAAATCGCTCTGCGCGCCAAAAGTCCCGTCGCCATTGCCCAGTAGTATCGAAACCGTGCTCGATCCGTGGTTCGGAACCGCCAAATCCAGATTCGCGTCGCCGTCGAAGTCGCCGACCGTCACACCACTTGGGCTGGTGCCCACCGCGTAATCGGTGCGTGGGAATGATCCCGCAGGCACTGCGTTCGTGAACTGCGTAGCCGATGCGACGAGACTTTCCGAAAGAAGCGCCAGGGTGATGGGGTAATGTTCTCCCACGAACATGGTTGCCGGCCTGCCATCCTGGACGCGCAGCAGCACGCGTTGCGCACTCCGCACGACGCTAAGCGCCTGGGACAAACTGCCGCTGATGCCCGGCAGTGTCGCGAGAAAAAGCGATTTCCCGCCGCCCACGGCAATCACCGGGGGAAGCATCGACGCCGTTCCACCCGAAGCGGCCAGCGGATTTTGCGAGCCAAAAATCGTCTGCAGAATCTGTTCGAGTGTGCCGACATTGGGCGCTTGCTCGAGCTGTTGCACTTGTGAGGCGCTGAACGTGAATGCCTCCGCCGTGGTGGGCGGCGTGATGCCCATGTTGCGGGCCAGCGTCCGATCGACTTCCAGAATGTCGATTTCCAGGAGGGCCTCGCCCAGCGGTTGCTCGACTTCCTGCACCAGGGCCTGGGCCATGGCGACATTTTGCTCGGTGTCGCGCACCGTCAAGGTGTGTGATTTGACGTCGAGATCGGAACGGCGGATACCTACGATCTCCCGCACCATCCGCGTGGTTTCCGTCATTTCGTCGTTCGTTTCCGAGGCGGGCAGCAAAATCGTTTTCTTGATCTCTGGATCGTATTGGCGCCGCTTGTCCGGTGTGTCGCCGGCCACGAAAAATGTCTGGGAATTCACCGCCAGCCAGAATGTACCCGTCTGCTCGCCCAGCACGCGCATCGCTGTTTCGAAGTCGAGGCCGGTAACACGAAATTGGATCTGCCGGTCTAAAAGATCGCTGTCAAATGCGGCGACGAGCCCAAACTGCCGCGCGATTTCCGCATACGCTCCGCGCGTGGTGCCGCGATAATCGAAATCGTGCACGCCCGCCGGCGCGTGGATCCGAGCCGCGCCCAGCAGCGTATCCGTGTCGGGAGTCTGCCCCGCGTCTTCGCGCATTGCTGGTATCGCCCCGAGCACCCCGACAATCTGCTGCAAACGCTCGCGCGCCGCGGGATAAGTGGGATCGACGCGCAGAGCGGCTTCGAGGCTGGCTCGTGCAAGATCCTCGTGCCCGCCAGCGATTTCGCGTTCCGCTGCTTCCGCGTCCTGACGCGCAACGTTCGACCGAGCCACTTCGCGGTGCAAGCGGATCGTAGTGTCCTGCGGCGATTGCTCACTCGCCTTGCTGTAGGCTTCAAATGCGCGTTGCCAATCGCGCGCCCGTTCGGCACGCAAGCCCTGCTCGTAAGCCTTGCGAGCCTGCTCCTGACTTTCTGAAGAAACAGGCCGGGCGGAACGCTCGGCGGCCGACATCGGTTTCGTTCTGGACGGCTGAACGGTCCCTTGCCGCAGGGCCTGACTGGGTGCTGGGCTGGACGCTTGGCTGGTCGCCTGTCCAGATGATTGACCGCCTGGTGCAAGATCGCCTGGCGACGATGCCGTCTGGGCGGCGGCCAGCGCGACGGCCAGCGCCACGATGGGCACAGCGGCCAAAGCGGCCAGGAGCGCCGGCTTAGCGAGCAACGTCGGTTTGGCAAGTAACGTCAGTTTGGCTAGCAACATCAGTTTGGCAAGCAACGATCGGGTGTGCGCAGAAAAGGGAAACTTCATCGGCTGCTTATTGTATCGTCGGACTTCCTAGGATGTTGAAATACCTTGACCTGCACGTGCGAAACGGACTACACTGCACTTTCAAGTTGCAACTGGTTTGCAACTGAGATTCACGGGTTGATCTCTTCCTTCCTCATTGCTCTTCGCGAAGGTCTCGAAGCCGCGCTCGTAGTCGGCATTGTCCTCGTGTATCTCAACCGCACCGGCCGCTCGCGCTTGGTCCGATTCGTCTGGACGGGTGTCGGGTTGGCTGCGGTATTAAGTCTCGCGGCGGCCATCGCGCTGGATCGCTGGAAGATCAGCGAGGACGGTTTTGAGGGCCTGATGCTGCTCCTGGCGGCGGTTTTTGTCGTCACCATGATCGTCTGGATGAACCGCGTCGCACGTCACCTGCGGAAAGAAATTGAGCGCCGCGTCGATTCGTTCGCTGGGAAATCCGACCTCGCCGCCGGCTTCGGACTGGGCACATTCGTGTTTCTAATGGTCCTGCGCGAGGGGGCGGAACTGGCTCTGATCCTGCGTGCCGTGGAATTGTCGACCGAGGGAGTGGCGGTCTGGATCGGCACCGGTGTCGGGCTCGCTGCGGCCATCGCCGTCGGCGTTTTTTTCTTCCAGGGCACGCTGAAGATTCCTCTCGGCCGCTTTTTTGCCGCGACCAGCGCCATTCTCACTGTCGTGGCCCTGCAGCTCGCGCTGACCGGCGTGCACGAACTCAGCGAAGCTATGTGGCTGCCCTCCAGCAAGCGTGAAATGGCGCTGGTGGGCCCGATCGTGCGCAATGACATTTTCTTTTTTGTGGTCATCCTGGGCGCTGCGGCCCTTCTGGTTCTGCGCGAGTGGCTGGCACTTCCGCGCGTGCCTGCCGGCGCGATGGTCGCCAATGAGGCTGAACGCCGCCGCCTTTCCTGGGAACGCCGTAAACAGAGCCGCTGGATGTTTGCCGCTGCCACTGCATTCCTGCTGGTCATCCTGACGCTGGCAGCCGATTTTGTTTACGCGCGAGTGGCTGCCGCGCCGCCGCAAGCGCAAATGCTAACTGCGCAGGGCGGCATTGTGCACATCCCGATCGCTGACGTAGCCGACGGCAGCCTGCACATTTTTCGGGTGGAGGCGAGTGGCACCACTCTTCGCTTTCTCGTGATTCGCAAACCAGATGGCAGTTGGGGTACAGCTCTCGATGCCTGCATGATTTGCGGCTGGGCGGGTTACCACCAGACCGGCGGAGATGTAACCTGTCGTAACTGCGCCTCTGCAATTTATGTTCCTACTATCGGTCAGGCCGGAGGCTGCAACCCGGTGGGTGTGCCGTCACATGTTGACGGACAAGATCTGGTGATCGATGTGGCGGCCCTGGGCGATGCCGCGCGTCATGTGCCTCAGTAAGCCTTCGAGCTAGCATGTTCCTGCGCATCGTAAAGGATTCCTTCACCCGGCAAGCGCGCCGTAAGCTGCTGACCGCAGCGGTACTCGCGCTGGGAACCGCCGTGGCGACCGCCACCCTGAGTGTGGCACTGGACGTAGGCGATCGTTTGGCGCGCGAGTTTCGCGCCCTGGGTGCCAACCTGCTCGTCACGCCGCAGGCGGATACGCTGCCTCTCGAAATCGGCGGCGTCGACTATCGCCCCGTTGCTGCCGGCGCCTACCTCGCCGACAGCAATCTCGGCAAGCTCAAAACTATTTTCTGGCGCAACAACGTTATCGGATTCTCTCCGTTCTTGGACGTGCCGGTCGCACTGCATGCCGTCGCAAACGCCAGCGCCGCTTCCAACTCCGCCGCTAACGCCGATTCCAAACAAGCTGCGTCTTTCCCCAACCCGCAAGCGCCCGCCAATGCAGCAACGCTCATCGGCACCTGGTACAGCCATGACGTGCAAATTCCCAATGACGGAGGCACCTTCCGCACCGGGGTGGCCACCACGAATCCCTGGTGGCATGTCCAGGGAAATTGGTTTCACGATGGCGCCGCTGAGTGCGTGATTGGAGCGGCGCTCGCACGTCGCCTCGGCATTGCGGTTGGTCAGATGCTTGATGTCGGTGCTGGCGAACACACTGTGCGCCTCCACGTCGTCGGAATCGTGTCGGCGGGCGGGCAGGAGGATGATGCCGTTCTCGCTCCTCTCGAAATTGCGCAGCAACTATCCGACCGGCCCGGCCAATATCGCCGTCTGCTCGTGAGTGCGCTCACCAAACCAGAGGATAGTTTTTCACAGCGCGACCCCGCGTCCATGGCGCCCGAGGAGTACGATCGTTGGTACTGCTCGCCGTACATTTCTTCGATCTCGCATCAAATTCAGGAGCAGTTGCCCGCCGTCGAGGTTCGGCCCATCCGGCAGGTTGCCGAGGGCGAAGGCCGCATCCTGGCCCGCGTAAGCGCGCTCATGTGGCTGGTCACCATGGCGGCGCTCCTGGCCGCCGCGGTCGCCGTGGCCGCCACGGCCGGAACCACAGTGCTCGAACGGCGCCAGGAAATCGGGCTGATGAAAGCACTCGGAGCATCGCGCGCGCT
>Ga0182024_10015822_pt1 | contig 14387 bp, 9 predicted proteins | sample P32metaG_FD_120480 | JGI IMG/M metagenome (GOLD analysis project Ga0182024, IMG submission 120480) | Permafrost microbial communities from Stordalen Mire, Sweden - P3-2 metaG (Illumina Assembly) | ecosystem: Environmental > Terrestrial > Soil > Wetlands > Permafrost | place: Sweden: Stordalen... | reverse complement strand
TACACGGGCGAGGGACGGCAAACGCATCGAGCGGACCCGTGTGGTGGGCTTGGTGAAAAATCACCCGACCAAGGCGCAGGCATTCGAAGAAGCCGAACGTCTGAAACTCTACGTCATCGAGCCGGGATCGAAGCTAGGCAGGTTGACCTTCAAAACTCTGGCAGACGCCTACCTGCGAGAATTGAAGGAGCAGCCGAAGTCTGCGAAGCGCAAGCCGAAAGCAGCATCCACCATCGAAGACAGGGAACGGATCATCAACAAGCGCTTGATCCCAAGGTTCGGCGAACTGGAGGCGCTGAAAATCAAGCCCAGGGAAATCAAAGATTGGCTGGAGAGCGTGCAGGACGGGGAAGACCTGGAGAACGACACTATACAGACTTTCCGGCGCACACTGAATTACGTCTACAAATTCGCCCAAGCCAACGACTTGATCCCCCGCACCGAAGAAGCGAACCCCTTGCGGCATGTCCACATTCAGACGACCAGCGGATACGAAGCGCTGCTCGTCACACCACAAGATGCGTGGGCAATCATCTGCCGCATGAAACCGTTCGAGCGACTGCTGACCTTGGTAGTCGCTATCACTGGTCTTCGGATCGGCGAAGTGTTGGCTTTACGTTGGCGCAGTGTGGATTGGGACAAGCGTCTGATTCACGTGCTGAGCAACTACGTGCGCGGAGTATTCGGGGAGCCAAAGTCTGCCGCCTCGAAGAAGCCGGTTGTGCTGCATCCTCTCGTTCTGGGCTTGCTGAAAACCTGGCGGGAGACGACGGCATATGCGGGCGAGAGCGATTTTGTTTTCGCCTCCGCACGCTCGCACGGGAAACAACCGAGAGTGCCCGGTATGCTGATTACCGATCACTTGCGTCCAGCAGCCAAGCAAGTCATCGAGCTGCCGGATGGTATGCGGTTCGGTTTCCACAACCTGAGACATGCTATCTCTTCGTTTTTGGTGGAGATCGGCACGGACTCGAAGACCATTCAGGACATGCTGCGGTGGGCAGACCCTTCAATCTTGCTCAAGGTCTATGCCCATTCACGCATGGATTCCCGGCGCTCGGCACAGGACAAAATGGTCGCGGCAATGGGCTTGACCGAGGACACACTTCACTTGGTACAGTGACCGTGGGTGACCGGGCGTGGGTGATTTTACCCAGTCGCTCCCACGGTGCTTATAGCAAGTGCTTTGGAATGTTGGTGAGCGCGGCAGGAATCGAACCTGCGACCCACGCCTTAAAAGGGCGTTGCTCTACCAACTGAGCTACGCGCCCCACCAATTTCAATCTAACATATTTGGCGCGCGTAGTTGGCCGGCGGATAGGATTGCGAGTTCTGGCAATCCGCAGGTCCAAGTCTTTGGTCTTTGGTCGTTTGCGGTTCGACTCGAGGCTGCTGGCTGGAGGAAACCACGAGTTGAATCGATCTTGTTCGCCGAAGACTAGCGACTGACGACTAGCGACTTGAGTCGTGACGCTGCCTCCACAAAAGCGATACACTCTGCATTAAATGCTGCATTCCCGTTGGCTCTCGGCAAGACTTGCGTTCTTCCCCGTTAGCATCATTCTGTCTGGGGCGATTCTGTCCCCAACGCTCAGCAACGCGGCCAAGAAAAAGCAATTACCCACCGTGCGCTGGACTGCTGGCGCCTCCGGTTGCACATTCGAACGCCGCGACGACGGTAAATACGGCTGGACGATGACTGGGCCTGATCTGACCGTCAAACTCCTCGTGGATTCTCAGGAACTGGCACAGAGCCGCCACCGCTTCTTTCAGTTGCTCGGCGCGTTCATAAGCGTGACCTACACCGGTCAGGATAAGTTTGAGTTTCCGGCGGACGTGCGCATCGACTTTGTTCGTCATCACGACGTTCAGGAGGCGTACGAAGATCCCGCGGAGCTTTCCACCAAACTGCAGAACGCCGTGGACACGAAGATCTTCGAAACCGAGCGCCAGATCAAAAAGAACCCCCAAATCTTCGAAGAAGCAACGGCTCGCTTGCGGGTGTATCAAAAAGAGGTGGCTGAGTTCATCGAGTTTCTCAGCACGCAAATCCTCGATCCCAACACGGTGACGCTGACCCCGGGCAATCCCGAGGCCCACGGCTGGGTATTGTTCGCTACTAATAACAAGTGGATCGGCCCGTGGAAGGAGCGTGAGGATTTTATTATCAGCATCTGGATGAAAGATAAAATCTGGCAATTTCCGATCTCGTTGCCGCCGACCGAAGGGGACCTGATCCTGCGCAAGCCGCCCGAGTAAGGCACTTCGTAGCGATAGCCGCCCCGGCTGTCCCGCCAACAGAAGCTCGTCAGGATCTTGGCGCGCGAGGATGAGTGAAGCCGCAAACGCTTGTTCGAATTGTGTTACAGTTTCGTGCTCATAGTTCAACGCCATGGAAATCGCTCCGAAAGCGACGCCTGACACCCAGAAAGCCGCTGTGGTGTTGTACTGTCCAATCTGCGCGGTGGAAGTCAGCGATCCGTTGACCTGCGGCGATTGCTCGGCCGTCATTTGCCGCCGCTGCGGAACTCCGCTGGAATCCCCGGATGAGCTGGGCATGGGGTAAGAGAGGGTCGCTGGTCGTTGGTCGTTGGCAAAACCGAGCAGCGCCCAATGACGCTGAGCCGAACTGTGAGCGACCAACGACTAACGACCAACGACGTGATCTGCCGATGACAATCGACACCGTTTCTACTGTCACCGGAGCCGAACCCGCCAATCAAAAACCGAGTCTCGTTCGGGGGCTTAGTTTGCTCGACTCGGTGCTGCTGCTGGTAAGCGGCATCATCGGCTCTTCTATTTTTCTGACCGCCAAAGATATTGCCGGGCCTTTACCCAATCCGACATTGTTTTTTCTGGTGTGGGTACTCGGTGGAGTGATTTCGTTGTGCGCATGCGTGGCGTTCGCCGAACTCGGCTCCATGTTTCCCGACTCCGGCGGACAATACATTTACCTGCGCGAAGCGTATGGCGATCTGGTTGCGTTTCTTTACGGCTGGATGTTGTTCGCGGTCGCGAATGGCGGCACCATTGCCGCGCTCTCCGTCGCGTCCGCAGCCTACATGGGCAACATCGTTCCCGGGATGTCGCAGCAGCACGTGATGGCAAATATCAATCTGCCATATCCGGCGCTGGTGCACGGTCACATTGCCGAGGCTATGTTCACCATCGTTTTCACGCGCGCGCATGCCGTTGGGCTGTTGCTGATCGCCGTTCTTACTTATGTCAACGTCTACGGACTACGCTGGGGCGCGCTCCTGCAGAACGTCTCCACCTGGACGAAGTTCGCTGCCATGGCGGCATTTGTTGTCCTGGGATTTGCCATTGGCAAGGGACATTGGTCGAACTTCAGCGCGCAGGCGCCGGGGGGATTAAGCCTGGGATTGAGTCCAGGACAACTGATCTCCGCTCTCGGCGTCGGTTTGATCGCCGTGTTCTGGGCTTACGACGGCTGGGTCTACATCACCTGGGTTGCCGGAGAAGTCAAAGACCCGCGACGCAATGTGCCGCTGGCCATGGTTTTAGGCGTGCTCACCGTGGGCGCGATTTATCTGGCGATGAACATGACTTATGTCTATGCGCTGCCGCTGAGTGAGATTGCAAAGCACGAAACCATAGTCCACGACGCCGCGGCTGTGCTGTTTTCCCCGGGCGCTGCAGTGTGGCTGTCGGCGATGATCGCGATTTCGTGTTTCAGCGCAGCGGCGGCGTGCACTTTGTCAGGTTCGCGCGTCTATCTCGCCATGGCGAAGGACGGTGTGTTCTTCCGCCGCATGGCCGTCATCCATCCTAAATGGCGCACGCCCGCGTTCAGCCTCATCGGCCAAGGGATCTGGGCCGCGGTGCTCACGCTGAGCGGACGCTACGACCAGCTTTACACCTACGTTATTTTCGGCATGGTGCTTTCCTACACGCTGACCGTCATCGGCCTGTTCGTGTTGCGCTGGAAGAAGCCCGATATCCCTCGCCCCTATCGCTGCACCGGATACCCGTGGCTGCCCGCAATCTACGTAATCGTCGGCGCTGCCTGGACGTTCAACACCATCATCGAGCGGCCGACCGAGGCTTTGTGGGGCGCGATCATCGTGCTCATTGGCGTTCCGGGATATCTGTATTGGAAGCGCGGGAGCCGCGACACACTCGCCGAGTGATGGCGGCTTCGGAGCGTGAGCCGGTGGGGCTGTACTGGGTGGGAAAACGTCGGCAGCCAGACTCCATAATTTTTGAGTTGACATGCGCCTGGAACCGGCACAAAATCGCAGGCGGTTTGCATCGGTCATTCCAACACTGAACTCAGCCCGGGGCAAGGGTTCTCAGCCTATGAAGAGGAAGATTCCTATGTCTATGTCAAACATTGCGAAACTCTCACTGCTGTCCGCGTTGACCACCGTTTTGCTTGGCGTGCTCTGCGGAAGTGCAGCCGCGCAGCACCACATCACCGGCACCCTATCCGACGGCGCAACCTACGTGATCGATGTCCCGGCGGTCTGGAACGGCGCACTGCTCCTCTACAGCCACGGCTATGTCGATCCCGGTGCGCCAAATCCTGCGCTGGATGTGAGCGATCCCTTTACGGGCGGATACATGTTGGCGGCGGGATTCGCGCTGGCGGGTTCATCCTACGCAAGCACCGGCTGGGCCGTGCACGAGGCGATTCCCGATCAGATCGCCACGCTCGATGTCTTTGAAAGCATGTTCGCCACTCCTCTCCAGACCATCGCTTGGGGACACTCCATGGGTGGCGAGGTCACCGCCGCATTGTTGCAACAGTATCCCGCCCGTTTCGCTGCGGCGCAGCCTATGTGCGGAGTCCTGGCCGGGAGTGTAGGCTTCTGGAACCAGCATCTGGACGCCGCATTCGCCTTCAACACGCTACTGGCGGGCGGATCTTTGCAGGTCGTCCATATTACCGACCCGACGCTGAATTTGGGCACCGCGGAAGCGATTCTCGCCGCAGCCCAGGCCACACCGCAAGGCCAGGCGCGACTGGCGTTGGTCTCAGCGCTTTTAGATCTGCCGGGCTGGTTCGATCCGACAACTCCGGAACCGGTGTCCACCGACTACGCGACCCAGGAGGCCAACCAGTTTCTGTGGTTGCAAACCGACTCCTTACCATCGGAATTTGCAGCGCGCGCGGAGCTGGAGTTTCGGGCCGGTGGGAATCCATCCTTTAACACCGGCGTGGGCTACAAATATCAACTGCAACGCTCACGCGATTATGCGGAAGTGCAAGCGCTGTATGCCGGTGCCGGACTCAGCCTGGACGATGACCTGGCCGCGTTAAAAAGTGCCCCACGAATTGCCGCCGATCCGGGCGCTCTGACTTACTTGAGCAATAACATTATTTTCAACGGCCAGCTGACCGTCCCGGTGCTGACATTGCACACCACCGGCGACGGAGTCGTTTCGGCGGAAAACGAACAGGCCTATGCGAAGGTTGTTCAGGAAGCGAATAACAGCGACCTCTTGCGGGAGAGATTCATTCACCGCGCGGGCCACTGTGAATTCAGCCCCGCGGAAATGATTACCGCGCTGCAAAAGCTCGAAATGCGCCTCGCCAAAGGGAGCTGGGACCTAACGATTTCAAACCTGAACGCCGAGGCAGCCGCATTGGGCCCAGAGTTCAATGTGATCGCCGTCGACAACGCGCCCTATCCCGCAGCGCCAGCTTTCATGGACTATCGACAGCTGCAATTTCTTAGGCTGTTCGACGCGTTTACGCAGTAGGGGCGACTAAGAAGAACTGCTCAGAGTATTTCTTGTCACTGGACATCGGTCTCGATGGTCTGTGCGGTGGTGGAAGAGGAGATCTCTTTTGCCAGTATCCAGCCCGACAAGCCAAGAGATGATGACAGTATGAATGCTTTTATTCCTTGCTCACGCATATAGTCTGGAGCTGACGCAAGATCTTTGGCCCAAGGGCCTGGCGATCCAGACATCCTTTGCAGTTCCGATAGTTCAGTTCCATACTCTTTGATGAACCATTCCTCGGGTACGCTCTCAACGCCGAAGATGACGTTTCCAAACGCGTCATTCTCGAAGTGATAGCCCTGTACTCCGCAGAAAACGACATTCGTGAACTCCGTTGGCTTATTCTCCTCGCGATATTCGGTGCGAAGAGCAATCGTCCGCTTCTCGCAGTGGACTTCGTAGGAGATGAGTAGATTGTCGTGGATCGACGACATCATTTGCTATACCGGCACTGCTGTCTTCCGCTTCGGATTAAAGAACGGCAACGGAACTACCGTCGCTGTCGTCTTCATCCGTTGCGCCTCGATCGTCAACTCCATTTGCAGTTCAGTGCCGTGCTTCGAATACTCGGTGCCCACGCTCGCCAAAGCAATCAGCTTCTTCAGCAGTGGAGAGAACGCGGTCGTGGTGGCCTTGCCCACGTGCTTGTCGCCATCATAGACGGGTACGGCGACGCGCGATGCCTGGCTGGGCGCTGCCGGAGAGAGTCCGAACTTGTCAAACTGCTCTTCCACTTCCACCCAATCCACTTCCAGCCCGACTAACTGTCGCGCTACTCCTTGCTTGTGATCTCGTGCCAGCGCGCGTTTGCCGATGAAGTTCTCTTTATCGAGATGGACCATCTTCCCGAAGCCCAACTCATACGGTGAGTACTTCTGCGACGGAATCAGCGCCTTCTTCGAACTGATATAATCGACGTCGATCAGAAGCAGTCCCGCCTCTGCGCGCGACACATCCAGCGCCAACATCCCAGCGGCATGGATATCGAACTGCTTGCCTTTGTCCATCAGCGCGTCCCAGACTTTGACCGCTTCGCGCCCATCATTCTCGTTATTCAGTGGTATCCATATTTCGTAGCCGAGGTCGCCCGTGTATCCGGTGCGCGAAATATCGACCGGCACGCCGGCAATTTTCCCGCTCGTCTTTCGGAAATACTTCAGATTAGCGATGTCGCAATCCGCGACCGTCTTCAAAAGTCTCGCCGAGGTCGGCCCCTGCAGCGCCAGAGCTGCCGTTTGCTCGGAGATATCTTCGATCTGAACGTCCATGTTGAGGCCGTTCTGCCGGAACCAGCGCAAGCTTGGATCGGCGGCCGTCCACCGGTATTTGTCTTCTTCGAGGCGCGTAATCGTGCCGTCGTCAATGACCTTGCCGTCTTCATCGCACCAGCAGGCATAAATCACCTGTCCCACCGCAACTTTGTCAACGTCACGCGTGATCACGCGGTTCACGAGTTTGGTCGCATCTTTGCCCGTGACCAGATACTTATAGAGCGGAGAAATATCAATCAGCGCACATGCATTGCGGATTGCGTTGTACTCATGCTCGTGATGCACTTCGTACACGCTGACTGTGTAATATCCCGACCACTCGCGGTAATTCAGACTCTGGCAGAGGGCGAAAGTTCTCTCGTGAAATGCAGTTCCAATGGGCAAGGCGGCCTCGCAAGACTATGCAAATCTCCGACGCCGGATTATATGCACCCTAAGTATTCCGCGGCAAGCGCCGAAATGCATTGACCATAGGTCAGCAATCGCGCGTAAGTAGAGACAAAATGATGCTTTCTCGATAGAATGTTGAGTCATTTCCTGCGAGATCTTCCGGTTATCCTGGGCCAAATCTACCAGGTCAAAATATGTCTGCTGTTTCCGGCGGTACGAAGTACGACGTAATCGTCATCGGCGGAGGCCACAACGGTCTCACCAACGCTGCCTATCTGGCGAAAGCGGGAAAGAAAGTGCTGGTGCTCGAACGCCGACACGTTCTCGGCGGCGCGGCTTGCACCGAAGAAGTTTTCCCTGGTTTCAAGTTTTCGGTTTGCTCGTACGTTGTCTCGTTGCTGCGGCCTGAGATCATTCGCGATCTCGATCTTCCCCGCCATGGACTTGAAATCCTTCCTCTCGACGGCACTTTCACTCCCATGCCGAACGGCGATCACTTGTGGCGCGTAAACGATCATGGCAAGACGCACCGTGAAATTGCCCGGCACTCCCGCGTTGACGCCGAAGCCTACGATGAATTCGGCAAAGCGATGCAGGCAATGTGCCGCTTCGTGAAGCCGATCCTCAGCATGATCCCACCCGACCCGGCGACGCTGAATCCACGCGAACTGATGAAGCTGCTCTTCATCGGCCGCCGCTTCCAGGGCATGTCGAGCGAGGACAAGTACAACCAGGTCCAGCTCATGACCATGAGCGCCATCGACTTTCTCGATCAGTGGTTTGAGACCGACGTGCTCAAGGCGACGATGTCCGCGTCCGGCATCATCGGTACTTTCCTCGGCGTGCGCTCGCCCGGCACCGCTTATGTTCTGCTACATCACTACATGGGAGAGATTGACGGCGCGTTCCGCGCCTGGGGATTCGCTCGTGGCGGCACCGGCGCTATCTCGAACGCGATTGCCGACGCCGCTCGCGAGGCCGGAGCCGAAATCCGTACTGAAGCTCCCCTCGCTCGTATTATCGTCAACAATGGCCGCGCCATCGGCGTTGTGCTCGGTAATGGCGACGAGATTTACGCCGATGTTATTTCTTCCAGCGTCGATCCGCGCCTGACGTTTACCAAGATGATCGAGCCCGGCCATCTGTCGGATGAATTCATGGACGGCGTGAAACGCTACAAGTTTCGCGGGTCATCAGGCAAGGTCAACATGGCGCTCGATGGCCTGCCGAATTTTAAGTGCATGCCCGGAGTAGGCGCGCATCTGCGCGGAGCGATGTCGATCTCGCCGAGCGTCGAGTATATGGAAAAGGCTTACGACGAAGCGAAGTATGGACATTGGTCGTCGCACCCATACATCGACATGGTGATTCCAACACTCACCGATACATCGCTCGCGCCGGCGGGCAAGCACATTCTTTCTTGCTTCGTGCAGTACGCGCCCTACAAACTGGCGGCCGGCCTTGACTGGGATACGGAAAAAGAAAAGTTCGGCGATAACGTCGTCAACACCATCGCTGAATACGCTCCGAATATAAAAGACATCATCCTGCATCGTCAGGTTGTTACTCCCCTCGACCTCGAACGCACATGGGGATTGACTGAAGGGAATATCTTCCAGGGCGAACTCTCCCTCGAACAATTGTTTTTTCTGCGCCCCGTAGCCGGATGGGCGCAATTCCGCTCGCCGATCAAGAACTTGTATATGTGCGGATCGGCGACTCATCCCGGCGGCGGCATCATGGGCGCACCCGGACGTCTGGCGGCGCTCGAAATTCTGAAAGATGGGGCGGCCTGATGTCCGCAGAAAGTCCCGCAGAGAGGCCCGCGGAGAGACCGCCGGCCGAAGCGCGCGACGTCATCATCGTCGGGGGCGGACACAACGGTCTGGTCGCAGCCTTCTATCTCGCCAAAGCCGGATTCAAACCGCTGGTGCTCGAACGCCGCGCCCAAGTGGGCGGCGCGGCCATCACCGAAGAATTCCATCCGGGCTTTCGTTGTTCCACGCTGACGCATAACACTGGACCGCTCCGTGCCGACATCGTGCGCGACATGCAACTGGAACAGCATGGCCTCAAGCTGACGATCCCAGAGGTAAACACTGTCTCGCTGCTACTCGATGGCCGGGCGCTCGTTCTCTACTCCGACGCAAGAAAGTCGGCGCAGGAGATCGCGCAGTGGTCACAGAAAGACGCTGCCTCCTATGCGGACTTCGGCACTGCGCTGGGAAAGATTGGCAAGGTCATCGGCGAAGCGCTTGCGCTGACGCCGCCGAACATTGACAATCCCAGCAACGGCGATCTCTGGGGAATGCTGAAGACGGGCCGGTCGATAAGAAATCTAGGGAAGAAAGATTTGTATCGCGTCCTGCGCTGGGGACCGATGGCGGCTGCCGATCTGGTCGCTGAATTCTTCGACACCGAACCGCTGCGCGCCACCGTCGCCGCCCGCGGTATCTTCGGAACGTTTTTGGGCCCGTGGTCGGCGGGCAGCGCCCTGGTGTTGATGTTGCGCGCCGCTGCCGACTCATCTCCCAATCCATCTCCCGCGGGAAGCGTTCAGTACGCTGCCGGTGGTGTCGGCGCCATCACTTTAGCCATGGCCGCCGCCGCGAAACAGGCAGGTGCGGAAATTCGCACCGGAGCTGACATCGCCGAAATTCGCGTGCAGGACGGGGTTGCTACCGGAGTCGCGCTCACTACTGGTGAAGAGATTTCCGCACGCGCCGTTGTCTCGAACGCCGATCCCAAACGCACGCTCATGCGCCTGGTCGATCCCTCGCACCTGTCTCCCGACTTCATACAGAAGATCAAGAACTACCGTTGCCTAGGGACGGTCGCGAAAATCAATCTCGCACTCTCCGCGCTCCCGGAGTTCACTGCTCTTAAGACCAAGGGCAACGGCCACCTGCTTACGGGCCGCATCCAGATCAGCCCTGAAATCGATTACCTGGAACGCGCATTCGATGAATCGAAATATGGAGACTTCTCGCGTCATCCCTACATTGAAATTACTTTTCCATCTCTCTCGGATCCGTCGCTCGTTCCGGTCGGCCAGCACGTGATGTCCATTTACATGCAATACGCGCCCTACAAGCTGAAAAACAGCGATTGGGAGAGCCAGCGCACCGCGCTCGGCGAATCGGTGGTGAAGACCATCGCGCAGTACGCACCCAATCTGCCACAGACCATTCTGCGCCATCAGATCATAACCCCCAAGGATCTCGAGGAAACCTACGGTCTCACGGGCGGCCACATCTTCCACGGTGAGCTTGCGCTCGATCAGTTCTTTACCATGCGCCCGCTGCTCGACTGGGCACGCTACACAACACCGATCAAACACCTGTATTTATGCGGCAGTGGAACGCATCCAGGGACAGGGCTCACCGGCGGCTCGGGCGCCAACGCGGCGCGTGAGATTACGAAGGCGCTGAAGAAGTAGCGCCGCCGTCGCGGCGGCCGGAGCCGGCGAGGACGCGGGCGCTACATTTATTTATGCACAACTCCGCCATCCTTCTTGTCTCCTACCCCGACCGCACCGCGACACCGTCGACGATCTCGTCCAGAAAGGCCGCGACCTCGAAAAAGTGGTCCTGTCGCGCGCCGTCCGCTGGCACGTGGAAAACCGCATCTGCTGTATGGGAATAAAACGGTAGTCTTTCAATAGCACGCGGCCCCGATTCTCCGGGCTGCTGGCCGATAAACAAGGCGAGCGGCTCCGGGGATTCGACAAGGCGCGGGCGACGAGGAAGACCAAGGATTAATAACAAAATGGAAAAGGGACAGGCTGTTTACCCGTCCCTTGTTCTCGAAACACAGATCCAAGTCGTTGCTAGCGCCTAGTGGATATCGAACTGCTCCTGGTGCAGAGCCGGGTCCGATTTCACAATGACGGTTTTCTTCGCGAGCTCTTCCATCTCATTCAGCAATTGCGCGTTGTTCGCCTTCAGCGCTTTCGCCACCTCTGGATTCACGCGCAACATCACGTCGCCGTGCTCGAGATGCTTCGCGATCTTCCGCATCTCCACGTAGATCTCATTGCAGATGGTGGTCACCGATTTCACGAAGCCGGTGGACTGGCAATAGGGACACGGGGTTCCAATCGTCCGTTCCAGCGACTGCTTCACCCGTTTGCGGGTGATCGCCACCAGACCGAAATCGTTGAACTGGAGCACTTTTGAGGGGGCCCGATCGAAGCGCAAAGCCTCTTCCAGCGCCTGCATCACTTTCTGCCGGTTGCGCCGCTCGTCCATGTCGATGAAGTCGATGATGATGATGCCGCCCAGATCGCGCAGCCGCACCTGGCGCACGATTTCCTTGATCGCGTCCACGTTCGTCTTCACGATCGTATCTTCCAGCCGGGCGGTCTTGCCGACGTATTTGCCGGTGTTTACGTCGATCGCGACCAGCGCCTCGGTCTGATTGATGACAATGTATCCCCCGCTCTTCAGCCAGACCTTCGACTTCAACGCCTTGTTGATTTCCTCGTTCAACCCAAACTGATCGTAGAGCGGGGTCTCCTTGGTGTAGAGCTTGACGCGCTTGACCAGAGCCGGCTGGAAGCGATTCGCAAAGCGCAGAATCCGCTCGTATTCCTGTTCCGTGTCGACCCAGATGACGGAGAAGTCCGAGCTCACCTGATCGCGCAGCACGCGCTCCACCACATTCAAATCGTGATAGATCAGTGCCGGAGACTTGCTGCTATCGGAGCGCGACTTGATCTCGTTCCAAAGGTTTTTCAGAAAGCGGATATCGGCGCGCAATTCCTCATCCGTCGCGCCCGCCGCCGCGGTGCGCACAATGAAACCGCCGCCGCCGTTTTCCCGTTCGCTCTGGATGATCCGCTTCAAACGCTGGCGCTCTTCTTCGGACGAGATCTTGCGCGACACGCCCGTGTGATTCACAGTCGGCATGAAGACCAGGAAGCGTCCCGGCAGCGCGATGTGACTGGTGATGCGCGCGCCTTTTTTGCCGATCGGCTCCTTGGCAATCTGGATGAGCACCTCCTGCCCTTCTTTGAGCAGTTCGCTGATCTGCGGCACCACCGTGTTCTCGCGGCTGCGGAAGCGGCGTCCACCGCGCCGGCCGCGCCCTCCTCGATCGAATCCGCGGTCCGATCCACGATCTGGACCGCGACGCTGCGTCCGCTGCAATGACATAGCTTCCGGCGCGGGACCGCGAACTTCCGCACTCGCGTCTACAGTACCGCCGCCAATCGCCTCGGCCTCGAGCAGCGCTTCCGCTTCGGCTTGGGCCTCTTCGAGTTCCAACTCCGCCGCTTCTCGCTCTTCAGCTTCCAGTACAGATTCTGGAACGCCTTCGCCGTTCGCCGCCGGCTCGCCGCCCAGCACGGGAGCGACATCTGTCACTCCGGATCCCGACAACTTTCCACTGGCCGACCGCGTCTCTTCTTCCAGTTCTTCTTCTTCCAAGCCCGCGTCGTCTCCGGGTTCTTCCCCGTAGGAGGTGAGTTCGGCTTCTTCTTCTTCGATCTCTTGTTCCTCGACGGCGCCGTGCGGGACCTCGTGGGGAACATCGTGCGCGACTTCGCGGCGCGTGTCCCGGTCCGCAAGCTCAGGCGAAACTTGCGGAGCGGCCACGAAGTTCGCTTCGTGCGCCGTTTCCTGCGCTGCTCTCATGGGTGCAGCATAAGCCGCCGCTCCCGCGCGCGCCTCGTTCCTCAGTCCCTCCGGCGCGGCGCTGGAAACGGACCCTTGCACCTCTTCCTCAACCTCTGCGTCCAGCAGATGCTCATGTTGTTCGTGAAGGGGCTCAGAAACCGTCGTCGCGAAAACAGGCTCATCTTCAGGAAAGCTCGCAATGATTGGGGCCGAAGCCGGCGACTGGGGTTCCTTCTGCGCTCTTTCGGCCGGGACAGGCGCGACACTCTGGCCCTGCCTCTGGTATTTCGAGATCGATTCGCCCGGAAGCATGATCGGTTGATATCCCGGGGGAGGGCCGTAATCGTAATCACCGCCGGTGCGGACGGGCGGTGCGGATCGCTGGAATCGCGAGTCCGACCCCGTGCGTCCGCGACCAAAACGGTCGTTCCTTACTTCACCGCGCGGTTCACTGCCGGTCTCACTGCGGGCCTCGTTCGGTGTTTCGGGACGCATCTCGCTACGTATCTCAGTGCGAGGTTCGCTTCGAATTTCACCGCGCTCCGGACGCTCGCCGCGTCCGCCCCGGTCTCCGGTTTCTCCCCGGCGTCCGCGACGGCGCCGTCGTCCCCGAAAGTCGCGCGAACCGCTGGTGGCGTTGCCCGGCGCTTCCGAAGAAACTGCTTCCGGCTCTGTTCCTTGGCCCGCTACACTTCCGGCCCCGGCAACTTCGCCATTCGTCGCTGAACCACCGGCTTCCAAACCGCTAAGCGGACGCGCCTCCGTCATTGGACGGTTTGCCGGGATCGCTTCGTCCAGGTCCTCGTCCGTCTGTTCCAGATCCATGAAATCGGAGACATACAGAAACGCGTCGCGTTCCAAACCAATATCGACAAAGGCCGACTGCATGCCTGGCAGCACGCGCGTCACTCGGCCCTTATAAATCGAGCCCGCTAAGGTGTATTCGTTTTCCCGTTCGAGGTAAATTTCCGCTAGTTGATCGTCTTCCGTGATCCCCACTTTGGTTTCATGGGGGGTGGTCGATACAAACAATTCCTTGTTCATTTCTACTCCGGTTTTTCTTTACCGGACCAGAAGCGCAAGGCGGACCAGGGGATCGATAGCGTTCAGCGCCGCTCCGGGTAGGAGCGGGCGCGGTCCCGGAATTCTTCCCGGGCCCTACACTGCAGTGAATTGTTCTTCCTCGTCTGCACTGATCGCGTTAAGCCTTCGGTCAGGTCTGTGGCCACTCTCTCCGGTTCCGCTGAGGGGGCCGTTCCCCGCCTGACTGGCTTCAATCCTGTCCGGCTTCGACTTCTGCCGGCATTCTGCCCTCCTTTTTCGCGAGGGCCTTCGTAATCTTGTTTCTTACCGAATC
>Ga0182024_10015821_pt1 | contig 14388 bp, 14 predicted proteins | sample P32metaG_FD_120480 | JGI IMG/M metagenome (GOLD analysis project Ga0182024, IMG submission 120480) | Permafrost microbial communities from Stordalen Mire, Sweden - P3-2 metaG (Illumina Assembly) | ecosystem: Environmental > Terrestrial > Soil > Wetlands > Permafrost | place: Sweden: Stordalen... | reverse complement strand
GCCGCCAAGACCCTTGAAGACCTGCAGGCCAAGATTCAGGCGGCGCAAAAGGCGTTGGACGCATCGAAGTCGCAATGACCTGGGACTTGACTGATATTCGACGGATGACGGCCGCGTTGCGACCGAGGCTGTTGCTTGCGAAGGATTTTGGCAATGCCAAGCCCGCAACATGCAGGAGGGCTCGCGCGCACCCAAGCTGAGAGGCCCAAGGCTGCTGATCGCCGGCGTCGTCGTTCTCGTGATTCTTGGCGCGAGCGACTCATGCTGACCCGACGATGCGGCGGGCGCGCTCGCCTCGCTTCCGGAGGTCGGGTTTGCGCCGGCGGGCGCAGCGGCGTCGCCTGGTGAATCGGTGGCTCGGGTATACGCGAGATCGCGGCTGCTCTTGCGGTTGGAATCCTGCTTGGCAATGCCGATATCGAGGCGCATGGCCAATCCCGAAACCGGCGCGCCGACGAGCATTGAAACGATCCGTAGCGATTTCGCGTATCTCGACGATTGGGAGGATCGCTATCGCTATGTCCTCGACCTTGGCCGCAGTCTTGAGCCCCTGACCGAAGCCGAGCACAACGAAGGCAACAAGGTGCGCGGCTGCGTCAGCCAGGTCTGGCTGGTGCTTGCCGTCGCCCGCGGTCCGGACGGCGAGCTGCGGCTGCGCTATCGCGGCGATAGCGACTCTCATCTCGTACGCGGGCTTGTCGCGATCACGATAGCGCTCTACTCCGGGCGCACCCCGCGCGAAATCATCTCCGTCGATGCGCCCGCGATATTTCGCGAACTGGGTCTGGAGCAGCATTTGACGCCACAACGCTCAAACGGCGTTAAGTCCATGATCGCGCGAATTCGCGCCGACGCCGTCAGCGCGCTGTGATCCTCATTAAGGCTTGGCCGCCGGCGCGCCGAGCGACTGCAGGCTCTTGAGATAGACGGCGATCGCCTCGCGGTCAGATTGAAGCAATTGCGCCATGTTGCGCACTACGCCCGTCATGCTCCCGCCAAGGACATCGCCTGACGGCGTGAAACCGCTGGAAAGCGCCTCAACGATGTCGGCTTTCGTCCAATCGGCAAGTTCGGCCCCGACAAGATTGGGCGCCTTGCCCTTGCCGTCCGGCGCGGGCGCGCCAGCCAGATGCTGGCTCGGCTCCATCTGGCCAAGCAAGCCGCGCGGCGTGTGGCATTCCCCGCAATGGCCGGGGCCTTCGACGAGATAGCGGCCAAGGTTCCGCTGTGCGCTTTGGTTCGCCTCGGGCTGAAGGCTGGAATTGTCGAAATACAACAGCTTCCATAAGCCAAGGGGAGCGGCGAATCGAAAAAGGAAACGCCAGCCGGTGCGCCGGCGCGCGGCCCTGAACCGCCGGCAGCGTGCGCAGGAACGCCATGAGATCGGCGACATCGCCGGCGTGCATGCGCTGATAGGACGTGTAGGGAAACGCAGGGTAATAATGCTGGCCTTGTGGCGATACGCCGGACAGCAGCGCGTTGGCGAGATCGACGGGGCGCCAGGCGCCGATGCCGTCGACCGGATCGCTTGATATATTGGGCGGATAGAACGAGCCGAACGGCGTTTTTAGCTCAAGCCCGCCGCCCAGCCGCAGCGGATCCGGCTGGCCCGGCGTCGCATGGCAGGAGTCGCAGCCGCCGGCAAAAAATATGCGCCGCCCCGCGCTCGCATCGCCGATTTTCTCCACTTTGCGCCAGTCGGCCTCGCCAAAGCGCGGATGCGGCCCGGAAGCCATCCATCCCGACGCGACGGCCAATTACGGCGCAGGCGGCCAGGAAGAAAGCGACCCGCTTCCGTCTCGGAGCCGCTCCAGCGTGTGGCCCTGCTTCCTGCCGCCACGGTGGCGAAGCCGGACAGCGGACCGCTGGATGCTTCCCTTGGCAAACAGGATGCAAGCGGCGAGGCTCCGGCAGCAACGCCAGCGACCGGCATGCCGCGAGATGGCAGCAAACTGGCCAACGTCATCGGCTTGCTGGATCGCCCCGATGGGGCGAGCTTGGACGACCTCATCCAAATCACCAACTGGCTCCCGCACACCCTCCGAGCGGCTATGACGGGCTTGCGCAGGCGCGGGCTCGATATCGAACGACGGCGTGAAGATGGCGCGACGCGCTATCGCATTATTGATGGCAAGTCCCTCGGGTCGGCTGCCCGCTCGACGATACGAGGAATTAAGGCATCGGCGTCGGGTCCCTGACGTGCCGTCGCCGCCTGCTCGTCGGCCGGCGTCTCGTCGAGCGCGGCGTCGCCATCGCCCACATAGTCCGCGACGGGACGGGCCGAGCAACGCCATGGAGGACCGCCTGCTCGCCCTCCCACGCCAGACTGAGCGCGACCTGCTCGCCTCTCGCGAGGACCGTCTGGCGGCAGCTTGCCGCGCCCAGCGGCTCAGGGCCGCGAGGGCGAGACGATGATCCTCGACGCCCTTACCTCCGATAACCCTCGCTTATCGGAGCCATCAAAACCAGAATTGGGCGTGTCATACTTCCGTGCAAGTCCCGATTTTTCGATCCCCGAAGTGGTCGAAGGATACATCCGCGACAGCATGGCCGACGCCACACGCCGCGCCTATCTGAACGACCTCGCGCATTTCGAACAATGGGGCGGGCGCATTCCTTGCGATCCGGGCGTCGTCGCCGCTTACCTCGCCGAACACGCGGGCGCGCTTGCTGTCGCCACATTGGTCCGCCGTCTGGCAGCCATCGCACGCGGGCACCAGGCGCGAGGCATCGCATCGCCAACACAGGCTGAAATCGTTCGCGCCACCCTGCGCGGGATTAGACGACGCTGCGGCACCGCGCAGCGCGAGGCGCGTCCCCTCCTCCGCGATGAGCTGTTTCGAACGCTCGACGCCATTGGCGACAGCGCCAAGGACGCCCGCGACCGGGCGCTTCTTCTGATCGGCTTCGCCGCCGGACTGCGCCGATCCGAACTTGTTGGCCTTGACGTGTCAGACATCGAGATCGTTCCCCAGGGACTCGTCATTCACCTGCGGCGATCGAAGACGGATCAGGAAGGGGCGGGCCGCAAGATCGGTGTCCCTTTCGGGCGCACGCGCTTCTGCCCCGTGACGGCGCTTGGTCACTGGCGCGAGCGATCAGGCATCGCGGAAGGGCCACTATTTCGGCCTGTTGATAGGAACGGACGGATCGCACCCGCGAGGCTGTCAGGCGAGGCTGTTTCGGTCATCGTCAAGGCGCGGGTTGAGGCGGCGGGATATGATCCTGCGCGATATTCCGGCCACAGTCTTCGCGCTGGGCTGGCGACCAGCGCCGCGCAGGCTGGTGTTCCGGCGTGGAGGATCAGACAGACCACCGGCCACGCGAGCGATGCGATGCTCGCCCGCTACATCCGCGACGGCGAATTGTTCGTCGGCAATGCGGCAGGGGCGCTGCTCTGAGGGCCGCCGGCAAGGCGGCAAGTGTCCGGTGGCCGTCTTGGCAAATGGGAGGCGCAGACGGTTGCGAACGTGCTTCGTCGCGTTGGTTGACGGAATTTTAGGGCGGCGGGGGTCTATTGGTGCTGCGTTTGTTGTCGAGGCGCGCGAACCATGAAACAGCGGATCACAACTTTTTTTGCCGGCGGCCTTCTCACGCTCGCCCTATTCGGCATTGCGACGGCAGGACCGATTGAGGACGGCTATGCGGCGTATCAGCGCGGCGACTACGCGACGGCGATGCGGCTTTGGCGTCCGCTGGCTGACCAGGGAAACGTCTTCGCGCAGGATTTCCTCGGCGCGATGTTCAGCGACGGCCACGGCGTGGCGCAGGACTATGTGCAGGCCGCCATGTGGTACCGCAAGGCCGCCGAGGAGGGGAACGCCAAGGCGCAGACCACCCTCGGCCTCATGTACGCCAATCCCTCGCTGATTCTGGAGCGAAGAGCCCTAGAAACACAAAACCCGCCACGAAGGGCGGGTCGAGGTCCCGGCAAACCGGGGAATATCTGGGTCTTGGCAGTCCCGATATTCTCCGAAATTTCAGCCGAACGCAAGCACCCTGGCATCCCGCCGCCTTCATCGCCATGCTCGGCGGTTGCGTGATTGCGGCATAAGTGAGGACGCAGCCCGCCGCATTGAACGGGCGCGGCATTGCCACGGCTCGCGGCGGCAAATAGGAGGCGCAGACGATTGCGAACGTGCTTGGATCACTTGAGGACGGCAAGGTTGCGTTTCAGCGCGGCGATTATGCGGCGGCGATACGGCACTGGCGTCCCTTGGCCGAACAGGGGGAATACCCCGCGCAATCCGATCTCGGCTACATGTACGAAAAAGGCTATGGTGTGCCGAAGGACGATGCCTTGATCGACTCCGGAAGCGGGGGTGACGTGAGGAGGTTATGCGACATTGAGCGAGCTTCCGCCTGAGCTTCCTGCCTCACCTGAACCACTGCCATTTGGCGACAAGAACGCGGGCATTCTTTTGGGCAGCCGCGTCGTCACGAAATGCCGTATCACCTCTTGGAACTTTCGTCGGATCGGGGGCGTTTGCCATGGGTCAGAACACGCTCAGACAGCTGGAGATGCGTTGGCCAAGGAATTAGCCGAAAATTACGTGCTTCAGCACGATATGCACACGAGCCTGGCGACCATCAAGTTATGGTTCGAAAAATACGCAGAAAAAAGTCGGCAAACTGAAGAGGGAATAATCGGTCAAAGCCTTTTTCGCGACGCCATAATTCAGTTTGTTGGTTGCTTCGATAAGACCGCGCCATTCCCATTATCTCCAGACAAAATTTATGGACACGATCCAAGCGGCATCAAATCATTTGAATGGTTCAAGGATACGCGAGATGCGTATGCAGCGCACAAATTTGGAGCCCAACGGCAATGCGTGGTCGGCGTTGTCCTGACCCCGCAGGGCGAGATCGGGATTGGACATTTGCAGGTGGCTTACAAAGGCCAGAACAAGAGTGACGGTCCACAGCTATTAGGCTTCATGCAAACGGCCGCAAAGTTCCTTGATCAGAAGATCGCAAGCCTCGAAAAAACGCTACTGGAAAGCGTTCGAGTTATGACGAAAGAGCAAATAAGCTCGCTTAGAGTCGCGACGGTGCGCACCCTAGAACAGTCCGAGTCTCGGATTAGCCGTCCCGCACTTCAAAAGGCCCTGAGCGCGGTGCCTCCTCCAATCATTCTTGATGAATAATGGTTTTTCCCTGTGCGTAGCCCTCCCTATCGCATTCGGTCCCGAGCATGAGTCGCGTCCTTCACCATAGGGAGGTCTCGTTACGGTTGCGGCCTGTCGTTTTCTGCTTGTTTACAGCCCCGCATTTTGAAGGGGCTGCCACCATGACAAAGCCGCTGGTTAGCTATCTTCGCGTCAACCCCCGCGAGCTGGGCCGGTCTGGACTCGAAGCCCAGCGCGAAGCCATCGCCGGGTTCGTTCAGACCGAAGGCTTCGAGGTGGTCGCCGAGTTCGTTGAAACAGAAAGCGGCAAGGGTTCCGACGCCCTTGATCGCCGCCCGCAACTTGCCGCCGCGCTGGCTGAAGCGCGCCGCCACGAGTCACGGGCCGGCAGGGGCTCGCCGAAGTCGTAGTGCCGACTACTCGCGAGGCTCAGGCCGCCGGCGCTCGATCGCTCCGGCAAATCGCCGCCGCCTTGAACGGGCGCGGCATTGCAACGGCGCGCGGGGGCAAATAGGAGGCGCAGACGGTTGCGAACGTGCTTCGTCGCGTTGGTTGACGGAATTTTAGGGCGGCGGGCGTCTATTGGCGCTGCGTTTGTTGTCCCCGAGGCGCGCGCGCCATGAAACAGCGGTTTAAAACTCTCTTTGCAGGCGGCCTTCTCACGCTCACCCTTTTTGGCGTTGCGGCGGCAGGACCACTTGAGGACGCCCAGGCTGCGTATCTGCGCGGCGACTACGCTTCCGCGATGCGTCTCTGGCGTCCGTTGGCCGACCAGAGGAACGCCGGTGCTCAGAACAATCTCGGGACTGTGTACGGGCACGGCCAAGGCGTGGCGCGGGACTATGCCGAGGCGGTGAAGTGGTACCGCAAGGCCGCCGACCAGGGGCTCGCCCTCGCGCAGAGCAACCTCGGCGAGATGTACGCCAAAGGTAAAGGCGTACCGCAAGACTACACGCAGGCCGTCATGTGGTTCCGCAAGGCCGTCGAACAGGGGAACGCCGAGGCGCAGTACAATCTCGGCTTGATGTACGCCGACGGCCAGGGCGTGCCGCAGGACTACGCGCAGGCGCTCATGTGGTACCGCAAGGCCGCCGACCAGGGGCTCGCCATCGCGCAGAGCAACCTCGGCATGTTGTACGTCAACGGCCAGGGCGTGGCGCAGGACTACACGCAGGCCGTCATGTGGTTGCGCAGGGGTGCCGACCAGGGGCTCGCCATCGCGCAGAGCAACCTCGGCTTGATGTACGTCAACGGCCAGGGCGTGGCGGAGGACTACACGCAGGCCGTCATGTGGTTGCGCAGGGGTGCCGACCAGGGGCTCGCCATCGCGCAGAGCAACCTCGGCTTGATGTATGAATACGGTAAGGGCGTGCCGCAAGAGTACACGCAGGCCGTCATGTGGTACCGCAAGGCCGCCGACCAGGGGGCCGCCCCCGCGCAGTCCAACCTTGGCGAGATGTACAAAAACGGGCAGGGCGTGCAGCAGGACTACACCCAGGCTGTCATGTGGTTCCGCAAGGCCGCCGACCAGGGGCTCGCCCTTGCGCAATACAACCTCGGCGTGACGTACGGAAACGGTCAGGGTGTGCCGCAGGACTACACGCAGGCCGTCATGTGGTTGCGCAGGGCCGCCGATCAGGGGTTCGCCCTCGCGCAATACAACCTCGGCATGTTGTACGGAAACGGTCAGGGCGTACCACAGGACTACACCCAGGCCGTCGTGTGGTATCTCAGGGCCGCCGACCGGGGCAACGCCCTCGCGCAGACCAGCCTCGGCTGGATGTACTACAACGGCCAGGGCGTGCCGCAGGACTACGCGCAGGGTGTCATGTGGTTCCGTAAGGCCGCCGACCAGGGGGCCGCCCCCGCGCAGAACAATCTCGGGGCCATGTACGAGCACGGCCAAGGTGTCGCGCGGGACTATGCTTCGGCCGTCCTGTGGTACCGCAAGGCCGCCGACCAGGGGTTCGCAATCGCGCAGTACGACCTCGGTTGGATGTACGGAAACGGCTGGGGCGTGCCGCAGGACTACGCACAGGGTGTCATGTGGTTCCGCAAGGCCGCCGATCAGGGGCTCGTCGAGGCGCAGTCCGAACTCGGTGTGATGTACTCAAATAGTCAGGGCGTGCCGCAGGACTACGCGCAGGGTGTCATGTGGTTCCGCAAGGCCGCCGACCAAGGGTACGCTCAGGCGCAGCACAACCTCGGCCGTATGTACGACAACGGCTGGGGCGTGCCGCAGGACTACACGCAGGCCGCCATGTGGTACCGCAAGGCCGCCGATCAAGGGAACGCCCTCGCGCAGTCCAACCTCGGTTTGTTGTACGCAAGCGGCCATGGCGCGCCTCAAGACTACACGCAGGCCGCCATGTGGTACCGCAAGGCCGCCGACCAGGGGCTTGTCGAGGCGCAATACAACCTCGGCATGATGTACTACAACGGCCGGAGCGTGCCGGAAGACTACGCGCTGGCCTACATGTGGCTCAACTTGGCGGCCTCCCGCGCGGTCGATACTGAAATCCGAGACGGGGCTATCAAGGCCCGCGATTTAGTCGCCGCCAAGATGACCCCGGATCAGATCGCCGAGGCGCAGCGGATGGCGCGCGAATGGGTGCCGAAGCCGGCCTCGCCTTAAAGAACTCGAACTGCGCCGGTGACAGCGGACGGCCAAGCGCGTCCTTCAAATCGGGTCAGAACGACGGTTCAGAGGAAACGGAGGTCCATCCCCATCTCCCTCCGGGACAAAGGGAGGCTCGGGGAGCCAAACCATCAGGAACTCCTGCCACCAGAACGTCGCCTGGCACAGCACCTCGCCGACCAACACCTCCTTGCCGTCATCATTCACGACGGGATTGCCGTAATCTGTGCCATCGCCGTCCGTCATTGTCGTGCGGACGCGTGGGTCGGGGTCACGCAAGACACAGTGCTTCGAGCCATTGGCGATGAGTTCGCACAGCTTGAGCGCATGGGAGGAGCAGCGCACGTATTTTTGAAGTGGTTTGGGGTTCGTCGGCACGAGATCGAAGCTCGTTTTCGCAAGCTTTTGAACCTCCTCCCGCTGTTTCTGGTTGAGTTCGGCCCACGCCCAATCCGTCATGTGCCACGCGGTCACGGCGCAGTTGAACGCGATATAGGCGCGCCCCATCACGTCGTGGCGCTCGATCGTGTTGAGGCTGCCAGTTTCGCAACGCAGCTTTTCGAGAAGGTCTCGACAACCGCGCAACGCGAATGCCAGTCGCCCGGGGTCTTTGGAGTCGTGATCGTACATCGTAATCCATTTCGCTGCGGATGGGTCACCCTATCCCGCGAACGTGTTGCACGAATCCACCTGCCCGCTCTTCAGTCCCGTCGTCAGCCATTGCTGGCGCAGGGCCGAGGTGCCGTGGGTGAGACTGTCGGGCACGGCGAAGCCGCGCGCCGCGCTCTGCAAACGGTCGTCGCCGAGCGCCTGGGCGGTCGCCAGCGCTTTCTCGACGTCGCCGGGGTCGAGAATATGCCACTTCTGATCGGCGTTGGCCGCCCAGACGCCGGCCAGGCAATCGGCCATCAGTTCGATGCGCACGGATATCTCGCCTGGCTGAAGCCCGCGCATCGCCAAAGCCGCCACAAGTCCGGCGCTGACAGGTTCGCCGATACCGCCGCGCCCGCTATTCGCGAGGCTCAGGCCGCCGGCGCTCGATCGCTCCGGCAAATCGCCGCCGCCTTGAACGGGCTCGGCGCTGCCACGGCTCGCAGTGGCAGGAAGCTCGGACGATGGCGAACGTGCTTCGTCGCGTTGGTTGGCCACAGCAAGCGCAACAGAAATGAACTTTTTAGACTTGCAGACATAGCGACAAGCGGTCGTGCTGTCCGATATACGAGCTAATCGCGGAAGGTGTGTCTTCATGATTGACAAACCACTTAAGGAGATGAGCACCCGGGAACTCATTGAGGAGGTAAGAGGCCGCACAGTTGGCGATTTTCGACGCATTGAATCACAAGCCGAACTAGACCTACGTAATGCCCAATCGAACGGTCGTTTTTTATTTTGGTCTACTATAGCGGCTGCCTTTTCTGCCGTGGCATCCATGGTCGCGGCGTTCGCCAGTTTGTGGGCGATTCATTCGAAATGACAAATCCGCCAACCCTCGGCGCTACCTCACGCAGGCGCGTCCGTTCTCGCCGGTCCGGGCGATGCAAATGAAGCCTCGCGGCCTGCAAGCTTGCCTCTTTCAAATACGGCGCATGCGTCGCTTTTGCCGCGATATGACCGCCCGCAAGCCATGGCGCTGGCGATGATCTATCCGACGCCCGACAAGCGAGGGCGAGGCAACAAGTCAAAAGCAATGCCGGATGAGTTGAGGAAACTAGCGACAAAAACGGGCTACCCGTTGGACGCCGTGGCAATGGAACGTGGAATTCAGCTGTGACCACCCCCGCCGGAGAGGTTCCGGAAGTGAACCTTCAATTTGCTTGCCTTTCGGTTCGCGGCCAAGCCATCGCGCCGGCGCTACAGCCATCATTGCTGGGGCTGGAGCCATTCCCGCAGTCGCCACGGTTTTTGTGCGAATAGGCATCGTCATAATCATCCAGCCATGCCTGAGCGCTATCTGTCTTCGCTAATTCAGTCTCAGTCGGAAAAGGCCCTGTCCATTTGCGACGGAGCTCCCTACCCGCGGAGTATCCACGACACCAGTCAGTGGCGCTCTGACACTTGCTAACTGTATCGGTCAGAAATCCGCTCTTGTAGCCATTTGCAAATTGGGTGGCTCGATTGACGAGCTGGGCGGAGTGCGGTGGCGCTGGATTGAATGTTGCCTTTGGGACGGTGGGGGCGACGACGATCGGCCCGACTCGGTTGTCTCTCCGGGCCGCTTCCACCCCAGCTGCACAACCGACTGGTGCGTCGAACAAGTCGTGCAGACGTAGCTCTATGTCACGGCAGTCGTCCGGGTGATTATATCCATATTGATATCCATCCCTATAAGCTTGAGTGTGGCGAGGTAAAGGTTCTTCATACGGGCCTTGCAAAGGTTCTTCACCACGATCGCCAACTCTTGGAAAATCCTCTAACGCAAATTGGATAATTTCTGCCCGAGGAAATAGCGCTATATCTGTTGAAGTCAGCCAGGTGATCTTCTCTGGGGGCGTTACAACCATCCGGCCGATCACGGAAGCTGGCACGCCAAGGTCCGCATACAGTTTCGCAAGATTGGTGGTCGCTGCGAGCGCGGTGCTGTCCTGCTGCCCCTCGCCGTTCGAAATACCATGCACACCTAGACGGCCCGCAGTTGAGACAACCTGATCGGACCCGGCGGCAAACATCAAAACGCATGCTGAAACGCAGGACGCCTTATCGGGAACCATGACGGCAAGGCCCCTTTTGTGGATCAGATTTGCCATCTTGATGGCTTCGTCTACAAGGCCTCCTGGTGAATCAAGTGCAATTGCGCGCATTCTATGGTCAGGGTATTGCGCTATCGCAATATCGAGGGCCTTTTCAAGCCGGTCGGCGTCACCTTGAACAATCTCACCACGCAACAATAATCCCATTTCTGCGCCACTGTATTTAGATAATACAGTTTCGAATGTCGCAGAATAGGCATTAATACATAATAAAAAATGGCATGATACAAATGTTATTAGGAAGAGCAATCTCGTTATCATGTGTGGTTTCTGGGCTCTGAAGGGAAGTAACGCATCCTCGCCCATACCATAGGCAATAGCGATTGGTCGTTCAAGACCACCCAAAAGTCGCATGTTATATTGTGGTCTTCACCGTCCGATCGAGGATGCGCTTCACCGTCTTGGGATCGCGGATTCCGACTGCGGAGCCAATCGCGCGATACGAGCGAACCATGAAACAGCGGGTCAAAACTCTCTTTGCCGGCGGCCTTCTCGGCCGCCTATGACGCCATGCCCAACGCGCCGGACGTTCCGGCCGTCATGGCGACCTATGCCTGCCCAGCCTGCCGAGTGGGCAATTTGAACTTGCAAGCTCGCCGACCGCGTCGCCGCCCTCGTCGAGAACAGCATTTCCGACAGGGATGAACCGGATAGGGGTATGCCACATGATAGCCTCACAGCGTCATCGCGAGACGCATCCTCAGAAAGAAATCGAACGTCAGCACCTTCAGAGCTTTCGATACCTGTGCAGCGACTTTCCGGTGGGCGAGTTGAGAGAGGGCGAAACGCCGGACTTTCTTGTCGTAACCCCGATGGGGCGAAAAATCGGGATCGAAATTACGCAGGTTTTCAAGAAAGACGGAACGGACGAAACGGCTGAGCAGGCGGACGAGGCGACAAAAGAGTTCATCACGGCTGCCGCGAGAATGCACGCAGAATGCTTGAGTTTGCCACCGGCTCATGTCGCATTGTATTTCGTTCCGCAATATCTGAGGCGCACCAAGAAATCCAAGACGAACACGACTAAGCCTGAGCGACGGTTTCTCACCAAGAGCGAGAAACAAAATATTGCACGGAGCATCGCGCAATTCGTTGGCGAAAACATGCCACCGCAGGGATGTTTGATTGAGCTTGAGCCGAGACCCCATTCCGGGCAACCCAGAGAGGTAGACCTCATTCAGATTAACCGGGTTCACCCCGTCGATCGCCACCGTTGGTCTTGGCCGGAAATGCGGGCAATTCAGCATGACGCGATCGAGCGACTGCAAAGCGCAATCTTCAAGAAAAGCAAGACGCACGATGCTTGTCGCCGCAAATGCGATGAGTGCTGGCTTCTCGTTGTCGCCCCTTCATTCGAGTCGTCGGGAACGATTCATCCTGACGAGAAAAGCCTATCGCATATATACACTTCACCGTTTAGCCGCATGTACTTTTTGGATTTTGGTCTGGGCTGCGTGCATCGCCTGAATATGAGCATGTCCCGCGCGCGTGCTGACTGAAACTAGATGTGCCGTCTCTGCATTGTGCCGATGCCATCGCCGGGGGAGCACCGTTTATAGGTCCGGGACGGGCGATGAACGTCGTTGCCGTATCGGTTCCGGGCGGTGATGGACATGACTATGACGGCAGGTTCGATAAAAAGCTGGAGGCGTGCGAACAGCGGGGGTTCTTGAACCTGGCCTTGCATGTGTCGTGAAACCCGCCCGCCCGCCGCTTCGGGCAATCGGCCGTGACCTGGGCGAGGAAGTAGGTCAGCTTCAGATCGCCGCGCTGCAGCCGCTTCACCGAATAGCGCCCCGATCGGCCGCACGCGGCGCACCGCACGGCCAGCCCATCATCCTTCAAGTCGCTCAGAACGATCGCGCCGTCGCGGGGCATGGCTTTGGCCTCGGGCTGCCGCTGGGCGACAAGCGCGTTGCCAGGCTCGGCCAAATAAAGCCGACCTCGTCAATGGCGCAAAACAGCTTGCTGGTTGGTACACAAGCATGGTACACATGACTGCACCGAAGGCTGTCTAACGCATTGATAAATAAGGATCGCTGAGCGAATGCGCCACATTCCCCTCAGCTCCACCACCCGCTCCCGCCCAACTCGCGTTTTTGCGCCCTTGCGCAAAGGACGCGAGATATCCGCGACTTAGCCCTCCACGATTCCGACTTCGACGGGCTTCCGGTCTCCGAATGGAGACATTGGCGCTGAAACCGCCGCCAGTCTCCGCCGTCAAGATTCCTTTTCCACGGGCGGATGCATTGATTCTGATGGAGACTGGTTCGCAGTTCATCGGAGACCGGTTCGCAGAGCCGAGTGGCCCAGACGTTCCGCCGCGCCCGGTGCTTGGGTCCAAGTGAGTCCACATCGGTAGGGCGAACGACGAGCAATCGGACTGCTGTAGAAAGCAAAAGTGGCGGGTTGAGCCTGGTGGAGATTGTATCGGGCGCCGCTGCCGTGGCGGAAACTAGGTCGCGTTCACGTTCAGGATGGCATCGTTAGTCCAAGCGCGCGGCGCTGCTCTGCCCAGTCGGCAGGCAGGTCCGTCAGCCTGGAAACGCCAAACCCTCTCGGCAACGATGCAGTCGAAGCGGCTTTGACGATGTCGGGCGCGAGGAAGGCCAGCGACAACATCATGCGCATCGATCGTTCGCTCAGTCCTTCCCGGCCCGCGATCGCCTCGATGTCGATGGCTTCGCCGGACACGAGTTGTTCGAGCCAACGCTTAGCCATCGCGATGGAGGCGAGAAGCTTAGTTCTCGCTTTCGCCCGAATCGGCCTAGCATCGCCGGCAGCACCGGTCGGTTGGATCACCTCGCGCTTGCGAACAAAGCTGGCAGGCGACCAGGGGATAGTGAGTACGTTGGTCCCGCCGGCGATATCGACGCCGTCGAGCAACCGTATCTCGATCGATTGGCCGCCGAGGATGATGCGATCCACAAATCGCTCTACGCGAGCCCTATCGGAGTCTATCGCGGGGTGAGGCGGCTCTTCGATTGCAGTCTGCGAACGCTGAGAGGGCAGCAAGGGCGCCAAGGCATCAAGCACGATACTCTCGATCGCATCAGATCCGATGCGCGAGACTGTGCCAGCCTCTTCCTTGCGACCCTGCGCCAGAACGCTGGAGACATAATAGCGATACCGAACCCCCTTCTTGATCGCATAGCTCGGCGTCATCTTATTCCCGCGATCGTCGAACAGCTTGCCCAGAAGAAGCGCGTCGGATGGCTGGCGGCGGAACTGACTTCCGCGGCGATTCTCGCTGAGTCTAGCCTGAACTTGGTCGAACAGGTCCTGTTCGATGATCGGCTGATGCTCCCCAGGATAACTCTTGTCGCGGTGATTGAGCTCGCCGCAATACATTCGATTGCGCAGGAGATGAACGAGCGGACCGTTGGTCAGCGGAACGCCGCCTCTTATGGTCCCCGACGAGAGGAGGCGCTTGCGGGTGACGATGCCTTGCTCTCGCAGCTCCCGTTGCAGCGCGGGAAGCGACCCCAGCGCCAAATAGCGCTCGAAGACCAGACGGACGATCTTGGCTTCTTCCTCATCGACCAGCAGCTTGCGGTCTTTGAGCTGATAGCCCAGCGGCACCACGCCGCCGACCCATATTCCCTTCTTCTTGGAGGCGGCGATCTTATCCCGGATGCGCTCGCCCGTGACCTCCCGTTCGAACTGGGCGAAGGACAGCAGCACATTGAGGGTCAATCTCCCCATGCTGCTGGTGGTGTTGAAGGACTGGGTCACCGAAACGAAGGAGACGCCATGTTCGTCGAACAGCTCGACGAGCTTGGCGAAGTCCGTCAGCGACCGGGTCAGGCGATCGACCTTGTAGACGACCACAATGTCGATCCGGCGCTCCTGGATATCGGCCAGCAGCTTTTGC
>Ga0182024_10015820_pt1 | contig 14388 bp, 15 predicted proteins | sample P32metaG_FD_120480 | JGI IMG/M metagenome (GOLD analysis project Ga0182024, IMG submission 120480) | Permafrost microbial communities from Stordalen Mire, Sweden - P3-2 metaG (Illumina Assembly) | ecosystem: Environmental > Terrestrial > Soil > Wetlands > Permafrost | place: Sweden: Stordalen... | reverse complement strand
TAATTCGGATCTCCCGCGGGCCATGTGGACATGCATGGCGGGAACATGTTCCGATATGGCCACTACACCTCGCTACCTCCGGTTCGGCCGCATAACGCTTGGGGGGAATTGCGGCGTGCTTCTTCGGCGACACGATCGCAGCGTGCGTTTTTTCGGCGTGCTGATCAGCTTGCGCGACCGATGGCACGGATAGCGCCGGCACCGCGGCGACGATCGCGGCGACGGCTACGCTGCGCAGCGAGGCTACTTGCTTCGGCATGGCTCTCTCCCTTGGTCCCGCCCCTTGCTCTTAAATCTATGGCCCCGGCGCCTCGTCACAAGTGAACTCTCGTGCCGCCATTCCGGCAACGCAATAGCTTTGCAGTTTGCTCACCCGAACCACACGACACCACCGTCGCCAATTCGGTGCGGCGGACGAACCATTCGATATGCGTTGCGGGCGGCATGCGCCGCGGACCGCCAGCGATCACCTCCTGTTGCGCTTTCAGCCGCTCCGCCTGCGGGACGGACGGCAACCCGCGCATCAGACACCCGGTCGGCTCGCCGACGCAGCGCCGATGCCGCTTGCACGGCCGCTTCGAATAGCAGCGCCAGAAAGCAAGCGTGTCGCAATACAGCCGGTGCGTCGCGATATGCGCGGCGTCGACCAGCGCCTTGCCCTCTTCGAAGCTGCGCCGTTTGAGAAAGTTCGGCTTGTTCGATGGCTTGTTATGCGATGTGGGCATGATTGTTTTCTCCGTCAGCGTGACTCCCTCTCCCCGCGCGCGGGAAGAGGGTGGGGTGATGGGGCGTTTCCGCTGGGCTCAGAATCGCCGCGCTCAGAATCGCTGAGAGGCCCCCTCCCTTCGTTTGCAGGGGTACGACTATGCGCAGGCCGGAGCATATTTCGTCACCATCTGCACGCAGAACCGAGCTTGCCTCTTCGGCGAGGTGGCCGACGGCACGACGCGTTTGAATCCCGCTGGCCAGCTGGCGGCGACCCTCTGGAACGACATGCCGCTACGTTTTCCCGAGATCGACATGGATGCCTTCGTGGTCATGCCAAACCACGTCCACGGCATTATCGAGTTGCCGGACCGGGCGGCGATCGTAGGGGCGCCCCTTGTGGGCGCCCGCGACGACAGCCGGGCGGCCACGAGGGCCGCCCCTACGATCGGTGATGTGGTTGGCGCATTCAAATCATTGTTCACCGTCGAATACATTCAAGGCGTGAAGGAAAACCGATGGCCGGCATTCGATCGCCGGGTGTGGCAACGCAACTACTATGAACATATCGTTCGGGATGAAGCGGAATTGGCCCGGGTCCGGCTTTACATCGATGAAAATCCGTTGCGCTGGGCATTCGATGAAGAAAACCCGCGGCGAATGACATTGTGACGGCTTTGCCGGTTGGCTAGACTCCTTTCACACGAACCTCCCCAGCGGCTACTTCTCGACGAAATCCTCGCACCTCTGAATCTGGTCGCCCTGGCCCCACGGCATGATCGGCACCGACGAGGTCGAATTCTTCGGCGAACCTTCGATGAGGCGGTCGGAATAGACCATGTAGACTAGGACATTCCGCTTGGTGTCGCAGCCGCGCACGATCTGCATTTTCTTGAAGAACAGCGAGCGGCGGGTGCGGAACACGTCCTCGCCCTGCTCGAACTTCGCCTTGATGCGGATCGGGCCGATCTGCCGGCAAGCGAGCGAAATGTCCGAGACCTGTTCGGCGACGCCGAGCCAACCCTTCACGCCGCCCCGCTCGGGAACGGTGAAATGGCAGGCGACGCCCTCGATCCCGGGATCGTCGAGGCCATAGGTTGCGAGCTTGTCGTTCGGCGTCAAGAACTTGAAAACCGTCGAACGCTTGAAGATCAGGTCCGGTTCGTCGGCCGCCCGCACCGGCGCGACCGCGAGGCCGCCGAACAGCAGCACGAACAACAGCCAAAGTGACTTGAGCCCAAGTGACTTGAGCCGAAGTGACTTGCAAACAAACTTGCGCGTCGCAACTCCTTGTCGCCTTCCACGGCGCCTGCTGCGCCGTGGCCATACACTGGTTAAATGGTAGTGGGAACTTCGGTTGAAAGACGGGTTCGAGAGGAAGCCCGGCTTGTCGTTGAACCGAGTTCCACGAACTTGACCACGTCCGTTTGCCGGAGCGACGGGACCTAATTTTAAGGGACACGCGTAGTCGGTTTTTTGACCCATTTGAGACATAGAGGGTAGCCGTGTTAGTATCGCTGCGGGCGCCCGTGCCTGGGGTGGTGGAGAATGAAAGCCGCTAAGGACGCCTGCATTGCAGGTGCCGTTACAGTTTTGGCTGCCGCGACGATTGGCGCGACTTATCAGACCTATTTCGGAAGCACGCCGAGCGCCGTGCCGCCGGAGGCTTCGGCCGAGGCGGAACTCAGCGCGGAGCCGCCGAACGCGACCGATTTCTCTGCCAGGTTTGGTGCACTTTCCCAGCGCGAACCATTGCTGCTGAGCGAACCATTGCCGCTGAGTGAAGAGAAAGATCGCATCGATAGTGCGGAAATGGATCAAGCAAAGATCGAGGAGGATGATTCCCCGGTTCGGGATGATTCCCGCGATCCAATCCCTTCAAAGCGGAACCTCTCCTATCTGACTTATTACGTTTATGCCGAATACCCGCCTGACGAAAGACCGGCGGATATCGTTTTGGATTCGCTGAAGGGCGTCGCGCTCGGAACTCCCATCGAGGAGATCAAACGCGCGGCCGACGCTTTTGGTTTGGATTTCAACTTTATGAAGGCGGTTGCCAAAATCGAGTCTGATTTTGATCCCAAGCAACGCACCGGATCGTATATTGGCCTGTTCCAACTCAATCGTTATGAGTTCGTAAAATACGGATCCGGCGAAATTACCAGTCCCCGCGACAATGCCATTGCGGCCGCCTACAAATTTGTCTGTGAGGCGACGCTGTTTGAATGGGATACGCACCGGAAACCGACTTCGAGCGATCTCTACTTGATTCATCAACAAGGATGGCAGGGCGCCGCAGAACACGTCAGCCATCCAGACCGGATCGCCTGGAAATCAATGTGCGCGACCGATGAAGGCAGAGAAAAAGGCGAAAAATGGTGCAGACGGGCCGTTTGGGGCAACACGCTTCCGGACATCAAGCATGTCTGGAAAACAGTCGATAATCTGACTTCGGGCGCGTTTGTGAATATGTGGCGGCACCGCGTCGATCTCCTCTATGCCCGGTATTCCGAGGCGGCCGTCGGCGAAGCGAAGCATTGATCGCCCACGGGCTTGCAGAACCGCGCCGCACTTGGAAGCGAAGCCCTGTTGATAACGGCGCCGCGATGCTAAAAGCGGGGCCACGCTTAAACGCGCGCTGGGGACGTCGCTGAAATTTAACATATAAGGCACCCCGCACTTCTGAGTTGCCGGTGCAGAGTTGGCTCCACACGTCTTACACCGATTTATTTGGCCAAGGTGATTGGTAGTACTGCTGGAAGCAGTATTCAAATTTGTGCCAGTCCGGCACGCGCGCTTGCGATTTCCGTCACCCTGAGGTGCAAGCGCAGCGAGCCTCGAAGGGCGGCGGCCACCTCAGGATGACGGTGAACTAACTATCTTCCCCGGCCACTTGCACAAATCCGCGATCAAACACTTCTCGCACAACGGCCGCCGGGCGACGCCGGTGTAGCGGCCGTGCAGGATGAGGCAGCGTTCGCAGACATTCCGCGCGTTACTTCAAAACTCTCCTTTGAAGAAGGCTTCGACCACACGACAGTTTTCATCGGTGCCATCAAAGAGAGACGAGTGACCGGACCCTTTGATCACATATTTCTGGGCGCCTTTGATGTGTTGCACCAGATATTGCTGGCCAGCGCCGCTGGCGGCTTGCTCCCACGGCGTCATCACGTCCTCGTCCCCGCCAATGACCAGCGTGGGCGCAGTTATCTGCGGCAACAGGGGCCGCAGATCCATATCGATCATCGCCTGGCAAGCGCGCTTGAAGACATCCGCGCGATTGCTGTCTCGTAAAATCTGCTGGATCATATCGACGGCTTCGCGTCCCTTGGGGCTGTCGAGGAAGCGCCGTGACAGCGCCTGGATGGCAATCAGCTCTGCCAGGGTGCGCGACCCTACGCCATCGCGCTCGGCGATGTCGATCCAGCCGCGAAAAGTGAGGACACCGGCATGGTCGAGCTTTGCCGCGGAGCAGTTGATGACCAAGCGGTGGGTGCGTTCCGGATATTTGGCCGCGAATTGCTGCGCCACCATCCCGCCCATCGACGTGCCGTGGATGTGAGCGGTGCGCAGACCGAGATGGTCCATCAACCCGGCGACGTCGTCCGCCCAAACTTCCATGTCGTAGTGCTGGAAAAGCCGCTCGGATTGACCGTAGCCGCGCATATCGAAATCGATGCAGCGGAACGTCCGTGACAGGATCGGCGTGGCGGTGGCGAAATTGAAATGTCCGAAGCCGGCACCATGGATTTGGACGACGGGCTCCCCTTCACCGGTCTCCTTGTACCAGATGCGGACGCCGTTGATCCTCGCGTCAGGCATTGCGTTTGCTCCCGTACTGTCGGCGATTGGCTGAGGTAGTCTTCTGGAAAGACGGGACTCATCAAAATAGGCAGACGCGCCGCTTCTAAGATGAACAATACATCAGCGCGAAAGCCCGGCCAATAGATGAGAGGCGCGCGCTTTTGTTGAAGAACGAGCCCTGCGTGCAAAGCTCATGCGCCCAGCCGCATTGTCTCAGGGGCTACTGACTTGTTTGCGCAACGGTCGATGGGCATTCACCGTCTTCCCCGGCCACTTGCACAAATCCGCGATCAAACACTTTTCGCACAACGGGCGCCGCGCGACGCAGGTGTAGCGGCCGTGCAAGATGAGCCAGTGATGGGCGTGCAGCAGATACCGTTTCGGCACGACCTCCATCAGTTTCATCTCGACGTCGAGCGGCGTCTTGCCGACGGCGAGGCCGGTGCGGTTGCCGACGCGGAAGATGTGGGTGTCGACCGCGATGGTCGGTTCGCCGAAGGCGACGTTGAGCACCACGTTCGCGGTCTTGCGGCCGACGCCGGGCAACGCTTCGAGCGCGTCGCGATCGTGCGGCACCTGGCCGCCGTGTTCCGCGATCAGCTGGCGCGATAGCGCGACCACGTTCTTGGCCTTGGTACGATAGAGGCCGATGGTCTTGATCAGCCCGCGCACCTTTACTTCGCCGAGTTTCGCCATCTTCTCCGGCGTCTCGGCGAGCTTGAACAACGCCGGCGTCGCCTTGTTGACGCCGGCGTCGGTCGCTTGCGCGGAAAGAACGACGGCGACGAGCAACGTAAACGGATTGATCGATTGCAGCTCGGTACGCGGCGCCGGATTGGCGGCGGCGAAACGCCGGAACGCCTCCTCGATTTCGGTTTTGGTCCATTGCGGCAATTCGCCGTGGACCGCTTCGCGATCGGCCTCGTTCTGCGCCTTCCGGCTCTTGACGCGCGCGGCCTTGCCCTGACGGGCGGCGTTGAGACTTTGCTTTGTGGTTTTCCTCGCCATATTCCCCCGTATAGTGAGCACCATGAGCGCCGACAACAATGCATTCTCGGAACCGCGGATCTTCGCGGCCACCATCACGCCGCACCGCTCGCTGGGCTCGACCGGCTTTCTCGTGCTCATGCTGTGCATCGGCGGCGTCAGCTTCGTCTCGGGGATGGTATTTTTGCTGCTGGGAGCGTGGCCGGTTTTCGGGTTCGTCGGGCTCGACGTCTGGCTGGTCTACTTCGCGTTCCGCGCCAACTTCCGCGCGGCGCGCGCCTACGAAGAGGTGACCGTCACCGCCTCCGAGCTCACGGTGCGCAAAGTCAGCCATCGCGGCGGCGTGCGCGAATGGACGCTTAATCCGGTCTGGGTACAGCTCGACCGCATCGTGCACGAAGAGTTCGGCATCGAGCGGTTGTTTCTGGTGTCCCGCGGCCGGCGGCTGCCAATTGCCGCGTTCCTCGGACCGGACGAGAAGGCGAGTTTCGCCCGCGCGCTATCGGCTGCGCTCGGCGAAGCCAAGCGCGGGCCGACGCGGACAATGCTGGAATAAAGCAATAAATGCGCGCAGAAATCGGGTGGTTTGGGTGATCGCGTCAGCCTAGATGGGGAACAGATGAATGGAGGCACCCATGCTATCGCCCGACCGACTTCCTGACCTCACCCCGCTCGTCACCGCCGCCGCCGACTACGATGTGGTGCGCCGCGCCATCGGCTACATCCGCGACCATTGGCGCGAGCAGCCCGAGATCGACGCCATTGCGGAAGCTGCCGGCGTCACCCCCACCGAGTTGCACCACCTGTTCCGCCGCTGGGCCGGGCTGACGCCCAAGGCTTTCCTGCAGGCGCTCACGCTCGACGGCGCGCGGCAATTGCTGCGCAACTCAGCGAGCGTGCTCGACACCACCTATGAGCTGGGCCTGTCCGGCCCCGGCCGCCTGCACGATTTGTTCGTCACCCACGAAGCGATGTCGCCGGGCGAATGGAAGGCCGGCGGCGAAGGCACGACGATCCGGTTCGCCTTTCATCCGTCGCCGTTCGGCAGGGCGCTGGTCATGACAACCGAGCGCGGCATTGCCGGCTTGGCCTTTGCCGATTCCGGCGAGGAAGCAAGCGCGCTCGCCGACATGAGGCGCCGCTGGCCGAAGGCCAACTACATTGCCGACGACGTGCGCACCGCGCCGATCGCGAAACGCATTTTCGATCCGTCGCAATGGCAGTCCGACCAGCCGCTCCGCGTCGTGCTCATCGGCACCGATTGGGAGGTGCGGGTCTGGGAAGCGCTCTTGAAAATCCCGATGGGTAAAGTCGCGACCTATTCCGGGATCGCGGGAAACGTCTGCGCGCCGAACGCCGCCCGCGCCGTCGGCGCCGCAGTCGGCAAGAACCCGGTCGCGTTCGTGGTGCCGTGCCATCGCGTCATCGGCAAAGCCGGCGCGATCACCGGCTATCACTGGGGCATCACCCGCAAGCATGCCATGCTTGGGTGGGAGGCAGGACAGGTCGGCGCCGGGGCGTAACGCTTCTCCTTCTACCCGCGTGCCGGGGAGAAGGCCGAGATGAGGGGGCCTCTCCGCTGGGCTCAGAATCGCGGCAACGCCCCCCTCACCCTCGCTCGCGGAGCCTGTCATCGGGCCGGCCACTTCGGGCCGGACCCGTTGGCTCACTCGACCTCTCCCCGCGCAGCGGGGAGAGGTGAATTGTCTTACGCCGCCAAATCCCGCCGCTCCGCCACGGTCGAATCGGCGTTGAGCCGGTAGATCATCGGCACACCCGTCCCAATCTCACGCGCGACGATGTCTTTCGGCGACAACCGCTCCAGCACCATCACCAGCGCGCGCAGTGAATTACCGTGGGCGACGACAATCACGTTTTCGCCGCGCAGCACGCGCGGCAGGACGTCCTGGATGTAATAGGGCAGGACGCGCGCGGCGGTGTCCTTGAGGCTCTCGCCGCCAGGCGGCGCGACGTCGTAAGAGCGCCGCCAGACCAGCACCTGCTCGGCGCCCCATTTTGCCCGGGCGTCGTCCTTGTTGAGGCCGGCAAGATCGCCGTAGTCACGCTCGTTGAGCGCCTGATCCTTGAGCACCGGAATGCTCGTCTGCCCCATCTCGTCGAGCACGAGGTCGAGCGTACGCTGCGCGCGAACGAGCTTGGAGGTGAAGGCGACATCGAAGCGCAGCCCTTGCGCTTTCAGCTTAACGCCGGCTGCTCGTGCCTCCTCGACGCCTTTCTCGGTCAGATCGACATCGCGCCAGCCGGTGAACAGGTTTTTCAGGTTCCAGTCGCTCTGGCCATGGCGCAGGAGCACGAGAAGGCGGTCACTCATTGCGCACTTTTCCTTCTATGTTCCGTCACCCTGAGGTGCGAGCAGAGCGAGCCTCGAAGGGCGACGGCCGCATCCTTCGAGGGCCGCTTCGCGGCCGCCTCAGGATGACGAGTCTGATCAAATATTCGCCAGCCCTAATACATCCGCCATCGAATAGAGGCCGGGCTTTTTTCCGCGCGCCCACAACGCCGCATGCAACGCGCCGCGGGCGAAGATCATGCGATCCTCGGCGCGATGCGTGAGTTCGACGCGCTCGGCCGGACCGGCGAAGATCACCGAATGGTCGCCGACGACGGTACCGCCGCGCAGCGCCGCAAAACCGATGTCGCCCGGAGAGCGCGCGTTGGTTAATCCGTCGCGGCCGCGCACCGAGCGTTGTGCGAGATCGACCCCACGGCCCGCCGCCGCCGCGCCACCGAGCATGAGGGCGGTACCGGACGGCGCGTCGACCTTCTTGTTGTGGTGCATTTCCAGGATCTCGATGTCGTAATCCTCGCCGAGCGTCTGTGCCACGCGCTTCACCAGCGCGGCGAGGAGGTTGACGCCGAGGCTCATATTGCCGGATTTGACGATCGTTGCCCGGCTCGCCGCCTTCGCGATCGCCGCTTCCTGTTCCACCGAATGGCCGGTGGTGCCGATGACGTGCGCAATGCCGGCGGAGGCGGTCAGTTCCGCCAATGCCAGCGTCACCGCTGGCGACGTGAATTCGATCAACCCGTCGGTCGCCTGGAGAAGCGGCGCGATGTCGCTGACGATTTTGACGCCATTCGGCCCAAGCCCTGCGAGTTCGCCGGCATCGCGGCCGATCACGGCTGAATCCGCTGCCTCGACAGCTCCGGCAAGCGTGACGCCTTTGGTTGCCGCGATGGCCTGTATGAGGGCGCGCCCCATGCGCCCGCCGGCGCCGGCGATCACCAACCGCATATCGGAATTTGTTGTAGCCATAATTGTTTCTTTGGCTTGTCTCCGGTCGCCGCGGATATAGCGGGACCGTGCGATGCCAGCAACACGGGACTACTTATCCTCCCCCGCTTGCGGCGGAGGATAATATTATGGCTGCGGGCCGTCGTAACCTTCGACAATGATCATATCGACCGTCGAATATGGCTGGCGCACCTTGATGTTGGCCTGGTATTCGGGCGAGCGATGGCAGGCGACCGCAGCGGCGTAATCGGGAAATTCGATCACCACGTTGCGTGGTCTGCTGGTTCCTTCCACGCATTCGAACTTGCCGGCGCGCACGACGAAGCGGCCGCCGTATTTGCGGAAGATAGCGGGATTGGCGGCGGCGTAGGGCTTGTAACCTTCTTCATCATGGACCTCGACGCGCCCGATCCAATAGCCCTTGGCCATCTCAATTCTCCTTCGCTGCTGCCGCAATCTCGGCAATGATCGCTTCGGCCGACGCCCGCGGATCGGCTGCGGCAACAATAGGCCTACCGACCACGAGATAGTCGGCGCCGGCAGCGATGGCGGCAGCCGGCGTCATGATCCGCTTCTGATCGCCCGCATCGGCGCCGGCGGGGCGGATGCCCGGCGTCACCAGCGCCATCTCCGTGGCGACGATCGAGCGCACATTGGCCGCCTCTTCGGGCGAACACACCAGGCCGTCGACTCCCAGGGTCCGCGCCTGCTCCGCGCGAGTCGCAACAAGGCTCGTCACGGTCGCATCGTAGCCGGCCGCCTTGAGATCGCGGTCGTCATAGGACGTCAGCACGGTGACCGCGAGAATGCGCAGGTTGCCTTCTCGCGCCTCAACCGCAGCCCGCATTGTTTGCGGGTAGGCATGCACCGTGAGGAAAGTCGCGCCGAGCCGAGCCACGCTCTTCACGCCCTGCGCCACCGTATTCCCGATGTCATGCAGCTTGAGATCGAGAAATACGCGCTTGCCGGCGCCGGTGAGTGTCTGCGCATACGCAAGCCCGCCGGCGAACGCGAGCTGGTAGCCGATCTTGTAGAACGACACCGCGTCGCCGAGCCGCGCCACCATGGCTTCCGCGGCCTCGACAGAGGACAGATCGAGCGCGACGATCAGGCGGTCGCGCGGCTTGATCGGCATTGCCTCTTCGCTCACTCCGTTGCTCGCGGCATGACGCTGGCCAGCTCTGTAAGCCGGCGCACCATCGCCTTCAACGCCGTCGTCAGGCTTTCATCCTTGAGATTATCCATGTCGTCAAACGCCTGGTCGGCGCTGCCGACGTTGATTTGCTCCGGAATGACCAGCGCGCCGCAGCCCAATTCCAGGATTTGCCGCAGCGCCATGAGCGAACGTACCCCGCCGGCCGCTCCGGCGGAGGCCGAGCCCATAGCGAACACACGGCCCTTGAACGCGGCGTAGGCCGGTTCGTTGCGTTCGCGCACGCGGGAGATCCAATCGATCGCATTTTTGAGAAGCGGCGTCACCGAGGCGCTATATTCAGGACTGGCGATGAACACGCCCTGATGCGCGGTGAGCATCCGCGTGAGCTTTACCGCGTTGTTGGGCGGACCGGCATCGGCAAGGTAGTCGGCGTCGAGCAGCGGCAAAGGATAATCGGCCAGTGAGATGCGGGTCACGTCGGCTTCGGCGAGCGCCAGCTCCTTGGCCACGAGCGCGACGAGCCGCCCGTTGTGCGAGCCCGAGCGCAGCGAACCGGCCATCACCAGGATTTTCGGTGTGAACATGATCGGCGAGCGTCAGGTCTTTCGATAGACCCACACGCGCGCTGGCGGGATGTTCATCCAGATGCGCTCGGAGGCCTCGACCGAGAAACCGCCGAGCCGCCGCGGCAAGGGTGCCGCCACCGAGTAGGTGAACTGCACAAACGGCGCGCCAGGCAGCATGAGGTCGAGGGCGTCGCGAATGAGCCGCAACCGCATCCTGATCGGCTTGGTGACCAGCGGCAGGCCGGAGACAACGGCGGCGGCGGGTTGCAGCAACAGCGTTTCGAGCAGGCGGCGAAGGCTGTAGGCGTCGCCCTGCACCAATGTGGCGTCGGGATAGCGCGAGCGCAGAATTCGGCAGAACGCCGGATTGAATTCGACCAGCACAAGGCGGGAGGGCGCGACGCCAGCCTGGACCAGCGCTTCGGTCACCGGCCCAGTCCCCGGTCCTAGTTCGACGACGGGTCCGTGGCTATGGGGATCGACATACCGCGCCATGGTGCGCGCGAGAATCTTGCCCGATGGCGTCACCGCGCCGATGGACAAGGGTCGCTCGATCCAGGAGCGGATGAAGCGCACCTCATCGTCGATCCGAATGCCACGCTTGCGCTCGAATTGACGGATCTGCTCCTCGATCTTCTTGCCGATACCACCGCGTTTTTGCTCGAACAGCCGGATGTGGCGCCCGATATTGCGCTCGATAATGCTCTTCTTCAGTTCGAGGAGCCGCAACTGCCGCTCGACTTTCTGTTCGAATTGACGGAGGGCCAGAAGCGGCATGGCAAATCACACGCGACGAAACGTGGCCTTTCTAGAACATCTCAGCCGCAAAGGCCAGATGCTCGACCGGGCGAGCCGGGCGCGCATTCAGGCCGAATTCGCCCGGCCACCGCCGAAGCCGTCGAGGAACTCCTTGACCTTGCCAAAGAATCCCGAGGATTCGGGATGAGTGTCGGTCGACGACAGGCGGTCGAACTCGGCCAGCAGCTCGCGCTGCTTTTTGGTGAGCTTCTGCGGCGTCTCGACGACGACCTGAACATACATGTCGCCACTCTGCCGCACGCGCAGGACCGGCATCCCCTTGCCCTGAAGACGGAAGCGTCGGCCAGTCTGCATGCCCTCGGGGACTTTTACGCGGGTTTTGCCGCCGTCGATCGTAGGCACCTCGAACTCGCCGCCAAGCGCCGCAGTCACCAAGGAAACCGGCACGCGGCAATGCAGGTCGGCGCCGTCACGCTGAAAGAACGGGTGCGCGCCGATCGAGAGGAAAATGTAAAGATCGCCCGCAGGGCCGCCGCGTACGCCCGCTTCGCCCTCGCCGGCGAGCCGGATGCGAGTGCCGTCCTCAACGCCAGCAGGAATATTCACCGACAAAGTGCGCTCGCGCATAACGCGGCCGGAGCCCGCGCACGACCCACACGGGCTTTCGATCACTTGGCCGCGGCCCTGACAATTCGGGCAGGTGCGTTCGAGAGTGAAGAAGCCTTGAGCGTGACGGACTTTGCCTTGACCGGCGCACATCGGACAGGCCTTGGGCTTGGTGCCGGGCTTGGCGCCAGTGCCGGAGCAGGCCTCGCAGGTGACCGAAGTCGGGATGCGGATTTGCGCCGCCTTGCCTGCAAAGGCTTCCAGGAGAGAGATCTCCATATTGTAGCGCAAGTCGGCGCCGCGCTCGCGGCCCGACCCCCGGCCGCCACGGCGGCCACCCATGCCGAACAGGTCGTCAAATATGTCGGAAAATGTCGTGGCGAAGTCGGCGCCGAAGCCGTGCGCCGCACCCATGCCGCCACCGTGCTCGAACGCAGCGTGGCCGAAGCGGTCATAGGCCGCACGCTTGTCGGGATCCTTTAGGATCTCGTAGGCTTCGTTGATTTCCTTGAAACGATGCTCGGCGTCGTTGTCACCCGGATTGCGATCCGGATGGCACTGCATCGCCTGCTTGCGGAAGGCGGACTTGATATCACCGTCGGTGGCGGTGCGCTCGACCGCGAGGGCCTCATAGAAGCAGCGCTTGGCCATCATTCCCCACCCGATGACGTCCAATCATTCCACATCGAAACGCCGCACGTCAAAACGTGCGCCCCCGTTTTGCGTCCGGCGGCGCAGTTTTGACACTTGGTTGCGGCATGAAGCGCCTCGCCGGATCAAGCCGACTTCTTGTTCTTCTTGTCGTCGTCGACTTCGGTAAACTCGGCATCGACGACGTCTTCCTTCTTGCCCTCGGTGGCATCGGCGGAGCCGGGAGGCTGCTCGGCGGCGGATTGCTTGTACACCGCCTCGCCGAGTTTCATCGAAGCCTGCGCCAGCGCATTGGTCTTAGCCGTGATCGTGTCCGCATCGTCGCCCTTCAAGGCTTCCTTGAGGTCGGCGATGGCATTTTCGATCGCGCGCCGGTCCGCTTCGCCGACCTTCGAGCCATGTTCGGCCACGGTCTTCTCGGTCGAATGGACGAGCGCCTCGGCGTGGTTCTTCGCCTCGACCTGCGCCTTGCGCTTCTTGTCCTCTTCGGCGTGAGCTTCAGCATCCTTGACCATCTTATCGATGTCGCCTTCGGACAGGCCGCCCGAGGCCTGGATGCGGATCTGCTGCTCCTTGCCGGTGCCCTTGTCCTTGGCCGACACGTTGACGATGCCGTTGGCGTCGATGTCGAACGTGACTTCGATCTGCGGCACGCCGCGCGGCGCTCCCGGAATGCCGATGAGATCGAACTGGCCGAGAATCTTGTTATCGGCCGCCATCTCGCGTTCGCCCTGGAACACACGGATCGTCACCGCGGTCTGACCGTCCTCGGCCGTGGAGAACACCTGGCTCTTCTTGGTCGGGATCGTGGTGTTGCGATCGATCAGGCGGGTGAACACGCCACCCAGCGTCTCGATGCCGAGCGAGAGCGGCGTGACGTCGAGCAACAAAACGTCCTTGACATCGCCCTGCAGCACGCCGGCTTGAATTGCCGCGCCGATTGCCACTACCTCGTCCGGATTGACGCCCTTGTGCGGCTCCTTGCCGAACAATTGCTTCACGACTTCCTGCACCTTCGGCATGCGGGTCATGCCGCCAACCAGGACCACTTCGTTGATCTCGGCCGCGGACAAGCCGGCGTCTTTGATCGCCTGCCGGCACGGATCGATCGTCTTCTGAATGAGATCATCGACCAGCGCTTCGAACTTGGCGCGCGTGAGCTTCATCGTCAGATGCTTCGGTCCCGCGGCATCCGCAGTGATGAAGGGCAGGTTGATCTCGGTCTGCGTCGTGGACGAGAGTTCGATTTTCGCCTTTTCCGCGGACTCTTTGAGCCGCTGCAGCGCGAGCTTGTCGCGGCGCAGATCGATGCCCTGTTCTTTCTGGAATTCGTCGGCCAGGTAGTTCACCAGCCGCATGTCGAAGTCTTCGCCGCCGAGGAAGGTGTCGCCGTTTGTCGACTTCACCTCGAACACGCCGTCGCCGATTTCGAGAATGGAAATATCGAACGTGCCGCCGCCAAGGTCGTACACCGCGATAGTGCCGGTCTTGGTCTTGTCGAGCCCGTAGGCGAGCGCCGCCGCCGTCGGCTCGTTGATGATGCGCAGCACTTCAAGGCCCGCGATCTTGCCGGCGTCCTTGGTGGCTTGGCGCTGAGCGTCGTTGAAATAGGCGGGAACGGTAATAACCGCCTGCTCGACCTTCGAACCGAGATAGGCTTCCGCGGTTTCCTTCATTTTCTGCAGAATGAACGCTGAAATCTGCGAGGGCGAATAGGTCTTGCCCTCGATCTCGACCCAGGCGTCGCCATTCGAAGCGCGCGCAATCTTGTAGGGAACGAGTTTCTTGTCCTTCTCCACCATCGGGTCGTCGTAACGGCGGCCGATGAGGCGCTTGACCGCAAAAATGGTACGCTCGGGATTGGTGACCGCCTGGCGCTTGGCCGGCTGGCCAACGAG
>Ga0182024_10015819_pt1 | contig 14388 bp, 14 predicted proteins | sample P32metaG_FD_120480 | JGI IMG/M metagenome (GOLD analysis project Ga0182024, IMG submission 120480) | Permafrost microbial communities from Stordalen Mire, Sweden - P3-2 metaG (Illumina Assembly) | ecosystem: Environmental > Terrestrial > Soil > Wetlands > Permafrost | place: Sweden: Stordalen... | reverse complement strand
CGTACTTGTGGCAGAACCTGTTCTGGTTCTTCGGTCACCCCGAGGTGTACATCATGGCGCTACCGGGCTTCGGCATCGTCGGAGAGATCATCCCGGTGTTCTGTCGAAAGCCCCTCTTCGCGTATCGCATCGCCGCGGCGGGAATGATCGGCGTGGCGCTGTTGTCCTTCTTCGTCTGGCAGCACCACCTGTTCCAGAGCGGTATCAACCCGGACATGCGACCACTGTTCATGTTGACCACCGAACTGATCTCGATTCCGACCGGGTTCATCTTCTTGGTGGGAATGGGTACGTTGTATAAAGCGAAGATCAGATACGAAGTGCCCATGCTCTTTTGCATGGCCGTGTACTTCAACTTCCTCATCGGTGGCATCTCCGGCGTGTTCCTCTCGGACGTCCCGGTGAACGTGACGGTGCACGGTGGCTTCTTCGTGCTCTCGCACTTCCACTACACGATCATGGGTGGTCTCATCTTCGCGTTCTTCGCCGGGCTGTACTTCTGGCTGCCTAAGATGACCGGGCGCAAGATGAACAAGAAACTGGGACTGTGGCACTTCTGGACCATGTTCATCTTCTTCAACTTGACGTTCTTCCCGATGTTCATCATCGGCCTGTTGGGCCAGCCGCGCCGGGTCTTCACCTACGCCCACAACCTGCAGACCCTGAACGAATTCTCGTCGGTCGCGGCGTTCTGTCTCGGGGCTTCGTTCCTCATCTTCGTGGCGAACCTGATGTGGTCTCAGTTCATCGCCCCCGAAAAGTCCCCGTCCAACCCGTGGGACTCCCTCGGTCTCGAATGGCAGACCGCGACCCCGGTTCCGCCCTACAACTTTGAGCGGATTCCGGTCATCATGACCGACCCGTATCACTACAGCGAGGTTGGCGCCCCCGAGTTGGCCGACTTCGGAAACGGTTCATCGGTTCACGCCGGTAGTTCCGCTGCCGCCAGCCCTGACCCGGAAAGCGAGTAGAGAGTAACGACATGACGGACATGATCAAGAACTCACACGGCATGAGCGAAACTCCCGAAGAGCGGGAGTTCGAACTTCGTGCACACATCGGCTCGATATGGAGTGGCGGTCGCCTGTTCATCGGAATGTACACCTTCCTGCTCGCGTCGCTCGCCTTCAGCTACTTCTATCTGCGCTCGAGCAACAACGGGCTCCTGTGGCGACCGGATCACATAACCGCACCCACCGCGTTCGGATGGGCCATTTACTCTTTGACCCTGCTCGCCGCGCTCTTGGCCATTTACGGCCAGTCCCGACTGCGCAAAGGCGGCGTGTTCGAGTGGCAGACCGCCATGTGGGTCGGCGTGACGGCGGCGTTGGTTGCTCTGTTCTTGCAGATCTATGAGTTCACCGCGGTGCCGTTCTACCCCGGTTCGAGCGGCTACGCCTCGACGTTCATCGGCTACTCGGTCATCAACATCTTCACGATCTTCATCGTGGCGTACTGGCTGGAGACGACGGTCGCGCGTTCCCTTCGAATGAACAGGGAACTCGGGGGCACCTCTTCGCTGCTCTCGAAGCACCCTTCGGCGCAGGCGTTTCGCGCGAATGTGGCCTCGATGACGTACTTCCTGGGCTTCGTGGCCCTGGCCAGCACGCTGTTGTTCGCGATGTTCTACCTACTGTGATGACGCAACGACCTAGGAGTCATAATGTGTGCAACAAGAGACGAAGTGACGGGCGAGAGTCGAGGTGGTCGTGAAGCACGCCGTAGATAGTTTTATCGGCCCACAGGTCGAGACGTTGGTGATTCTCTTGGGCACGTTCTTCGCCGTCGTCATCTGGGGATTCTTCCAGCGTCATCATCCGGAGTGACCGTAGAGCCGGTTCGCCGGCCGCTCACACCGCACCACGTTCTCTACCACGATCTGCTCGCGTGCACGGCTTTCGTCCTGTGGGTGATCGTGTTGACGCCGCCCGCGCTCTCGCTGACAGGCGAGTACGAATTCGCCCAATCGACACAGTTCTGCCTGTTCGCGGTCGTGATCCCCGCTCTACTCGTGCTCGGTGGTCCGTGGCGGTGGTTCAACCTGACGTCGAACGACGAGCCCATCGTGGACAACGACGGTCGAAAGATCTCCTCGGTGTTCCAACGTCCGCTCGATCGCTGGGCCTATAAGCGATCGTTGGCTAGGGGGTATCGCCGCAGCGTCGTACTCCTCTTGATCTTCGTGGGTCAGTCGATTCTGTGGCGATCGGCACCCGTCGTGGACGCCTTGATCCGCCACCCGTGGCTGTCGATCGCCGAATCGATCGCGCTCGTCGTTGGCGGCACCTTCTTGTGGCTCGAGTTGGTGGAGTCGGCGCCCTTTCGACCGACGACCGCGCGCCCGTACCGAATCGGCGTCGCGGCGATCGCCATGTGGACGGTGTGGGTGATCGCGTACTTGATGGCCATGGCCCAGAACACCTGGTACTCGGGCTTCGGTCACGTGTCGCGACGACTCTTTTCCCTCGCGATCGACCAACAGGTCACGACGGCGCTGATGTGGTTCATCTGCGCGTGCGCGTTCCTACCGATCATCTTCTCGAATCTCAACCGATGGCTGCAGTCAGAAGATGATCCCGACGAAGAGCTCTACCGTCTCGTTCGTCGCGACCGCTCGCGCGGATTTTTCGGTACAAATCCTTAGTCATTCGGGGCTTCGGGGCCTGACGGAACATCGAACTTCTACGGACCCTTAGGTCGGGTCATCATCCCCGGGCACGGTGGCGAAGCGCAAGATGAGCAGTCCCAGCAGCAAGATCACCACGACGCCGACGCCAACGCCGAGTGAGATCATGGTGTCGCGGAAGTCGCTCGAGGAGAGGGTGCCACTCAACGCGAGGTGGGCCGAGGAACTCAAGATATCTCGAACCCCCGCCAAGATTCCGATGATCAAGAAGGGCCGCACCGGAAAGACGGACGCCCTCAGGTGGCCGAAGACGGTATGGGCGATGTCGAGCAGGATGATCACGACCAGGATGCCGTCGATGGCCGACACCACGGATTGAGGGAACTGATTCCAATGGCTCAGGAAGTTGATCAGCGATCGCACCAACACGATGCTCGCGACCAGCATGAGGCTCGCGACGATGGCGTACTCGATGGAGACGATCAGCCAACGAATGACGGTGTTGGCATCGATGTTCCGATGGACGCGCTCGGGATCCGATTGACTCATACGAGCGCACGATAGCGCGAAGTGCGACGCCGTCGCCCGTGCAGTGGGTTACGTCGCGAATCGTGGATCAGGTGCCACGCAGGTGAGACAACGCTGGGATCTTGATCGCGTACAACTTCTGGCCCAGGACTTGCTCCGCTTTAGTCTCGTCTGCGAGCGCCAAAGCGCGCTCGGCCCCGAGTTGGACCTCTTGTTTGGTGAGGTGCCGGATCGTCGCCGCGTCTCCGGGATGTTCGAAGAGATACTGGATGTCCTTGATGGCGGCCAAGGCGTAATCAGTCATCCAGGTCTGGACGGCGTTCTTCATCAGGTCGATGTGCCTGCCCGACGCCGTGTCGTCGACCTGGAGGTTGTTCGTGAGGTCGAAGACCGGTTCGCTGGCGAACGAGCACGCGGTTTCGTCATCGTTGAGCAGCTTGGGCAGTAGGGCCAAATTTGATGAGGTCAGTTTGCCGTTGACATTCTGGTTGTAGAACTGGAACGTCTCCTTCACCGCGAACGCACAGGGGGCGAGGTCCGTGTTCATCTCTTTGATCGAGGCGTCCTGCGAGGACACGTCCTGGCTTTTGGTGATCGGTCGGGGCAGGTCGATGACCACTGAGATGGCCACGATGAGGAGCAACGACAGCGCCGCCAGTACCCACGGTCGGCGGTACCAGACGGCTTTGGTGATACCCAGTGACGACGTCGGCATCGACGCCGGGTCGAACGGGACCTGCTCGAAATCAGAGAGGTCGTCGGTCACGGGACAAGACTATCGGCGGTCTCGGCGATCGCTCGGGCGTAGGTGAGCAGGCTCGGACGATCGAGAGAGTACAGACCGCTCTTACTTTCGGTGCCGAACGGCGCGGCGTACGACGCGAGATTCCCGTTCGGTCCGATGAAGTACAGCACGTTGTTGTGCGACACCTCGTTCTTCTTGGCCCCGACGTTGACGCGGACCCCGTAGGCCGACCAGACGCGATTCAGCGCGTCGACCCGGCCGGACAACAGCGTGACCGACGGATCGTCACTGAGCCCGGGCACGGTGAGAGCGCTGCTGCGCGCCGAGATTTTGGTGGCGTTGGGATCGGTGTTGACGATGACGAAGTCGACCTTGTTTCCTCGCGCGCCCAGCTCGCGTGACGCCAGTCGTATCTCGGCGCCGAGCACCGGACAGATGTCGTTGCAGATCGAGTTATAAAAGGCCAGGACGACCACCTGTCCCTCGTGCGACGAGAGGCGCCAGCGACGCTCGCTCTGGGTGTGGAGCGTGAACTTCGGGGCGACCTCGCTACCGATGTCCTTCAGTCCGATAAACACCTGGAGCGAGATGAGCGTGGGCAGGTTGGGATTCGTGGTGGGCGTTCCCTTCAGCACGGGGGCCGTCGTGGTGGGCGGCGCTTTGCCGACGGACTGGAGGAAATGTTGGGCGACTTGGCCACCGAGTCCCAGTACCAAGACCGCGACGATGGTCCAGGCGATGAACTTGGTAGAGACCGTTACGCGCCCGGAGCGTACGGCCCCAAGTCGCTCCTTAGGTGCGTTGGCGGCGGCGAAGATCGAGGCGCGCTCCTCTTCATTCAACTCGCCGGGTTCGCGCGAGGTTTCTCCATTGCCGGTCGTCATCTCGCTGCCCATCGCTCGACGTCATTTTTACCATACGAGTCGCGGGCGCTCGCGCGACAGTCGGTAGTAGCGCGAATCGACGCCGCGCCGAGTTTGTCGAAATAGCGCGGGTACAGTGGGACGGTGAGCGACACCGAAAAGGTGCCCGAAGAGGCGTCGGCGAAATCCGCTCCTCACCTCACGAGCGCGGCGGCGATAAAAACGCACCTCACCTTGGTGGTGGGCCTCGCACTCTGCGCGGCCGCCTTCGTCTTCGAGCTCGGCCGCGCCGAAGGGGGCAACGAACTCAGTTGGGCGTACGTTTTCGAATGGCCGTTGCTCGCACTCTTCGCTATCTACATGTGGTGGAAGTTGCTCCATCCCGGTTTCACGTTCCGGCGGGCGCGCGAAAAACCCGCCATCGCGCCCGAATACGAGGGGATGCTCCACGCGTGGCAGGACGAAGTGGCCAAACTCGAGTTGAATCGTCGGACCGAAGAGGCGGGGAGCGCAGAAACGGGCGACGCCGTGACGCGCGATGAGTGAAGGTTCGTCACCGACGATGATCGTCGTGCACCCCACGCCGTCAGCTCTTCGGGTCGCGGTGATCACGGTGCTCTCGGCGATCGCTTCAATCGTCGTCAACGCCGCTCTGGTGTGGTTCGCCAAAGCCTCGGATCCTTCGCTTCAGCACTACTCGCACTTTCGTCTCTGGGACTACGGCACCCTCACGACCGTCGGTGTGGCGGCGGCCGGTGCGGCGTGGTACGTCGCCACTCGAAGTCTCCCCACGCCGCGCCGCACGTTCTTTCGAGTGGCCGTCATCGCGACGTTGGCGCTGTGGCTACCGGACATCTGGCTCCTGCTCAAGCACGAGCCGACTCGCGCCGTGGTCTTTCTCGTGATCATGCACGCGACCGTGGCCCTGATCACCTACAACTTCTTGATATACGGCGCGCCCGTCGGCGCCGGCGCATTGACCGGTGACGGCGCGGTCGCGACATGGGCGCCACGCGCCCTCGAAAGGGACGCGACGGCGACCAGGGTGCCGCGCGGCGTGTGGGTCGCGTTGATGATCGCCGTGGTGTTCGATTTCTTAGCCGGGCTCGTGGGCATGGTGTACGTTCCGTTCAATCGGCCCGACGGATGGCTGTCGCATCGAGGCGAGACGATCTATCTCCTTCACGCCGTGCTCGGAGGACTGCTCGGCGTCGCGGCCGTCGCCGTCGTCTTTCACTTGTCACGACAAAAGCCGATTCATCGCGTGGACCGCGTCGCGGCGGTGAGCGGACTCTGCGGCGTCCTGCTGGGCGCAATTGGTGGGGTGCTGTGCGTCAGTCATCCGCTTCGATTGTTGGGCATGGCGTTGATGTTCCTCGGCGTGGCCGTGGCGTTCTTCGGCTACCTGATCCCGATGATCGACGACGCGCACCCCATTTCCGGTGATACGTCCCCTACGTCCTAAGCGCAGCTTCGGTGGGACTACGTGGAACTAAGTGACGGTCTCGTCCTGGCCGAGTCCCCGGAACTCCTCGACCGTCATCGAGTGACGACCGCGAAGCACGTGATCCATGGCGCTCGAGTTAGCGTCGCTCTTCGTCGCGAGACGCAGCGCCATCACCAGCGCCGGGTAGCACCAGAAGTCGCCGCACACCCACAAGATCGCGGCGCCGATCTGTTGGTCGGCGAAGGGGTTCAAGGTGGTGGGCGTCATGGAGGCCATGTTGGCCAAATGGAGCATCGAATTGCCGATGTCGTAGAAAGGTCCCGAAGCCAAGAAGCTCAGCGCCATGGCGACGATAGTCATCACGAGGTTCGTGAACAGCAGGGCACCGACGCGCGCGAAGGGCGAGAGCGTCGGTCGCCACGGGCGCGACGGGATGAACTGGGCCCAGAACAAGACTCCGGAGACAAAGAAACTCGTCAACATGAGACCAACGTGGAGCTTGGGGTCACCCATCACCGGGTTGAACACGCTGGGAAGCATCCACACGACCATGACCACGTTGAAGAAGACGATGGCGAACAGCGGCGAGAAGACGACCCCGCCGATCCTTCGCAGGAGCGGGCGTCCGGGCCGCAGAAACACGCGACGAAGGAGCCGTCGTCGTGTCGCCACGGGCAGCGCGAAGACCAGGGGAATCGCCGGCGCCCCCGCCACGTACAGCGCGGGGGCGGCGAGCATGACCGTGACGTGTTGGATCATGTGCACCCAGAAGTACTCCATCGACCAGTACTGCAGTGGCGAGACGACGCTGAGCGTTGCGACGGCGATGCCCGCGTAGGCGACCCACATCCGATGCCGGCGCGAACGGGCGTGAGCCCGGGTGGAGCGGGCGTTGAGAGCACGAAGGCCCCGTTCGTGCACCGCGACGACCAAGATGGCAAAGACCGCGATCTCCGGATAGCCCCAGTGGTGCGTGAAATAGTTCACGGTCGAGCCGGCGCTCGGCGCCCGGCGCCAACGCGACACGTCGTTGCGAAACGCTTCATGCGACTGACCACCCCCGGCGACGCTCTCTGGCTATCTCTGGAGCGTACCAAGACCATGACGGCGAAGTTCATAGAAAAACGTGGTTCGCGAACGCCTCCACGCGGTGCCCGCGGCTCACGTCCCGCGAAGATCAGTTTTCGTACATGGACCAAGTGTGGCGTTCTCGCACACCGTCGAAGCGTTCGTCAGCGCGCCGCGAGTATGGGCTCCGCGCAAATCAGCCCCTTGCAAATTGGCGCCATCCAAATCAGCGAAGGAGAGGTTCGCTCGACGAAAATTGTCGGAGGATAAGTCGAGGCCCTTGAGGTCGAAGTGCGCGAGGTCACAGCCCGCGTAGTCCACGTTAGACGCACTAACTGCACAGTTCTTCGAGGCGACGAAGGGCGAACTCACGTGGGCCGTCGTCCCGCAGGCGCTGAGCCCGACGGCGCTGAGCGCCGCGACAAGCACCACACGAGCAGTTTTCATCCACCAACGCTAACGCGACGTCTGTCCACGATCGCGCCGCATGGCGCAATTCTGACCACCTCGCCGCCGGAACGATCTTTGGTCATATAACGAGAAGCACTACAGCGCGAGGTTGCTCGGTTCTTTCCTGATCGCGGCTTCGGCGAGCACCGTGAGCGCGAGGAACCATTCGTCCGGATTGACCGAGAGCGCGTGTTCCCCTTCGAGTTCGATCTGTCCAAAGAAGAGGGCGTACCAAATCCGCGCAAAGGCGACAGCGCTCATGCCCTCGGCGAGGAGGTTCGCGTCTTGGAGCGGCTGCACACGACTGACGATGAGATCGGCAATCTCCTTTTTGGCTTCCGCTATCCCCCGAGACGCCGTTGGATTGTGGCGCGCGAATGACATGCTCTCAATTCTTTCCATCCTCGCCTCGGTGCGCGCGGGCACTTGCGCCTCGGCGATGATGACGCGAAGGGCTTGGCGCAAGTCGTCGGCGGTCTTCACCGACATGAGCGGATTGGTGAAGGTTTCGGCCAGCCCGTGCAGAACCTCTCGGAACCGGTGAGAGATCGCGCACGCGATGAGGTCCTCGCGGTCGTCGAAATAGCTGTACAGCAGCGCGACCGAAATTCCCGCCGCGTACGCCACGCGTTTCACCCGGAACTGGGTCATGCCGTTGCGTTCGATCTCTTGGGAGGCGGCTTTGAGAATCGTGTCCCGCGTCATAAAAGGAGAATACTTCGGGTGTGAAGCGATTTCTATTCGTGAAACCAATCACGACCATTCAGCTGTGCGTCGACGTGTGCGAGGAATCGCGCAGCCGTCGCCCCGTCGAGAGCCCGATGATCAAACGTCAAGGCCAAGAGTCCGACGGAATGAATGGCGATCGATTCGTCGCCGTACGGATCCGTGACGACGACGGGCTTACGGGTGACGCCGTCGGTCGCCAGAATCGCCACTTGCGGCTGGTTGATGATGGCCCCGGTCATCAGGGTTCCGTACGGTCCGGGATTCGTGATCGTGAAGGTGGCGCCGGTTAGATCGTCCACCGTCAGCTTCTTCGAGCGAGCGTCCTGGGCGACCTGTCGGATTCGTCGCGCGATCTCGAAGAGGTCGAGCTGGTTCGCGTGGCGGATGACCGGTACGACGAGTCCGTCACCGTCCAAGTCCACCGCGATGCCTAGGTTGAGGTCACGGTGGACGATCAGTTCATCGTTTCCCACCGACGCGTTGAGCTGGGGGAAGGCCACGAGGGCGTCGAGCACGGCGAGCGAGATGAAGGGTAGATACGTGAGTGTGAATCCTTCGCGCTCCTTGAAGTCGGCGCCGTGAAGGCGTCGATAGCTTTCCACGTGTTCGTAGTCGACCTCTTTTACCATCAGCGTGTGGGCTGACGTGGCCTTGGACTGAACCATGCGTTCGGCCGTGAGCCGACGCAACTTGGTGAAGGGAACAGCTCGATCGCCCGCCTCGGTCGCCTCGCCGTTTCGAGCGTTGATTGCCGCCTCGACGTCGTGGCGCGAGAGACGTCCACTCGGTCCACTCCCCTTCACGGAAGCCACGTCGAGATCGTTCGTGTCGATCAGCTGTCGCACGATCGGTGAGTTCGTGGTCGACGTCGCGCTCGAGGACTGAGCGATAAAGGCCTCGACGTCGTCGCGCGTTAAGCGACCACCGGGACCCGTGGCGACCACGTCGCTCACTTCGAGTTTGTTTTCGTCGAGAAGTCGGCGAACCGCGGGTGAGAGTCGGTTGGCGTTCTCGAGCCCTTCGCTCGACGTAGCCTTCGTCTCCGGCGAGGCGGCGACGGGCGACGGTCGTTGCACGCCGTCGTCGAGTTCGTCGTTGTCAATCACCGCCAGAATGGTCCCGACGTCGACCGTTTCACCTTCCTGGACGAGTATCTCGGATAGGACGCCGCTCGCCGGAGACGGTATCTCGGTATCGACTTTGTCGGTCGAGACTTCGAAGAGGGGCTCTCCTTTGTTGATGTCGTCGCCCACGGCTTTGAACCATTTCGTTACCGTGCCGTCGGCCACGGTCTCGCCGAGCTGGGGCATCGTTATGTTCCTCATCGCCAATCCTCCGGTCCCGGCGCGAGTCGAGTCACGCTAAGTCCACGTCCAAGTGTTGGGCCATCCAGTCGGCGCCCAGGGGACGGTGATGATTGATGACGTTGGCACAGCCGTGATTGCCATCGGCCAACAAGACGAACTTGGTTGCACCACGCGCTTCGTCCACTAGACGCTCTCCGTCTTGCCAGGGGAAGAGGCGGTCTCGCTTGCCCATGATCACCATCAGCGGCTGGGTGATCTTTCCAGCGAAACCTTCCAGGGACATGTCCCAGGCTCGACGCTCCGCTTCTTCTGGAGACGAGGAGTACGAACGCACTTCGAAGGCGTGGCGAGTGAGTGGATTGAGGTCCTTCCACGTGGCGCCCAGGTTGTAGGGACCGGCGAGGGCGATCGTCGCGCGAATCGGAAGGTTCGCGCTGGCGAGTCGTGCGGCGTAGAAACCGCCGAGCGAGACGCCCCACACCCCGAGACGGTCGGCATCCACCTCGGGCAAGGACTGGAGGTACGGGATGACGGTCGCCCCGACCACTTCCCACTCCGGTCGCAGGGGCAGGGTCCATTCCGCCTCGCCTTGACCCGGACCGTCCAGAGCGAAGGTCGCCATGCCGCGATCGTGGAAGGCCCTCTCCACCTCTCGGAACTCCTCCTTGGTCGAGTCGAGACCGGGAATCAACAGCACCGTGGGGTGAGGTCCGTGGTCGTTCGGCCTCCGAAACAGACCCACCAGCCTCGAGTCCTCGAAGGGAATCTCGTGACGGCTCGCGGGAGGAACGAAGAGCGGCGTGGCCCGATTGATCGCGTCCACGGCGCGAGCGTGGGCGTCCCTCGCTTGATCCAGGTCGTGCACGAACATGAACTTGCCAAAATGGAAGTACGTGGCCGCTCGGGCGTAGAACTCCCCCGCGCTTCGGTTGCGGCCCTCTTTCAGGGCTTCGTCGCCCAGGACCAGCTGCTCTTCGGCGCCGGCGCACCAGGCCGCACACCAGTCGTCCCAATGTTCGAGTGGTTTGGTGATTCGCGCGTAGTCACTGGCGTCCACGCCGTTGGCCGTGAATCGAGGTTCCCAGTTCGCAACGGCCGTCTCTAGTAGTAGGTCAGACATGAGGCCCCCCACGGACGTTGGATTTGAAGCCGATGGTAATGGAAACTGGGCCGCGCTGAACAGGGCCCGGGTGTTGAAATCTTTTCACCACGAATCGGCGTCGCGACCTTGTTTGGCCCACGGGTCATCATTAGGGTTACGAAATCGCCCTTCGGGCGATCGACTCTGGAATAACGCACATTGGGGGATGCCGGGGCCGCGTAAATGCAGGGGGGAAAATATGACAGGGAAAAGGCGACTTTTTCGCGCGTTCGGTGTGGTTTCGATCACACTGGCGTCTCTCGCGACGGTATCGACGTCGAGTGGGGCGTCGGGAAGCGGGACAATTGCCAAGGGCCAACCCGTATTGATCGGGGCGTCACTCTCACTTTCGGGTGACTTCTCGGGCGACGGTGATGCCTTTCAACAGGGCTACAAACTGTGGGCCGCGGACCAGAACAGAAAAGGCGGTCTGCTCCACCACAAGATTGTCCTGAAGATAATTTCGGACGCCTCGAGCCCTACGCAGGTCGTCACCAACTATCAAGCGCTGATCTCAAATGACCACGTGAATCTGACCTTCGGTCCGTTCTCGTCGCTCTTGACGCTTCCCGCGGCGACGGCAGTGAACCGATATGGCTACGCCATGGTCGAAGGCGCGGGCGGAGCACCGTCCATCTTCAGTTCCGGTCTACACAACGTCTTTGACGCCGCGTTGCCCGTGGCGAACGGACTCGTACCGTTCGCGAAGTACCTCGCCGCGTTGCCGGCCAGCCAACGACCCAAGACGATCGCCTACGTCACGTCAACCGACCCGTTCACCGAACCACAGATTCCCGTGGCGGAGAAAATCATCAAGGCGGCCGGGATCAAGACGGTGTACTACAAGACGTTCCCGGCCGAAGCGACGGACTACACGCCCATCGCTGACGCCGTCGCCGCCGCGAACGCCCAAGTCGTTATCTTGGGTTCCGTCGACGTTCCGACGGTGTCGGCCTTCATGCAGGCCTTCGAACAGGCGCACTACAACCCCAAGGCCTTCATCGCCACGGCCGGTCCCGACCAGGGCGCGACCTTCTTGAAGGCTGTGGGCGCCGGCAACGCGAACGGCATGATGGTGCCCAACGCCTGGTACGGCGGCTCGAGTAATCCGGAGAGCAAGACGATGGTCGCCGAGTTCATCAAGAAGTACGGTGGCACGGCCTCTGAAGTCAACGCGGACGTGGCCGAGGCCTACGCCGTAGGTCAAGTCATCACCGCGGCGGTCAAGGCAACCGGCGGCTTCAACAACGCCAAGATCATCACCTACCTTCACTCCGGCGTCACGATCCAGAGCGTTCTCGGTGCGGTGAAGTTCAACAGCCTCGGCGAGAACAACCAGCCGACGGCGTACACGTTCCAGTGGCAGGGCGCGAAGTTCGTCGAGGTTAATCCCACGACCGACCCGGGCGCTACCAAGATCCTGTTCCCCAAGCCGGCCTGGAAGAATTAACCCTTGAACGGCACAGCAGTTCTGCATTCGATCATTGACGGCGTCCTGACCGGTTCGGTCTACGCCTTGATGGCCACCGGTCTTACCCTGATATTCGGAGTGATGAACATCATCAACGTGGCACAAGGGATCTTCGTGATCCTCGGTGCCTACTTGAGTTACGCGCTCTCCGTGCATCTGGGTATCGACCTGTTTGTGGGACTGGCCATCACGATCCCCACCCTCTTTGTGGTGGGGATCGTGGTGGAACGTGTCTTTCTCAGTCGCATCAAGGGACCCGAACGGGTCGTGATGTCGATTCTGGTGACCTACGCGATCTCGCTGGTGATCGAAGGCGTGCTCAACATGGTGTTCTCGGTCAATTACGTGGAACTGCACGCGTGGTACGTCAACCGGTCCGTGAGGGTCTTTGGGTTCTACCTGCCGTACATCTATCTGTTGGGCTTCGCCCTGGCCGTGGTGTTGCTCGGAGCTCTGTACGTGATGTTGTACCGAACTCGATTCGGTTCGAGCGTCCGGGCGTCCCTGGCCGATCAAACGTCGGCCGCGCTGGTGGGCATCAACGTGCGACGCGTGTCGACCGTGTGCTTCGGTCTGGGCGTGGCGGTGACGGCCGCCGGCGGCATGATCTACGGCGCGACCAACGCCTTCAATGCGAGCTCGAGTTACGACCTCATCTCGCGACTCCTCGTCATCATCGTGCTGGGCGGGATGGGGAGCATCGGTGGGGCCCTCATCGCGGGCATCATGATGATCACCATCGAAGATCTGGTGGCGGTGGTGTGGGGCCCCGTGTGGTCGAACCTCGCCTTCTTTCTCATCTTGGTCGTCGTCTTGTCACTTCGCCCCCAGGGCCTCTTTGGTAAGCCATCGGTACGGGTGGCCTAAGTGCTGAGAGCACGCAACGTCTGGTGGATCCTGGCGCTGGGCGCCCTGGTGCTTTTCCCGCTGATTGAAACGAATCCGACGTATACGACGATCGGGGTCTTCGCGCTCATCTTCATGGGGTGCGCGACGTCCTGGAACATGTTCTCGGGTTACTCCGGGTACATCAATCTCGGCTCGGCGGTCTCCTACGGCGTCGGGGCGTACACGCTGACGCTCTTGGCGGATCATCTCCACGTTCCGGGAAACGGCGACCTGTTCTGGCTCATCCCGGTCGGCGGACTCGCGGCGATGATCGTGGCCGTTCCGGTGGGACTCGTAGCCCTTCGCGTGCGACGCCACACGTTCGTCGTGATCACCATTGCCATCTTCTTCGTCTTTCAGTTGTCGGCGATTAATTTCAGTTTCACCGGCGGGACGTCGGGTCTTCAACTGCCTTTGATTCCTTGGCTGGAGACCAACTACAACAAGCCCTTCTACTACGCGGCCTTAGCGATTACGGTCTTCGCGGCCCTGCTGTCCGCCGCCGTTCGCCGTTCGAGATTCGGTTTGCAACTGCTCGCGATTCGAGACGACGAAGACCGCGCGGCCGGTCTCGGCGTGAAGGTCTTCGCCGTGAAACTCGCTGGCTTTACGATGTCAGCCTTCGCGGTCGGCATGGGTGGCGCGCTGTACGCCGTGTTCCTCGGCCAGATCTATCCCCAATTCGTCTTCGACCCGATCTTCGACATCTCCATCGCGCTGATGGCCATCTTCGGCGGCCTCGGGACGTTGACCGGTCCCCTCCTCGGCGCCCTGGTGCTCGAATCGATGCAGCAGTACTTGACGATCCGCTTCTCCAACGGATCCCTCTACCTGATCATCTTCGGCTCGCTGTTCCTGGTGATCGTCTTGTTCATGCCCCAAGGCATCGTCGTCTACTTGAGCGATTGGCGTTCGCGCCGGGCGGCGCAACGAGTCGAGGGCGCGCGAGTCGTGGTGGGAGAAGCGTCGTGACGACGTTGCTCTCTGTGGACCGCGTCTCCAAGGCCTTTGGTGGACTCCAGGCGCTCAACGAGTGTTCGTTGAGCGTGGAACAGGGCAGCATCACCGGTCTCATCGGACCCAATGGTTCGGGCAAGACCACGCTCTTCAACGTCATCACCGGCT
>Ga0182024_10015818_pt1 | contig 14388 bp, 11 predicted proteins | sample P32metaG_FD_120480 | JGI IMG/M metagenome (GOLD analysis project Ga0182024, IMG submission 120480) | Permafrost microbial communities from Stordalen Mire, Sweden - P3-2 metaG (Illumina Assembly) | ecosystem: Environmental > Terrestrial > Soil > Wetlands > Permafrost | place: Sweden: Stordalen... | reverse complement strand
GCTCAGGCGGGGCTTCTGTGTTCCAAGGATGGTTCCTTCAGTGGCCGGATCGGCCGTTTTGGAAGCGTTTTGGAAGCGCTACCGTCCGCGAGTGCCGCCGGCGCGGCGCCATGCATCGAGCTCGGCGAGCGCTTCGGCTCCAGCGCAGGCGCGGAACGGGTGGTTCTAGCCTGGGCTGAGCTTGAGCGTGAGCCGGGTGGTCCGGTGTCCGGTGTCGGCGGCTGAGAGGGTCACTTGGAGCGTCTTGACCTTGTGGTGCTTGACGTTGCCGGCGAGGGCCCGGCTTACGGTGATCGCTGGGCTTGAGATCGTGACGCGAGCAGTCGACGCGGCGGTCTTGAGCGTGATCGTCAGCTTCCCGTGGCTGGCCTTCGCGGTGAACTTCAGCTTCTTGGCGCCCGAGCCCTTGACGTTGATCGCCTTCGCGAGATTCTTCTTGGAGCTCGAGAATCCGAGGCCCCTCGGCAGCCCGATCGTGATCGCCTTGATCGCTGGAGCGTTTCTTCCGACAGTCAGCGTGAAACCGAGCTTCGCCTTACGTTTACCGACCCCGGACAAAGACGTGTGCGACGAGCTCACCTTGCCGTTCGGAGGCGGAGGCGGAGGCGGAGCGGTCGTGGAACTGCCCCAGGTCGGCGAGTTGCCCTGGGCAACCAGCTGATGCTCGCTCCCCGGAGCGCCCGTGGCGGCGGTCACGAAAATGCTCGAGCCGCGAACGAAGGCGATCTGGGAGCCGTCGGGCGACCAAGCCGGGTTGTCGTCGTTCGTGCCGGACGTCAGGTTACGCTCGAACTGGCCGGTGGCGTAGTTGTACAGGGCGATGTGGCCGGTGACCGGGCCGCCGATACCGCCCGTGACCGTCACTGCGAGCGTCGAGCCGTTGGGCGAGACGGCGGGGTCGAAAAGATCATGCGCCGGGTCGTTGGCGCGCACATCGCTGCAGCCCTGATTGACGGCAGCGGAGACGTGACAGATCTGCTCGTTGCTCGCGAGGCCCGGCTGCGTGCTGATCAGCAGATTGTTGTCGGGCGCCCATCCGGCGCTCTCGGTGGCGTACTGACAGTTGCGGCCGCTGCCATCCAGGTTGTAGGTGCAGAGCTGGATCGGGGGGTTGGTGAGCGTCTGCTCGAGCTCGGCGACTTGTCCGCCGTCGGGGCGCATCAACGCACTAAGCCCGGTGGTCGCGAACGGTGCGCTGCGGTTGTTGGCGTTGACGTCACTCACGAAGATGTGATTGTTGAATGCGAACGCGAGCTTGCTCCCGTCACGCGAGAGCGACGGACCACCGTAGGCCATTGACGTGCCCGATTGGCCATCGCTGGTCAGGTGCGTCATTCCCGTCCCGTCCGGGGCAATACGACACAGGTTCGGCGCACAGTCGTAGACGATCACCGACGAGCTGGCAACGGCCGCGGCCGGCGCGAGCAGGGCCAGAGCCGCGATCACGCCGCAGACGCGTGCAACGGTTTGGCCTCCCCGGCGTACCATGAGCGGAGTATCACCCCGTCGCCGGGCTACGTCAACTCGGCCGACGCTCTCTGCCCGTTGCGTCGTTGGAATCGCGAAGCGGCGCTGGATTGTGATGGCCCATGCGTTACGGTCGTGCCATTGTGTTCAAGCCGCCGGCGCGCTCTTACCATCGGCTCGAGCGAAATCAGGGGCGAACCGCCGAGAGATCGGCGGCGATGGAAGGAGGTACCGCGTGAGACGGTGGTGGATTGCGCTGCTCGGCCTGCTGGCAAGCCTCCTCTGGGCGGCGCCGGCCGGCGCCTTCACCCCGCCCGTGCTGTACGTGCGCCTGGCCCACGCGAACTCCACCGACCCTACGCCGGCGAGCGGCTGGATGCCGCTATCGACAGCCCCGCACCTGGACTGGCTCGCGGGCTACGAGATCGGCTACGCGTTTGAGGATGCTCCAGGACCGGACCATGTTCAGCGCGCGGCGCTCCAGGTCACGGGCGTGCCCGACGGCTTTCCGACCCAGCCCCTCAACACACCCTATTGCAGCGGCGGGCCCGGGACGATCGGCGCGATCGTCCCGGTTGGCGGCGATCCAATTCGAGGGGAGCGGCCTCTACACGGTCAGGGTGTCGGTGGGGCCGCCCTCGGGCGGGCCGAACGACTGCATGGCGGGGCCAGGTACGGCCGCTTCGACCGGTTCGTTCACGGCCGACATCCCGGTCGCGCCGGCGGTCTTCGGCCATCCCCTGGTCTTCCGAGCCAAGCCGCTGGCCGGCTCTCGGTTCGTTGGCGTGCGCGCGCCGGTTCCGCCCGGCGGTGACGCGGACACGCGCTGCGCGCGCGATGCGACTGTCAAGCCGGACGGCTCGGTCACGGGACCGCTCGTGGCGCCCCCGGCGGGGCTCGGGGGGGTGAGGGCACAGATCTCAGAGAGCGACTTCGTGCGCCCTGGCGCCTGGACGTGTGTGGCGCGCGGGTCGGTGGGCGGCCTGGACGACAACTTCAACGACGTGGTCTTTGGTACACCGTGGTCGGCCCCCTTGCGCCTCGACGTGCGCAGCGACTTCCGCAGCACCAGGCGCGACATCTCCAAGCCGCGTTCCAAGCACCCGCTGTTGCGCTTCGCTGCGGAGTTCCCGGAAGCCGCCCCCGGCGGGACGGGCAAGCTTCAGCTGCGGCGGCTTGCTCGCTGCAGAGGCGCGCGCTTCGTATTTAAGACGATCGGAACGTTCAAGGGCCGCTTCGATGCCAAGGGCCGTACGACGATCAAGATCAGCCGTCCGCAGCCGGGCTTCTACGTCGGGATCCTGTCGTTCTCGGGCACCCGCTTCTACACCAGGAGCGTCGACCCCAACCTGGCGACGCTGAGCGTCTCGGACAACGGCAAGCTCTCGTACGTTTTGCCGTCTGTGTTCCCGCAGTGCCCGGGCTTTCGCTGAGAGTACAACTCAGATAGCCGGGCGCCCAGCCGACGGACGATGCGTTCAAGCTCGATTTACGGTTGCTCTTCCAACTCGGGTTTCATTCGACGCCTTCAGGACGACCGCGTTGCCCGGCGCTTTGACTCGACGTCGAGTTAGGTATACGGTGCCCCTGAGAGGGGGTCTTGCCGCCAACTGGGGAGGCGAGCTTTCTACAGGTCGTGACAGGGACCGGGATACGTGCACCGCAGCGAGATGCGCCTATGCCCTGTGCGGCGAGCGATTTCGAGGAGGCTTGATGACTGTGTCAGGAGTGCTGGGCAGCGATCCGCGATCCAGCGAGAGACTGTCGCCCAATCCGCGTTTGATTCACCTGATCGCGCTGGCCGCTGCTGCCGCCGTTTGTCTGTCCCTTCCGGCCGGCGCGGCGGCCCGGTTGCCGAAACCCCGGAACGCGGTGATCGTTCCGGGTGCGTCGATCGCTGGGGTGAAGCTCGACATGACGCAATCGCAGGTGTTCTCGAAGTGGGGCTCGACGCACTGCTCGTCGGGGATCTGCACGTGGGAGGGTCCTGGAAAACCGGGGCAGAACGAGCGCGCCACGGCGAGCTTCGTGCACGGCAAGGCAGTACAGATCACCATCAACGCGTCGTTCACCGGTCTGAACCAGAAGTTCAAGCCCGGGACCTTGTCGCGGTGGAAGACCTCGAGGGGCATTTCGCTCGGGTCGCTCAAGAAAGCGGTCGCGCGTGCATACCCCCAGGCCAAGCCGAACGTGTCCGAGGGCGTGCAGGGTTTCGACCTCTTCCAGGGCCGCCGTCCGAACCTTCGCTTCACACGATTCTCGACTCCCGGGATCGGAGCAACTCCGAATCGGCTGCGCTCCATCGAGCTCGCCTGGGACACGTGTCACTACTTCAAGTGTTGAACCTCAGAGGGATGGTCGCACCGGCGATCGTCCCGACGGCCCCGCAAAGCCCAAGCAGGCTCTAGTCGTGGCCGTAGGGCGTGTCCTCCTGCCCCTCGGACTCTTGGCCGGAACTGCAGCCGTGCTCTCCGCGTTCCATGATCCTCGTGGGCCGTGGTTGCTCCTAAAGGGATCGCGCGAACTGTGCCCTCCTAGGCGAGCCGCCTCCAGCCCGCAAGAGCCAGCGGCGTGACTTGCCTGTCGCCGAGGACCGAAGTGGCACAACTCCGATTCTTCTGCCGCTATCCGCATACATCGACGCACATCCACATGCATCCGATCACGCGCGGATCAGCCGTTATCGCCCGGACTGCCTGTGTTTCCGGGCGATCCACCTGATCTAGCCCATCGCTTCACACGCGAGAGGTCGCTGGTTCGAGCCCAGCCGTGCCCACATTTCCGGGACGAATCGTCAGCCTCACGCGCTCGCCGGCGGCGCGCGATCCACCGCCCGCGCGCAATCGCCTCGCGCCATCAATCGCATGGGCGCGGGCTATCAAGGCGTGGCCCGAGTACGTATGATGAGCCCAGCAACGGGCGTCCCCGGGGGGGTCCGGCAACCTACCCGTGAAACACGGGAGAGGGGGGTCTTAGGAACATGTTGTCGCTATTTGACCGCGCGGCTGCCCGCGCTCACGCGTCTGCGACGCCAACCGAGACGGGCGCGAGACGTACCGACCGGCTGCGTGTCGTGCTGCTGGTGGCCGGTGTGCTGGGAGCGATCGCCTGTACCGCGGCCCCGGCCGGCGCCAAGGTGGTCACCGACTCGGTGACCCACAAGAAGTTCGGGATCGTGCCGACCACCGCGGCACGGAATACCGTCGGCGCGGCGTGTATCGCCGAGAATTCGGACTGCACGAAGCTCAGCTATAACGGGGGCCCGGTCCAGCACGCAGAGAGGGACTATCTGTTCTTCTGGACGCCCTCGGGCCACAGCACGGCGAGCGCTTACCGCGCGGGGCTAACGACGTGGCTCAGCGAGTTCGCCGCACTAAAGTACACCGCGGGGAACCCGTTCAGCGTCAACCAGCAGTACTACGACAACTCGGGAGCGGGCGGGACCCACAGCTTCGTGCCGTACGCGGTCACGTACGGCGGGACGATCGTCGACACCGCCGCCTACCCTGCGAGCGGATGTCCACTCGGGGGTTTGTCGGTCTGCCTGACGGACGCGCAGCTCGCGGCGCAGCTGTCGAGCTACCTGACCAGCCACCCCACTCTCCCGAAGGGGATCAACACGGAGTACTTCATCATGACGCCCGTCAACGTCCGCAGCTGCTTCGACGCGGGCGGTACGTCGTGTTCATATACCTCATTCTGCGGCTACCACTCGTTCACCGGATCCGGAGCGACCCAGATCGTCTACGCCGACATGCCATGGGCCTACAACGTCAGCGGATGTGACGTCAACCTCGCCTTCGGCGCGGGCTACGCCAACGCCGATGGGATCGATCCCGTGGTCGGGATCTTCAGCCACGAGCTGAGCGAGACGATGACCGATCCGAACCTCAACGCGTGGATCCAGAACGGGGGCACCGACAACGGCGACGAGATCGGCGACAAGTGCGCCTACATCTATGGGGGCGGCGGCTACGGCTCCACGTCGGGCCTGTCGAACAACGGCCTGGGGTTCTGGAACGTGGCCGCCGGTGGCGACCAGTATCTGATGCAGCTCGAGTTCGATAACCGCATCTCGAGCTGCGCGATCAAGGACACCGACACGCAGCCGGCCTTGACGATTTCGATCGTCCCGAACCCGCCGGTGCACGGATCCTCGGCTACGTTCACTGCCCACGTCACCGATGCGCTTGGCGTCGCGTACGTGAGGTGGACCTTCGGCGACGGCGCGACCGCGACTACGCCGGGCACTTCCTGCACGGGCACCAGCCCCACGTTCTCGTGCTCGATCACCCACACCTACGCGGTCGCGTACCCGAGCCCCGGGATCCCCGTGATCGCGATCGCCACCGACAAGGACGGCAACGAGAAGAACGTGGTCCAGACGATCACCGTCTCGTAACTGGCTCCTTGGCGGGCCGATTGGTTCGCACGGAGCTCCCAGCCATCCTGCCGCCAGACGCAGAACGCGCCCCCGCGGGGCGGGGCGCGTTTGCTACTCCCTGGCGAGTCGCTCGACGAGTTGAGCCCGAAGGCGCCGGAGCCCGCGAGTCCGCCGTCGACGTTGGGAACGTTTTTGAGGGTCTCCTGACGTTTCCGTGGGTGTTTCACCGTGGTAGTGGCGGGCAGAGGCCGGCGAGTTTGAGCATCGCGAGGGCGATCAGTGGGCGTGGTGAGTGAAACCCGAACGCCTGTCGGGCGATCAGGCGGATCTGGGTGTTGAGTTGTTCGACGAGGGCGTTGGAGAGGCCGTGGCGGATCGCGGCGAGGATCCCGTCGCGTTGAGTGATGATCGTGCGGGCGAGCTTGACGAACGACGGCAGGCGACAACGGCGTGCCCATGCGAGCCAGCCGTCGAGGAGCTTCTCGGCTTCCTTGGCGGGGAGCCGGTAGATCTGCCGCAACTGCTCCTTGAGCAGATACGCGCGGTACACCCGGGCGTTGGTGCGCTGGATCTCGGCGAGCTTCGTGGCTTGTCGGTCGGTGAGGTTCTCGGGGTTCTTCCAGACCGCGAACCGGGCGCCCTTCAGATCGCGCGCGAGTTCGAGGTTGTCCTGCTTACGGGCTTCATTCCAGACCTCGCCGCGGACCTCATCCAGCGCGTCGGTCGCGAGCTGCACCACGTGGAACGGATCGACGCACCGGACCGCGCCGGGGCACCGCTCGGCGACTGGCCCCGCGATCCAGGACGCCATGTCGCACGACACCAATTCGACCTGTTTGCAGCGCTCCTCGCCGAGCGCGTCGAAGAACGCGAGCACCGTCTTGCGGTCGCGGCCGGAGGCGGCCCACACGAGCCGGCCGGTGTGATGATCGACCACGACGGTCAGGTATCGCTGCCCTTTGCGGTGGCTGATCTCATCGATCCCGATCCGCTTGAGCCCGTCGAGCAGGTCGACCTGGCGCCGTGCTTCGTCGGCAACCCGCTCGAGGATGCTCCCGACCGATCGCCACGCGACACGCATCAGCGCCGCGACCGCGGTCTTCGAGCAGTTGCACGCCAGCCAGCACACCTGGTCTTCGAACGCGCGCGTGAACCTCGAGTCATGCCGAGCCCACGGGACCGCGCACACAACAACGCCGTGCCAGCGGCAGCTGACCCTCGGCGCGTCCGCCTTGGCCCTTCGAGATCGCCCGAAAAGCCTGACTTTCCGGGCGATCCGGCTGATCAGCTCCATCGCTTCACACGCGAGAGGTCGCTGGTTCGAGCCCACCGTGCCCATCATGAAAGTCCTGCAAATCGGCACCTTTAGGTGGAGGGTGCGAGGTGCAATTGGCACTCCTGGGCCAGATTACGGCCCGAGGTGCAATTGGGGGTGCCATTGAATCCGGACACGTTCGCGGCGACGCCGAGCGCCTGGGCCCGGCGCTCGGACGCGATGGCGAGTGCGCGCAGTTGCCGTCAGCGTAATCGTGCTTGACAGAGCAGCGAGGTCGCCAGACTGACGCTCAGCGTGAGCGTGTAGCCGCTCGTAGGATCAGGCGTGTGCCATTGGTCGTGCGCAAGTCCGAGTCATGCGTGGGCGACTGGCGTGCTGAGCACTGCCTCTACGAGTTCCTCGACGCGGATCGGTTTTGAGATGTAGTCGTTCATTCCCGCTTCGATGCACCGCTCGCGATCGCCATCCATCGCGTTGGCGGTCATCGCCACAATCCACGGACGTTCGTTGGCGGGGATGCGCTCGACGATGTTCTCGGTTGCTTCGATGCCGTCCATGTCGGGCATCTGCACGTCCATGAGCACGAGGTCGTAACGCTGGCGGTCGATCGCCTCGATCGCCTCAATGCCGTTGCTTGCGATATCTGGCTGGTAGCCCATCCGCGACAGGAGTCGTATCGCGAGCTTCTGGTTGACGACGTTGTCTTCCACCAGCAGGATCCTCAGTGGATGCCTGGCTGCGTGTTGTGGATCAAGGTCGAGTGCCACGCCATCGGCGCGTGATCCCCGGACGCGCTGATCAGGCGCGGCACGCGTCCTGATCGTCAGGTGGAAGGTGCTGCCCTCGCCTGGGATGCCGGTGCTCTCCACCCACATTGTCCCGCCCATCGCCTCCGACAGACGCTTGGAAATCGCCAGCCCGAGCCCGGTGCCACCGTACTTGCGGCTGGTGCTGGCATCGGCTTGGCTGAAGGACTGGAACATGCGCCCTATCGCTTCTTCTGGAATCCCAAGGCCGGTGTCGGTGACCGTGATGTGCAGTTCAAGCCCACCGTCGGGTGCCGGTGACGCTGCGGCCGCGGCGAAGGTGACGCTGCCGGTGTCGGTGAACTTGGCCGCGTTGCTGAGCAGGTTGAGCAGGATCTGGCGCAAGCGGCTGACGTCGCCCATCAGCACATCGGGGACGTCATCATCAATCCGGCTCGCGACCGCCAGGCCCTTGTCGCTGGCCAGCGGGCGGATCAGCGCGACTGCGCCGTCGACACACTCGCGCAGGCTGAACGCCGCGGTCTCCAGCTCCATCCGTCCGGCTTCGATCTTCGAGAAGTCGAGGATGTCGTTGATGATCGTGAGCAGCGCCTCGCTGGAGGTGCGGATGATCTGCGCCTCCTCGCGCTGGTCCGAGTCGAGCTCGCTACGCAGCAACAAACCACTCATACCGATGACTGCGTTCATCGGCGTTCGGATCTCGTGGCTCATTGCCGCCAGGAACGTGCTCTTGGCCGCATTGGCGGCGTCCGCGGCGTGTCGCGCCTCCTGCGCGCTGGCATACAGTCGAGCGTTGTCCAAGGCGATCATCGCGAGCTGAGCAAAGCGCTGCAGCCGCTCCACTTCAGGCGTGGTGAACGATCGCCCGTCGGATGCGTCTCGGGCAACCCCGAGCGCCCCGACGGCCGTCTCCGCCGACATCAGCGGCACGCTCACGATTGCCCTAATCCGCCCGCGGGGGAAGGTCGGGACGCGGTCGGGCCACGAGTCGTAGTCCTCGATCACGCTCGGCTCGAGCGTCTGCATCACCTGTCCGGCCAAGCCCTCACCCCGGGTGACCGGAAGGTGCCTCTCCTCGTCGAACACGCCCATCGCGGCACGAGTCACCAGGGTCTGTTGTTCGCTCTCCGCGAGGTAGATGTAGCCGTGGCTGGTCTCGGTCAGCTCTCCGGCGCGAGTCAGCACCTCGTGCAGCAGGTCATCGATCTCGAGCCGGTGCATCACGCCGAGCGAGGTCTCGTGCAGCGCCCCGAGCTCGGCGTTCTGAATGCCGAGCTCCTCGGTTCGCTCAGCAACGCGCTGTTCCAGCCCCTCGAGGGTCTCGCGCAGCTGACCGGTCATGTCGTTGAACGCGCCCGCCAGCGTGCCGATCTCATCGCTCGAAGTGACGGGCGCGACCCGTGTGAGGTCACCGGCGGTCACCGCGGTCGCTGTCTTGGTGATGGCCAGGATCGGATCGGCAATCCGGCGCGCGAGCGCGTAGATGCCGATGCTCGCCAACAGCACCACGCTGAGGCCGATCAGCCCGATTTCGAGCGCGAGCTTGCGCGCCGGGGCGAACGCCTCGGACTGCGCCTCCTCGACCACGATGGCCGCGCGGCGTTCCGGCACCCACCGATACACGCCGATCACCGGCACACCCTTGTAGTTGCTGTAGAGCCCTTGACCCGAGTTTCCGGCGACGGCGCTGTCGATGCCGGCCGAATGGATCGCCCCCGAGTATGCGCCGGTGGCGAGGAGCCGGTCGACCAGCCGATGATCACGCCCGACCAGGTACGCGGCCCCGGTGTGACCAAGGCCATCGGGCGGGAGAACGATTTGGTCGATTCGGGCGATGTTGAGGTTTGCGGCCAGAACGCCGGCCTGACGCCCAACTCCGTTCCCGAGAAACAGCGGCGTACCGATGGTCATGGTCGGCTGTCCCGTCAATGACGAGAGGTACGGGTTCTCCACCGTCGTATGTGATAGCCCTTGCCGGAAATACGCCTCCTTTGCCTGCGACTTGCCGACGCGGCCGGGGAATGACGATGCCACCACGATCCCGTTGAAGTTGAGCACGAGGAACTCCTGGGAGTCGGTGGTCCGCTGGACGACCAACGACAGTTCCTGCTGCAACTGTTGAGCCGCACTGCGGCGTACCGCCGGTGACGTGGTGGAGGAGAGCGCCCGCGCGGCTTGGTTATCCACTTGCGGCAGCGTCCCGACGAAGACCAGATTTCGCTGCTGGTCGGCGACCCAGTTGTCCAGCGCTGTGATCTTGGCGTCGGCGCCTGCCCGCAACCGCAGGTAGACCGACGATTGCAGCGCACCCTTGGCGCGATCGTATGTGACGTAGCAGAGAATCGCCACCATCACGATCGACAGCACCACGAACGACCCGACCAAGCGGGCCATCAGGCTACGACGGAACACTCCCATCTTCGACCGGCGGCTCCGACCGCTCAGCCCGTCGGTGTCGCCGGAATGGTCTGATGCACCCAGGCGAGGTTGTACTTGAGCGCAGCAGTTGCGTAATCGTGGTGGAAGTACTTCATCGAGAGCGCCTTCAGTTCGCCCGTCTGTAGCGCATGAGTGATGATCTGATCGACCCGGTCGGCAAGCGCCTTCTGGCTGAGGGGCGAGCTCTTGTCGAGAAAGCCGGTGTCATACATGGTGAACGCGGCTCCCGGCAGCGCCCGCAGGTGTTCTCCCTGTCGAATCGCCTGGTCCCCCTCGCCGGCTGCCGAGAGGTACGCGTCGATCTTTCCCTGGGAGGCGGCCAGCAACCCGGGTGGCTCCCATCCGTAGGTCACGAGCTTCGCGCCCTTGACGTCCAGAGGCGTGCTCACCCCGGGAATCGACAGGTGGCCGAGGAGGTAGAACTCGACCGTGCAGCTGTTGCACACGCCGATCGTCTTGCCGTTCAGTTGGCTTGCCGTGTGGTAGGGGGACGAGCTGCGGACGTAGTAGCGCTGAGGCTCGGCTCGGTACGGCGTGGTCATCCACAGTCGGGGCATGCGATCTGTGTTGATCGCACCCGATTCATAGGCGATGTCCCACTGATCGCCCCAATTCCCGCCGGTGATCTGCGTCCACTGGGGATTGACAAAGCACGCCTCGACGCCCAGCGCCTTCGCCACGAGCTTGCCGGTGTCGGCGTCAAAGCCAGCGATCTGGTTCGCGGTCCACTGGTTCTCCGCGCATTTCGTGTTCTTCAAGCGTCGCGCCCCCTTCACCCCAAACGTCTGCGGCGGGTACCCGGGATCGGCCGTCAGCACCAAGGTTCCGCGCGCCAAGATCGCGGCCAGATGGTCGGTAGCCGGATTGCCCGCGGATGACGTGCTCTGCAACGTCGTGGTACCGGAACTGCCACAGGCCGACACCGCCAGCGCGACCAACACACTCGCGAGTAGTGACTTCTTCATCCGCTCCTCCTCCTCGTCACGGTGATATTCCGGCAAGGGTGAACAGCTGCATTGGGGTGGTCTTGCCCCGCAGCGTGACCTCATCGACGAACGTCAGCCCGTCAAGGTCCTCGGTCAGCAGCTGCCGCGTCGAGTCGGCGATCAGGAGCTGATGCGGAAACTCCTTCGTCAACGACTCCAGTCGCGATGCGGTATTGACGGTGTCACCGATGGCCGCATACTCGAGCCGCCGCGCGGACCCGACGTTTCCGGACATCATCGGACCGCTGCACACGCCGACGCCCATCTCGAAGCGCTTCCGCTCGCCCTTCGCCGATAACCACTCGTTGAACCGCGGGAGCCGCTCTCTGAGCATCTCTCGCGCAGCCCTCAGCGCGCGATCGGCATGGTCGTCACTCTCGATCGGCGCGCCAAACACGGCCATCAACCCGTCGCCCATGTATGCCACCAGCGTGCCGCCGTTGTCGAGTACGGCGTCACTCATCTCGCCGAGGTACCGGTTGAGCACCTCGATCACCTCGTCCGGCGCCCTCTTCTCCGCAAATGAGGTGAACCCCCGGAGATCCGTGAACAACGCTGTCCCGATCAACCGCACCCCGCCCAGCCGAATGTCGCTGTCGCCGCTGACCACGACCTGGTCGACCATCGACTCCGGCAAAAAGCGGGCGAACGTGTCACGCAGTCGCGACTGCTCGAGCTCGTCGATGCGGCGCTTGTTCAGCCCGCCGGCGATCCGCGCCCGCAAGAGCACGGGATCAAATGGCTTCGGTAGATAGTCCTCGGCGCCGGACTCGATACAGCGCACAACATTGTCGTAATCGTCCAGCCCTGAGATCATGATCACGGGCAGGTTGTGAAGTCTCGGATCGGCCTTGATCCGATCCAGCACCTCGATCCCGTCCATTCCTGGCATGACGATGTCGAGGAGCACGACATCGCTAGGCGCCTGCTCGAGCTGTTCCAGCGCGTGTGCTCCGTTCTTAGCGGTGCGGACCTTGTGGCCGTCTGCGGCCAGGGCGCGGGACAGAAGCTTGCGGATGATCGGATCGTCGTCCACCACCAGGATCGAGCCGGTCCGGCGCTCCGCACTCACCGAGCCCGCCCGTTCCCGAGTGGCGGTCATGCGGCTTTGCACACCTCCAACAGCAACGGTTGGACGTCCGCCCATGCGTACTCGAGCGCCGGCAGCAGCTCCGCCGCTGCACCGAGGTCACCGGCCCGCGCGGCCGTCTCGATTTGCCGCGCCAAGTCCGCCATGTGAAGCGCGCCGAACGTCAGCGCGTTTGACTTCAGCGTGTGCGCCGCGCGGCCCGTAAGCGTTGCGTCACCAGTGTCGATGCCCGCGTGTGCCTCGGCCAGCCGGCCCGGGACCTCTTTGACAAGGTCATCGACCAGCTCCCTCAGTGACTCGGCGTCACCGCCGAGCATCTCGGTCAGAGTTCCGATTGCCGCCGCGTCGAGCGCGCTATGAGACATGTAGGCCTGCTTGGGCCGCCGATAAGATCGCTGACGGGAGTCGCTTCGCGCTCTGGCGCCGCACCGACTATCGACGCGCGTTGCGAGGCCCCCATCGGCCAGCGAGTATACCGTACTAGTCGCCTGCTAGCCGACCGCCCCACCCCACGAATCCCCGACGACTACGCCAGCGGACCCGCAAATGCTAGGCCCATCCAGTGCGCGGGAGCGGACGCGAACCTCCACGGACCATTGGCCGTCACGTGCTCGCCTACACGGCCGAGTTCGCGCCAACGCTCGTGGTGGACGTGCGCCAGTCGGAACCCGATGGCGCCACCGACTGCTCAATGAACTCGTCGCGAGCGAACGGAAGCATGACGTGCAGCTCGCTGCCGCGTGCGAGCAGTGCCTCGGCCCACAGGATGTCTGCGCCGCTGGCAAGCGATCCGTACGCGAACCGGGCCGCATTACGCTCCACCACCTTCGCAATCCGAGCGGCCACCATCGCCTCCTCCTCGCGTGGAAAGCGCCCTCGCTCGTGCTCGTTCGCAATCCGGTGACCGCAGAAGTGGACGACCTCGGGACCCGCCAGAACGCTCAACAGCTGCGGGTCGATTCCCGACAACTCGCAGATCGTGCGCAATTGGCGCCGCGTCGTAGCCAGGGCGCGCCGTAGTCCTCGCCATGTAGAGCGGCTGCACGCTGCAGCACCTCGCGCTGCGGCTTCGTCGCCGCAGAGCGAGTGCGCCTCTCCCTCCGTGGCGACGGCGTAGTAGGAGGAATCTCCCTTGGCGCCGAGGAGGCCGAGCACCACGGCTGCAAGCTCCCGCGCGCGTGCCGCGTCTCCGCTCACCAACGACAGCGTGGCCACGTCGATGGCAGGGTAGTAACCGCCGGTGCGGCTGAAGATGACGCCATCGAGCTCTGCCGTGCGGGCAGCCTCTGCCAGCTGCTTGCCGTCGAGACTGTAGGCAATCGCAGGCCCCCAGAAGCCGTTGTATGGCTGCAGCCCGACACCTGGCAGGCGGACACGCAGCGGCGACTCGTGGAGTGCCCGGCTAGCGCGTACGTGGCCTCGGGGGTGGCTGCGGTCCGGATCGCCGCCCCGACGAGGATCGAGCGCTCTGGTCCTCGGCGAGCTGAACTTCACTCTCGGACGCCAAGCGGCGCGACTCTGGGACTCGAGACGCCGGCGTCGCGCCGTGCTCTGCGCTCACCGCCTGGTTGCGGCTGATCAACGCAAACCCGGCGTGCACCGCGAACGCGACGGCGGCTTCCAACCCCGCCTCGACGAGTAGGCGGGACCGCCTCGGCTTGCGTGTAGGTATTCGCGCTGCAGCGCGGTTGGGGCGGGTTCCGTTCGGTCGCCTACCCCGGCCGGCCCCGACTCTGCCGAAGCGAGCTCACTACCGCGCAACAAGAAGCTCTTGTGACGCTTGTGTGCGTCCCGATCGAGCGCCTTGACCAGCCAGCGGGTGTGGCCCTGTACGTGTGCGCGGTCGGTATCGAGCGCAGTGAGCGATCCAGCGGGCCGTTCAACCGGTCGTCGGCGTCGAACGGGATCCAGTTGCAGTCCCGCACCTCCTCGTGGAGTGCCTCGTCGGGCACCTGGGTGCGCAGCACCGGGAGGATCCG
>Ga0182024_10015817_pt1 | contig 14389 bp, 15 predicted proteins | sample P32metaG_FD_120480 | JGI IMG/M metagenome (GOLD analysis project Ga0182024, IMG submission 120480) | Permafrost microbial communities from Stordalen Mire, Sweden - P3-2 metaG (Illumina Assembly) | ecosystem: Environmental > Terrestrial > Soil > Wetlands > Permafrost | place: Sweden: Stordalen... | reverse complement strand
GTGCCAAGGAACACGGCAACTGTGGAGAACAACGCCGACTCGCAGCGCGATTTTCAGCCCAAACTAGAGTGCCTTTGGACCTTGCTAAGACTCTGCAAACACAACGGCGCAAAGGTACTTATCTATCTGCAACCACGGCGTTCCACGATCCCTTCTGCACTCGATCCGGACGTCGAGCGGCAGGTAAACGTGGAATTGGTTCAACGCGCAGGCATCCTGGGTTTCACGGTGATCGACGCTCGGCACGCTCTGCCCGATGCCGCATTCGGTTACGATGGACTGCATGGTGACGCGCCCTCCCCGAATCATCTCGCGCACCAAGGGTTGGAAATGTTGGCAGAGTTCCTGGCCGATGAAATCGAGCGTCGGCACCTTTGGCCCCCACAACCGCAATCCGTCGGACGATGAGATTCAACAGCTTCATTTTTTTGGCTTTCCTGCCGACGGTGTGCGTCGTCTTGTGGCTGCTGCCCGTCCGGTTGCGGCGATGGTGGCTGCTCGTCGCGAGTTATTTGTTTTACGGATCGTGGCACTGGCCCTATCTGGCACTGTTGTTTTCAGTCGCCACTCTGAATCACTTTGGGGCTCGCTGGATCATTGCGGGCCAAAGCCGCGCCCGCCGGGGCGCTTGGGTGCTGGCGGCGAATATCGGTTTGCTGGCGCTCTTCAAGTATCTCGATTGGCTCGTCGGCAATGTGAATCTAATGACGCGACTGCTGGGGAGCGGCTTCGAACTGGCGATTCCTCATTGGGTGCTGCCGCTTGGAATTTCTTTCTACATGTTCGAAGCCGTCAGCTACACCGTCGACGTGATTCGAAAACGAGAGCGGTTGCATGGTTTCTGGGACTTCCAACTTTTCATCGCCTTCTTTCCCAAATTGATCGCCGGACCGATCATGCGGGCCAAGGAATTCTTGCCGCAGGTCGAGCGGGGTAATTTGCGGCCGACGATTTCGGCGGTGCGTGAAGGTTTATGGCTGCTGGCCAGCGGATTGTTTCTCAAACTGGTCTTGGCGAATATGCTCGCGCCGCAAGTCGACGAGGCATTTTCGCGATCCGTCGGCAGCGTCGGAGGGATCGACGTCTGGCTGATGGGGGTCGCCTTTGGGCTGCAGATATACTTCGATTTTTCGAGCTACACGCGCATTGCGATCGGTTCGGCGAAGTTGTGCGGGATCCAATTGGTCGAGAATTTCAACTATCCCTATTCGGCGTCGAATCCGGTTGAATTTTGGAACCGCTGGCACATGTCGCTATCGCGATGGATTCGCGATTACCTCTTCTTTCCGTTGGCCGGCAACCGGCCCACGCTCGGATCGATGTTGTGGGCAGCCGTGGTGGCGATGACATTGTGCGGCTTGTGGCATGGGGCCGGTTGGAACTTCGTTCTTTGGGGCTTTTATCACGGCCTGTTGATCTGCGGAACGCATATTGTAAGATTCGAGCGAGAGCCAAAGGGCGTCGCCGCGCAAACGCCGCGATCGGCGAAAGGCCGACCGTTGTCTTTCCTGACGAAACCATTGGCGACTTTAGCCACGTTCGCCCTGGTTTCGCTCGGCTGGATACTCTTTCGCTCGTATGGCAACATCGCTCAGGCATTTGGCCTACTTGGCACCGCATTGCAACCGTGGAAGGCGCATTCCCGCGCATTCGGCGGCACATTCTACGCGGAAACCGCGGCACTGCTGATCTTGGTATGGCTCGCGCCTGCCGCGGCACGAATTTGGGAGCGATTGTCGGCGAATGCTGACATTCCGAGCCGCGCATTGCCCGAAGGCATGCCAACCGGCGCTGGGGCGACGGTCGAACCGGCTCGCATGCTCGTTTGGCAAACTTTGTTGGGAACGATCGAAGGTGTGGCAATCGGCCTGATGCTCGTCCTCTGCCTCGTATTTTTCTACGGCCAAACGCAGTTCATCTATTTTCAGTTTTGATTCGACTCCGTTGCGCTTGGCCCTGAGCCACTTTCCTCATGCCTGATCTCGCGTCTCCGCCGATCACCGAACCGCACAACCTCATCGCCGCCGTGCTTCATCATGCCGAGCGATCGCCGGAGAGGATTTGCGTTGAGACATTTTCTCGCCGAACGCCCCAACAGCGCCGCAACTTCGCGCAAGTGGCGGAAAGTGCGGGACGTGCCGCCGCGTTTTTGGCCGGACAGGGTTTGCGCCGCGGCGACGTCGTGCTGTTTCTTGGCACGCATCACATCGATTTCTATCCCGCCTGGCTTGGTTGCGTCTGGCTGGGCGGGATTCCGACCGTTCTGGCCGAGCCCACGGTGAGGATCGACAAACAGATTTATTGGGCGCGCCTTGGCGAATTGATTCGGCGCATCGAGGCGTGGGGAGTGGCGGCCGATCCACGCATCAAGTTCGAGCAGCAATTGGCCGCGATTCCGCGGATGTTTCGCTTCGACGAGATTGCCGACGGCATCGGGCCAGTGCCCGCTCCGATATGTCCTCGGCCGGAAGACACGTTGCTCTTGCAACATTCGTCCGGCACCACGGGCCTGCAAAAAGGGGTGATGCTGTCGCACGAAGCGGTTCGCCGACATGCCGAGAGTTACAATCGCCGGCTCGAACTTTCCGAATCCGATCGGATCGCCTCTTGGCTGCCGTTGTATCACGATATGGGGTTCATCGCTTGCTTTGTAAACGCGCTGTGGCATGGCGTTCCGGTCGTGTGGCTGTCGCCGTTCGAGTGGGTTGTCAATCCGGCACTGCTGCTCGATGCCATCACGCAGCATCGGGGCACGCTCGCCTGGCTGCCGAACTTCGCCTTCGCATTCTTGGCCAGCCGAGTGAGGCCGGAGCCGGGCCGATTCGATCTTTCGTCTCTTCGCTGCCTGATAAATTGTTCGGAGCCCGTAACGGCCGATGCCATGCAGGCGTTTTGCGATCGGTTTGTTCCCGATGGGTTCCGGCCGGAAGCGTTGCAAACCTGCTATGCGATGGCGGAAATCGTGTTTGCCGTGAGTACGTCGGACGCGCGATGCCGCCCGCGATTACGGCGTATCGATCGAAGCATTTGGCAGACCGAGCATCGGGCAATTGAGGTGAATGATCGATCCGTGCCCGAGTCAACGGTCGATGGCGCAACGGCCGGCACCTCGACATCCGATGTGGTGACGCACGTCAGCAATGGCCGCTGCATTCCGGATTGCGAGATGCGAATCGTCGACGATGAGGGCCGGTTGGCGTCGCCGTGTTCGGCCGGCCGCGTCCTGGTTCGTTCGCCGTTCCTGTTCAGCGGCTATTTTCGCCGTGACGACTTGAATGCCAATTTGTTCACCAGCGATGGATTTTTCGACACCGGCGATCTGGGCTATATCGACGAAGATGAGCATGTTTATGTAACCGGGCGGCGGAAGGATCTGGTCATCGTCGGCGGAAAGAACATCTATCCACAAGACGTCGAGGCGGCGGCCGCCGAAGTGCCCGGCGTTCATCCGGGACGGATTGTTTGTTTCGGCGTCGAGCAACGAGCCTTGGCCACCGAAGGCTTGGTATTGCTCTTCGAGAGCGACGAACCAGAATCCGCTTGGGAAGAGCTTGCCCAGCGCGTGCGACTAGCGATTCCCGCGCGACTCGACGTGGATTTACTTGACGTGCGCCTAGTGGCTCGATCCGCACTTCGCAAATCGACCAGCGGCAAATTGGCCCGCGAGGGAAATCGGCAATGGTATCTCGAGGGCCGATTTGGCGCGATTCCCTCGGGCATCGCGGGCGGGGAATAGCCAGTCGGCGGACGTTTTGGTAAGTTGCGCCGCAGTCGTTGGTTCCGTCGCGCGAATTGGCAAACCCACTTCGCCGGCACGCCGCAAGAATGCACCACTCAAGAGTTGTCTTCCCGATGAACGTTTCGCACCAGCGAGTGTTGGAGATCATCCGGCAGTTCGTGGCGCACAAACAAGGACCCGCGGCTCGTCCGATCGCGCCGGACACGCTTCTTTTGCAAGACGGACATCTCGACAGCTTTGCCTTGGTCGAGCTGATCGCGGAACTCGAGCGCCAGCTTCCGGCAACATTGCCCGACGGTTCGCTGATTCCCGAAGACTTCGAGACTCCGCAAACGCTTTGCGAGCGGCTGGAGCAGTTGTAACTTGGAACCAGATCCGTCGATGAATGTTCCTTTCTTTCGGCCGTCGGTCGGCGAGGCGGAGATTGCCGAGGTGGTGAATTGCCTGCGGTCGGGGTGGCTGACCACAGGGCCGATTACTCATCGCTTCGAGACGGAAATGGCGGCCGCCGTCGGCGCGAAGCTGGCCGTCGCGGTCAATTCGTGTACTGCCGCGCTGCATCTCGCGGTCGAGGCGATGGGATTGAAGCCGGGGCAGGCGGTGTTGGTTCCAACAATGACGTTTGCCACGACGGCGGAAGTCGTTCGCTACTGCGGAGGGGTGCCGATCCTGGTCGATTGCGATCCGATCACGTTCAACATGGATCTGGCCGACGCGGCTCGCAAACTCGCGGCGCTCGCGGCGGGCAAGCTGCCCGTCGCGATCGAGCCCGGTTTGCGCGTGGTTGGAATGATCCCGGTGCATGTCGGCGGCCTGATGATGGACATGGCCGCCGTGCAAGCGTTTGCGCGCGATCGCGGGCTGTGGCTTGTCGAGGACGCAGCGCATGCGTTTCCCGCGGCATGGCGGCCGGCGGAGAATTGGCCCTGGCAGCGATGCGGCCAGCAAACGGCCGCGATCACTTGCTATTCGTTCTACGCCAACAAAACGATTACGACCGGCGAAGGGGGCATGGCCGTGACGGGCGATCCGGCGCTCGCCGATCGAATGCGGCTGATGTCGCTGCACGGCCTGTCGCACGATGCTTGGGATCGTTACAAGGGCGGAACGAATTGGGATTATCGAATCGTCGATGCCGGCTATAAATACAATCTCACCGACATCGCCGCCGCGATCGGAGTGCATCAGCTCGCGCGAGCCGAGGCGATGCGCGTCGAACGCGAAAGGCTTGCGATGCGATATCGGGCCGAATTCGCCGACGTCGGCGAACTAGAATTGCCGCCCGTCGTGCCGAATCGACTTCATGCCTGGCATTTGTTTCCGATCCGGCTAAAGCTCGAACGCCTGACGATCGATCGCAATGCATTCATTGCGGTCCTGCGCGAGCGCGGCGTCGGCTGCTCGGTCCACTGGCGTCCGCTTCATTTGCATCCGTACTACGTCGAACGATTCGGTTGGCGCGAGGAAGATTTTCCGACGGCAACTCCGCTTTGGCAGCGACTGTCGACCTTGCCGCTCTTCCCCGGCATGCGCGATGAAGAGCAACAGCACGTCGTCGAAGTCGTCCGCGATCTGTGCCGGCTAAACCGTGCCGCCGGCTAGGAATTGTTCTTCGTCCGTCTTCGTCCCTGGCCCGTAGCCCCTAGTCCCTAGCCCCTAGTCCGTAGCCCCTAGTCCCTAGCCCCTGCTTTTGAAACGCCTCTTCGACATTTGCGTCGCAACGTTGGGCTTGATTGTCCTATCGCCATTGCTGTTGCTGTTCGCGATCGCGGTTAAGTTGGATTCGCGCGGACCGGTGTTCTTTCGGCAAGAACGCGTTGGTCGTGGATTTCGGCCATTTCGAATTTTCAAGTTCCGCACGATGGTGGTCGACGCGCCACAGCGTGGCGGGCCGATCACGTCGGGCCACGACGATCCTCGAATCACTCGCGTCGGCCGCTTCTTGCGTCGCTGGAAATTCGACGAACTGCCGCAATTTGTCAACGTCGTGATGGGCGAAATGAGCCTGGTCGGCCCGCGACCGGAGGTGCCTCGCTACGTGGAAATGTTTCGTTCGGATTACGTTGAAATCTTGACGATTCGACCGGGAATCACCGATCTTGCGTCCATCAAATTTCGGGACGAAGCCAGCCTTCTGGCCGGCAGCGCGAATCCCGAACAAACCTACGTCCACGAGATCCTGCCGCAAAAACTGGCACTCGCGCGAGAGTACGTTGCCCGAACGTCGCTCGGCTTGGATGTGCGAATCCTTTTTCGAACTGTGTTTCGGATGGCGAGCGGCAGACGCGAATGAACGTTGAACGGAAGGCCTGGTTGCCGCGCCGATGGGTCCGACGATTGCTCGTGGCGGCGGTCGTTCTGATTGTTCTGGCGGCAATGCATCGTCCGCTGTTGCACGGAGTGGCGCGTTTCTTGATTGTCGATCAACCGGTCGTGCCGGCCGATTATTTGGTGCTCCTGCCGGGGACCGTCGACAACGACGCGGAATTGAGCGAGGTGGCGCGGCGTTATGCAACGGGCGAGGTTCACGGTGTTTTACTATTCACCCCGCCGTTGTCGCGCGCGGTGCGCTGCGGCGCATGGCCCGATCGGGCCACGGAATTGCGCGGCGATTTGGAACAACGCGGTGTTCCGCCGGAGGCAATCGTGGTCCCGCCGGGAGAATGTCGCACGAGTTGGGATGCCGCCGAATCACTTCAACTGTGGCTCGAACAACGGCCGAAGATGCGGCTAATTATCTTGGAACGGCTACTGCGTGGTCGCCACGACCGGCGGATTCTCAGCACCGTGCTGGGCGGTCAGCAAGCGGCTGGTTTGCAATTTTCGGCGATGCGCAGCGGCATCGACGAGAATGACTGGTGGCAAAGCCGCGAGGGAATTCAGACGGTCTTTCAAAGCTACGCCGCGCTCGCGTTCGATTGGTGCAATGGCCGATCGGAGCAATGCAGGAATCCATGGACGTTGGGAGAGTTCGAAAACAGCCTGCCGCCGCCGACGGACCCTTGAGCCGCCGCGCGCCCGGAGGTTGGATCGCGGCATGTTGGCGGCGGCGCTGGCTGCGCCGGATATTCGCGGCCGCGGCGATCATCGCGGTGTTGTACGTGACTTCGAGTTGGTGGCTGCCGGCCGCTGGACGCTGGCTCGATGTCGGAGAAACACCGCGGATCAGCGACTATTGCCTCGTGCTGTCCGGCGATTACGAATCGCGCCCGTTTGTCGCGGCCGCGTTGTATCGCCGAGGATTTGTTCGCAGCCAGATTTGGTTGACCCACACGGCAATGGCCGACACCGCGCCTGCCGAGGCGGAGGATTCCAACAACCGCGCCAAGCGGATTTTGACGGTCTTGGGCGTCCCCCCGGCCCGCGTGGTCGAACTTCCCGGCGATTGTGCTAGCACGTTCGACGAAGCGGCCGTCCTGGCTCGGACGATGGCGGAGCATCCAACAGCGACGGTGACCGTCGTTACTTCGAATTATCACACGCGACGTACACGATGGGTGATTCGGCGAGCGTTGGGATCGAGCGCGGATCGAGCGCGCTACGTTTCCGTGCCGACCGACTACTTCGATGCCGATTGCTGGTGGAAGGTCGAAGAAGGCTTTACGACCTACACGAAGGAATTCTCGAAGACCGTCTTCTATTTTTTGAGGTACGGGTGGGGAGGAGTTTGGATCGCACTCTTCGTATCGGTAGCAGCGATTGGTTGGGTTGTGCGCCGAAGGCGAAGACGAGCCATTATTCCCGCGATCACACAATAGCGTTTGGCCGTCGATTAGACTTGAATAGAAGCTCTTTGTCCCCTGACCCCTGTCCCCTGACCCCTGACCCCTATGCCCCTCCCCACCGCTTCCGATTTGAAGCAAGCTATTTCGAATAAGACGGCCACCGTCGGCGTCGTCGGCCTCGGTTACGTCGGATTGCCGCTAATTCAAGCCTTCATCAAGGCCGGTTTCCGCACGATGGGGTTCGACATCGACCAATCGAAGGTCAAGCGACTGCTGGCCGGCGAGAGTTATATCGGCCATATCCCCTCGAGCTGGATCGCCGAATGGATCGAAACGCGGCGATTCGTGCCGACGGCCGACATGCGGCGTCTGGCCGAGTCCGATGCGGTATTGATCTGCGTTCCCACGCCCCTCTCCGATAGCCGCGATCCCGACTTGAGCTACATCGAAGCGACCGCCCGGCAAATCGCCGCCGTGCTGCGGCCGGGGCAACTCATCGTGCTCGAGAGCACCACGTATCCCGGCACGACGCGCGACGTGGTCCTGCCGATCCTTGCAGCCGGCGGCATGAAAGTCGGCGAAGATTTTTTCCTGGCGTACAGCCCCGAACGAGAAGACCCAGGCAATCCGAACTACACGGCCAGCGGCATTCCCAAAGTCGTCGGCGGAATCGAACCGCATAGCGCCGAGTTGGCCGGGGCATTGTATGGCCAGGCGGTGGTGCGCATCGTGCCGGTCGCCAATTGCGAAGTGGCCGAGGCTTGCAAGATTTTGGAAAACACCTACCGCTCGGTGAACATCGCAATGGTCAACGAGTTGAAGGTGCTGTTCGACCGGATCGGGATCGACGTGTGGGACGTGATCGACGCGGCCAAGACGAAACCGTTTGGATTTCAGGCGTTTTATCCTGGCCCCGGCCTGGGCGGACATTGCATTCCGATCGATCCCTTCTATCTGAGCTGGGTCGCCCGCAAGCATGGTCTAATCACCCGGTTCATCGAATTGGCAGGCGAAATCAATACGAGCATGCCGCAATATGTCATCCAGCGATTGAGCGAGGCGTTGAACGACGTCGGCAAGCCGGTGCGCGACAGCAAGATTTGCATCCTCGGAATTGCTTACAAGAAAGATGTCGATGATCCGCGGGAAAGCCCGTCGTTCGAGCTTTTGGAAATGCTGATGGCTCGCGGGGCGGAGGTCAGCTACAACGATCCGCATGTGCCGAACCTGCCTCGGATGCGGCATCATCCGGAGTTGAAAATGGCGAGTCAGCCGTTGGAGCCGGCCTATTTGTCGGCCCAGGATTGCGTGCTGATCGCCACCGATCACTCGGCCTACGACTACGATTTCGTCGTGCGGCATTCGCGGCTCATCATCGACACCCGCAATGCAACGCGCGCGGTTCGCGAAGGACGGGAGAAGATTCGCAAGGCGTGAGGTCCTTTTTCTTGCTGCCAATGCGCGAGACCGCAAGCGTGGTTCTAACCAAACTTCCATGAATCCAAACAATGACTCCCGTCCCCTTAAATTCGCTCGCGGAGCGGCTTGAGCATCTGATTTCGCCGGATCGGATTGCCGATTTCGCGGTGCGCTGGAAAATCACCGAGCTGGCGTTGTTTGGTTCCGTTCTGCGCGACGACTTCGCCGCGGACAGCGACGTTGACGTGCTGGTTTCATTCAACCCGGCCGCGACTTGGAGTCTGTGGGACTTGACTGCGATGGAAGATGAGCTCACCGCCATCATTGGCCGCAAAGTGGACCTTGTGGAAAAGGAAGCCCTGCGGAATCCGTTTCGCCGCCAGCACATTCTCAACGGCAGGAAGGCCATTTATGTCAGTTCCCAAGGATGACCGTGTTTACCTGTGGGACATGTTGACCGCCGCGCGAGCGGCGGTCGATTTCACCCGCGGCCGAACTCTGGCGGAATACGAGGCCGACCTGCTGCTGCGGAGTGCCGTCGAGCGGCAGATCGAGATCATCGGCGAAGCGGCTCGCCGCGTCTCCAAAAAATTCATGGAGGCGCACCGCGAGATTCCGTGGCGTCCAATTCAAGCTCAACGACATGTGCTTGCCCACGACTATGGCGAGATCAAGCACGACCGTATCTGGCGCGTCGCTGAAACGCACTTGCCCGAACTGATCACGCTTCTCGAACCGCTGGTGCCCGCGCCGCAGGCAGGAGAACACGACGCTGCCGAATGAGTTGTCTCGGCCATGGCAGAGGGTGCTGTTGTGAAGTCGAAATAAGAACCGAGGAATGGCTTCAATACAAACGCGAGGAGGAAAGCATGTTCGATCGAATTACGTTTGATCGTCAGATCATGGGAGGCCGAGCCTGCATCCGCGGAATGAGGATTCCCGTGTCGGTCATTGTGGGGCAAGTCGCCCATGGGGCGGCCTGGGATGAGGTCCTCCGTGAGTATCCCGACCTGGAACGGGACGACATTCAGCAATCGCTGGAGTACGCAGCCTGGTTGACCCAAGAGGAAGTGCGAACCGCGTGAGGAGCGATGATGCGATTTCTTGCTGATATGGAAATGCCTATCGAGGCAGTTTCAAGTGACTGAACGCTATTTAGTTACCGGGGCAGCTGGGTTCATCGGCTCGCAAGTTAGCCGCTTGCTGCTGGACGCTGGGCACCAAGTTGTTGGCGTCGACATCGTCAACTCAGCCTACGATCCGCGATTGAAGGAATGGCGGCTGAAGCAGTTGGCCGCGTCGCCCCGGTTTCGGCTTGAGCGGGTTGATATTACCGACTTGGCCGCGCTCGAGCGTGTTTTTGCAGCGGCGGGAACCGATGGCAGAGCGCCGTTTGCGGCGGTGCTGAATCTCGCCGCGCGGGCGGGGGTGCGGCCTTCGGTCGCCAATCCGTGGGTCTATTTTCAGACGAACAGTGACGGCACGTTGAACTTGCTGGAACTTTGCCGTCGCCGTGGCGTGCGGAAGTTCGTGCTAGCATCGACATCGAGTCTCTACGGCGCTCACAATCCGATCCCATTTTCCGAAGACGCCGACACCAGTCGGCCGCTGTCGCCCTACGCCGCGTCGAAAAAAGCGGCCGAGGCGATTGCCTTCACATACCATCATTTGCACGGGATCGACGTGACGGTTTTGCGGTATTTCACGGTGTATGGTCCAGCCGGCCGGCCCGATATGAGCGTATTTCGCTTCATGCGGAGGATTGCCGAGGGCCAGCCGATCACGGTCTTCGGCGATGGCCACCAGCAGCGCGATTTCAGCTACATCGATGATATTGCGCGCGGAACGGTTGCGGCGCTGCGGCCGCTGGGATTCGACGTAATCAATTTGGGCGGCGATCGGCCAATCCGGTTAGATTATGTGATCGAGCAGATTGCCGAACTGGTCGGTCGCCCGGCGGTGATTCAATATGCCCCCGCTCATCCGGCCGATGTGCCAGCAACTTGGGCGAATGTCGAAAAAGCCGGGCGTCTGCTCGATTGGAAGCCGCAGGTATCGTTGGAAGAGGGACTCCGCCGCACGGCCGAGTGGTATCGGGAGAACCGGGAGATGATTCTGCCGCTGGATTTGGGGGATTGAAGAAAAAAGGGGCGCGTTCCCGCCCCCCAAACTGATCTTGCCGAAATCGGGCCGTTGTAAGACTCTTATGCACTTCGTTTTGCAATCAAGAGTCTGTCTACCGCGTAGGATGGAACCGATGGGGTTTTTGGGCGGACGGCGGGTTGTCGTCACCGGAGGAGCCGGCTTTCTGGGCCGCGAAGTTTGCAGCGCTCTGGAAGCGTTTGGGCCTTCGTCGATCTTGACGCCGCGTAGCTTCGAGTATGACCTGCGCCGCCGCGAGGCGGTTCGCCGGCTGCTGCGCATGACCAAGCCGGAGGTGATTGTTCATTTGGCGGCCGTGGTCGGCGGCATCGGAGCGAACCGCGCCAATCCGGGCCTTTATTTCTACGACAATGCCATCATGGGCATCCAACTTCTGGAGGAGGCCCGGCTGGCGAAGGTCGCAAAGGTCGTATTGATCGGCTCGATTTGTTCATATCCAAAGCATGCCGCCGTGCCATTCCACGAAGACGATCTCTGGAACGGTTATCCCGAGGAAACCAACGCGCCGTACGGCTTGGCGAAGAAAATGTTGATGGTGCAGGCGCAAGCCTATCGACAGCAATACGGGCTAAACGCCATTACGCTGTTGCCGGTGAACCTCTATGGGCCGCACGATAACTTCAATCCCGAGACAAGCCATGTCATTCCGGCCTTGATTCGCAAGGCGATCGAGGCCCGTGAAGCCGGGACACCGTTTATCGAAGCGTGGGGAACTGGCTCGGCTTCGCGCGAGTTTCTGTTTGTTCGCGACGCTGCCCGCGGCATCGCGGCCGCGACCGAGCTCTACGACAAGCCGGAGCCGGTCAATCTCGGCTCGGGCCGGGAGATTACCATCCAGCAACTTGCGGAAATGATCTGCAGTTTGTGCCGGTTTACCGGCGAAATCCGTTGGGATGCGAGCCAGCCGGACGGTCAACCACGACGCTGTCTCGATATCACTCGGGCGCGCGAAGAGTTCGGCTTCGAGGCCAGCACGCCCTTTTCCGAAGGTCTGCGGCAGACCGTGGCGTGGTACGAATCCCACCGGCGCGGACTGGCGGCCGCTCAAGCAGCATGAAAGAATGCATGGTCCGTGGACCATGCCAGCTTCGATCCTCGGTCCTCGGTCCGTTTCAACCATGACCCACGCACGACGCGCTTTCATCACCGGCGTCACCGGCCAGGATGGCTCCTATCTGGCCGAGCTCTTGTTGAACAAGGGGTACGAGGTTCACGGCCTGATCCGGCGTGCCAGCACTTTCAACACCGAACGCATCGAGCATCTCTATTCCGATCCGCACGACGCCGGAACAAGGTTGTTTCTTCACTACGGCGATCTCACCGACGGCACCAGCTTGATGAATCTGGTGCTGTCGATCGAACCGGATGAGATTTACAACCTGGCGGCGCAGAGCCATGTGCGGGTGTCGTTCGATCAGCCGCTGTTTACCGTCGACGTTGATGCACTCGGAACGCTGCGGATTCTGGAAGCGGCCCGGCTGCTGCAAAGGCACCACGCCGTGCGAATCTACCAAGCCTCGTCGAGCGAAATGTATGGCAAAGTTCGCGAGACGCCGCAAACGGAAACGACGCCGTTTCATCCCCGCAGCCCGTATGCCTGCGCCAAGGTGTTCAGCTACTATCAAACGGTGAACTACCGCGAAGCTTACGGAATGCACGTGTCGAACGGCATTTTGTTCAATCACGAGTCGCCGTGGCGCGGCGAAACATTCGTCACCCGCAAGATCACACGCGCCGCAACCCGCATTAGGGAAGGTTTACAGGAGCGGCTCTATCTAGGCAACCTCGATGCTTGCCGCGACTGGGGATACGCTCGCGACTACGTCGAAGCGATGTGGCTCATGCTGCAGCAGGATGAGCCGGACGACTACGTGATCGCCACGGGCGAGTCGCACAGCGTTCGGGAATTTCTCGAGGCGACGTTTCAATGCTTGGGCCTCGATTGGGAAGACCACGTCACGCTCGACCCCCGATATCTTCGCCCGTCGGAGGTCGATCTGCTGTTGGGCGATGCTTCCAAGGCCCGGGAGCGGCTCGGCTGGTACCCGCGGACCTCGTTTGCCGAGTTGGTCCGCTTGATGGTCGACTTCGACTGGGCGCTGGCGCGCAAAGAGCGGCTGCTAAAAATGCGTCAGGCCGCGTAGGATTACGCCCGCGAGACCCCCTCCGGCTGTCGCAGCCCCGGAAGGCCGGTTATAGTGCGAGCGGCGAGCTTGAATCCTCTCACGGCGCTCTGCTTGCGCGCGGTTTACCCGAGGCGGCTTGAACGATGTTTCAAACGGAATGGGCAAGTGGGCCGACACGTCCGGTCGCAATGGCATTTGATGCGGACCGTTCAAAAGTATGATTGCCAAAATCATCCACCATATCTGGCTAGGCAGCAAGCCGTTACCCCATCCAGAGTTCATTGACGAATGGAAACGTCTAAATCCTGGCTGGGAAATGCGGCTTTGGACGGACGAGCACGCGCGGCGAAGCAGGTTCAAGTGGCTGCTCGACCGGGCAAAATCGGCTTCGTCCAAGGCAAATATCCTCCGGCTGGAAGTGGTGCATGACCACGGTGGGATTTACGCGGACACCGACGTGAAACCAATCAAGTCGTTTGAACCATTCCTGAAGTACAAGGGCTTCGTGGGCCGAGAGGCGAAATCAAGCGTGTGCAACGCGCTTTTCGGGGCGGAGAAGGGAAGCCCATGGCTCTCCGATCTGCTCGAGACACTGCCGATGTGGGCGAACATGCATCCGCCCTGGGGACCGGCCCACATGACCGAAGGCTGCGACAAACACCCCGAGATCGAAGTGCTGCCGATCGAATACTTTTACCCCGTGCTGTGGGGCAGGCCAAGGACGGAGATTTCGAACTTTGTCCCGACAGAGACTACCTATTCGGTGCATTACTATGACCTGAGTTGGCAGGCTTAAAGGCCGCCTGGCCCATAAGATCGTCGTGTCGCCCGTTATTCATCCTCCAGACGCTCGTCGAAATAGTTGCGGAGCGCGGCATGCAGCGCCGGCTTCTCGGTTGCCCACTCCCAGATTCCATCGGACCCGACCGCGATATCGGTGTGCGGATCGAACCCTTCACTTCTCAGGCATTCCAACCGCTCGATGTACTTCCGATTGGATCGACGGCCGTGCCACAGATGCAGCACCGAGCCCTCCACGAATCGCCGGCGCTGATCGGCTGTGCGCTGGCCATTGCCCGCGAACTGTACGAAGAGCTGCACGGTTTCGATTCGCACATGTTCTATTGGGGCGTCGAGGATCTCGATTTCGGCCTCCGCTCGTGGCTGCTCGGTCATCCGATCCTCCACGATCCGGAAGCGGCCGTCGGCCACCGATT
>Ga0182024_10015816_pt1 | contig 14391 bp, 9 predicted proteins | sample P32metaG_FD_120480 | JGI IMG/M metagenome (GOLD analysis project Ga0182024, IMG submission 120480) | Permafrost microbial communities from Stordalen Mire, Sweden - P3-2 metaG (Illumina Assembly) | ecosystem: Environmental > Terrestrial > Soil > Wetlands > Permafrost | place: Sweden: Stordalen... | reverse complement strand
GCCGATGGTCCACCGCGGGGAGGCCATGGGCGTGCTGGCGGCGTTCGACCGCGGCCAGGACGGCGACGTGTTCGGCGAGGATGACGAGCAGATGCTGCGCACGTTCGCGGCGAGCGCGGCGACCGCCGTTGCTTTGGCACAGAGCGTGCAGGCCGACCGTCTACGTAGCACGCTGTCTGCCGCGGACGCCGAGCGGCGCCGCTGGGCACGGGAGCTCCACGACGAGACGCTGCAGGGCCTCGGTGGCCTGCGGCTCCTTCTATCTTCCGCGCGGCGAGGCGACGATCTCGAGCAGGCTCAGAGGGCGATGGGCGAGGCGGTGGATCACATCGAGCGTGAGATCTCAAACCTGCGGGCGATCATCACCGAGCTGCGCCCCGCGGCGCTTGATGAGCTGGGCTTGCGAACCGCGATCGAGGCGCTGCTCGATCGCCACCGTGAGCAGAGCGGGTTCCAGATCGACGCCGAGTTCGAGCTGCCCGGCCCCTCGAAGGGAGACGACTGCCTCGATGAGGATCTAGAGACCACCGTCTACCGGCTTGTCCAGGAGGCGCTCACGAACGTCGCCAAGCACGCCAGGGCGAACAGGGTGCGCGTGGCTGTCAGGGAGTCTGAGGGAGAGTTGCTGATCGAGGTGCAGGACGACGGCGCCGGCTTTGACCCCGACGCCGGGAGCCACGGATTTGGGCTGGCGGGTATGCAGGAGAGAGTGAGTCTCGCCGACGGCACCCTGAGCATCGATTCCGGAGAGCAGGGCACCCTTGTCAGGGCCCGCCTACCGGCACGCCACCGCGGCCAGGTTGCCGGCCCTGTGGGACGTTCAGGTTCTGAGCAGGCCGCGTCCTAGCGCATAGCGCACCAGTTCGGCTCGGGTGGCGAGGCCGAGCTTCCCGTGGATGCGCGCGCGGTGGGTCTCCACCGTGCGCGGGGAAAGGTGCAGCTTGCGGGCTATCTCAACGCTCGTGTGACCGAGCGCGATCAGCCGCAGGACCTCGACCTCGCGTGCGGTCAGCTTGTCCTCGGCGAGCGCCTGGTGCAGCGCATCCAACCGGGCGGCCATCCGTGGGCTTACGTACTCCTCGCCACGAGCGGCAGCGCGTACCGCCTCAGGCAACTCCTCATCGGCGAGCTCCTTCACCACGAACCCGATCGCGCCGGCAGCGAACGCGCGCTGTGCAAATGCCGGGCTGTCCTGCATCGTCATCACGACGATCTGTGTCTCCGGCACCCGTTCGCGCAACTGGCTGAGGGCTTCGATGCCAGACCCGTCGGGCATGTTGAGATCGAGCACGAGCACATGCGGCTGGTGAGCATCAACGTTGCGCATAACGGACGCCAGGTCATCGGCTTCGGCGATCACCTCCACACCGTCCTCGCCGTCGAGCAGCAGCCGCAGAGTGCGGCGCATCATCGTATGGTCGTCTGCCAGAACCACGCGGATCGGCGACGCGGTGCGGATGGGAAATCCCGTTCCTGTCGGATTGGGTGCCAGGTGCAGGTGTGTGGACATCATTTCAAGCTAGCCCCTGCCGGGAGTGTTTTCCACCGGGTTAAATCGCCGATTGGCTGTGGTAAAGCACTGATCTCCCGAGGTTTGCTCTCACGCGACGGCCATGCTCTGCTCAGTCTCGGCGACCGGCGAGCTGAGGGTGGAACCTTGGAGTACGACCTTCAGGGCACCCGAGTTGGCCGCGTCGGCAAATGTGTCGTAGGCGGCCATCGTGTCGCCGAGCGGGAAACGGTGGGTGGCAAACAGCGACGGGTCCAGACGTCCACTGGCAATCAACCGCATCAGCTGAGGGATGCTGAACGTGTCGACCAACCCGGTCGTGATCGTGACATCACGGATCCACAGCTTCTCCAGATGCAGGTGCGCGGCCTTCCCGTGGACGCCGATGTTGGCGACGCGTCCGCCGGGGCGGATCAGGTCGGCGGCCAGCTCGAAGGTCTCGGGTACACCCACGGCCTCAAACGCCACGTCGGCGCCGAGGCTGTCGGTCAGCTCCATGACTCGCGCGATGGGGTCCTCGTTGCCGTTGTTGATCGTCGTGTCCGCGCCGAACCTGCGGGCGCTCTCAAGCCGGCTGTCTGCCAGATCGATGGCGATGATGTTGCCGGGCGTGTACAGCCTCGCGGTCAAGATCGCGGCTAGGCCGATCGGCCCAGCGCCGACGATTGCGACCGTATCTCCGGGTGAGACCATGCCGTTGAGCACGCCGACCTCAAAGGATGTCGGCAGGATGTCGGCGAGGAACAGCACCTGCTCGTCGCTGAGCTGCGCGGGCACCTTGTAGACGGAATTGTCGGCGAACGGCACGCGCGCGTACTCGGCCTGCAACCCGTTGATCAGGTGCCCAAAGATCCACCCTCCACCACCGAGGCACTGCCCGTAGCGGCCTTCCTTGCAGAAGCGACAGCGCCCGCAGGAGCTGACGCACGACATCAGCACCCGATCGCCGGGAGCGACTGTGGTGACGCTCGCGCCGATCTCCTGCACCGTGCCGACGGCCTCGTGACCGAGCACGGTCCCAGGGGTGGTCTCGGGCACGTCCCCTTTGAGGATGTGCAGATCGGTGCCGCAGATCGTCGAGGTGTCGATCCGTACGATCGCATCGGTCGGGTCGAGGATCTTCGGGTCCTCGACCGTGTCCCAGCCGCGTTCGCCGGGGCCGTGATAAACGAGAGCCTTCATCTTCGGTGCCTACCTTTGGTCGGTGTGCGATCAGTTCGGTGGTCTGCACACACGAAGCTAAATCCGGCTCGCGACGGGCACATCGGGGACTCTCCCCAAACTGGGTGCACGTTTCTACGGACTTTGGGAACCGAGGTCGATCACCGCGGCGCCCTGGAAGCGTCCGGCGCGCAGATCGTCCAGGGCGCGGCCGGCGTCCTGCAGCGCGTAGGGGTGAACCTCGGTGCGAACCGGGACGCGGGGCGCGAGGGTCAAGAACTCGCGGGCATCCTGGCGGGTCAGGTTGGCGACCGAGCGAACGGTACGCTCGCCCCACAGGATGTCGTAGGGAAAACTCGGGATGTCAGACATGTGAATCCCTGCGCACACCACGGTTCCACCCTTGGCGAGGGCACGCAGCGCCGCAGGGACAAGCTCACCGGCAGAGGCGAAGATGATCGCCGCGTCCAACTCCTCGGGGGGTGCTGTAAGCGAGTCCCCCGCCCACTCGGCGCCGAGCTCGCGCGCCGAGGCCTGTCCTGCCTCGTCTCCGGGACGAGTGAAGGCGAACACACGCCGACCCTGAAAGCGGGCGACCTGAGCAATGATGTGCGCCGAGGAGCCAAACCCGTAGAGACCAAGCCGCTCAGCCTCGCCGGTCATCCCCAGGGCCCGATAGCCGATCAGTCCCGCGCACAACAGAGGGGCGACTTGGAGGTCGGAGTAGCCTTCGGGCAACGCAAAGCAGTAGCGTTCGTCGGCCACCGCCATCTCAGCGAAGCCACCGTCGATGTCCCGTCCGGTGAAACGCGCGAGATCGCAGAGGTTCTCCCGCCCGCTGAGGCAGTACCGGCAGCGACCGCAAGTCCATCCAAGCCACGGAATGCCGATGCGCGTTCCCGGCTCCAGCGGCTCGCTGGCTCCTGTTCGCTGGCCGGCAGCGATCACGGTGCCGACGATCTGATGGCCGGGAACGATCGGAGGTTGGGGAATCTCGACCTCCCCGTGGAGTAGATGTAGGTCGGTGCGGCAAACGCCGCATGCGTGCACTCTCACGAGAACCTGGTCGGGTCCCGGCGTAGGCTCGGGCAGCTCCACGAGGCGCAGCACGCCGGGGCGCTCTATCTGTATCGCACGCACCGCCGGATCATTCCACGCCGCTGAGAAGCACCGATCGCGTCGCCAGACCGATCCCTTGGCGCTGCGGGTTTTCCCTGAGTCCCGGTGTGGGCGAAGCCTGATGCCCGCTGGCTGCAATCGCAATAGCCTGCCCGCATGATGTCCTGCATTGGCGAGGAGATTTCGTGGAGCCCGCGATTCGCACGGAGGGACTAACCAAGCGCTACGGGAGCACGCTCGCGCTCGACCAGCTCGATCTGAGCGTGGCGGAGGGCGAGGTCTACGGGTATCTCGGGCCAAACGGGTCCGGCAAGACCACCACGATCCGGCTGCTGCTGGGGCTGCACCGTCCGAGCGGCGGTCGGGCGGAGCTGTTCGGGGTCGATGCGTGGAGCGATCCAGTGGCCGCGCACCGGCGTGTCGCCTACGTCGCGGGCGAGCCGTTCCTGTGGCCGGCGTTGACGAGCGCCGAGACGTGTGAGTTCCTCGCGCGGCTGCACGGCGGTACGGACGTCGTCTATCGCGAAGAGTTGGTGGAGCGCTTCCAACTGGAGCCGAACAAGAAGATCAGGGCGCTGTCGAAGGGCAACCGCCAGAAGGTGCAGCTGATCGCGGCGCTCGCCTCGCGCGCCGACCTGCTGCTGCTCGACGAGCCGACCAGCGGGCTCGATCCGCTGATGGAGGTCGTCTTCCGCGACTGCGTCAAGGAGGCCCGGCAGCGCGGGCAGACGGTCTTTCTCTCCTCGCACATCCTCAGCGAGGTCGAGGCGCTCTGCGACCGCGTGGGCATCCTCAGGGAGGGGCGGCTCGTCGACGAGGGCACGCTCGAGCAGCTGCGCCACCTGGCCGCGCAGACCGTCGAGGTCACCTTCTCTCAAGGCGCGCCTGAGATCGAGCCGCTGCCGGGCGTGCACGCGCAGAGTGCGGGGCCGAACGCGCTGCGCTTTGAGGTATCGGGCGACATCGGCCCACTTATCGCCGCGCTCGCCGGGGCGCAGGACGGGGACCATTCGATCGCTGCGCTCAGCAGCCGCGAGCCGTCGCTCGAGGAGATCTTTTTGCACCACTACGATGGCTCCGAGCGTCGTGGCCAGCGCTAGCGCCTTGGCGCCCGCGGCGATCTATTCGTCTGTGGACGGCAATTTCGCGCGTGCTCGCACGCTGGCTCGACGCGCGTTTCGCGACGCGCGCACGCGCACCATCGCCTTTGCCTACCTGTTCCTGATCTACGCCTACATCCAGCCCGCCGGCTTCGCTCACGCCTATCCCACCCTCGCCGACCGGCTCGCGTTCGCGCGCAGCTTCGCCGGCAATGATGCGCTGCGGCTGTTCTACGGCTATCCCTATGACCCGGTGACGGTCGGCGGCTACAGCGCCTGGCGCGTCGGCGGCACGCTGGCGATCGCCGCCGCGATCTTCGGCATCTTCGCCTCCGTGCGCGCGCTGCGCGGCGAGGAGGACACCGGGCGCATGGAACTGGTGCTGGCGGGGGTGCTGAGGAGGCGCACGGCTTACTTGGCTGCGCTGAGCGCGATCGCCGCGGGCGTGCTGCTGCTGTGGCTGGCCGAGACGGTCGGCTTCGTCTTCGGGCGCCTGCCCACTGGTGAGTCGGCCTACCTGGCTTTGGCCACAGTTTCAGTCATACCCGTGTACGTCGGCGTCGGCGCGCTCGTCAGCCAACTTGCCCCCACGCGCCGCATGGCGCTGGAGCTCGGCAACGGCCTTGTCGGGCTGTCGCTGCTGCTGCGGGTTGTGGCCGACACCTCCAGCGGCGCAAGCTGGCTGCGCTGGCTGACGCCGCTCGGCTGGGCCGAGGAGCTGCGGCCGTTCACCTCCAGCCAACAGCCGCTCGCCCTGCTGCTGCCGCTTGCGGCAACCGCGCTGCTGCTCACCGTCGCCGCGAAGATCTACGCCACGCGCGACATCGGCACCGGGGTCCTCCCCGCACGCGACAGTGCCCCCCCACGCCTGCGGCTGCTCTCCTCGCCGCTCGCTCAAGGGCTGCGCTCGGAGCGGGGGACGATCCTCGCCTGGCTGCTGAGCGTCGGCGGCTTCGCCTTCATCCTGGGAGCGGTCTCCACGAGCATCTCCTCCGCTGACATCTCCGCAAGCATGGAGCGAGAAATCGCCAAGCTCGGCGGCGGCTCGATCACGACCTCCAGCGGGTACATGGCCTTCGTGTTCATCTTCTTCATCCTGGTTCTGGGCCTGTTCGCCTGCGCGCAGATCGCGAGCGCCTGCCACGAGGAGGCCGACGAGCGACTGGAGACGCTGCTTGCGCTGCCGGTGGGCCGCGGCGGCTGGCTTGGCGGGCGGCTTGCGTTGGCGGCGGTGGCCTCGCTCGCACTGGGACTGGCGGCGGGCTTCTTCAGCTGGGCGGGTGCGGCCTCGCAGGGCTCGGACATCTCGCTGGCGCGGATGTTCGAGGCCGGCGCGAACTGTATGCCGGTCACGCTGCTGTTCCTCGGGATCGCAGCCCTGCTGTTCGCGCTCGTGCCGCGCGCGAGCGGCGGGATCGCGTACGGGGCCGTCACGCTCGCGTTCCTTTGGCAGCTGACAGGGGCGCTGCTGAGCGCCCCCAAATGGGCGCTTGAACTGACTCCCTTCGCGCATGTTGGGCTCGTGCCCGCGCAACCCTTTCGCGCCGGCGCCGCCGTCATCATGCTTGCGATCGCGGCGATATCGGCGCTCGCTGCGGTATGGCTCTTCCAGCGACGCGACCTGACAGGACCTTGAGGAGGATGAGTTCGTGCTGCAGAAGGTGACGGTCGGGCGCTGGTCGCTCGACGCCTACGACGGGATCGCTCCCGAGGAGACCATGCGGGAGCTACGTGAGCACGCACGCGCGCTGAAAGGCGCGCGGATCCTCAGTGTGAACGCGACCTCTTACGGCGGCGGGGTGTCCGAGCTCCTACGCTCGAGCGTTCCGTTGCTGCGCGATCTTGGTCTCACCGTGGACTGGAAGGTGATCGGTGGCGATGAGGATTTCTTCCACGCGACCAAGGCACTGCACAACGCGCTGCAGGGCGCGCCACGCTCATTGACCGCGGCCGAGAAGGCCACCTACATGCGCTGCCTCCAGGAGAACGCGGCGACCCTGGATGGCGACTATGACTTCATCATCGTGCACGACCCCCAGCCCGCCGGATTGCTGCAGGCACACGGCAAGGGCAGCACACGCTGGGTGTGGCGCTGCCACATCGACACCAGCGAACCCAATCCCGACGCCTGGAGCTTCCTGGAGCCGCTGCTCGCCGAGTTCGACGCGGCGGTATTCACGATGCCCGACTTCGTGCCACCAGACTTCCCGGTGGACCGGGTGGAGGCGATCGCGCCGGCGATCGATCCGCTCAGTCCCAAGAACATCGACCTCGATCAAGGTATGGCCAGCCAGATCCTCGACTGGATCGGCGTCGAGGTCCCGGGACGGCTCGTGACGCAGGTCTCGCGCTTTGACCAGTGGAAGGACCCACTCGGCGTGATCGACGCCTACCGGCTCGTACGCGAGGAGATCGGAGACTTGCAGCTCGCGCTCGTCGGATCGATGGCCTCCGATGACCCCGAGGGGTGGGACGTTTACCGGCAGGTCTCCGACGCCGCCGAACGGGACCCCTTGATTCACATCTACACCAACCTCACCGGGGTCGGCAACGTCGAGGTCAACGCCTTCCAGCGACTCTCCGAGGTGGTCGTGCAAAAGTCGATCCGCGAGGGCTTCGGGCTCGTCGTCTCCGAGTCGCTGTGGAAGGGCACACCGGTCGTCGCCGGCCGCGCAGGCGGCATCCCGATGCAGATGCCCGAAGGCGTTGGTGGCGTACTCGTCGACTCGGTCGAGGATTGCGCCTCCGCGATGCTCAAGCTGCTTAATGACCGCGAGCTGGCCGAGCAGCTCGGCCACTCGGGTCGCGAGCACGTCCGGCAGCACTTTCTGCTGCCCCGTCTGCTGATGGAGGAGCTGCGCCTGCTGGCGACACTTGACGGCGACACGTAGTACTCCGCTCCGAGCCGCCGGGTTTTCACGGATGCCCACTCGGTGCCCACGCGCGATCCTTGCGTGTATGGCGAGCGCCACCCCATCACCCGACGCCGCGCATGTGCTGATCGTGGGTGGCGGGTTCGGCGCGGTGGAGGTTATGCTCGCCTTGCGCGCGCTGGCGGGCGAGCATGTGCGCGTGACGCTCGTCTCGGCTTCACCGACGCTCGCATACAAGCCGGCGGCCACCGCTGAGGCGTTCGACGAGAGCCCGCCACGCACATATGACCTGCAAGCGATCGCTGAGGATGTCGGCGCGTCCCTCCGTCTGGATCGCTTGGAGGCGGTTGCTTCCCATGACCACAGCGTGCGGCTTAAGTCCTTTGCTTTCCTGCAGTACGACGCCCTCGTGCTCGCGGTGGGCGCTCGCCCCATCAGGTCGATACCGGGCGCGGTGACGTTCCGCGACCAGCGGGAGGTGGACCACATTCGCCGCCTTGCGAGCGAGCTGCGTGCCGGGAAGCTCCGCCGCATCATCTTTGCGGTGCCATCCGGTTGCTCGTGGCCACTGCCGCTGTACGAGTTGGCGTTGTTGACGGCCACTCAGCTGCGCGAGGAGGGCACCGCGGGCCAGGTTGTGCTGGTGAGCCCCGAGATCACGCCCCTGCAGGTGTTCGGCGCGCAAGCCTCACGGCTCGTCGCGGATCTCCTGGTCGAGCGGGGTGTCCGCTTCATCGGCGAGTCAGACCCCCAGAGCGTCGAGCACAACGGGGCGCTCTCACTGGGCTCCGGGGAGACCCTGGACGCTGACTGTGTCGTCGCCGTACCCGAGCTGCGGGGCCCGAGGATCACGGGCGTGCCAAGCGACCACAACGGCTTCGTCACCACCAACACGCTCGGCGGCGTGATCGGGCTATCAGACGTGTATGCCGCGGGCGATATGACCAACTTCCCCATCAAGCAGGGCGGCCTGGCAGCTCAACAGGCGGATCTGATCGCGCAGCGCATCGCCTCCACCTACGCCACCGATGTCAAGGAGCCCAGAGCCCAGCATGTGCTGCGCGCCCGGCTCATCGGCGGCGCCCATCCCATCTTCCTGCGAACTGTGCTCGACGAATTCGGCCAGGCCACGAGCGCCACCTTGCAGCACGAGTCTTTGGAGGAGGATGAGTCCTCCGCAGCGCCGGAGAAGATCTTCGGGCGCTATCTCACCCCATACCTGCACACCCGCAAGCCCGTCTTGGCGCAGAGCTGAGCGAGCTGCGCCCTACGAGTAGGCGCTCCACCAGCTTGTAAGCGCATCAGTCGCGTCCCATAGGCTGCCTCACTGTGAGCTTTGGAACCCTGACCGTGATCGTGCTAGCCGGGCTCGGCGGACCGTTGCTCGGCATCGCCGGTCACCGGTTCGTGCCCGTCGTGATCGGCGAGATCCCGGCCGGCATCCTCGTGGGTCCCGCGGTGCTCGACGCTGTGAACCCAGCCAACGGCACGATCTCGTTTCTGGGGGAAATCGGCTTCGCGATGCTGATGCTCACCGTCGGGATGCACCTGCCGCTGCGCGACAAACGACTCGCCGCGTCGCTCAGAAGCGGCGTCCTGCTCGCGGGGATAGTCTGCGTCCTCGCCGTGCCCGCGGGGTTGCTAGCCGCGAGCATCGCGGGCACGGGCCACGCGGCCGTCTACATCGTCCTGCTCGCCTCGGGCTCCGCTGCGGTGCTGCTCCCGGCCCTGGAGGAGACGGGCATCGCCGGCCCCGATGTGATGAGCCTGATGGCACAGGTGACGATCGCCGACCTGATCACGATCCTCTCCGTGCCGATCGTGCTCCAGCCAGGTCGTCTCGCTCATGCCGCGCTCGGAGGCGTGCTTGTCGCGGCCGGCGTGCTGGCGCTCCTTGGCCTGGCGCGGGCGCTCTCGGCGCACGGATGGGTTCACCGCCTGCGACATCTCTCCAAGCAGCGCCACTGGGCGCTTGACCTGCGTCTGTCGCTGCTCGTCCTGTTCCTGCTCCCCTGGATCGCACAGAAGGGCGGCACGAGCATCCTGATCGCAGGGTTCGGCGCCGGCGTGATGGTCGCGCTGATCGGCGGGCCGAAACGTCTCTCCACGCAGATGCGGGGCGTGGCGGAGGGGTTCTTCATCCCGCTGTACTTCGTCGTGCTCGGCGCGCAGCTGGACCTGGGCGGTCTGGTCGACCATCCGTCGCTGCTCGCACTCGCCGGCGCGCTGGCAGCGCTGAACGTCGTAATCCATCTGATCGCCGCGCTGCTCCTGCGCAGGCCGCCGGCCACGGGCCTGGTGGCCACCGCGCAGCTTGGAGTGCCGGCCGCGATCGCCTCGCTCGGACTCTCAGAGCACGTGCTCTCCGCCGGTGTCGCTACGGCGATCGTCGCCGCTGCGCTGGTAAGCCTCGGTGTCTGCACCTTCGGGGTTGGGCGACTCGTGCGCATGCTCTCGCCAACGCCCTCAGCTCAGCGCGAGAGCAGCGTCCTGACCTGCCGCGCGATCTCCAAGTCCGCATGACGCCTAATTACCGTTGTGCGGACAGATTCAATCGCCTACAGCGTGTGCCTGTGGCGCGCGATCAGAGTGCCGGGCCGGGTGAAGTGAGAACGGACGGATGGACGGCCAGTGGGTGCTCGCGGCCTTGGCCCCTGCTCGGGCATCGGCAGCTTGCGGTCCAGCCAGTCGGGCAGCCACCAGACGCGTGGTCCGAGTACCCGCATGATCGCCGGTAGGAGGATGAGCCGTACTACGGTCGCATCGAGCATGACCGCGATCGCGAGCCCGGCGCCGAACTGGCGCAGCGAAACCACATCGGCGCTCGTGAACGCGAGGAATACTCCGGTCATGATCGCGGCCGCGCCGGTGATCACCCCGGCGGTGTGGCGCAGACCGTGGGCGATCGCCTCCTCGGCGTCCCCGTGGGCGACCCACGACTCGCGTATCCGCGTGAGCAGGAACACCTCGTAGTCGATCGACAGCACGAACATGATCGCGAGGATCCCAGCCGCGGACACCGCGTCGATATATCCGGGGCCGCCGAATACACCGACCGCGGTGAGCAGTTGCAGCACGCCGAAGGCGACGGCGATCGTCGCGAGGTTCAATGCGACGGAGATCAGCGGCAGCAGCAGCGCGTGGAGCACCAGGATCAGGGCGAGCGTCGCGACGATCGCCAGCGCGAGCACGAGCCAGGGGAAGCGCGCGGTCGTCGCGTTGGTGTAGTCGACGAGGTACTGGGCGCCCTGGCCGATCCCGACCGTGGTCCGCGTCGCGGCGGCCAGAGCGGGCAGTTTGGTTTGCAGGCGCCGGCTGAGAGTGGCCGTGGCGGGCGTGTTCGGCGCGCTCGAAGCCACAATGATGATGCGCGCGGCCTGGCCGCCGGAGCCCACGTTGATGGCCTGGGCGATCTCGTCGCGCAGAGGTGAGACGGTCCCGTCCAGAGCACTCAGCACCAGATAGCCGGAGTCCAGCGCGTTCGGCGACTGTGACTGCAGCAGCCTGTCGTCCTGCTGGTATCCGTGTAGCACGACCGCGTAGCCCGCGAGCGGCTTCTGCGCCGCGGCGACACCGGTCTGCAGCTGACCGGCGCGGCCGGCGCCGCCGGACAGCGCCTGGGAAAGCTCCCGGCCATCGCCGGCGAGTGGGCCGAGCCCGTTCTGGAGCCGGGCTGCACCGGCGCCGAGTGGTTCGAGCCCGCCGTCAAGTCGGTGCTCGCCGGCCTGCAGGCGCTGAAGCCCGATATTCAGGTTGTGCCCACCGGCTTGCAGGCTCTGAAGCCCGCTGTTGAGGCCGTGTCCGCCGCCGGCAAGGCTCTGGAGCCCGGTGTTCAGTGTGTGCGCACCGGCAGCGAGGCTGACGATTCCCGCCCGCAGACCGGCTGCTGCCTGTTCTGAGGCGAGCGTGCCAGCGGCGAGCGTGTGAGCCCCCGCCGTGAGCTGGTCGATCCCGGCCACGAGCTGATCCATTTCCCCGGCCAGGGCGACGAGCTTGTTCAGGCCAGCGACGATCTGTTCCCGCACACGGACGAACAGGGGCACTGGGACTGAGGCCAGCTCGGTCTGCGCCTGGGCGAGCGCCTGCTGTGCTTGAGCGTAGTAGGGGTCGTTGCGCCCGACCGTCATCGAGTCGAGGGAGTGAGTCGCGGAGGCGAGCTGCTGGGAGATGAGTTGCGTGGGGGCGGGCAGCCCGGCGATCCACTGGGCCAATTCTCGCAGCTCCCCGGCGAGTGTGTCGATCGGCCCGAGAGCCCTGTGCACCGAGGCGTCCAGGGTGTCCGTGCCCTGCGCAAGCTGCGCCGTGCCGGCACTCAGACTGTGGTCGGCGGCGAGCAGGCGTTCCGCGCCGTTGCTGGCGTTGTCCAGCCCGCTGGCGAGTTGCGCGCTTGCGCTGTTGGCGCCGTTCAGTCCACTGACGAGTCGACCGGCGCCGTTCTTGGCGTTCACCAGCCCACTGGAGAGCCGGCTGGCGCCGCTCCTGGCGTTCACCAGCCCATTGGAGAGTCGGCTGGCGCCGGCGGAGGCTCGCTGGAGCCCCGCGTGTACCGCCGCCGCTCCGCGCTGGGCCGCCTGTGTGCCTGCCCCCATCTTCGCGGCGCCGCGCGCCGCAGTACTCATGCCCCGGCGCAGAGTCCCTACTGAGGCTGAAAAGCGGTGCAGCCCGGCTCGCAACGTGGCGATCCCGCGCTGGGTAGAGCTCATCCGTGACGGGACCGCCGCGAGTTCCTCATGGGCCCTGGCGAGGTCGCGCTGCTCGCCGGGGAGCGACCCTGGTCCGATCACAGCCGCGACATCGGGTTCATGGGCGATCTCCCCCTGCCAACGCGAGATTGCCGCAAGGCGCGCCGAGGTGGCGATCACGCCCTCACGGGCGCTCGCCACAACCACGAACGGTGCCGACCAGCCGGCGCCGATCGCGCTCTGCACCGCTTCGACGCTCTTGCGCGCGGGGTTGGAGTGGGGTAGCTGGGTGACGTCCGGCGGCCCCATACGAAGCGCTCCAGCGGGGCTCGCCAGCGCGAACAGCGCGAGCAGGATCAGCGGGATCGCAATCGCCGGGTGAGAGATCAGCCGCGCCGAGATGCCGCGTCTGCGTGTGTGCCACGCCGGGATCGGCAGTCGCCAGCGGTCTAGATTCGGTCCGAGGATGCGCAGCAGAGCCGGCATCGCCGTGAGCGCGAGGGTCACGCTCAACAGGCCGGAGAACACGACGCCGAGCGCCACCGATGAGAGCAGCCCGCCCGCGGCGACCAGGGTCGCGGTCAACATCGCGAGCACGAGCGTGCAGCCGGCAAACACGATCGTCCGCCCAGCCGCGCGGGTGGCGGTACGGACCGCGGTCTCGTTCTCAGCGCCGGCGGCCAGCTCCTGACGCAGCCGCGAGACCATCAGCAGGGCGTAGTCGACACCGAGCGCGAGACCCATCATCGCGGCGATCGATACCCCGAGCGCGTTGATCGGCGTCACGAACGTCACCAGCCACAGAAGCCCTCGACCAGCGAGCACCGTAGCGCCGCCGACAGCGAGCGGGACGGCCGCGGCAACCGGGGAGCCGAAGACAATCAAGAGGACGATCAGCAGGATCGGCAGCGCGATCAGCTCCGCGCGGTGTGTGTCCGCGAGCGTCGCGTTCTGGATCGCGCGGCCGACCACCGCGATCCCGGAGAGGTTGGCGTGCACCGGCACGCGAACACTCCGGGAGATCACCCGTTCGGCGCTCGGCACGACGACGCTCATCGCCTGGGATTCTGGCCGGATGTAGCTGACGAGGATCAGCGCGGCGTCCGGCCTGGGTCGCAGGGTGCCTAACGTGGATCGCAGCGTGGACGGGCCGTCCCACGGCGAGAGCACCTGGACCTGGGGTTGATGGCGGAACGCGCGTACGAGTGCCGGTCCCTGGCTGTTCAAGAGGCCCGGCGGGCCGCGCAGCAGCACGGCGATCGGGATCGCGTTGCCGAACCGCTGCTGCAGGAGCGCGTCGGCGCGCGCAGATGGCGTGCCCGCGACCGACAGCGACATCGGCGTCAGCCGCCCCGCGACCCCCGCGCCGAGGACAGCGAGGACGGCGATCACGACCCCCCACAGCCCGAGGATGCACCACGACCGCCTCCTCGCTCTAATAGTGCTTGATATTTGGATAGCACTCATTATGTGATTGACATCTTCCATCTGCCCTCCCGGGTGCGCATCGGGGCGATGTACGGAGCCGCGACCAGTAGTTTTCCCCTGACCGGCCTAACGGCGGCCTAACGGGCGGCAGGCTTTGCTCGCCCGTGTCTCTACGCTACGCGTCGACGTCTGCGAGAACCGCTCTGACCTGCCGGGCGATCTCGAGGTCCTCGCGCGCGAGGATCACGAGCGTCGCCGCGGATGCTCCCGCGGCCGAGATGTCAGCGTCCACGCCCGCCACGCCGTTGCGCTCGCTGTCCAGAGCGACCCCCAGGAACCCGAGCCCGGCGACGGCCAGCTCGCGTACGGCCGGCGACTCCTGCCCCACCCCACCCGTGAACACGAGTGCGTCAAGGCCCCCGAGCGCCGCGGCCATCGCGGCGATTCCGGCGCGCAGCCGGTGGATATAGACGTCCAGCGCCAAGCGGGCCGACTCGTCGCCGGCGTCAGCTCTCCAG